>Ga0247823_10000835_pt1 | contig 25976 bp, 17 predicted proteins | sample 13C_PalmiticAcid_2_FD_192426 | JGI IMG/M metagenome (GOLD analysis project Ga0247823, IMG submission 192426) | Soil microbial communities from agricultural site in Penn Yan, New York, United States - 13C_PalmiticAcid_Day30 | ecosystem: Environmental > Terrestrial > Soil > Agricultural land... | reverse complement strand
CACCGTGACGCCGTCGATGTTCCAGTCGACGTCGTCGGTCGGGGCGCCGACCGCGGGTCTCGCATCGACGGCCGAGCTGCTGCCGAACCGCACGTCCGGCGCGACGACGCTCGAGATCGCGCTGCCGCGGCAGTCGTCGCTCGACGTCACGATCGTCGACCCGCTCGGCCGCGTCGTCGCTCGCCCGCTCGTCGCCGCGAGCGCGGCCTCCGGAACGAACCGCGTGCCGATCGACGCGTCGGCGCTGAATGCCGGACTCTATCACTGCGTCGTCCGTCACGAAGGCGGCGTTCTCACGACCAGGCTCGAGGTGGTGCGCTAGGCAACGAACCCGAACCCGTTCACTCACATCACACGGAACGAGAAGAGGGCGGATCCGCACCGAGCGGTCCGCCCTCTTCATGTAGTCGTGTGTACACTCAAGGCTCGGTGGCGTCCTGTTCGTGCGGCTGCTCGACGACGATCCTGATGCCGCCCGGCGTGGCCTCTCCCCCGCCGTCGCGCTCGGCGACGAAGCGGCCGATGTGGACGCCGCGCTCGTTCGCGGCGGAGAGCAGTTGCTCGGCGACGCGGCCGACATCGATCGAGCGCAGACGTCGCGTCGAATCGCTGATGGCGCCGACGATGCCGACGGTGACGGTCGCGCCGTCGCGGAGCATGCGGGCCGCGCGCACTGCGGCGCGCCCGAGCTCGACGCCGGCCTGGGCGCTGTCGAGCGCTTCGTCGAAGGCGACGAGCTCCAGACGCTCGCCCCGCTGCGTGCCCGGCGGCGCCTGCACGCTCGCCCGTGCGATCGCCAGCTCGTCGCGCGCGACGGTCGTGCGACCGAGCGAGTCCTCGACGGTGAGCGTCGCCACGATCGGCGCGATCGGCGCTGCAGAGTCGCCACCGGCGATGAAGCGCACGTCGATCGCGGGATCGCTCGCGATGTCGTCGCTCTCGAAGCGCGCGAGCTCGCGCTCGCCCTGCGCGATGACGAGCGTCCAGTGACGCACGCCGGCATCGGCGACGACGTATCGCTCCAGGCCGAGCTGCGGCATCCGATACCGGCGCGTGCGCCATTGCGACAGCAGCGGCGCGGCGAACAACGCGTCGGGTCCGTCCAGCCGCACGCGGGGAGCCGCGCCCTGTTCGGTCGAGAGCGAGATGCGCGAGGGCGCAATCCCCCAGACGTCGACGAGGTAGTCGCGCAAGACCTCGGCGCGAACCCGCGCCAGGCTGCGAGGCTCGTCAGCGGTTCCGACGCCCGTCAGCGACAATATCGAGGACGACGACTCGCGCAGTCGGGATCCGAGGATGTTGAGGTAGTGGCGCCAGTGCCCCGCCAGATCAAGTCCCGCAAGCGCGCGGGTGCCGAACGCGTGTGTCTCCGAGGCGGAGATCCGCGCCAGTCCGCCCGGCAGGTCGTAGGCGCTGGCCTCGTACGGCACGACGCGCGGCATCGCGATGATCACTCGATTGACGACCTCCTCCGGCGTGACCATCGCGGGCTGCGTGCGCTCCGACGACTCCTCCGAGAACAGGTCGACGCGCGCCTCGAGCCGAAGCGGCCGCTCGGTCGTGAAGCCGCCGCGCCCGTCGCTCGCGGCCGGTCCGGAATCGGCCGGCGCCGGCGCAGCCACGATCACCACCGGAGCATCATCCGCCTTCAACAACACCGACAGTCCGGCGCCGATGGTGAACGACTGAAAGCCCATCCCAAGGCGCAGTGCAACGGCGTCGAGACGGGACGTGAGCTCGGGCATCAGGACGAGGCTCGGCGATGCGTCGATGAGCGCGCCGAGGCTGACGATCCCTCCATAGCTCCACTCGTGCGCCGCGATGCGGTCGCCGCCGATAAGCGTGCTCGCGTCATCCGGCTCGACATCGGGCGGAATGATCTCGGGTCGCTCGATGCGCATGAACTGGCCGCTGAGCCGATAGCTCGTCCACAACCCGGCCCCTGCAATGACGTTCGGCGCGAACGAGAAGCGCGCCTGCGCATCGGCGACGATCGTGGCGGCGGTCATCTCGACATCGATGCGACGGAATCGCTCCGGCGGGATCTCCGCTGTGGACGTATCGTCGAGGTTGAGTCCGGGAACGAAGGGATCGGACTGGAAGCTGCCACTGGAGGCGAACAGCGAAAGGCGGGCGGAGTATCCGAGGATCCCACGGGCCGATGGGGCGACGAGCTGGCCGCCGAGAATCGCGGTGTGACTGTACGAGCTACCGGTGCCCGAGAAGCTCGGATCGAAGTTGATCGCACCGGCCGATCGACGCAGCAGCAGCGGGACACTGAACTCGTAGCCGATGACCGGTCCCGCATACAGCCGCTCCTGGGCCGGCATCTCGAGCTGGCCCAGGAGCAGGATCGGAACGAGCATCGCAAGCGAGCGTCTCATTGGCGCCAGTGTCCCATGTCGGTGTCGGTAGCCAGGACCGGCCCGGCCGCGCGCCTGACCAGGTCGAAGCTGCGGACGATTCCGAGCTCCTGGTCGAAGTTCGCAAACTCGGTGTACAGGGCGGTGCGTCCGTCGGGCGAGATCGAGACGCCGATCTTGTACGTCGACTCGTCGTGGGTCAGGCGCCGGACCTGCCCGGAGTTGTCGCGCAGGAACAGGTCCGCGCCGCTGTTCTCGCTCACGCCCACGTAGAGAATCTGGTTGCCGCCGGGAAGCCAGCGCGGGCTCTCCTTGACCATCCCATCGCGCATCAACGTGTCGGTAAGCCCGGTTGCGATGTTGGTGACCATCGGCTCGGAGGAGAACACGTACTGGTCGTCGAGCATGATGCCGGCATAAAGGATCCTGCGCGAGTCCGGCGCCCAGTCGAACGGCGGGGCAACCGCGCCGGAGAGCGACGGCATGATCCGCGCGTCGATGTCGCGCACGATGCCGGTCGCGGTCTGCACGAGCTTGATCGAGCCGGCCGCGTCGAACATGTCGTAGCTCGCCTTCGCATAGGCGACATAGTAGCCGTCGGGCGAGAAGCGCGGCACCGAGAGATCGAGGGGATTGTCGACCGAAACGTCCAGCGGGATTTCCCAGCGATGATCCGGCGTGCGAATGACGAGCTGCGCGTACCCGAACTCGTCGGCGGCGACCCAGGCGACGCTTCTGCCATCCGGGCTGAGCTGCACTGACCAGGGGTTCATCGAGATCTTGCCCGTGACGCCGTCGGGCTCGAACAGCGTTGGACTCGAACCATCGTCGCCGGCGATGTAGATTCCCGTCGGGAGTACGCCCATCGAGTCCGCGTAGTAGAACGCCATCCGGCCCCTCTGCGGTGACGAGGAGATGAGCCCCACCGTGATCGGACGCGCTCCGGTTCCGTCGGGACGCTTCGCGACGATCGTCGATCGCGACAGATCGAGTTCGTCGGCGGTCCCCACGATGCCGTAATCGTTGATGTAGACCAGGACCTCGCGCTCCGGCTGGGACTCCTGAGCCGGTGGCGGCAGAAGCTGGTCGTCACAACCGGTGACACCGCTCACCAGAAGTGCTCCGAGGAGCAACATCGCCCCCATGTTCGTCGTTATGTCTCGCCGCTTCATCGTCTGTCGTGTGCTGATGGATGATCGTTGCCCACTCCCGCCGGTCACGCGCGGCCGGCCCTCTCCCGTTATCATCAAGTAGGACAACCCGTCTGCGTCGGACCTGACGCAGGGCGCCATGAAAAAAAAATCCGAACCCGATGTCAGGTGGCCGTCCGGGGACGTGTCGTTCCCTTCGACACCGCATACGAACGAGCCCGACGAGATGACCGCGCAGAGCATGATAGCATCGATACCAACGAGAGCCGGCGAGCACGCCGGGGTGCCGCACGCGGTCGACATGAGCGAGGAGGCCGCGCTCTTTCGCGATTTCCTCGCCGGTGACGACGTCGCGGCGATCAAGGTGTTTCGCGCCTACCATCGCCGGCTCTTCGTCTACTGTGCGAAGGTGCTCGGCAGTCACGAGCAGGCCGAAGATGTCGTCGGCGAGGTGTGGGAGCGGATCGTGAAGCTCCGCAGGGAGCCGCCCGAGGTTCACAGCCCGATCGGGTTCCTGCTGAAGGTCGCGCGCAATCTCTGTCTGAACCACATCCGCGCGCGACGCGACCACCTGCCGCTCGCCGCGGTCGACGAGGCGGAGCATCCGACGACCGCGTCGGAGGCGCGCAGCGAGATGGAGGACCGGTTGATCGTGGCGCTCGACACGCTGCCGTTCGAGACACGCGAGATCCTCGTGCTCAACGCGTATTGCGGCTACCGCTTCGATGAGATCGCGACGATGCTCGACAAGTCGCCCGAGGCCGTCTGGGCGCGGGCATCGCGGGCGCGGGCGCAGCTCAGGAGAATGGTCCTCGCCGACGGCGGGACAAAGATCGGGACCGGAGAGGAATCATGAATACAAGCAACTACGACCGAATCATAGATCAGTACCTCGACGGCGCGTTGAGCCCGGTCGAGGAGCGGGAGTTCCGCAACCTGCTCGAGATCGATGCCGATCTCCGAAGCCTCTTCGAAGCCGAGCTCGCGGTGCGGGCCACGCTCGAGGAGGACGCCGAGGCGATTCCCGTGGAGACGGAGCGCTCGTACGCCCGGTTCCTCGCGGCCCTTGCCGCGACGGGGCCGGCCACGGGAGGTGATGGTGCGTCATCGGCGGCGGGATCGTCGCCGCGAGGCGCGGGAGGATGGATTCCCGCGGGCGTCGCGAAGCTCGCGGGAGCCGTCGTCGTGACGCTCGGCCTGGCCGGCGCCGGATGGTATGCCCTCGGTCTCGACGACGACGCCGATCAGCGAGCGACGCCATCGGCGACAACGTCTTCCCCATCGGCGATCGAGCGACCCGCAGCGGGCACCGCTCCGTCGGCCACCGGCGGCACGAGCGCCGGCACGGGGCTCGGCAGCCAGACACATGACGCTCCGGCGATCGGCGCACCGCAGGCGCGACGCTCGCAGAACATGACGCCGGAGCGGCCTCTGGCGCCCGGCACGGCGACGACGCGTCAGGGGACGACATCTGCCGCCGAAGCCAGTCGCGCCGGCGCGGTCGCCAGGCCCGAGACGAAGGCGCTCGTCGACCCGCACGACGACCTGACGGAGATCGACCATCGCTCCGGCGCCGTCGACGACCTACCCATCATCGAGAGCGACTCGGTCGATACCCGGGTTCGCTTCAAGAATAGAGCACGATGAATACGATGAAGACGACCAACTTGATCCCACGGACAGGCAATCACATGAGGAGTATCATGACAATGAGGCTGTTTACCATCAGAGCGCTGTTCGCACTGGCGCTGCTGATGATCGCGGCACCGATGCTCGCGCAGACCAGCGGCGCCACCCCGGACCGCACCCTGCAGCGTGCGTCGGTTGCAAGAACCATTCAGGCGCTGCGAATGATGCGCGGCGTCGACTATACGATGGCGAGGACCGCCGGCCCGGCGTCCCCGGCAAAGGACGGGGCACGCCTGCTTGGCGCCGGCGGTAGCATCTCCGGCACCGTCTCGATGCCGCCGGGCACTCGCGACTTCGCAACGGTCATTGCCGTGCCGGCCGACTCGGTCAAGGAGGATCTCTACGTCATCGATGCGCAGATCGACGGCTCGTACTCGATCGACGGCGTTCCCGCCGGCTCGTACATCGTGCTCGCGCAGTCGAGCCTCTGCCAGCCGGAGTTCTACGACAACGTCGGCTCGATCGACTCGGCGACGCTCGTGAGCGTCCGCGAGGGCCAGGCGACGACCGGCATCGACTTCTCGCTCGAGACCACGCCGGTCGGCGAGGGCTCGATCACGGGCAAGGTGCTCACCGAGGTCGGCGGCGACGCCATCTACGGCGCCTCTGTCTGGGCGATGTCGATGACCAATCCGAACCACGGCGGCTGGGCCGAGGTCGACGCCAGCGGCGACTTCGTGATCTCCGGCCTGTTCAGCGGCGACTACGTACTGCAGGCCTCGGCTCCGGGCTTCCTTTCGGAGTTCTACGACGACGCACGGACCTTCGAGTCCGCGACGACCGTGAGCGTCAGCGAGCCGGGCACGACCAGCGGCGTGGTCTTCTCGTTGAGCGCGGGCGCGACGATCAGCGGGCGCATCGTCGACGGCGACGGCAACCCGCTTGCCGGGGCCTCGATCAGCGCCATGCAGAACGGTGGCCGCGACGGCGACTCGGCATTCCCGAGCCCCGGCACCGGCTTCGCGGTCAGTGACGAGAACGGCGACTACGTCATCAGCGGACTCGATAGCGGCGCCTACATCGTGTCGGCCGCGTTCTGGGGCACCTGGCTCGGCGTCCAGGAGTACTACGACGACGTCACGGATCCCGAGCAGGCGACGCCGGTGCGCGCGGTCCTCGGACAGACGACGAGCGGCATCGACTTCGATCTGGAGATTCCGTCGTTCGACGGCGTGCTGCGCGGTGTCGTCCTCGACACGGCCGGACGGCCGATCGAGGGGGCGTTCGTGATGCTCGTCTCGACGCTCGACGTCTTCCCCGTGCGCATGGGAGTGTCGACCGGCGCCGACGGCTCGTACGTCATCGAGGGACTTCCCGATGGCGCCTACGAGGTCTCGGCGATGGCGCAGTCCGGCTGGCAGATGGTCAATCGCTGGTGGCGTGACGCGGAGACGCCGGACGAGGCCGATCTGGTGACGATCATCAACGGCGTGAGCGACGTCGCGAGCGTCGACTTCGCGCTGCCGCTCGACCGCGGCACCGCGTCGATCTCCGGCACCGTGACGCTCGCCGACGGCTCGCCGGTCTCCGGCGCGATGATCGGCGTCATCGTCACCGACCCGAGCGACTCGACGGTCCTCTTCGGCGCCAGCGCGATGAGCGACGAGAACGGTGAGTACACCCTTCCGTTCCTTCCCGATGGCAGCTACCTCGTGTATGCGTCGTACTGGGAGGGCGAGCTGATGGGTACCGAGTGGTACCTCAACGCGAGCGATCCGTCGACGGCAACGCCGGTCGTGCTCGCCGACGACGAGGTCCGCACGGGCGTCGACTTCTCGCTCGACCTGCGCTCGTGGCGCGGAACGATCACCGGCCGCGTGACCGACGACCGAACCGGCGCGCCGATCGCGCGGGCCTATGTCGAGATCGCTCCGACCGGCGAGGTCGCGATCGATGCCGGCTTCGGCAAGCTGCCTGCGTACGCGCTGACCGATGACGACGGACGCTACGTGATCGAGGGCGCTCCGGCCGGCGAGTACTTCGTCGCCGTGATCGGCAACGGCACCTACGAGTACTTCGATGGCGCGACGCATCCCGACAGCGCGACGACGCTCGTGCTCGTCGGTGGCGACACGGCCGTGGCCGACTTCGGACTGACGGCGGTCGACAACGGCGACGGCTCGATCAGCGGGCGCGTCTTCAGCAACGACGGTCGTCCGATGGAGGTCGGTCTCGTGGTCGCCTTCCCGACGAACGCGAATGAGGAGATCGCCTTCCCGACGGTCGGCGAATCCACCGGCAGCTATGCGATCACCGGCCTGGCCGACGGCGACTACTTCGTCTTCGCCTTCTCTCCCGAGCACATCGGCGAGTACTACGAGGATGCATGGGATGTCTCCGAGGCGACGGTCGTCAGCGTTCGCAACGGCCTTGCGACGACGGGCATCGACTTCGGCCTCGATGGCTGGGGCTGCGTCGAGGACGACGGCCAGGGCGCGCCCGGCGCACCGAAGGGCGGCGTCGTCTACGGTGAGGTCACCGACAACAGCGGCCGCGCGATCGTCGATGCCAACGTCTACGTCGTCGACGCCAATCGCAAGGCGGTCGCCTCGGTTCGCACGAAGGCCGACGGCACGTACGAAGTGTCGGGCCTGCCGCTCGGAGGAGAGTATCGCGTGATGGCTTCGAGCGTCGGCTACGCCAGTGAGTACAACGGCGATGCGCGCTCGTTCGAAGAGGCCGCGCCGAAGCAGGTTCGCCAGGGACGCACCGAGATCAACTTCGAGCTCACCGCCGGCACCAGCGCCGTCGGCGACGTCGAGGAGCGCGCCTCCGGCATCGCGATCGCGGGCAGCTACCCGAATCCGTTCGCGACTTCCACGGCCGTGCGCTTCTCGCTCGAGAAGGCGATGGATCTCGATATCACCGTGGTCGACGCCCGTGGCGAGACCGTCGCGAAGCTGCACGACGGCACGCTCGACGGCGGCTCGCACGAGCTGCGCTGGGATGGCCGCCGCACCGACGGCACCCTGCTCGGAAGCGGCATCTACTTCGTACGCATCGCCAACGGCGCCGCGTCGAAGGTGGTGCCGGTGACGATCGCGAGGTGATCGAAACGGACGAAGCGCGAGACTGAATCGCGATGAAGCACGCGAGGGACGGAGCCGATGGCTCCGTCCCTCGTTGTCGTTCCGGGTTGCCGCTCCTGTTCACACGAGAGCGGGAGCGTTCGAAGGCCGCCTGTGTGCGCGCCTGATCAGCGGACGACCACTCGTGCGGACACCCTCTCGCCGGCGTCGCTCGTGACGACGATCAGGTACATCCCCGCCTCGACGCCATCGAAGCGCACGAGCTGCCGCGTCTCGCCCGCGCCTGCCTCCACGCCCGACGCCAGGATCCGCAGCTCCCTGCCATCGAACGAGTGGAGCGCAAACGTCAGTCGCCGTGCAGCCTCGGAGCGCACGAGCACGTGACCGTTGGCCTGCACGACGCTCGGCACCGGTCCGACCATTTCGAGCGCGCCGGAGACGGTTGCGCACGCGGCGAAGTAACACGAGCCGGTCTCTCGCGACGAACCGCCGGCGTCGTCTCGGCTCATGTTCAGCAGCGAATCCAGGTCGCCGAGCGTGCCGGCCATCCACCGCCTCGTCCACTCCGACTGCTGGTCGACGCCGCGAGGTACAGGACGGGCCGCGATTTCCGCGCGCAGACCAAGTTGAACTCGCCGCGGCAGCAGGGCAAGAAATCGAGGTTGTGCCGAGTACCAGATCACGACGTCTCGGCCGCCTCCACTCGCACGAACTGGGATCAGTCGTCCGAGTCTCGCCGAGTCCTCGAGCTGCCTGAGACTGCTCAAATTCCTCTCGTGGCTGAATGCCGCCATGTCGCTGTCCGACATGCTCCCCTTCCCGCTCATCATGAGATCGAAGCGATAGTACATGGGAAGAAAGCGTCCCGTGGCCGACGTGACGAGTTGCGGGCTGAACGTCGGATATTGAATTTTCGCGTGCGGATCGACATCCACTTTGATGAATGTCTGTACAGTGTCGCGGCCGATGTCCCCGCGCAACACCTTGCCCACACGCGCGTCGGCCGACCAGACCTGGTCGATCGGTGAGGTCGCATCGACCGGGGCTTCGGTTGCGCGAGGAGGCTTGGTCAGGTACTGCCAGAAGAACTGAACAATGCCGCTATCGGCCACCTGCACGCCGATCCGCGCGAGCTCCTCGACACTCAGCTCGATCGCACGGCCTTCGTCGCCCCTCTCATTGACGCCGTAAGACGCGACTTTCGACGTTCGCTCAGACGAGTCCCTCGACGACATCGATTGAACGCCCGACATCGAGCGTTTGCGTGCCGCGCCATGCGGGCTCGTCCTGGCTTCTCGGTTCGCATCGATCGACCTATCGGGGTGCTCGAGAGTCCGGATCGCGGCTTCGCCCGTCGCAGCAGTACTGCCTCCGGAAGTATGGCTTCCACTCGGTTGAGAAACCGGAGAATTCGAGAGTTCACGATTCAACGAGTGTGCTCCCGGGCCGGGCTCGCGACCGGCGCTCGAGGAAGGCGTCGGGGAGAGGCTCGACCGCGAAGTGCTCACGTCAGCGTCCGTTGATCCATCAACGATCGCGATTCCTACGACGGTGGCCACTGCAAGCGATAACGCGCCGAGTATCGCAATGGTCGCCAATCGGTGCGGGCGCCGACTCGTCGGCGGCGGGGTCGACTCTCGAGCATCGACGATCTGTCGTACTTCCTCGAGCGAGATCGCGGGTCGATCCACCACGGACCAGTAGTCACGGAGCGTTCGGGGAGTGTCACGCATTAGTCGGTCTCCGGGCGAGTAGAAACATCGTGTGGTCAGTGCCCTGATCGGCGGTGGGCGGAAACCCCGGTTCGTCGAATCGCTCGGATGAATCCGGGACACCCAGCAGCACCGCGAGCCGCTTGCGTCCGCGATGGAGCCGGAGCTTGACACCGGAGAGCGAGCCACCCTGAATCGCCTGAATCTCCTTGAGAGAAAGACCGGTGAGCTCGAAGAGCACGAGCGTCTCACGCTGGCGCTCGGGCAGCATACCGAGAGCGCGATACAGCGCCTCGGCATCCGCGGCGACATCGGGCGGAGGAGCACTATCGGCGATCGATGCGGCCGTGCTCTCGTCGAAGGCGCCGAAGAGCTTCGCGCGCCAGCGCCGCCGTCTGTGCAGTCGAGTGGCGATGGTAAACAGATAGCCGACGAACGCGCCGTCGTCGCGAAGTCGATCAAACCCCTCGAGCGCCTGAAGGATCGTCTCGCCGACGAGATCGCGTGCCTCCTCGTAATCCTGCGTCATCATGCGCGCGAAATGCATCAGCCGATGCCGGGCCGGCGCCAGCAACGCGACGAATCGCTCTTTCTCATCTGCGGATATCTCTCGACGCATGGCGCTTGGGGATTGCTTGACGGCCGGGTACGAGGAGTTGGTGACGCAGGGGTGCGCGGAGGTTACATCGATGCTGAGGCTACATCGACGCGGAGGCTACATCGACGCAGACGTTACATCGACGCGGAGGTGAGACGATTGCGGAGGCGATAATGACGTCGGTCAGGCCTGGGCGCCGCCATCGGCGATCGGCTTCCACTCCATCCCGAGCTGCTCGAACATCGCGGCGTGGTCGGCTTCGTGCCAGTGCTCGACGATCCTGCCGTCGCGGATGCGGAAGAGATCCATGCCGGTGATCTCGATCGTGCGGCCGGTCGCCTCGATGCCGAAGTAGTTGCCGGTGTGCGTAGCGCGATAGATCACCCGCGTCACGACCGTGTCGTCGACCGAGAGAATCTCGAGGACCTCGGCTCGCAGATCGGGCATCCCCTCGAACGACCGGCTGACGTTGCGCTGAAAGCCCGCGATGGTAAACGCGCCGTAGTGCCGGCACTCCGGGTGATAGAGCTCGGCCACGGCATCGGTACTGCCGTCGTTCCAGATCTCGCTCCAATACCGCCGGATCAACGCCTCGTTCTCGAGATTGGTAGCCATGAGTCCTCCTTGTTGAGCCGGCCTCACCGACCGCCCCGGTAGATCTCATCGCACTGCTTGACGACCCATCGAGCAAGCTGTACGTCGACGCCGCCATCACGATTGATGCGCAGAGCGCGCAGCGTCTTCTCGGGACCGTGCGGCAGGCACCACCAGCCCAGTACTGCAGTGGGAATCGTGAAGCGTCGAGCGACTCGTCGAGCATCCGCCTCATCGCGAACGAGCCATGCGCTCGACGGGCTGCTCCACGTCATAACGCCAAACGAAAGCGCATACTCGAACACCACGAATCGAGCGCCCTGTACGAGCGCAGCATCGACGCCCTCGAGCCCAAGACCCTCAACATTAGCAAGCCTGTAGCTGACGCTGTCGGACATGATAATCGCAAGAGTGTTCCACCCCAATAACCAAAAACAGAAAACCCTCCCCGCCTCGTGACATCCAACATCTGACCTCTAACATCTAACTACCCCCTCGCATTCCACTCCTGCAACGACCGCACCTCGAGCTCGACCTCGCCGAGCGACTGGATGCCGCTGAGCGCGGCGGCGGCGGCCGATGCGGTGGTGATGAACGGGATCTTGTACTCCATCGAGACCGCGCCCATGGCCTTCTCGTCCTCGCGCGCGGTCTCGCCCGCCGGCGTGTTGATCACCAGGTGAACCTCGCCGTTGCGGATGTAGTCGACGATGTTCGGACGTCCCTCGACGATCTTCATGATCTTCGTGTTCGGCACGCCGTAGCTGCTGAGGAAGCGGCTCGTTCCGTCGGTCGCGAGGATCTCGAAGCCCGCCTCCGAGAAGCCCCGAAGCGTCTCGGCCGCGCGCAGGCGCTTGTCGTTGTCCGAGAGCGTCACGAAGAGCGCGCCGCTCGTCGGCAGGCGATTGCCGGAGGCCATGCGGGCCTTGACGACCGCGAGGCCGGTGCTCGAGTCGATGCCCATCACCTCGCCGGTGGAGCGCATCTCCGGACCGAGGAACATCGACGACTGCGGGAACTTCACGAACGGGAAGACCGACTCCTTCACGGCGACGCGGTTGAGCGTCATCGGCATGTCGGTGATCTTCATGTCGCGCAGCTTCGCGCCGGCCATCGCGCGTGCGGCCACTTTCGCCAGGGGCACTCCCGTGGCCTTGCTGACGAACGGCACCGTGCGGCTCGCGCGCGGGTTGACCTCGAGGACGTAGACCTTCCCCTTCTGCATCGCGAACTGCACGTTCATCAGGCCGACGACGTCGAGCGCGCGGGCGAGCTTCTTCGAGTAGCTGACGATGATCTCGAACTGCTCGCGCGTGATGTTGTACGGCGGCAGCACGCAGCTCGAGTCCCCGGAGTGGATGCCGGCTTCCTCGATGTGCTGCATCACGCCGCCGATGATGACGTCCTCGCCGTCGCTGACGCAGTCGACGTCGAACTCGAAGGCCTTCTCGAGGAACTGGTCGATGAGCACGGGATGGTCCGGCGAGACGCGCGTCGCGTTCTCCATGTACTCGCGAACGCGCTCGGCGCGGTAGCAGATCTCCATCGCCCGGCCGCCGAGCACGTAGCTCGGACGCACGAGCACCGGATAGCCGACACGATCGGCGACCGCGATCGCCTCGTCGGTGCTTGTTGCAGTCCCCCACTCCGGAACCGGGATGCCGAGCTGCGTGATGAGATCGCCGAAACGCTGGCGGTCCTCCGCCAGGTCGATGCCCTCCGGCGACGTGCCCAGGATCGGCACGCCCGCTGCCTCGAGCCGTCGCGCGAGCTTCAGCGGCGTCTGGCCGCCGAACGAGATGATCACGCCCTCGGGCTGCTCGAACTCGAGGATGTTCATGACGTCCTCGTAGGTCAGCGGCTCGAAGTAGAGCTTGTCGGTCGTGTCGTAATCGGTCGAGACCGTCTCGGGATTGCAGTTGATCATGATGACCTCGAACCCCTCCTCGCGCAGCGCCATCACCGCGTGCACGCAGCAGTAGTCGAACTCGACGCCCTGGCCGATGCGGTTCGGACCGCTGCCGAGGATCACCATCTTGCGCCGATCGCTGCGGACGGACTCGTTCTCCTGTTCGTAGGTCGAGTAGTGGTACGGCGTGAACGCCTGGAACTCCGCGGCACACGTGTCGACGGTCTTGAAGACCGGACGGATGCCGAGCGACCCACGCAATGCTCGCACGTCGAGCTCGGTCGCGCCCCAGATGTACGCGAGCTGCCTGTCGCTGAACCCGGCGCGCTTGGCTCGCTCGACGAGCCACGGCACGTCGACCTCGACCGCGGTCTCCGAGTCGGACTCGAGCTCGGCCTCGAGCCCTGATGCGGCGTTGCCGCCGACGGGCGCGGCGACGATGCCGGCGTCGGAGCTCTCGACGTCGATCGTGGGTCCGAACGGCGAGGGCGTCGCACGCAGCTCGAGCTCGAGCTCGACGATCTGCTGCATCTGATCGAGGAACCACGGATCGTAGCCCGCGATCTGCGCGATCTGCTCGATCGACATGCCGAGCTTCAGCGCGTCGTAGATGTCGTACAGTGACGTCGAGGTCCGTTTGAACAGGCGCGTGCGCGTCTCCTCACGGGCGACGTCGCGCTCCTCCTCGCTCATCGTCTCGACCTTGTAGCGCTCCTTGCCGTCGGCGCCGAAGCCGTAGCGATCCTCCTCGAGCGAGCGGATTCCCTTCTGCAGCGCCTCCTTGAACGTGCGGCCGAAGGCCATCACCTCCCCGACCGACTTCATCTGCACGCCGAGCTCGTTGCTGACGCCCTTGAACTTCGCGAAGTCCCAGCGCGGGATTTTCACGACGGTGTAATCGATCGTCGGCTCGAAGCTCGCGGGGGTGAGCTTCGTGATGTCGTTGGGGATCTCGTCGAGTGTGTAGCCGATGGCCAGCTTCGCGGCCATCTTCGCGATCGGAAAGCCCGTGGCCTTCGACGCGAGCGCCGAGGAGCGCGAGACGCGCGGGTTCATCTCGATGACCAGCAGGCGCCCGTCGACGGGGTTCTGCGCGAACTGCACGTTCGAGCCACCGGTCTCCACGCCGATCTCGCGCATGATCCGGATCGCCGCGTCACGCATCCGGTGATATTCGCGGTCGGTCAGCGTCTGTGCCGGCGCGCACGTGATCGAGTCTCCGGTGTGCACGCCCATCGGATCGACGTTCTCTATCGAACAGATGATCGTCACGTTGTCCTTGACGTCACGCATCACCTCGAGCTCGTACTCCTTCCAGCCGATGACCGACTCCTCGACGAGCACGCGGTGGATCGGGGAGGCGTTGAGTCCGATGCGGAGCTTCTCGACGTACTCGTCCATGTTGTAGGCGATGCCGCCGCCGGAGCCGCCGAGCGTGAACGACGGGCGGATGATCGCCGGGAATCCAACCTGGTCGACGACCTCGAGTCCCTGCTCGACGCTCTCGACGAACCCGCCGCGCGCCATCTCGAGGCCGGCGTTGCGCATCGCTTCCAGGAACAGCTCGCGATCCTCGGCCTTGCGGATCGATTCGGGATTGGCGCCGATCATCGTGACGCCATAACGATCGAGCACGCCCTGCTCGAACGCCGCGAGCGAGACGTTGAGCGCCGTCTGGCCGCCCATCGTCGGCAGCAGCGCGTCGGGACGCTCCTTCGCGATGATCTTCTCGAGGATCTCGACCGTGATCGGCTCGACGTACGTCGCGTCGGCCAGATCCGGATCGGTCATGATCGTCGCCGGATTGGAGTTCAGCAGGATGACGCGCAGCCCTTCCTCACGAAGGACACGGCACGCCTGCGTGCCCGAATAGTCGAACTCGCAGGCCTGACCGATGACGATCGGTCCGGATCCGACGATGAGAACGGAGCTGATGTCGGTACGACGAGGCATTCGGGATTTCGGATTTGCGGATTGCGGATTTCGGATTGCCACCGTGGTCGTCACGGTCGATCGTCGGCGCCGCCTGGCGCGTCTGCTAGAATCGCGCCTGGAGCGAGGCCGCCAGCTGGGTCGAGCGCTCGAGCAGAAGCGAGCGGACCGATTCTGCGATCGCGAAGACGCGCGAGAGGTTGGCCTGCGCGTCCTCGTCGAGCATCGCGAGAACGTCGTTCTTTTCGAAGAACTCCGAGAACTCCGGCACCTGTTCGAGCACGATCTCCAGCACGTCCTCGAGGTCCTGCTCGTCGTCGGTCTCGATCATGTCGAGCACGAGGAAGGCGCGCGCGTAGTAGCGGATCGCGGTGCGGACGAGGCGACGAAATTCGAACTCGAGCTCGTCGTTCTCCGGTTTCAGATCGATCACCTGCGCCCACTGTTCTTCAGCGGTCTCGTGATACTCGTCGGCCGCGCCGATGATCCTGTCGTAAAGGGCTTCGTTGATCATGAGTGTCGGTTCTGTGGTCGACGGACGAACGGCGCCGGTGGGAGCCGCTCGCGCGGTTGTCTGCTATGCGACCGCGGGCGTCCGGGGCACCTCGATGCCGCGACGGTCGTGCGTCGCCGCGATCGCCGACGGCGCCAGCAGCAGCGCGAGCACGGCCATGCGGACGGCGACGCCGTTCTCGACCTGGTCGAGGATCACCGAGCTCGGCCCGTCGGCGGTCTCCGCGTCGAGCTCGATCCCGCGGTTGATCGGTCCGGGATGGAGCACGAGCAGGTCCTTCTTCATCGATGCCATGCGACGGCGGTTCAGCCCGAAGTACTTCGCGTATTCGCCGGTCGACGGGAACAACCCGCGATCCTGTCGCTCGCGCTGAATGCGGAGCATGTTGACGGCGTCGGCGAACTCGAGTGCGGGCTCGAGACGGTTGAAGACGCGCACGCCAAGATCTTCGATGCCGCGGGGGATCAGCGTGGGAGGCCCGCAGACGGCGACCTCGGCGCCGAGCAGCCTCAGCGCGAGGATGTTCGACAGCGCCACGCGACCGTGCAGGATGTCGCCGACGATGACGACGCGGCGTCCCTCGAAGCGTCCGTCCCACCGCTCGTACAGCGTCAGGCAGTCGAGCAGCGCCTGGGTCGGGTGCTCGTGGCGACCGTCGCCGGCGTTGATGAAGACCGGCCGGCAGCGCTCGGCAAGGAACCACGGCGCCCCACCGACCGAGTGCCTGATGACAATCGCGTCGATATGCATCGCCTCGATGTTCCGGACGGTGTCGAGGAGCGTCTCACCTTTACCGAAGGAGCTCGACTCGGCCTGGAAGTTCAAAACGTTCGCTCCCAGTCGCTGCTCCGCAAGCTCGAAGCTCGAGCGCGTGCGGGTCGAGCTTTCGGCGAACAGGTTGACGATGGTGCGCTCGGCGAGTAGGTCGCTGGCGTGGCCCGGACGCAGGAGTTTTTCGCGCATGTCGAGCGCGGTCCGGAAAACGAGGAGCAGGTCCTCCCGCTTCAGTTCGGCGATGCCGAGCAGATGCCGGGTGGATAACGTCGGGGTGCTGGTGATGTCGCCGGCCGAGGGAGCGAGCGAGCGGGGTTCGAGGCGTGCGGCGAGCAATTTTTGATCTTGAAGTTACGGCGGGGCTGACCCACCGTCCAAGCCGCCAGTTGCCGTCGCGTGTTGCGATTCGTGTCGCCGGAGATAGGACACGGCTGAGGCTCCACGGGCCGGCTCGGGTGGCCTGCGTGCCGTCAGTTTGTAACAGACGGCGCTTTTCTCAAACACCTATTTTCTGCTATTTCTTAGGGATTTTTCTTCGAGTGGACCCCAATACTTGGGGTTTCAGATCGACGTAAGTTCATATCTTCCATTCCGCGACGGCTCGATGCAGGGCCGCTCCTGGAACGGTCAGTCAATCACGCATTCAACAGCGTCGCGCTCCAGGATCCGGTCCGCCGTGCCTGGTTTGGTGCCGCCATAGAGTCAATGAGCAGCAATTCCCCCTTCGAGGCCGGCGACCGGGTCAAGGTCGTGGAGCTGGAAGTCACCGGTCGGGCCAGCGAGCGCCTTTCGTGGGTCGGCAAGGTGGTTTCGGTGAACTTCCCGTGGATCCGAGTACGCGACGAGGCCGGGACCATCTACGAGCGGCATGCCCGCGCGCTCAAACCCGTCGACGCCCGGGTCGGGCGGACGGCGCTGACGAGCGTCGGCGACCAGATGATCGTCATCGCGCCGCCGCGGCAGCGTCCGCGCGTCGAGTTCGATATCCCCGACGCCCCGGTGCGCCGCCGCCGCAAGGGTCCGGCGAGCTCGGCCGGACCCTTGCGGCAGCGTCCGCGCGTCGAGTTCGATATCCCCGACGCCCCGGTGCGCCGCCGCCGCAAGGGTCCGGCCGAGCTCGCCGGCAGTGGCGTGGCAGTGGCTCCGGCGCGGAGCTCGAGCCGAAGGAAGACCGTCTCACGACTCTCCGAGCTCTCCGGGCCGACCGATGAGGAAAAGGCGGCGGCCAAGGCGTTCGTGGTCGCTCGACGCGAAGAGAAGCGACTCGCCCGCAAGAAGAAGGAAGCGGCCCAACGCCGGGCGGCGAAGAACGGCGAGACCCCGGCGGTCGCGAAGTCGGGCCGGGGCACGACGAAAGCAAAGGCGAAGTCTCGCGTCACAGCGTCGAAGTCGAGGCCGGTTGGAGCGAAGTCGACGAAGGCCGAAGTAAAGTCAAAGGTGCGAGCAACGTCGAAGGCAGCCGGAGCGAAGTCGAAGGCAGCCGGAGCGAAGCCGAAGGCAGCCGGAGCGAAGCCGACTGCGGCGAGGAAAGGGTCGAAGGCGGCGGGAGTGAAGTCGAAGCCGGCAGGACCGAAGTCGAGGGCGGCCGGACCGAAGACGAAGCCGGCCCAGGCGAAGTCGACTGCAGCAGGCGCGAAGCCGTCGAAGAACGCGGCGACATTGTCGTCGAATCGATCGAAGCCGAAGCCCGCCGGTACCGGGCCGAAGGCCACCGGCTCGAAGGCTGGAAAGACCACGAAACCGATCGAAGCGAAGGCGAAGCCGACGCGCTCGACGAAGTCCACCGCGAGGCACCGGAAGGGCTGACGCAGCGTCTCAGCATCGATCAGATCCTCACGCACCACCACGACGCGAGGAAACGAAGAAGCCGCAGGTCGTACGGTACAACCGTACACCTGCGGCTTCGTTTTCTGTGGGTCTCTGGAGAGCATCGACCGCACAGATTACGGCAGGGTCGTGACGCCCCACTTCCCTGCCGGGCCATTGTTCACGAGGTGATGCTCCAGGGCTCGGCGCAAGAAAAGGGCCAGCCGACTGGCACGCGACGACATCGATCGAGGTCGGACGCGCGGGCGCCGACGGTGTCGTGCGCTCGTCTCCAGTGGAGCGGCACAAAGTTGCACCACGGCGCGATGCGGTCCAACGCATTCGTTGTATCGTCACAATCTTGCCGGCGACTCTGTTACAATTTACCCGGCGGAGTGTGGGTTTTCGCCAAATTTCGACCCTTTCTCTCGAAAAGCAGATTCAAAACCGGTGGTGGAAGGGTGGTGAGCGGTCAGACGGCGGAGAATCCGGGATGCGCCGGATCTCTCAAACGGCACGAGCGGGCAACTGGCGATCGACGCCTGTTGCCCGCTCGGCATGATGAAACGGATTCGCGTACCACATCACTACGCTCGCGAAGCTCGGGGGGGCTAGTGACCCACGGGGTCACGCTTGCGGAGAACGCTTCAGGGAAGAAGCGTCACGCTGCTGTCGTTGCCTCTCCGGACCAGGGAGAGCTGTCGACATCGCAGGTGCAATCAACCAGTCCGCGATTGCTTCGGTTCACGGTAGTGAACACCAATCCGTTCATTTCAACGAGCGACCGGACCACAACCTCATATACCTGCGGAGCGCGCCTGGCAGCGCGTCGGACTCGACGGGGAATTCGACAAAGAGACAAAACGGGCTCGCGCTGCAGCTCCGGTGAGCCAACCGGGGGGGTCTTGTGCTCGGGAGCATGTGAACCTGGACAGTCATCGACGACCGCAACCACTAAACGGTCGTCGGGAAAGCGTGCACCGGGCCGGGGGGGCTGGGCGAATGCACATACTGCGGAATCGATCGCTGGACCACGGGACAAGCCCGAGGGGAAGAGCCAGAAGAGTAATGCGAACCTCGAACGACGATCGATCTCAGGCAGCAATTGGTTCGGGGGACATGCTCGCCGAAGTCGTTCGCGCGAGCCCGTTTGTCAAAGATCAAGTGTAAAACTCGGTTGCAAAACTACTGGCTCAACATGATGCGAACATGACACCGGTTCGTGCCGTTGAACTTGTCGCATTCTCTTCATCCACTTCTTCAGCTCTCGGAGTTTTTCGCGTCGATCGGCAGCACGATCGTCACCGTCGTACCGGCACCCTGCGCCGAATCGACGGCGACAGTTCCGCCGTGCGCCTCGACGACGGACTTGACGATCGGAAGCCCGAGACCGGTGCCGGGCGTGCTTCGCGCGGCGTCGCTGCGATAGAACCGATCGTAGATCCTCGGCAGGTCCTCGGCGCCGATGCCGATGCCGCTGTCGGCCACCTCGATGCGCGCTTCGGCGCCGGTGCGCCGGAACCGGATGTCGACGGTGCCGTCGCGCCGCGAATACTTCAGCGCGTTCTCCAGCACGTTGGCAATTGCGCGCTGCAGCGCTTCGCGGTTGCACGCGATCTCCACCGCGTCGTCGATGTCGATGTTCCAGTTGATGCTGCGCTCGCGCGCGATGGGGGCGAGATTCGAGATCGACTCGAGCAGGAGCTCATCGAGGCGGGTCGGGGTGCGCACCGCGCCCAGATCCTGGCTGTCGATCGTTGCCAGAGCGAGCAGGTCCGACGCCAGGTGATCGAGCCGATGCACCTCGCTCGCGGCGCGCCTGAGCGACTCGCGCGTGGCCGCGTCGAGCGTCGGGGAGCCGAGCAGCAACTCGAGCTCGGCGCGAACGACCGTCAGAGGCGTTCGCAGATCGTGCGACGCGTCCGCGACGAAACGCTTCTGCGCGCTGTGCGCCTTCTCGAGCTGACGCATCGTCGTCGCCAGCGCCGCGGTTCGCTCCTGCACGCGCTGTTCGAGCCGGTCGTGCGCTTCGAGCAGTGCGAGCTCGGCTCTGCGTCGCGGCGTGATGTCGGTGACCATCGCGAGCGAGCCGCCGTAGCGTCCGTCCGGCTCGAAGACGGGATTGGCCGCGACGAGCGTCCAGAGTCGCTCGCCATCGGGGCGACGCAGCTCGAGCTCGTAGTGCTCGCTGATGCCGAGACGGCGCAGCTTCAGCCGGTCGCGCATGTCGGCGACCTCGAAGTCGGGGACGATCTCGTCGACCGTTCGACCGAGCAGGTCGTCGATCGTGCGGCCGAGGATCGCCGCCATTCGCGCGTTGACGAACGTCGTGCGATCCTGCGCATCGACCATCCAGATTCCCTCCTGCGCGGTCTCGACGATGCGCCGGAACCTCTCCTCGCTCGAGCGGACCGCTGCGTCGGCGATCTTGCGCTCGGTGATGTCGGTCACCATCGCGAGCGAGCCGACGAGCTGGCCGTCGCGCGAGACGATCGGATTGGCCGAGACGATCGTCCAGATGCGCGATCCGTCGCTACGAAGCATCTGCAGATCGTACTGCTCGGCGAGCCCCCGCTCGCGGCGCTCCTTGTTGCGCCGGGCGAACTCCCGCGCCTCCTCGTCGAGGTAGCGCTCGAACTTCGTTCCGAGCATCGACTCGATGGTCTGTCCGAGCATCCGCGCCATCGTCGCGTTGACGAACGTCGTGACGCCACGGTTGTCGGTGACCCAGATTCCCTCCTGCGCCGTCTCGACGATTCGACGATACTCCTCCTCGCGCCGCCGGAGCTCCTCCTCCGCCTCCACCCGCTCGGTCACGTCGATCATCGCACCGATCATCCTGACAGGTCGCCGGTGTTCATCATAGACGAGGCACCCTCTATCGACGACGGTCGCGAAGCTGCCATCGGCACGCGCGAAACGATACTCGGCGTTGAACGTCTCCGCGCCAACCGCCACGGCCTCTTCAAGCTCGGCAACGACGCGCTCGTAGTCCTGCGGATGAACCGTTCGTTTCCACCACGACAGGTCGTACTGACCGGCATCGGGCGGGTAGCCGAAGCGCGTCGTGAGGTTCTCGTTCCACCAGATCGCGTCGGTTCGCAGGTTCCAGTCGTAGACGACATCGTTCGTCGCGCGCGCGCTCAGCAGGAATCGCTCCTCGCTCTTGCGCAACGACTCCTCGGCCTCGACGCGGCCGCTGATGTCGACGGCAATCCCACCCAGGAGCGATTCGCCGTCGTCGGTGTGAATCGGGAACTTGACGACGTGCGAGATCACGATGCGCCCGTCATCGTTCGCACGTTCGACGAAAACGAGCGAACGGTCGGCCGCGCGCACCTGCTCGTCATTGCGCCGGAACTCATCGGCGATCTCCGGAGACCATAGCTCCGGATCGATCCTGCCGATGATCTCGCCGATCGGTCGCTTCACCAGCCGTGAGAACGCCTCGTTGACGAACAGGTACCGCCCGTCGGCGTCCTTGATGAAGTTGAGAATCGGACTGTGGTTCATGAAGCTCTCGAACAGCCGCTGACTGCGCTCGAGACGCTCCTCGGTGATCTTCTGCGCGGTGACATCGGTGGCCACGCCAATCAGCCCGCTGAACAACCCGTCGGCGGTGAATGTCGGCGTTGCGTGACACTCGAGCAGCACGTCTCCCATGGGGATGAGCCCTTTGAACTCGTGCCCGCTCATGACGTGCGACAGGCCCGCCATGAGCGGGCCGTTCTCTCCGAATCGCGCCGCGATCGAAACTCCGATCAGTACATCCTTCGTCAGGCCCAGGATCTCGAGAACCTTCCCATCGGCAAACGTGATGACTCCATCGGCATCGGCGGCGAAGATCGCGATCAACGCACGAGAGATCGTCGTCAGCAGTCGCTCTTCGCTCGCCCTGTACGCCTTCATGATCCGCGAGCGCTCGATCGCATAGCGGATCGAGCGCTCGAGCACGTCGGCGTCGAGCCGGTCCTTGCGCAGGAAGTCGGTCGCTCCCGCCTCCAGAGCCTCGACGGCCGCCTCGCGTCCCTGGTACCCCGTGAGCACGATCATCGGCGTGTCGATCGCGCGCGCGGAACAGGCTCGAATGAACTCCACTCCGGTCGCGCCGTCGAGCAGATAGTCGACGAAACACAGGTCGTACTCCCCCTCGCTGATCAGCGCGAGCGCTTCGTAGATGCCGCGGCTGCAGTCGAGCGCGTAGGCGAGGCCGGTCCGAGCGAGAGTATGGTCGAACAGGGAGTGCTGGTGTTCGTCGTCGTCGAGGAGAAGAAGCCGGAGAGGATCGAGTGCCATGATCGCCGAAGATGGGGGATTGCGGAGCTCCGCGTGCGAGGCCCGTGACATGGTGGCACGACGCACCTTAGGCGTCGAGCCGGTACCCGACGCCGCGAATCGTCTGGATGAGTGAGTCCTCTCCCTCGACGTCGATCTTCTGCCGCAGGAACCGGATCAGCGACTCGATGACGTTCGAGCGCGGATCGAAGTTGATGTCCCACACGTGCTCGCCGATCGCTTCGCGCGAAAGGACCCTACCCTTGTGCAGGACGAAGTACTCGAGCAACGCGAACTCCTTGGCCGTGAGGTTGATCGGAGTCTCGCCGCGCCTGACCGTGCGCCGCGCGGTATCGATCTCCAGATCTGCGACGCGGACCTGGGTCGTTCGTAGCTCGCTGCGACGGCGCGTCAACGATCGCACACGCGCCAGGAGCACGCCGTAGTCGAACGGCTTGGTCAGGTAATCATCGGCGCCCGAATCGAGGCCCGTGATGACGTCGCCGGCGGAGCCGAGCGCGGTGAGCATGAGGATTGGCGTCAACAGCCCCTCCTCGCGCACGCGACGACAGACTGCCCGGCCGTCGAGCCCGGGAAGCATGATGTCGAGGATCAGCAGATCATAGTCGTTGACGAGCGCGAGCTCCGCGCCCGTCTGACCGTCACCCGCAACATCGACCGAATAGTGCTGTTCAACGAGGCCGCGCCGGAGGACATCGGCGATGTTCTGATCGTCCTCGACCACGAGTATTCGCATGGGATTCCGGGAGTCAGCGCTCGACGGGCAACGCGCGCATCCACGGCCTCTTGGGTCATGGCAGAAGGCTCCGCGGGGAAACGGAGTGTGAGGATTCGGGTGGGGACCGGCCGGATCTGTGTGGCATCAATAGTACGGGAGGCGGCGACGGATCGCAAGGAGCGGATGTCGGCGCGCGAGAAGTGCCGATGACTATCTTTGCCGCTTCTCGGCCACATCCGATCACAAGCTCCACGAGTACCCACTCCATGAAGCAACTCCGCCTGGTCCTTCTCGCTCTGATGATCCTCCCCGTTTCGCTGTTCGCGCAGCAGGGCACGTCCACCTCCAACGGTCCGACACCCCGCTCGAGCGCCGGCGACTTCGCGCTGCTGTTCGATCTCGGCGGCCTCGCCCAGCTCGCGCTCAACGGCTTCAACGCCGCCGGCGTCGACACCATGAACGTCGGCGCGGGCTTCGGCGCGAAGTACTTTCTCGCCAACGATCTCGCGCTGCGTCTCGGTCTCGCCGTGGGTTCGACGAACGCGACCCAGCCGGTCGACTCGGTCAACAACGACGAGTTCAGCGTCTTCCGTTTCGCGATCGCGCCCGGCGTCGTCTACAACGTGGCGAAGACCGGAGCCGTCGCCGGATACGTCGGCGGTCAGATCGCCTATGGCATGTCGAGCTCGACGCGCAATCCGGTGAGCGACGCGGAGCCCGACGTCGAGGCTTCGACGTCGTCGTTCTCGATCGCCGCGATCATCGGCGGCGAGTGGTTCCCGTGGTCGGGCGTCAGCCTCTCGGCCGAGTATCAGCTCGGGTTCGGGACGTCGAGCGCCGAGGAGGAGCGCACGATCGAAGGACAGACGCCCGTGCGCATCGAGCTGCCGACCGAGAGCTCGTTCGGGCTCGGCTCGCGTGGCGTGCTCACGGCCGCCATCTACTGGTAACGCGACACCAGACTCCAGATAGCACGACGGGCTCCCGGTTTCGGGAGCCCGTCGTCGTTCATGGGTGCACGTGGACACGTCTATCGTACGATGAGCGGAAGGACCTGACGATGGCCCGCGATATCGATTCGGCAGAGATACCGTCCGGCGACGAGACCTCGACCGATCGTCACGCTGTGCGCGCCGGCATCGAGATCTCGTGAGGACACGGTCTCGACACGAGCTCCCGTGATGTCGTGGATCGTGATCGAGACGTCGGTCCCGCGTGTGAGCGTGAAGCGCAGCTCCGCCCCATCACTGCCGGCAGGTGACGGGTGGATGCGCATGTCCCGCGCAGGGAGCTCGACCTCGACCGCGCTCGGATCGCTCAACGTGAAGCTGAACGGACCCGACGTCGACTCGCCCACGCTGCTCGATGCGGTGATCCACCAGCGATGCGAACCCGGCGCGAGCGACACGTCGAGCGAGCGTGCGGCCTGTCGGTCGAAGCGAAGCGTGTCGGTCCCGTTGGTGATCGCCACAGAGTAGACGACCTGGCGTGCGCTCCCGAGGTTCGCCGGCGCGCTCCACAGCAGCGCGGGGACGCTCGAGACGGTTGCGCCTTCGAGCGGATAGCTCGGCGTGACGAGGCCCGGCGCGATCGTCGAGAGCGCCGCGGTGTCGCGCGCGAGCACGATGTCGCCGGCGTCGCGACGCATGTCCTGCCACACGGCGTAGCGCGCGCCGTCGGGCGCGATCCCGAGTCCGAGCAGCTCCTGGCGGCCCGTGATCGGTGCGCCGCCGACTGGCGCGCTCGCCGCGAACGTATTGCCGCCATCGAGCGAGCCGGAGATGTGCACGTCGACGGCATCGGCGCGTGTGTCCTGCCAGCCGGTGACGATCACGTCGGACCGATCGACGGCGATCGACGGGAAGTTCGTCCGCTTCGGCGAGTCGGAGATCGGCAGGTCGCCGCTGCATCGGTCGCCGTCGCGCGCGAGCGTCGCGTAGTAGACGATGTCGCGGCCACCGGCGGACTGACGCGAGTCGCGCCAGACGACGTGCGCGGTGCCGTTGCGATCGACCGCGATCGACGAGCCGGTCATCGGGCACGCGCCGATCTGCCAGCTTCCACTGGCCGCCTGGAAGACCTCGAACGTCATGCCGCCGTCGCTCGTGCGCGCGACGTGCACGTCGCGGTAGTTGTCGACGTTTCCACGGAACGCGATGAACACGGTGCCGTCATCGGCGGTCGCGATTGCAGTGTTGCAGCACTCGCAGGAGCCTCCCTCGCCCCCCGGCATCCGGCTGGCGCGCACCGGCGCACCAAAGGTCGCGCCGCGATCGGTCGAGCGGGTAAAGTACAGGTGCGTCTGCGTCGAGGTGCCGAGCTCGATCTCGCGGTTGTCGATCCACGCGATCGAGACGTTGTCGCCGGAGTCGACGGCGATGCTCGGGAAGTCCTGGTCGAACCGTCCGCTGTCGGCCGCGGCGAAGACCGGCGTGCTGAACGTCTGACCGCCGTCGAGCGAGCGCGAGTACATCGCCGAGACCGTCCCCTGCACGATCCGCTCCTGCCAGACCATGTGAATCCCGCCGCGACGGTCGACGACGAACTGCGGCCCGCGCTGCATCCCCGAGAGCGCCGTGCGTCCGGGCAGGACGACGCGCTGCGGCGCGAACGTCGCGCCACCGTCGCTCGTCGAGCTCAGCACGATCGGCCCGCGGCCGTCGACCGCGTTGACCCACGCGATCCACACGCGACCGTCGGGCGCGGCGTGAATCCATGGCGAGGCCTGCGCCGATCCGGCGGCGTCGGTGTTGACGCGGATCCCTCCGTCGAAGCTCTGCGCGCGTGCCGCCGGCGGCGCGACGTGAAGACACGCCGCGGCCGCGAGCACGGCGATCATAAGCGCGGCGCTTGACCGCAAGGCAGTCGGCCGCTCGGCGGCACGCGCGCAG
>Ga0247823_10000834_pt1 | contig 26033 bp, 21 predicted proteins | sample 13C_PalmiticAcid_2_FD_192426 | JGI IMG/M metagenome (GOLD analysis project Ga0247823, IMG submission 192426) | Soil microbial communities from agricultural site in Penn Yan, New York, United States - 13C_PalmiticAcid_Day30 | ecosystem: Environmental > Terrestrial > Soil > Agricultural land... | reverse complement strand
CACCCCAGCCCTCCCCCATCAAGGGGGAGGGAGAGCTTACGCCTCCGCCGCCAGCGCCAGGCGCTTCTTGGGGAAGGCGTCGGGCAGTTCCTCGCGCAGGAAGGCCATCATCTTCTCGCGCACCTCGCAGCGCAGGTCGAAGGTGGTGGGGGCGTTGCGGGCGCTGACCAGGCAGCGCACCTCCATGACCTCGGGCGTGATGTCGGTGACGGCCAGGTTGACCACCTTGCCGTCCCAGCGGGGCGAGGCCTTGGCGATCTCCTCCAGCTTCTCGCGCAGGCGGTCGACGGGCGCGGACGGGTCGACATACAGCATGGCCGTGCCGATCAGGGCCGCGCTCTCGCGGGTCCAGTTCTGGAACGGGGTCTGGATGAAGTAGCTGAGCGGCAGCACCATCCGCCGCCAGTCCCACAGGCGCACCACCACGTAGGTGGCGTTGATCTCCTCGATATTGCCCCACTCCTTCTCGACGATGACGGCGTCGTCGATGCGGATCGGCTGGGTGACGGCGATCTGGATGCCGGCGATCAGGTTGGTCAGCAGCGGCTGCAGGGCCAGGCCCACGATCAGCGAGGCCGCGCCGCCGGCGGCCAGCAGGCTGACGCCCCATTGGCGCACGCCGGGAATGGTCATCAGCGCCAGGGCCAGGGTGAAGATGCCGATCAGTATGGCCATCGCCCGGCGCAGGATGCGGATCTGGGTGATGTGCTTGCGGGCCAGCAGGTTGTCTTCGACGTCGACCTTGAAGCCGCGCATGTAGAGCGCCGCCCCGATGTCGAGCGCGGTCATGGCCATCCAGCCCAGCAGGATGATGAACATCACCAGCAGCAGGTGCTTGGCGGTGGCGGCCTGGGCGACGTCGAGCGGCGCGATCGAGACGGCCGCGCCAAGAGCGGCGACGATGAAGGCCATGCGGGTAGGACGGCGGGTGCGGGCGATCATCGCCTGCCAGAAGGCGTCGCGCTTGGCGAAGCCGTGGCGGACGATCCGCACGGCGACGGCGTGGACGGCCAGGGCCAGGGCGATGGCGGCGACGATCAGGGCCAGGCTGATGATCCAGGGCGGGGCCCAGGCGATCAGCCACACGGAGTCGTTCAGCCAGTCAGGCAGCCAGGCGGGAAGATCCTTCATGACCGGGGCGAACGCGCCCAGGCCCTGATGGCTCCCCGAAAAACGCCGTTCACGCCTTGGCGAACTTGCCCGCCGCGCGCACCGAGCCGGTGGCCACGCCCGTGGGCGAGCCGCCGATCGGCTCGTCGGTGACGGCCAGCAGGGCGGTGTAGGTTCCCTCGCCGCGCAGGTCCCGCGGCATCGGAATGCGCATCGGCTTGTCCATCGGGATCACGCCCAGCGAGATGGCCTTCTGGCCCTCGGGGATGATCCACAGTTCGGCGTCGCGCCCTTCCGGCATCTTCATGCCCATCGGCGTCAGCATCACCTGGTCCATGCCGTGGTCGAGGGTGGCGATGATCATCGGCGTGTTGGTGGCCGGGTCGGCGATCAGCGCCACCTCGGCCGCCTGCGGCCTGGCCGGGGCGGGCGTCACGGCCGGGGGCAGGGCCGGGCGCGGCAGGATGGCGATGACCACGCAGGCGGCCGCCAGGGCCATGGCGCCGGCGGTCAGGCCGCGCCACAGGGCGATGTTGCTCCAGGCCGAAGGCTTCAGCGGCTCGGCGACCATGGCCTGGATGCGCGGCCACAGGCCCTCGGACGGTTGCGCGGCGGCGACGTCGGCGGCCAGCGGCGTGAGGCGCTCCTCCCACCAGGCCACGGAGCGGGCGAAGGCCGGGTCGGCGGCCAGGCGACGCTCTGCTTCCGCGCGCTCGGTCGCGTCCAGCACGCCCAGCACGTACTCGCCGGCCAGGGGGCGTTCTTCACCTTCCGGCGGAATGTCGGTCGCGTCGGTCATGCTTCGAGACAGGCCCGCAGGCTGATCAGGCTGCGCCGGATCCAGCTTTTCATGGTGCCCAGCGGCACGCCGACCGCCTGGGCCAGGGCGTCGTACGTCAGGCCCTCGAAGAAGGCCTTGCGCACGGCGCCCGAATGCTTGGGATCGAGCTGGTCGAGGCAGCCGTCGAGGCGCTGGCGATCCTCGTCGGCCTCGATCCTTGCCGGGGCCAGCGGCGCGGCGTCGGGCAGGGCCTCGGCTTCCTCGACGCCGGTCATGACGCGGGTCCCGCGCGAGCGCAGCCGGTCGATGGCGCGGTTGCGGGCCAGGCTGACCAGCCATGTGATCGGGCTGGCCTTCTCCGGGTCGAACCGGTCGGCCTTGTTCCACACCGTCAGATAGACGTCCTGCAACACGTCCTCGGCCTCCTCGCGATCATTCAAGATACGCAAGGCGACGCCCAATAGCTTCGCGGAGGTGTGTCGATAGACGTATTTGAGGGCGTCCTGGTCGCGGTTGGCGACGCGGGCGATGGCCCGCGAAAGCAAGGCGCGGCTGCTGTCAGCGTCCAAGCGACGTCCCCTCCGGCATGATGCCTGGCGGGGACGCTCGCATGCTCCTCCAAGGCTGGCAACGGCCTACCGCGCGCCGAACCGACTGGCGACGAAATAGCCGGCGCTGGCCGCCGCGGTGGTGACGAACGCGCCCCAGGCCATGTCGGCCAGGGTGACGGCGGTCGACCAGGTCTTCAGCGTCGCCTGGTTGGTCAGGTCGTATGTGGCGTAGGCGGCCAGGCCGAACAGGGCGGCGTTGGCCAGCAGGCGCGGCCAGCCGCCGTCGGGGCGCAGGGCGGGCGCGAGCGCGAACCAGGTCACCGCGCCGATATAGATCAGGTAGAAGGCCACGGCCGGCGGCAGGCTGGGCGTGTCGGCCATCAGGGCGCCGATGCGCGGGCGATAGAGGCGGTCGGCCATCTGGGTCAGCCAGACGGCGTCCAGCGCCAGGAAGACGACGGCGGTCGCCAGGTAGCCCAAGACGTAACGCAGCATTTCCGGGGTCTCCTTCAGGCGACGGGCCGCAGGCGGTAGTGGCTGACGCCCCACTCCGATCCGCCGCGATGGCCGAACAGTCCGGCGGTGGCCAGGAAGAACAGCCGCCAGCGCCGCCGCCAGATCCGCGCATCGGCGCCGTAGACCTCTGCCAGCAGCGGATCGATCACCTCGCGCGCGGCGTCGAACCGCTCCAGCCATTGCAGGGCGGTGCGGGCGTAGTGCGCGCCGCTCCAGCGCCAGTCCATGGCCACCTCGAACAGGTCCGGGAACTGCCAGGCCAGGTCGTGGCTGGGCATGATCCCGCCGCTGAAGAAATGGCGGGCGATCCAGTCGTCCGGGTCTTCGGTCTCGAAGCGATAGGGCGTCGTGGCGTGGGAGAAGACGTGCAGGAACAGCAGGCCGTCGGGCTTCAGCCAGGTGCGCACCCTGGCCAGCAGGGCCCGCCAGTTGCTCATGTGCTCGAACATCTCGACCGAGACCACGCGGTCGAAGCGCCGGTCGGTGTCGAAGACGTTCATGTCGGCGGTGACGACGGTCAGGTTGGCCAGGCCGCGCTCGGCGGCGCGCGCCTGGATGAAGGCCCTCTGCGAGGTCGAGTTCGACACCGCCGTGATCGTCGAGGCAGGAAAGCGTTCGGCCATCCACAGCGACAGCGACCCCCAGCCGCAGCCGAGCTCCAGCACGGCCTGACCGTCGCGCAGGTCGGCATGGCTTTCGGTCTCGCGCAGGGCGGCGGCCTCGCCCTCGGCCAGGCTGAGCGCGCCCGGCGGATAGAGACCGCTGGAATACTTCAGTCGGGGACCCAGCACGGCCTCGAAGAAGGCGGCCGGCAATTCGTAGTGCTGGGCGTTGGCGTCGGCGGTGTGGGTGGCGATCGGGCGGTCGGCCATGGCCTGGGCGAACTGGACCGCGGCGTCCGGCGGCGCGTGCTCCAGCGAGCGACGGGCCCCGGCCACCAGCTGGTCGATGGCGAACCGGGAGACGAAATCCGGAACCGGCGCGTCCTGGGCCAGCCGCACCAGGGCCTGGATCGGCCCTCCGCCGCCGCGGCCGCGATCCTCATCGAGCGCCGCATCGGGCAGCTTCGTCACGTCGGTCATCGGTCCTCCGTCCTTGGCGGCCGCCCGTGCGTCGGGCCGGCGACCTTCGAGGGGAGCTACGCTGAACATTGTCGTTCGGATGCATGCGTCCAAACGCGGCCGCGCTCCGTAGCTCCAGGCGAAGCCTCGCCGACAGGAGCCCAGCCTTGCCGACCTCCAGCCCAAGCCCGCGCCAGCGCATCGCCGTGGTCGGTTCCGGAATCTCCGGCCTGTCGGCGGCCTGGCTGCTGTCCCGGCGCCACGAGGTCGCGCTGTACGAGGCCGACGATCGCCTGGGCGGCCACGCCCATACGGTGCAGGCGGGCGGCATGGCGGTGGACACCGGCTTCATCGTCTACAACGAGCCGAACTATCCCAACCTGACGGCGCTGTTCCGCCATCTGGGCGTCGAGACCGCCGCCAGCGACATGTCGTTCGGGGTGTCGCTCGACGATGGGGCGCTGGAATACTCCAGCACCCGGCTGCTGGCCCAGAAGCGCAACCTGGTGAACCCGCGGTTCCTCGGGATGCTGCTGGATGTCATGCGCTTCTATCGGGCCGGAACGCGCGACGCCCGGACCCTGGAGGCCGACGGCGGCTTTTGCCGGCTGGCCGATTATCTGGATGCGCAGGGCTTCGGCCGGGCCTTCCAGGAGGATCACCTGCTGCCGCAGGCGGCGGCGATCTGGTCGGCCTCGATGCGAGACATCCGCGAGTTTCCGGCCGGGGCCTTCCTGCGCTTCTTCGACAATCACGGCCTGATGCTGCCGATCGACAAGCGGCCGATCTGGCGGACGGTGGCCGGCGGCAGCGCCCGCTACGTCGCCGCCCTGGCGGCCGATCTCGACGGCGAGATCCTGCTGTCGCGACCGGTGCGGCGGATTACGCGCCACCCCGACCACGTGGTGATCGAGGACGGGAGCGGGCAGGCGCGCAGCTTCGACCAGGTGGTGATCGCCGCCCATGCCGACCAGGCCCTGGCCATGCTGGCCCAGCCGACCCCGGAAGAGGCGGCGCTGCTGGGCGCCTTCCGCTACAGCCGCAACCGCGCGGTGCTGCATCGCGACGCCGGCCTGATGCCGCGCCGACCCGCCGCCTGGGCCAGCTGGAACCATGTCGGCCGCCGGGGCGTGCGGGGCGAGGGCGGGGTGACCTACTGGATGAACCGGCTGCAGCCGTTGGGCGAGGCGGCGCCTTGCTTCCTGTCGCTCAATCCCGACCGCGCGCCGGGCGCGGTTCTGCACGACCAGGTCTACGAGCATCCGCTGTTCGACGGCCCGGCCATGGCGGCGCAGGCGCGGCTGTGGTCGCTGCAGGGCGTGCGCCGCACCTGGTTCGCGGGCGCCTATTTCGGCTCGGGCTTCCACGAGGACGGCCTGCAGGCGGGCCTGGCGGTGGCCGAGCAGCTGGGCGGGGTGCGCCGGCCGTGGCTGACGCCCGACCCGTCGGGCCGGATCTTCATCGACGCGCCGAAGCCTGAGCGCGAGGCCGAGCTGGTCGCATGAGCCCGCGCTCGGCCCTCTATTCCGGCGTCGTGGTCCACGAGCGCGGCCGGCCCCGGCGGCATCGCCTGCGCTATCGCGTGTTCATGCTGCTGCTCGATCTCGACGAGCTGGACGCGTCGGGACGGCGCTTGCGCCTCTTCTCGCACAACGCCCTGAACCTGCTCAGCTATCACGACCGCGACCATGCCGGCCGCCTGGCCGCGCCGGTCAAGCCGCAGGTCGAGGCGCTGCTGGCGACGCGCGGGCTGGGCTCGCCGGGCGGTCGCATCCTGGCCCTGTGCATGCCGCGCGTGCTGGGCCACGGCTTCAACCCGCTGACGGTCTATTTCTGCCACGACCGCGACGAGCGCCTGGCCGCGGTGGTCTATGGGGTCAGCAACACCTTCGGCGAGCGGCACGACTACGTGCTGCCGGCGACGGCGCGCGACGACGGGCTGGTGGTGCAAGGCTGCGACAAGAGCTTCTACGTCTCGCCGTTCCTGCCGATGGACCTGCGCTACGCGTTCACGATCGCGCCGCCGGGTGAGGGCGTGCGGGTTGGCGTCGACGTGCACGACGACGCCGGGCGGGTGCTGTCGGCCAGCTTTTCGGGACGGCGCGAGCCCTTGAGCGACGGGGCGCTGCTTCGCGCGGCGCTCGGCCACCCCTGGCAGGTCGCCGGCGTGCTGGCGGCGATCCATTGGGAGGCGGTGAAGATCCTGCTCAAGGGCTTCCGGTTCTTCGCCAACCCGCGCTTGGGCAAGGAAAAAGCGGCGCGGACCTGAAGTCCGCCCCTCTTCGCTGAACAAAGAAAAGGCGGCGCGGACCTAGGTCCGCGCCGCCAGTCGTTCCGGGGAGGAAGACGCTATGCGCGTCAGTAGACGAAGCGCGCGCCCATGAAGACCGAGCGGCCGGTGGCGGCGTAGCGCGACACGACCGGATCGTCCTGGTAGGCCCAGCGCTCTTCCTTCTGGTCGGTCAGGTTCAGGGCTTCGAGCGACAGGGTGATGTTCTTGGTCAGCTTGTAGGTGGCCGAACCGTCGAGGTTGAAGGTCTTCTTGCTGCCGGCGAAGTCGTTGACCAGCGGGCTGTCGCAGTAGCCCGGGTCGCAGGTGCCCGCGGCGACCGGATAGGTCTGGCTGTAGCCCTTGCGGTACGACGACGACAGGCGGGCCGAGAACTTCTCGACTTCATAGAAGACCGTGAAGTTGAAGGCGTCCGGCGAGGCGCCGGTGAACGGGGCCTTGGCGGTGATCGGGGCCGCGCCCGTGCGGGCGTTGGCCGGGGTGACGATGTACTCCAGTTCCGACTCCAGGTGAGTGGCGTTGAACTGGACGCCCAGGTTCTTGAAGTACCAGGGCAGGAAGGTCAGGTTCTGCTGGTAGTTGACCTCGATGCCGCGGATGTAGCCGCCCGGCGCATTGTCGAACTGGCGGATGTCGAAGGTGTTGTCGGCGTCGATATAGGCGATCGCGTTGACGTTGGTCTGGGCGGCCCGCAGGGCGGCGATGCCTGCGGCGTCCAGGACCTGGCTCAGCGGGGCGTTGTTGATCAGCGTCTGCGGGAAGTTGTTGATCTGCTTGTCGAAGACCGCGACCGACACCAGGGCGCCCGAGGTGAAGTACCACTCGAAGCTCAGGTCGTAGTTGACCGCCCGGAACGGGTCGAGCTTCGGGTTGCCGACGGTCATCGTGCCGCCGACCACGGCGCCGGCGCCGGTGGGCACGCTGATCGCCGTCACCGAGGGCGACAGGTTGCCCAGCATCGGGCGGGCCATGACCTTGGCAGCGCCGAAGCGGATGTACATGTTGTCGGCCACCTCGTAGGCGGCGTTCAGCGACGGCAGGACGTCGGTGTACTTGTTCTCGCCCGAGATCGGACGCGAGCCGTTGGTCAGGCCCGAGGAGTCCAGCTCGGTGATGGCGTAGCGGGTGCCGACGTTGCCGCGCAGTTCGCGACCGAACAGTTCGGTGTTGTAGTCGAACTGGACGAAGGCGCCGGTGTCCTTCTCCTCGACCGAGTAGCGGTTGGCCGCGCTGCTCAGGTACGACAGGCGCCAGTCGCCCCACTTGTTGACGCAGTTGCAGTCGAAGTCGAACAGGCTGACCATCTTCTGCAGGTCGGGCGCCAGGAACGCGGTGGTGCCGCCCGAGGGGACATCCAGGCCGGTGCCCCAGTTGATGACCTTGCTGACCGAAGCGATGTTGGAGCCGGCTTCCTTCAGGCTGGGGTTCAGGGTCTCGCCGCTCAGGCGGCGATACTCGGCGGTGTCGAAGCCGTACTTGCGCTGGCTGACGCCGAACCGGATCGCGTAGTTGTCGTCCAGGTCGTACTTGAAGTCGACGCGCAGGGTCTCGTAGTCGTTGTTGGTGAAGCGCTGGAAGTGGCGCAGGGCCGAGTAGCCCTTCACGAAGTCCCAGGCCGAGGCCTGGGTCGCGTCGAAGCCCAGGTTCAGCAGCGGCATGTCGCCGCCGCCGCGCGCGTCGTAGACGAGGTAGTCGTCGCCCGCCACGCCCTGGCCCGAGTCCAGGCGGATGAAGTCGGCCAGCAGGCCTTGCGTCTTGTTCTTCGACGACGACTTGCCCCAGACGGCGCTCATCGTGAAGTTGTCGCTGAACTCATGGTCCAGCTTCAGCGACGACTGGCGGAAGTAGGTCGTGAAGAACGCCGCGTCGGCCGCCGAGCGCAGGTCGACATTGCCGAGCTTCAGATAGTCGGCGTTGGCCCCGGTCGGCGACAGCGCCGCATCGATCAGGCGCACGCTGGGACGGCCGATGAACCTGTCGACCATCGCGGTGCCGTTCGCGCTCGGCACGTAACCCACCGACGAGAGAGAGTTGTAGTAGTCGTACGGATCGAGGTTGAACGGGTTGTAGCTGTTGGTCGTGCCGGCGACCAGGGCGCCGCCGTTCAGCTGCTGACCGCAGTCGATGGCGTCGCGGACTTCGTTGGCGGCCTGCGCGGTGCACGACGCGTAGAACGCCCGCTTCTGGGCGGCCGTGGTGGCCGGGTTCAGCGTGTAGAAGGGATTGTTGGTGCTGTTGTTGGTGTTGTTGCGGTTCAGGCCGACGGTCTGGACCTGGTAGTTGACCGACGACTGCTGCAGCTCCGAATAGACCCAGTCGTACGAGATCGTGGTGCGGCTGGTCGGGCGCCATTGCAGGGCCCCGGTCAGGCCCAGGCGCTCCTGCTCCAGATCCTGCTGGTTCAGCGTGGCCAGGGCGGGAATGCGGGTCAGCGGACCGGGCGCGGTGATCGTGCCGGTGCCGGTCAGGCTGGTGGCGTTGGTCGTCGCGCTCGAGGGATTGTTGATCAGATTGTAGGCGGCCGCGTTCGAGCCGACCAGCATCGAGCAGATCGCCGTGTTGGTGATGTTGATGCCCGGGATCACGCCGCCGTTGCACGAGGTGCCGATCGGGGTCGCGAAGCCCTGCCGACGCGGCGAGGTGGCGGTGGAGTTGGTCGCCAGGAAGGTCGACTGGCGATAGGTATAGTCCGACTGGCCGGCCTGGCGCTGGTAGCTGTCGATGATCTGGTTGCGCTTGTTGTAGGCGACCGAGAACAGCGCGCCGAAGTCGCCCCAGTTGGTTTCCCAGCGGTCGGAGACGAGGCCGGCGAAGCGCGGCGAGTGGGTGCCGCCGTTCTTGTAGTAGGCGTCCTGAACCGACAGGGCCAGGCGACGATCCTTGAAGTTCAGCGGCTTGCCGGTCTCCAGGTCGACCGTGGCGCCCAGCGAGCCTTCGTCGGTCTCGGCCGAGGCGGTCTTCTGCACCTTGAGGGCGCTGAACAGTTCCGAGGCGAAGGTGTTGAAGTCGAAGCCGCGCGAGCGGTTGGCGGCGTCGCCGGCGATCGACGGGCCGGCCGTCGACAGGGCTTCCAGGCCGTTCAGGCGGACGCGGGTGAAGTCGCTGCCGAGGCCGCGGACGGTGATGGTGCGGCCTTCGCCGTTCTCGCGGTCGACCGACACGCCCGGCAGGCGCTGCAACGACTCGGCGAGGTTGGCGTCGGGGAAGTCGGCGATGTCCTCGGCGTTGATGGCGTCGACCATCACGTTCGAGCTGCGCTTGAGGCTGAGGGCGCTCTGCAGGGCGGCGCGGTAGCCGGTGACGACCACTTCCTCGACCGCGGTCTCCTCGGTCTGGCCCGAAGCCTGGGCGGCGGGGGCGGCGTCTTGGGCGAAGGCGGTTCCGGCGAGCAGCAGGCTGCCGGCGACGGTCAAGGCGCCGAGCGACGCACGATCGCACAGCACGCGGGCGCGGCTCCGCCGCGAAGTGACTTGCAACATATTCCCTCCCAGTTCTTCCCGACGGGCAGGCTCTTGAGTGGCCGACCCGTGATCTCTGTTCTTGTTGGTAGCGGTATCCGCCACCGGTGTCATTAAAATAGCTACCGGTGTCATTAAGCCGAAATGGCCGCTCGGGATCAAACCGAAAAATGGCCGCTCGGTGGCGCGGACGGCAAATATGCGGCGGAGCGTAGCGGCAGAGCAACAAAACGCCGGTTTGCGAGACTGGGGCCAAACGCCGCACGAGGGCCTTTCGGCGTCCTTCAGAAGCGGCGGGAGAGCGCCAACTCGAACCGACGGCGTCGCGGGTCGGCGTAGGTGTTGTAGTCGCCGACGCCGTTCTCGAAGATGCTGGGGCTCTTGTCGAACAGGTTGCGCACGCCCAGGCGGACCTCGCTGGCGCCGGTTCGCCAGGCTCCGGCGAGATCGAAATAGACCTGGGCCGGCACGGTGCGGATCTCGCCATAGCCCGTCGGGGTGCGGAAGGCGCCGTCGAACTGGGCGCTGGCCGCCAGGGTCCAGGCCCTCCGCCGCCAGGTCGCGCCGCCGTAGCCCCGCCATTCCAGCGGCGCCTGGTAGTCGCCTGTCAGCGCTGTCCAGGCCTCGCCGGGCAGCAGCTTGCGGCGAAAGCTGGGCTGCCAGACCACCGAGCCACGCAGGTCGAGCCGACCGCCGGCCGCAGCAAACCCGTGGCGCAGCTCGCCGCTGACCAGTTCGGTCTCCAGCTTGGCGCTGTTCATGGCCCGGCCGTCGATCTCCAGCACCCGCCCGACCGTGTAGCCGCGAGCGATGTCGGCGGCGGTCAACGGGGCGCGCGACACCCGGCCCAACTGCGGATTGGCCAGCAGGTAGCCCATCGACAGCTCGCCGTGCAGGCCGTGGAAGCCGTCGCGCTTGAGCACGCGGGTGTAGTCGAGCGACGCCCGCAGGTTCGATCCGGGCGGCTGGACGACCATGCCCACCGAGGCGCTTTCGGCGCGTTCGGGCTTGAGGGCGGGCGAGCTGCCGAACATGTAGACGAAGGGGCGGCCGCTGCCGACGGTGTCGCCCGGCCGGCCGGGGTCGACGTAGAAGATGCCGGGAATGGTCAGGCGCGAGGTGATCAGCTCGCTGGCCGTCGGCGCCAGGGCTCCGGTGGCCGCGCTGAGGCGCAGCATGACGGCCTTGGCCGGGAACACCCGCGCGCCGGCGGTCCAGGTCCAGACCTCGTGGCGCGAGCGGACCAGCGGCGGATCGCTGGTCATGGCCAGGGCCGGCGCCCAGGCCTTGCTGTCGTCGAGCCTTACCGAGGCCTGTAGTTCGAGGCCCGCCAGGCCGGGAGGCGCGCGGTCCCGGCCAAAGACCGGCGCGTTGGCTTCGGCGTACAGCGAGGCGACCTTCTGGCGGGCCCCGGTCAGGGTGTGGGTCGAGCTGGTCTGGTCGCCCTGGGTCGTGGTCTCGACCACGTCGCCGATACGCTCGTCGCGCAGGTCGGCCGCGACGGTCAGGTTGGCCGGTCCCGCCGGCAGCTGGATCAAGGGGCCCGCGGCGCGCAGGGCGAGGTTCGTCAAGCGGTTGGACTGCCGGATGCGCTTGAGGGAGTCGTTGCGATAGAGGTCCAGCACCGACTGAAGGGCGTCATAGTCGCCGAACGGGTCGATCGCCGGCCGGTTCAGACCCTCCTCGCCCCACACGAAGCTGTAGTTCAGGTCCGGCTGGGGCTGGCGCTGATACTGCTTTACGCGGACCCGGCCGACGCCGGTCGAGGCGTCGAGGTTCACCCGCCAGCCGCGCGGCGCCTCGATGATCGCGCCGGCGGTCAGGCGCTGGGCGAGGGTGCGTTCCTGGTTCTTCTGGTCGTAGGACGCGAATGGCACCGAAACCAGGATGTCCTGCTGGAACGGGTTGGTCGGCGCGGCGGCGCTGACGAAATAGGCGCGGGAATTGGGGCTGGTCAGGCCCTCGCCCTCGTTCTCCAGGTGCAGGACGTCGAGATAGGTCTCCACGCCGAACAGCGCGCGGCGGACGCTGGCGGTGATCGCGGTCGCGCGCGCGCCGTTCAGCAGGCTGGCGTCGCCGCTGCTGGCGTCGGGGCCCAGGCCGCGCGACAGGGCGCCGGCCCCCTGCAACGCCAGGCGCTGGAAGTCGCCGGCCGCGTAGCGCAGGGGCAGGGTGGTGACGTTCGCGCCCAGGTTCACGCCGGCGTCGGTGACCAGGGGCTGGCCGGTGTAGCTCATGACGTTGCGGCCGTCCGAGGCGGCCGACAGCACTTCATAGGTCGTGCGCGCGTCCGACTTGGCGCGATAGCGGATGGTGAAGTCGCGCTGGATGATCCGCAGCGGTTCGCGCGTCGAGGTCGAGAACCCGGCGGAGACCTGGGTCCGGCCGCTGTCGGGCGAGAAGCCGAGACGCGCCTCCAGCCGGCCCTGGCCGGCGTCGCCGCGTGAAGACAAGCCGCCGATCGCGGTGACCTCGCCGCCGTCATGGTCGCGCCGCAGCACGATGTTGACCACGCCGCCCAGCGCGCCGAGGCCGTAGATGCCGCCGGCCGAGGCGGGGATGGTCTCGATGCGCTCGATGGCGCCCAGCGGCAGGGCGTTGATGTCGGGCTGCCGGAAGAACGAGCCGTCCAGCCCCGGCAGGCGCGGCAGCCGGCGGCCGTCGACCAGCACCAGGGTCTGGCTGGGGCCAAGGCCCAGCAGGTCGAGTTCGGAGCGGGCCGCGCCCGGCCGGGCCTGGGCGGGCGAGACGGCCGCGACGTCGGCCAGCACGCGGTCGCGCAGGAAGCTTCCGATCTCGCCGGCCTGGGACAGGGCGATCTCGTCGGTCGTATGCACGACATAGGGCTGGACGCCGTTCTCCAGCCGTCGCAGGTCGCCGTTGAGGGCGCGCGCGCCCAGCACCAGGATCTCGGGGACGGTGGTGACCGCGTCGGAGGCCGGCGGGGCGGTTGCGGCAGGGGCGGGGGCCAGGACGTAGACGCCGTCGGCCGTGCGGCGGGCGACCAGGTCCGTACCCTCGAGCAGCCGGTCGAGCGCCGCCTCGACCGACATTCGGCCGCGCGCCTGGCCCGAGCACTTGCCGGCGGTCAGGCTGGAGGCGAACAGCAGTTCGACGCCCGATTGCCGGGCCAGCAGGCGCAGGGCCGACGACAGGTCCTGGCGGTCGACGTCGATCGCGGGCGCGGCGACGGCGGGCGTGGCGATCACCGCGGCCAGCATGCCCGCCAGTCCGAGCCGTCCCCGCATTCGCGCCCGCCTCCATCAGGTCCCCGGATCGACACGACCCGTATTGCGAAGCTAGGTAACGCTGTTATCTGGCGACGCAAGCCGAGATCCGGGTCTCGGTGAAATTTCGATGGAAGCGATGAGGATTTCGCCCGCGGCTACGTATTCTAGGAATGACCCGCTGCTTGGCCGCCCGGCCGAGGGGCGGCGTGGGGTGCGTGGAGCGTAAGGTGGCGGCTGTCCATCCTCAGTCGGCGGACGGTTCGAAGGCGGCGCAGGCCGATCCTGCGCGCGCGCTCGCCCTGCAGACCGATGTGACCGCCTTCTTCCGCCGCCGCCTGGGCGCCGACGCCGAGGTCGAGGACCTTGTCCAGGAGGTGTTCGTGCGCGCCGCAGACCAGGTGGGGCTCGCCGACGAGGCGTACGCCCGAGCCTATGTCTTCCGCACCGCCGCCAGCGTCTGGGCCGACCGGCACAGGCGGAGGCTGGCGCGGCGGGCCGACCAGCACGTGCCCTTCGATCCCGAACGCCACGGCGAGACCGACAACGATCCGGCCGGCCGCCTGGACGCCCGCGAGACCCTGCGCGCGGCGACCGCCGTCCTGCTCAGCCTGCCGGAGCGGACGCGGACGATCTTCGTGCTGCGGCGGATCGAAGGGATGACCGTGCGGGAGATCGCCGGCCGCCTGGGCATTTCCGGCAGCGCCGTGGAGAAACACGTGGCCAAGGCGCTGGAGCGCCTGCTGGCCCAGACGGGGGACCTGCGATGAGCGCCTATCCCCTCGAGTTCGCCGAGATGGCGCAGTTGCCGCGCGAAGAGGCGGCGGCGCTGCTCTGGCTGAACATCGACGAGTCCGACCCGGCCCAGGCCGCCGTGCTCGATACCTGGCTGGACAAGGATCCGGAGAACCGCGCGGCCTGGCTGCGGGCCCAGGCGATCTGGAGCGGCTTCGACCAGGCCGGCGACGAGGCGACGCTGCGGGTCCTGCGACGTCGGGCGGCGAAGGCCTCGCGACCGTCGCCGTCGTCGCGCTGGATGGCGGCGGCGGCCGTGTTCGTCGCCGCTATCGGCCTTGGCCTGTGGCTGGCCGAGCGGCCGGCGCCGGCCTTGCCGCCGCCCGTCGTGCAGGCCACGGCGGTGTTCGGCGAGCCCGACCTCGTCACGGCGGCGGAGGCGAAGACCTTCGACCTGCCGGACGGCAGCAAGGCCAGCCTGGCTCCCGGCAGCGCCCTGGACCTGGCCTACGACCACGGCGGTCGCGCCATGCGGCTGGTCAGGGGCCGGGCGTTCTTCGACGTGGTTCCCGACCGGGCGCGGCCGTTCACGGTCGAGGCCGGCGGTCGACGGATCACGGCGCTGGGCACGCGCTTCGACGTCCGCCTCGACGAGGGCCCGCTGCGGGTGACACTGGTCGAGGGGCAGGTCTCGGTCGCGCGGACGATCGACGCCCCCGATGGGCCGGGCCGCCCGGTGGTGCTGGCGGCGGGAGAGCAGTTGACCGCCGCTCCCGGCCGCGATCTCGTCGCGCCGACGGAGGCGGCGAGCGCGGCGGCCTGGCGCGAGAGCTCGATCACCTTCGAGGACAGGCCGCTGTCGGAGGTGGTGGCCGAACTGAACCGCCACAGCGCCACCAAGCTGGTCATCGACGATCCGAAGGTGGCGGCCTTGCGGGTGACGGGCCGGTTCCGCACCGGCGATCCGCAGCGCTTCCTGCGCACCCTGGCCCAGGTGCTGCCGGTGCGCGGCGAGGCGGCGGGGCCGGGCCGCTACCGGATCGTGCGCGCCGATTGAGCGAATTGGAATAACGCCGGTGTGGGTTTTGCCCGGCGCTGCGTGTTCTCCCCAGGGAGCCGGTCGTGCTCCCGCCCAGGGGACGAGGCGATGGAACAGCAGATCTGCAGCGAGCGGGCGTCGGCCAGGGTGGGCGCCCTGCTGGAGGAGATCCAGCAGAGGCTGTTCGACGACGTCGAAGGCGCGCGACGGCTGATCGACCAGGCGATCCAGGTGCTGCAGGCGCCGTCCGTGACCAGCCCGGCGCGCACCGGCGGCCTGGCGCCGTGGCAGGCCCGGCGGGTCGCCCGCTACATCGACGAGAACCTCGAACGGGCCCTGACCGTGGCCGAACTGGCGGCGGTGGGCGGCGTGCGCCCCGGCTATTTCGGCAAGGCCTTCAAGAGCAGCTTCGGCGTCAGCCCGCACGCCATGGTCCTGCAGCGGCGCGTGGCGCGGGCCAAGATCCTGATCGCCCAGGGCGAGGACCCGCTGAAGGACATCGCCCTGGCCTGCGGCTTCTCCGACCAGTCGCACCTGACCAACCGTTTCCACAGGCTGGCGGGCATGACGCCGGCGGCCTGGCGGCGGCTGCACGCGGCGCCGGTGTTTCATGCGCCGGGCGACGATCGCGGCGGCTCCGTCCAACTCGACCGGCGCGCCCAGGCCTAGGCTTTCGACCTGTTCCCGCTCCTGCCTTCGAGGTCTTTCATGAACGCCGTCGCTTCCATCCATAACGCCGTCTCGGCGCCCAACCAGTTCGTCGAGGTCGGCGGCCGCACGCTGGCCTATCGCTCGATCGGCGAGGGTCGGCCGCTCGTGCTGTGCACCCGCTTCCGGGGCAACATGGACGTCTGGGACCCCGCCTTTCTCGACGGCCTGGCCGACGAGGGTTTCCGGGTCATCACCTTCGACTATTCGGGCCTTGGCCTGTCGACCGGCGAGGCGACCTACAACCCGGCCGAGATGGCCCGTGATCCTATCGACCTGATGACGGCCCTGGACCTCAGCGACGTCGTGCTCGGCGGCTGGTCGCTGGGCGGGATGGCGGCCCAGGTGGCCTTCGCCGTGGCCGGCGCGCGGATCAGCCACCTGCTGCTGATCGGCACCACGCCGCCGGGGCCGTTGGTCAAGCCGGCCGAGCAGCTGTTCTTCGACACCGCGGTGATCGAGGACTACGTGCTGAAGGAAGAGGAGATCCTGTTCTTTGAGCCGAAGTCGCAGGCCAGCCGCAAGGCCGCCGCCGAGTCCTCGGCCCGGATCGCCGGCCGCACCGAGGGGCGCTCGCCGGTGGTGCCGATCGCCTTCGCCCGCGCCAACATCGGGGCCGGGCCCAAGAACCCGATCTTTCCCGCCGACGCGGTGCTCGAGGTGCTGAAGACCACGAGCAAGCCGATCCTGCACCTGGGCGGCGACCACGACATCATCTTCCCGGTCGAGAACTGGTACGCCCTGAACCAGGTGCTGCCGACGCTCCAGCTGATCACCTACCCCTCGGCCGGACACGGGCCCCAGCACCAGTACCCGCGCGCCTCGGCCGAGCACATCGCAAGCTTCGTGCGCTCGACCAGCTGAGGATCAGAGAGCGGCCGACGCCTGGCGCCGTTCGCGGCGCCAGGCGTTGGGCGGCGCGCCTTCCCGCCGCCGGAACAGGCGCGACAGGTGGGCCTGGTCGCTGAAGCCGCAGGTGACGGCGATGCCGCACAGCGGCTCGTCGGTGGTCAGCATGATCCGCTTGGCGCGGGTCAGGCGCTGCTCGACCACGTACTTCTGCGGCGACAGGCCGAAGGTGGTCTTGAAGGCGCGCGAGAAATAGGACGGGCTGAGCCGCGCGGCGCGAGCCAGGTCGACGACGCGGATCGTCGTCTCCAGCCGGTGCTCGACATAGGCGGCCGCGCGGCTGGCCTGCCATGGCGCCAAGCCCGCCGGCTTTCCGCCCACGAAGGCGCCGGGCGGCGCGAGGCCGCCCGGTTCGGGATCGTAGACGCACATCCGCCGGTCAGCGGGTGATCTTGCCGGGCAGGCTGAGGTCGCCCGAGGCCACGTCGAAGATGTCGGAGATGCACAGCAGCGGCGCGTGCAGGTTGGCGTTGACCTTGAGCGCCGAGGTGACGCCGTCGAACTTGACCCCCTCGACCGCGCCGATCACGCTGGCCGGCACGCTGACCTCGACGGTGTCGGTCGCCAGGGTGGTGGGATAGGTCGGGCTGTCGATCAGCAGCGGCACGCCGGGCCAGGTGGCCGGCACCTTGGGCTTGGCCCCCTCGGGGATGTCGCGGACCTTCAGCGCGCCCTTGCCGCAGGCGTCGTCGGGAACCAGCACCACCCAGTGCGGATGCCAGACGTGGCGGTTGACCCCGCCATAGGCCGCGTCGTCGAAATCGGGATGGAAGGTCACCGCCAGGGCCAGGATGCCCTGGTCGCCCTCGAAGCCGACGCTGCTGCTGTTGAGCGAGGTGGGCCACACATAGCTCCACACCGCGCTGCCGGCGAACTGGCCGACCGCCTTGGGTTTCAGTTCGCCGGCCTTGCCGCGCACCTGCACGCGGAAGACCACGTCAGGGCCGACGCTTTTGACCTGGGTGCGGACGATGTCGAAGGACGCCATGATCGCGTCCTTGGTCGGCGAGACTACGTCCTGGGCGAAGGCGGGGGCGGCGAGGAGGGCCGTCGCGGCGACGGCGAGGCTGAGCTTGCGGAGCATGGGCGATCTCGATCGAGACGCCGCGACGAGGCGCGGCCGGGAACGCCAAGGTTCCACGGCCGCGTTTCTCCGCCTTGGATCGGGCGGAGGCCTATTTCTTCAAATCGGAAGGGTCAGTTCGCCAGCCAGGCGTCCAGGTCCTTCAGCGCCCGGATGCTCATCAGCCGCTTCTTGGCGCGGCCGCGTTCCTTCAGCGGGATCTTCTTGCCGTCCTCGTCGACCTTGGGGGTCTCGAGCGGCGGGAGCAGGCCGTAGTTGATGTTCATCGGCTGGAAGCTACCGCCCCGGGAGCCTTCTGGCGCGCCTTCCAGGTGGCCGCCGGTGATGTGCTCGACGAGGGCGCCCAGGGCGGTGCTCGGGGGCGGAGCCTCGAGCGAGCCGCCCTTGCGCTCGGCGGCGGCGAAGCGACCGGCCAGGAGGCCGATGGCGGCGCTTTCCACATAGCCCTCGACGCCGGTCACCTGGCCGGCGAAGCGCATGCGCGGCGACGCCTTCAGGCGCAGGCCCTTGTCGAGCAGCTTGGGCGAATTGATGAAGGTGTTGCGGTGCAGGCCGCCCAGGCGCGCGAACTGGGCGTTCTCCAGGCCGGGGATCATGCGGAAGGTTTCGGCCTGGACGCCGTGCTTCAGCTTGGTCTGGAAGCCGACCATGTTCCACAGCGTGCCCAGGGCGTTGTCCTGGCGCAGCTGGACGATGGCGTAGGACTTCACGGTCGGGTCGCGCGGGTTGGTCAGGCCGACGGGCTTCATCGGCCCATGGCGCAGGGTCTCGCGGCCGCGCTCGGCCATCACCTCGATCGGCAGGCAGCCGTCGAAATAGGGGACGTGCTCCCACTCCTTGAACTCGGCCTTGGGGCCTTCGAGCAGGGCGTCGATGAAGGCCTCGTACTGCTCCTTGTTCATGGGGCAGTTGATGTAGGCGGCCGCGTCGCCGCCGGGGCCTTCCTTGTCGTAGCGCGACTGGCGCCAGGCCTTGTCCATGTCTATGGACTCGAGGTGGATGATCGGCGCTATGGCGTCGAAGAACGACAGCTGGCCTTCGCCCGACAGGTCGAGCACCGCCTGGGCCAGGGCCGGCGAGGTCAGCGGGCCGGTGGCGACGATGACGTTGTCCCATTCTTCCGGCGGCAGGCCGGCGATCTCCTCGCGGACGATGGTGACCAGCGGGTGGGCTTCCAGGCGGCGGGTGACCTCCTCGGAGAAGCCGTCGCGGTCGACCGCCAGGGCGCCGCCCGCCGGCACCTGGTGCTGGTCGGCCGCCGACATGATGATCGAGTCGCAGCGACGCATCTCGGCATGCAGCAAGCCAACGGCGTTGAACTGCCAGTCGTCCGAGCGGAACGAGTTGGAGCACACCATCTCGGCCAGGCCGTCGGTCTGGTGGGCGTCCGTGGTGACTTTGCCGCTGGAGTCGTCCTTGCGCATCTCGTGCAGGATGACGGGAACGCCGGCCTGGGCGATCTGCCAGGCGGCCTCGGAACCGGCGAGGCCGCCGCCGATCACGTGAATGGGGGAGGTGGTCATGGCGTCCTCATACCTCCGCCCTCGCCAAGACGGAACCGCCGTGTAAGCTCATCTTGGGCGAGTATCAGGTTCTGGGGGGCTTCAGGGTGGCGAAGAGGTTTTCGGCGGCGTCGGCCGCCGTGTCAGGCTGGGCGCTGATCGGCCGGCGGCCGCTGTCGGTCGTCGTGTGGAGCGCGGTGATCCTGCTGGGCCTGTTCCTGCCGGCGTTGCTGCTCTTCCTGCCGATCATCGATCCGTTCGTCGAGATGGTCCGGGCCATGCCGCAGACGCCCAACGCGCAGGATCCGGAGATGACGGCGCGGATCATGGCCATGCAGGGACAGCTCAGCCTGATGAATATCGGCATGATGGCCGTGCAGGTGGTCGCGCCCACCATCGTCACGGCCGCGGCCTTCCGTGTCGTGCTGCGCCCACAGGAGCAGCGGGGCTTCTTCCTGCGCGTCGGCGCGACCGAGGGCTGGATGATGCTGGTCACCCTGGTGCTCACCTTCGGCGGCAACATCGCCATCTTCGCGGCCATGGTCCCAGGAGCGCTGCTGGGGCTGATCGGTTTCGTGGTCATGGCGATCGGCGGCGACACTGAGGCCGGCGCCGTCGTCGGGGTGGTGGTCGGCGTGATCGGCGTGATCGTCGGCGAGCTTGCGCTGCTATGGGCGTTCCTGCGGCTGTCGATGGCCCTGCCGATGACCTTCGCCGAGCGGCGCTTCATGCTGTTCGAATCCTGGGCCCTGACCAAGGGCCAGAGCCTGCGCCTGCTGGGCATGCTGCTGCTGGTCGGGCTGACCCTGCTGGTGGTGCAGATCGTCGTGGGCGGGGTGGTCATCGCCGTCGCGGCGCTGGTCGCCCCGGGCCTGACCAAGACCCTGCCGGCGGCGCGCTCGGTGGCCGAGGTGCTGCGCCTGATCTGGCCGGTCCTGGCCGTGGCGCTTCCCCTGGCGGCGATCCTTCAGGCGGTGGTCCAGGTGGTCTGCGTGACGCCGCTGGCCAGCGTCTACCGGTCGCTGAAGCCCGCCGACGAGGCGCAGGCGGCCGCCTGACAGCGGCCTTCCCGCCACGGCCGGGCAAAATCCGCGCGAACCGGCCCGCGACTCGTCGTTTCATGACGCCGCGCGCGCTAGGGTGGCGTCGGCTGTTCTGAAGGACCTGGAACCACATGGGCGAGGCATCGATCGCGATCGGCGCGACGGCGCGAGCCGGCATCGCCGGCGTGACCCACCTTGCGCCGCGCACCTGGGCGGCGCTGGCCGCCGCCTGCCTCGTGGGCCTGCTCGGCCGCTACCTGGGCGGGGCCTTCGTCCTGCTGGCCGACTTCGTCGCCGCCGCCCTGGCCTACGGCGCCCTCTATCGCGCCGCCTTCGACGGCCCGGCGGGCCTGGCCGGCCTGCGCTGCGGCCGCGAGGAGGCGCTGATCGCCGCCGTCCAGCTGCTGCTGGGCGTGGTGTTCCTGGTGGTCATCGCCGTGCTACTGGTCGTGGTCGGGGCCGTCGCCCTGGGCGTCGCCCGCGCGGCCGCCCCCGGCTTCGACGCCACCTCGTCGGAGGCCTGGCGGGCGGCGCTGTCGGGACCGCTGGCCGCCTTCGCCGCCAGCCTGGCGCCGCTGGCCAGCCTGGCGGTCCTGGCCTGGCTGGCCGCGCGCCTGGCCCTGGCGCCGGCCGCCTCGATCGCCGCCGGCCGCCTGCGGGTGCTCAGCGCCTTCGACCTGACCAAGGGCCGGGCCGGCCTGCTGGTGGCCCTGGGCCTCGTCTTCTACCTGCCCAGCGTGCTGATCGCCGCCAGCGGCAAGGCGGCCTTCGACGGCGCCGGCGCGTTCCTGGTGCAGGCGGCCGCGGTCGGTCTCTACTATTTCTGTGTCGCTCCCGCCTGGACGGCGGCCTGCGTCCACGTCTACAGACACGCTCCGAGCTTGGCCGTCGCCGAGCCGTCAGAAGCCTGATCATGATCGTCTTGTCGCCCGTCGCCGCCGCCCTCGAAGGGCCGCGCACCATGCGCCGCCACCCCGTCTCCCTGCTGATCTGGGGCGGGCTGTATCTCGGCTCGCTGATCCTGCTGTCGGTGCTGCTGGTCGCCGTGTTCGGCGACGAGGTGCGGCGCGACCTGGCCCAGACCCGGTTCACCGCCGACCCGCGCGAGGTGCTGCAGCTGATCTCGCACCTGGGCGGGGCGATGGCGCTGATCATCCTGCTGGCCGCCGCCATGAGCGCGGTGCTGGCCGGGGCGATCCTGCGTTCGGTCATGCATCCCGAGCAGAGCCAGGGAGCCTATCTGCGCCTGGGCGCTGACGAGGTCCGGCTGTTCGTCGTCGCCCTGATCGCCTGGGCCACGGCGCTGTTCGTCACCGCCATTCCCAGCGGCGCCGTGACCCTGCTGACCGCCACGGTCGCGGGCGCCGGCGCGCGCGGCCTTTCGGCCTGGATCGCCTTCCTCGGCGGCCTGGCGGTTATCGGCCTGTCGATGTGGGTGGGCGTGCGCCTGTCGCTGCTGTCGCCCCAGACCTTCGCCGAGGGCCGTATCAACGTCCGCGAGTCGTGGGTGCTGACCCATGGCCACTTCTGGGGCCTGCTGGGCATGTTCGTGCTGAACCTGCTGATGGCGCTGGGCGCGACCATGGCCATGTCGCTGGTCGGCGGCCTGTTGACGGGCGTGATCGCCCTGATCGGCGGCGGGACCAAGCTGTTCGTGATCCTGGGCCTGCTGGTCAACCTGCTGATCGCGCCGCTGATCGTCACCGTCCAGACGGTGATCCTGACGGCCGGCCCGGCCCGCGCCTACCGGCAGCTGCATCCCGATATTTGAACCCGGGTCTGTCGTTCTCGCCCGAAGCTTGTTACCCCTGGCGTCACTAGGGTTTGCAAGGGGCTAAGATGAAGACCTTCTCGGCGACGGACGCGGCCATTTCCGGCTTCGGTATCGTGCGCGAGCACCCCAAGGCCGTGGGGGCCTGGGTGCTGATCTCGACCATCGTGTCGGCCGTGGTGGCGGTGATCACCGTGGGCCTGTTCGGCCCGCAGCTGGAAGCCTTCGCCAATCTCAGCCAGACCAACGCCCAGCCCGACCCGGCCGAGACCCTGCGGATGATGGGCGGACTGGTCCCGGCCATGCTGTGCTCGATGGTCTACAGCATCGCCTTCTATTCGGTGCTGATGGCGGCCATCTATCGCGCGACGCTGCGCCCGGCCGACAACGACAAGGCCTATCTGCGCTTCGGCGCCGACGAACTGCGCCAGGCCGGCGTGTCGATCCTGATGGTCCTGCTGTTCTTCGCCGGCTACATCGGCATCGTCCTGGGCGTGGCGGTGGTCATCGGCATCCTGGCGGCGGTGTCCAAGCCCGTCGGCGGCCTGGCGGCCATCGTGCTCGTTCCCGTCGGCCTGGGTGCGCTGATCTATTTCGCCGTCCGCCTGTCGCTGGCCAACGTGCTGACCTTCGCCAAGGGCAAGATCGACATCTTCGGCTCCATGGCCCTGACCAAGGGCCGCTTCTGGCCGATGTTCGGCGCCTATGTCGTGGCGACCATCCTGGCCGTCGTGGTCTACCTGCTGCTGTTCCTGATCGTGACCCTGCTGGGCGGGGCGCTCAGCGGCTTCAACATGGAGACCCTGGGCACGCTGATGCAGTCGCAGACCACGTCGCTGGAAAGCCTGATGACGCCCACGGGCATCCTCAGCCTGGCCGTCGGCGGCCTGATCGCGGTGCTGACCAGCGTGACGATCTACACGCCTTCGGCCTTCATCTACCGCCAGATCGCCGTCGACGTGGAAAGCGCCAGCGACACCTTCGCCTGAGCCATCCGGGACGGCGGAACGAAAAAGGCCGGCGGAGCGATCCGCCGGCCTTTCTTGTTTAGAAGCCGCCGGCGCGTCAGGCGCGTCAGGCGCGCTTGGACGTCTTGAGGTCGGCGATCCGCGCCTGGCGGCGCTCCTCGTGCTTGGCCAGAAGTTCCTTGAGGTACTTGCCGGTCCAGCTGGCCTCGACCTTGGCCACGTCCTGGGGCGAGCCCACGGCGACGATCTGGCCGCCGCCGTCGCCGCCTTCCGGACCGAAGTCCAGCAGCCAGTCGGCGGTCTTGATGACGTCGAGATTGTGCTCGATGACCACCACCGTGTTGCCCTGGTCGGCCAGCTCGTGCAGCACCTCCAGCAGCTTCTTGGTGTCCTCGAAGTGCAGGCCGGTGGTCGGCTCGTCGAGGATGTAGAGCGTGCGGCCGGTGGCCCGGCGCGACAGTTCCTTGGACAGCTTCACCCGCTGGGCCTCGCCGCCCGACAGCGTCGTCGCCTGCTGGCCCACCTTGATGTAGCTGAGGCCCACGCGCTTGAGGGTCTCCATCTTGTCGCGGATCGGCGGCACCGCCTTGAAGAAGTCGGCGGCCTCCTCGACCGTCATGTCCAGCACGTCGGCGATGGTCTTGCCCTTGAACAGCACGTCCAGGGTTTCGCGGTTGTAGCGCTTGCCCTTGCAGATATCGCAGGTGACGTAGACGTCGGGCAGGAAGTGCATCTCGATCTTGATGACGCCGTCGCCCTGGCAGGCCTCGCAGCGGCCGCCCTTGACGTTGAACGAGAACCGCCCCGGGCCGTAGCCGCGCGCCTTGCTCTCCGGCAGCTGGGCGAACCAGTCGCGGATCGGGCCGAAGGCGCCGGTATAGGTCGCCGGGTTCGAGCGCGGGGTGCGGCCGATCGGGCTCTGGTCGATGTCGATGACCTTGTCGAAGTTCTCCAGGCCCTCGATGCGTTCGTGCGCGGCAGGGGCGTCCGAAGCGTTGTTCAGGCGGCGCGCGGCGGCCTTGTAGAGGGTCTCGATCGTGAAGGTCGACTTGCCGCCCCCCGAGACGCCGGTGATGCAGGTGAAGGTGCCGACAGGGATCTCGCCCGTGACGTCCTTCAGATTGTTGCCCTTGGCGCCGATGACCTTGAGCGTCTTCTTCTTGTTGATCGGACGGCGCTCTTCGGGGACGGCGATCTCGCGCTCGCCGGTCAGGTACTGGCCGGTGACGCTGGCCGGGTTGGACATGATCTGGTCAGGCGTGCCCTGGGCGACGATCTCGCCCCCGTGGACGCCGGCGGCCGGGCCCATGTCGATCACGTAGTCGGCGGTGAGGATCGCCTCTTCGTCGTGCTCGACGACGAGCACCGAGTTGCCCAGGTCGCGCAGGCCTTGCAGCGATTGCAGCAGGCGGGTGTTGTCGCGCTGGTGCAGGCCGATCGACGGCTCGTCGAGCACGTACAGCACGCCCGTCAGGCCGCTGCCGATCTGGCTGGCCAGGCGGATGCGCTGGCTCTCGCCGCCCGACAGCGTGCCCGAGCCGCGCGACAGGTTCAGATAGTCGAGGCCGACATCGACCAGGAACCGCAGGCGGTCGTTGATCTCCTTCAGGATCCGGCGGGCGATCTCCAGCTGCTTGTCGGAGAGGTGGCCTTCCAGGGCGCTGAACCAGTCGCGGGCCGGACGGATGGCCAGGTTCGAGACGGCGGCGATGTCGAGGCCATGCACCTTCACGGCCAGGGCCTCGGGCTTCAGGCGCTTGCCGCCGCAGGCCTCGCAGGGGGTGTCGGACTGGTAGCGGCCAAGTTCTTCGCGGACCCACGAGGAGTCCGTCTCGCGCCAGCGGCGCTCCAGGTTCGGCAGCACGCCCTCGAAGGGCTTGTCGACCTCGTACTTGCGGGCGTTGTCGTCGTAGGTGAACTTGATCTTCTCGCCCTTGGAGCCGTTCAGCACCACGGTCCGGGCCTTTTCCGGCAGCTTGTACCAGGGCTCGTCCATCGAGAAGCCGTAGTGGCGCGCCAGGGCCTGCAGGGTCTGGGTGTAGAGCGGCGAGGGCCCCTTGGCCCAGGGCGCGACGGCCCCCTTGTGCAGGGTCTTGTCCTTGTCCGGAATGATCAGGTCGGCGTCGAAGGCCAGCTTCGCGCCCAGGCCGTCGCAGGTGGGGCAGGCGCCCGCCGGGTTGTTGAACGAGAACAGGCGCGGTTCGATCTCGGCGATGGTGAAGCCGCTGACCGGGCAGGCGAAGCGTTCGGAGAACAGCAGGCGCCTCGGCTCCTTCTCGCCCTCCTCGATGGTCGCCCATTCGGCCACCGCGAGACCATCAGCCAGGCGCAGCGCCTGCTCCAGGCTGTCGGCCAGGCGCTGTTCCATGCCGGCCTTGGTCACCACGCGGTCCACGACCACGTCGATGTCGTGCTTGAACTTCTTGTCGAGGGCCGGGGCGTCCTCGATCGGATAGTATTCGCCGTCGATCTTCAGCCGCTGGAAGCCGGCCTTCTGCCACTCGGCGATCTCCTTGCGGTACTCGCCCTTGCGGTCGCGGACGACGGGAGCGAGCAGATAGAGGCGCGTGCCTTCGGGCAGGACGGTGATCTTGTCGACCATCTGGCTGATGGTCTGGCTTTCGATAGGCAGGCCGGTGGCGGGCGAGTAGGGGACCCCGACCCGCGCCCACAGCAGGCGCATGTAGTCGTGGATCTCGGTCACGGTGCCGACGGTCGAGCGCGGGTTGCGCGACGTGGTCTTCTGTTCGATCGAGATGGCCGGCGACAGGCCCTCGATCAGGTCCACGTCAGGCTTGCTCATCAGCTCCAGGAACTGGCGGGCGTAGGCCGACAGGCTCTCGACATAGCGTCGCTGGCCCTCGGCGTAGATCGTGTCGAAGGCCAGCGAGCTCTTGCCCGAGCCCGACAGGCCGGTCAGCACGACCAGCTCGCCGCGCGGAATGTCGACGCTGACGTCCTTGAGATTGTGCTCGCGGGCGCCGCGGACGCGGATGAAGTTCAGTTGCTCGGCCATGGTGTCCGGAACGCTCGAAGGTCGGATTGGGAGCCGCGTGGGGAGCGCGGCGCAGCGGCTATATGTAGGGTTCTGGCGCGGCATTAACACAAGAACAAGATGCGAACAAATGCCGCAGCCATCCTGCTGCCAATCCTGCTGACACCAGATGTCAGCAGACAAGGCCGCGAAGGGCGCAAAGCGGGCGCCGCGCGGTCGAATTTCGGACGCCATCGAAGCGTGAGCATTCGCCGTCGGGCAATCTTCGGTGGCGGGGACCGCCAC
>Ga0247823_10000829_pt1 | contig 26089 bp, 25 predicted proteins | sample 13C_PalmiticAcid_2_FD_192426 | JGI IMG/M metagenome (GOLD analysis project Ga0247823, IMG submission 192426) | Soil microbial communities from agricultural site in Penn Yan, New York, United States - 13C_PalmiticAcid_Day30 | ecosystem: Environmental > Terrestrial > Soil > Agricultural land... | reverse complement strand
CCTATATTCGGGAAAATTAAGAAGAACACACAGGGAGTAATAAATGAGTGCCGCTGCTCTTAAAACCACACCCGAAGCCTTAAAATTCTACGATCAACTCGCCGATCTGCAGACCCGCTTTGCCGAGATGAAGCCGGAGCTGGAAACCACAGTCCGCGATCCGGAGCTGGGCGTGGAAGGCTACGTTGTCGTCTGGAACACCCAGATCAGTGTTGGCGGCCCGATGGAGCGCAGCGGCAAGGGCGGTACACGTGTGACCACCCATGTCACAATGGACGAAGTGAAAATGCTCGCGCGCACGATGGCGCTGAAGAATGCAGCTGCGGGCCTACCGCTTGGTGGTTCGAAATCAGGTCTGCGTGCGGATACATCGGCACCGGATTTTGAGAAAAAATATCGTCGCTTTGTAAAACTCTGCGCACCATTCCTGCGCGAGAATGGCGGCCCGTTCGGTGGCTTTGGCTTTGATCTGGGGGCACAACCGCAACAGGCCATCTGGGCTTGTGATGAACTGAAATCAACCACGTGCTTCACAGGTAAGCCACTGAGCATGGGCGGCACAGATTACGACCGCGAAGGCATTGCGGGTTTGGGCGTGGCTGTCGCGGGCCAGACGATGATGGAAGTGCGCGGCGTGAAACCACAAACATTCGCCGTGCAGGGCATGGGCGCGATGGGCGCAGCCGTATTCCGTTACTTCAATGAAACAGGCGCACGTTTAAGCGCGATGGCTGATCCGAAATATGGCGGCACATGGGTTTTTGCAAAACCACTTTCTGAAGAATTGAAAACGGCACTGATCCTGCAAGACGTGGCAACTGTGAATTCATTGCTGCCGACAGAAGGACAGAAGGTTTCTGATGAATCGGAAGATGTGCTCTATCAGCAAACCGATATCCTGTTCCCGTGCGCTGTACAGAACGTGCTGACCGAAACAAACTCGGTGAAAGTAAAAGCGAAATTTGTTTGCGAAGGCGCGAATGGCCCGTGCACCGAAGAGGCGCGTGAGAAATTCCATGAGCTCGGCATTTATCTGGTGCCGGATTTCATCGCCAATTCCGGCGGCGTGATTGCAGCCTTTGTCGAACTGACTTCCAAGGCGAGCAAGAAAGCCGACGAAGCCAAGGCGATGACCCGGGAAAAGATCGCGGCGAACGTCCGTGAAATGTATGCACTGGCTGACCGTTATGCTGCGGCCCCGCAAGATGCGGGCATGTTCATTGCCCTCAGCAAGATCCTCGGCGCTTAAACTCTGAATTTACAGAAATTTGAAACTGCGAAATATTCTTTCGCAGTTTCAATGTCTTACGCTCATGGTTGGCCATGCTCCCGTTTATGTGAGACAATAATAAGACGTTCTGAATTCACTCCTTTTCAGGAAATCCACTGGGAAACTTACATGAGCCGCGAATACGCTGAAAGACGCATCAAGGAAGCCTTGGCTCTGACCAAGGGCAATGCCACGAAAGCCCGCCAGCAGATTATTGCCTGGACCAATGAAGACCCCAAATTGCTGCAGGCACTGACCCAGCCGCATTTGACCGGTATTGTGGCCCATGCCGTAAGTCGCGTGATTTACCGTCAGGAAGTCGAGGAAGAGGAGCACGATGTTCCGGAGGCCCCGCAATCACTGGATATGGCACCCGATACATTCGGCAAAGAAATCCTCAAGGCGCTCGCCAGCGATAATACAGTCATGTTTGGTCGTGATTCCGGCGCACCGCCCACACGCCGCAAGCAGGCTTCGCAATCGCACATCGATGCGCTGAAACAGATGGCCAGCAAAAGCAAAGGCGGGGGTACAGGTTCCGGCAAAAGCGGAAAAGACGCTTAATTCCCCTTATTTCGATTGCTTTTGTAAGGCGTATCTATAATTTCTCTACCTATGTCCCAACCACTGCCAAAAATTCAGGAATGGTTTGATGCCCGCGCCGATGTGCGCGATGAGTTCCTTGCGCGCACAGGATGGGGCCATGCTGAAATGACGCCGGTGGGCGAGGACTCAGCGTTCCGCCGCTATTTCCGTTTAAAAGCCAAGAATGGTCAGACCGCTGTATTGATGGAAGCTGTTCCTGACGGTAGCGCCTATGTTACGCCCGGTCACAACATGACCGATTTCATTCGCATCAGTAAATATATGCGTGGTCTGGGGCTGACAGCGCCGGATATATACGAGGCCGATATGGAAGAGGGTTATTTGCTGCTCGAAGATTTCGGTAGCACATCCTTCAAGATCGCACTTGATAGCGGCACCAACCGTGAGGAGCTATATGGCTTGGCCACGGACGTTCTGAAATTCCTGCGTGAGAATGCCAGAGCGGGCGACATTCAATTGCCTGAATATTACGCCAGTCATGTGCATACAGGCCGTCGTCGTTTGGTCGACTGGTTCATGCCGGTACAAAAAGGTATGCCCAATCGTGATGGTTTGGTTGAGGAATATCTGGCTGTATGGGACAGCATTGAAAAGTCATTGCCGCCTGTACCCCAAGGTTTCCTGCACATTGATTATCACTTTGAAAATCTGATGTGGATGCCGGGCCGTAGTGACAAAGACCGCTGCGGTATTCTGGACTTCCAGGGCGCGATGACAGGGCCGGTGCCGTACGATCTGGCAAACTTGCTCGAGGATGCGCGCGTCGATGTGCCGGAAGATTTGCGTAAGGCCATGCTGGATCGCTTTTGTGAAGGTATGAGCGCGGACGAAGAAAAGAACTTCCGTGACTGGTACCGTGTGTTGGCAACGCAATTCCATTGCCGTGTGCTGGGGCAATTTATTCGTCTGGCTGTACGTGATGGCAAGCCGCGTTATTTGCAGCACTTGCCACGCGTCGCGGGATACATCGCCGAAGGTTTGAAAGATCCTGTGTTGGCGCCGCTGAAAAACTGGCTGGATAGCCATGGCGTGCAGTTTGATAATCTACCGCAAGTGGACCCCTTAAAGGTCAAACACGTCATTCGCCCTGACGCCTTTTAGGCTATACGGTTAGATCTTTCTTCCGGCGGTAATGCCAGCGCCAATCCCAGGAACACCCATAAGAAACGCGTATACAGCAATTCATGTACCAGCGACATGATGCCGAAAATCATCATGACCAGCAGGAACCCGAGATAGATACCGTAGGGATCATCGCCTGAACGCACTTTCAGAAACAGCTTCCACATGGCCATCAGGAACAACCCGGCAAACAGGCCTAGCCCAATTAGGCCTGTTTCCGACAATAGCCACAGACCCGTGCAATCGATCACATCGCTGAACTTGCCGCGTTTTTCCGTCTGATAATCGCGGAACGCACCTAGGCCGCCACCGGCCAGGGGATGTTGTTTCCACAATTCAATGGCATCGCCATATGTTTCAGTACGCACTTTGTCGCCGACATAATCCAGTTTTTCTTTGGCTTGCTCAGGCGTCAAATAACCTAACTCGATAAGTTGAGCGCTGTTTTTGACGTGCCCGCCCGTAATCTGCATGGCGTATGAATTAAAGCAACTAAAGTAGCCGAATGTGGCAACGGCCCCGATCAGAAACGGCAGCAGAATCCGTCGGATCGTAAATTTAAAATTGAGAGCGCAGAATGCGATGATTATAAACGCCAGTATAACAAGTCCCGCGCGGGACGCGTTGTAGCAATAAAGTAGGGGCACCAGCGCCCACAAAACATAGAACCCCCATGATGGCGTGTTGTTTTGACGTAGCTGTAATGCGGAAATAATCGCCAGCATGCTGAAAGACAAAAAGGCATAGGCATTGCGATTGCCCATGACGCCCGCCAAAGGGTAATTGAGCAATATTTGATGAGTATTGCCCTGCATATCAATCCACATCAGCCTGCCCATGGCAATCACCAGCGTGCAGGCCCATGCAGCGATAAAAAAGGACATGAAGCCCTTGAGCCACTCTGCGACAGGGCGGCTGCCGATCCAGCCACCAAGGCCGAGATAAGCCAGCAAAACATACCAGCCAACATATTTATTGATAATCGCCCAGCGATCCCATGTGCCGATAGTGTCGTGTCCTTTCACAAGCGCAAACGACATCACTACCGTTAGTACGAAAAGGCATAGGTACGTGCTTTTGATACGCCATTGGGGCAGGGGATCGCGCCTTAGGAGGATACGACCAAGAATGACGGCTCCTAGTAAAGGTAGCATCAGATCGGCAGCATTGAGGCGCAGCCCCAGATAGCCATCCGTTTTAAAAAACGTTAGCTGCAGTTGCAACAGAACAGCAACAGTCAGTGCTGATAAAAGATAAGTAAGGGGGAGGGCGGGGTTGCCTGTGAAAGTATCGCGAATTTTCAACAGGCAAGCGCGCATAGTGATTATGCCTGCTCGGGCGCTTTACCCTTGTTCATCAGAACTTTGATGTCCTTGCCGATTCTCTGCATATCCATGCTGAGCAAGGCCGGAATGCCCGCAAGAATGGTCGCCAGCATCGTCAAGAGGCCAATCTCTATCGAAATGATAAACGCTGTTTCCATCGGAATACCGATCAGACCCAGACCGAAAACAAAAGCACCCTCGCGTACGCCCCAGCCACCAAAGCTGACAGGCAGACTGGCCACCAGCGTAATGACGGGCAGCACGGTAAGCAGATCAAAGAAGGTGAATTGAGCACCGGCAGAAAGGGCGATGAAGTAAACGGAGATGAAGTAGAACAGCTGTGCCGTCAGACTGTTAATAATGATACGGGTGAATAACGGGCGGTCACGGCCCATGGATAGCATATAGCGCGCACAGGTTGCCAGTTTCGGCGTTGCCAATATCATGTCCTTGATCGCACGGCTGTAGAACAGCGGCACGAAGATCAGCATTGTGAAAACCAGCACGGCAATGGTGGCATACGCGGCATTATGCAGCGCTCCTGTGACAAAGCGATCAAAGAACGGTACAAATATAGCGGCCAGAACAGCCAATGCCATCAGAGTCATCAGGCGGTCAGTGATAGCCGCGCAGATACTCTTGGTCAGATTGATACCCCGGTGAACGGTCAGGCCGACACGCACGACCAAGCCGCTGATAGAGGTAATGAACAGCACATTCGCCAAAAGACTGGCGAGGGTGATTTTCAGGGATTCTTTGTAAGTCAGCGCACGGTCTTCATGATCAATGTTGATCAGATCCATCCAGCGCCATGCGAGTAAGCCGATCTGCGCCAGAATAAAAGCGCCCCCCCAGAACAGGCCTATGGCCTGCACCTGTTTCAGTTGCTCACCAATCGCTGACAAATCCATGCGCGACAGCAGCAGCGCAACAATGCCTGCAGATAATGCAATTTTCACGGGAATGTTAAGGGCAGGCATACGCATCAAAAGAAACTCATCTGAATTTGATGCCAGCCTAGGATTTTTTGCTGATTCCGGCAAGATTTCTTTGGTTCTATCCCGAGAAAATCCTTTTAAAACGGGAACTTCCATGCTTTATTTCAGCCATAATCCCGCTAACCCCTGAGGAAACTATGTCGATTCTTGCAAAACGCCTGAGTGTAATCAAACCATCCCCGACCATTGCCGTAACGACCAAGGCCGCCGAGCTGAAAGCAGCAGGCCGCGATATCATCGGTCTGGGCGCGGGCGAGCCGGATTTTGATACGCCGGATTTCATCAAGGAAGCGGCAACCCTGGCTATGCAAAAGGGTGATACCAAGTACACTGCTGTCGATGGTACACCAGCGCTAAAAGACGCGATCGTTGCCAAGTTCAAGCGCGAAAACGGCCTTGAATACAAACGCGAGAACATCACTGTCGGTACGGGCGGCAAGCAAGTGCTCTATAACGCCTTAATGGCATCGCTGAACCCGGGTGACGAAGTGATCATTCCGGCACCGTACTGGGTTTCTTACCCGGATATGACATTGTTGGCCGAAGGCACCCCCGTATTCGTGAAATGCCCGGAAAGCAATGGCTTCAAACTGAAAGCCGAAGACCTTGAGAAGGCGATCACCCCGAAAACAAAATGGCTGATCCTGAACTCTCCATCCAATCCGACAGGTGCGGCTTACACACGTGCCGAACTGAAGGCGCTGACAGATGTATTACTGAAGCACCCGCATGTTTGGGTGATGACAGATGATATCTATGAACACCTGACCTATGACGGTTTTGAGTTCACAACTGTGGCTCAGGTTGAGCCGAAGCTGATTGACCGCACGCTGACCGTAAACGGTGTATCCAAGGCTTACGCGATGACAGGCTGGCGTATTGGTTACGCGGCTGGCCCGAAAGAGCTAATCAAGGCGATGGCTGTAATCCAGTCACAAAGCACATCAAACCCAAGCTCGATTTCTCAAGCTGGCGCTGTTGCAGGTCTGAACGGTGATCAGTCATTCCTGAAGGGCTGGAAAGAAGCCTATCAAAAGCGCCGCGATCTGGTCGTGGGCATGCTGAACAAAGCCGATGGCATTACATGCCCGACACCTGAGGGTGCATTCTATGTTTATGCATCCTGTGCCGGTTGTATTGGCACTGAAACACCGGACGGCAAAGTCATCGAAACCGATACTGATTTCGTGAACTACCTGCTGGAGAGTGTAGGGGTAGCTTGCGTACAGGGCGAAGCATTCGGCCTGTCACCTTACTTCCGCATTTCCTATGCGACATCAGACAAGGCATTGGAAGATGCCTGCGGTCGTATCCAGAAGGCATGCGGCGCCCTCAAGAAACGTGCAGCGGCATAATAGATAGCCTTAAGCGAATTTAGGACTTAACGGATCACGAGGAGGCGGTTGCAGGATATGCGCCGCCTCTTTTGTTGGCGGGGTAGGCAGGGGCACAACGTTGCTTTTGGCGGCGGCTTCTGCCAGTGCCTTCTTGACGCCCAGACGCTCTGTAATTTCATCAAACTTTGGTTTGTCGATCTGGCCCAACATGTACATGTTATCGGTCAGGACCTGCCAAATGTTATTGATTTTCTCTTGCTTGTCACGCAGGTACTTTTCCGCGCGGCGCTGGATCTTGGCCATGTTTTCAGGGCTGGCATCGGTGATGTCGCTCGATGGGAATTCATTCATCTCGTCGATGTCTTTCCATGACATGCGCGGTGAAATCACAAAAATATTCTCTTCGCCGATCAGGTTCGCCAGTGCCATGCGGGAAAGCGTGGTTGTGTAGGCTTTGCATTCCTCAAGGAAGCGGTCGTTACCGGCTTCACCGTTATCTGTGTAGTATGCGTGTAATTGCTCATCAGTCATATCATCGCTGACGATGTGGCCTGTGCTGAACGTGATCGAGATAACGCCCAAATCCTTCGGCTTGTATCTCAGGATTTCTGAAATACCAAAGATAGGCGTGTGAATAGTGGCCTTATCAACGGTCAGTGTTCCGGCTTCGGTTTTGTGCGGCGGATAGGCCAGCAGGTTCGCCGTGGTCGCCATGTTGGCGTCCCATGCTTTCATATTCGGGTCCGATACATGCGCCGGAGATTTCGGATCGAAATCCATCAGGTTCTCACGGCGTGAATATATCGGATAGAAAGACATGTCACGCGGGCTGAATGCCGCGAAATAGATTGAGCCCATGAAGTCATTCATCTTGCGATCACCCATCCGCATCTGGAACAGGGATTGCTTAAGCTCTGGGCTGTGGAATCTGTTTTCACGCGGACCAAGGCGGCTTTGGACGGTATCCATCGCCATAACGGCAGCACGTTGGAATTCTGTTTTCAGGCGTCATGTTTGCGCGGTGCTGCGACGGTTGATCAGAAGGCCGATCTTGGTTGTCAGATCCTTTGTGGTATCTGATGCGGTGTAGGCTGCAATCTTCTTTTTCGGGTTACCCGGATCATCGGTGCAGAGTTTGTTGGTCAGTTTCAATGCTGCTTGCGTATCAGCCATGGATAGCCAACGCTTTGTCGCGCGCTCGCGCAGAACAGCAACCTGAGCCGCTTTATCAGCGGGCACAGATTCCAGAAGTTCATTGCAGTAACGCTTGATGGTTTCAATACGTACTTTGTCTTTGGGGTTACCGAACGGATCAAGGAAGCGCTTGGCTAGGTTGATACTGTTCCATGCCAGCATCTTCAGAATGCGGCTTGGCTTTTCAGCAAACATGATCTTGCAATCGTCATCGTACATACGCATGACGTCATCGCAGGAGTATAGAGATTTCTTGGGGTCCTCAGGATCCGCAAAGCTGATGCCGGTGATAAACGGGCAACCCGTAGATGTACCTTCTTTTACAGAGGAAGTGAGGCCGTAGGGTATGCCTGTTTTTTGTTCCCAGTCGCGCGCGATCACAGCAAACATTTTGCCCAGCACGCCGCCGCCCTCGGCATAGGTATGCACAATGGAGGGTTGCTTCAGCAAAACGGTGTGTTTTGCTCGTTCTTCGAGTGTTTCTGTCGCAGAGGATACGTCCTGCGCCATCTAATGCCCCTGTTCAAGGAATTGTTATTATTATGTCTTATAACCCATGTGGGCCTTAGGTGGAAATTTAAAAGAAAAGCCTAGAGTTGTCATGGATTTAGCGTTGTGCAGCGCCGAGGAAGCAGGGGATAATTTTTCTAAATTATGAAAACAATAAGCGCGAGGCGGTTATTCTACGGTTTCGCGCTCGCCGAAGAATGTGAAGTATTTTTTTACCCGGTCGCCAATAGTGCTTTGGCGCTGTTCTTCCTCGCGGCGGTCACGGTTTGTCGCAAGAATATGGCAGATTTCATCCAGCTGATTCTTGTTCTCTTCCATCAGACCTTCCGAGAAATTACGCAGGCGCTTCATGTTTTCAGGGCTGGCATCGTCAATCTGCAGGCTCGGTAAGTCTTCGCCATCACCCGGCATGATCGAACGGTTGAACACATAAAGATCACGGCCCAGTTCATCGACAAAGCTTTCCATCAATGCAGACTCTGACGCGTGGAAGAAGATATTGATCAGCGGCAAGTCATTCACGGGGTCAACGACCCCCAAGGCGCCGTAACTGTTCCACTGATCTTTCTTAATGGCCTTGTTTGTGTAGCCTGTACCCAGAACCAGCATCACATGTTTGTTGCCTGGTGGCACCATACGACGAATAGCACCCAGATAGCTGATGCAGGGGTTATCAAAGATACAGCCATCAATACCCGTGTAGCTAATTTCTTTTTTACCCGGATAGCGTGCCTTGAAGTGGTGGCAGGGGAAATACGTAGGTGCCGCGCAGCTGGCCATAACAGCATCATACATGCTGACATCTGGTGTGCGCAGGCTGGGGCCTGTATTGGCCATGTGACGAATGTTGCTCATCCACAAAGCATGGCCGCCATAATCGGTAACAGATGCACGACCGCGTGCTACCCATTCACTGTTGGGGCCACCCTCCAGGATCTTTAACTGCTCGCCATCAATATTGTATGTCGGGATCACGAGTGTGCGCAGTGAGTCAGAAAGACGCGCATCACCATAGAGCGCCTTAAGCGCACGTCCTAGGTTTGATGGATCATAGTGACCATGGCGGAAGAGGGCGTTCAGTTGCCCGAGCTTCAATGTGCGGTTGTTAAAGTCGTGAACGATACCGCGGAATTCGCGGAAGCGATCTGCCGGAAAAATCTTGTGTCCTTCACGCTCATAGAACTTCACCATATGGCGCGCACGGAAGCGGGGGCTGCTGGTGTGGTCGGCGTGACGGAGCGTCATTGCGGCATTCAGAATTGAACCTGTAGAGGGGCCGGTGAAGATATCGACCATATCGGCCATGCGCAGGCCCGTTGATTCTTCGATGCGGGACATGATGTGGGCGGGGACAAGGCCACGCATGCCACCACCATATGTAAATAAAGATATGGTCGTTTTCTGTGATGAAGGCGGGGTAGGGTTACTCATCTTGTCCATATGAAACGAAGTGACTGTATTTATTGATAATTATAGGGCAGTCGGGGTGAAAAGTCAGCTTGCGCTGCAGCACAACCCCCAACAGGATGTTCAAAGGATGCGGAATTCCAGGAAAAAAGCAAAAAAAAACCGGGTCATATGACCCGGCGAGTTGAACAGGGAGGTTTCACGTCTGGGAGACGTAGGATCCCGAAGGACCCCAATCGACATCGGAACGTCGATGGCGGGTTTATATACTGGGAGGACTCCCTAGAGCCAGAGGTAATTATGCAGTGCAGCTATGCAATTTATTCATATCAGAAATCAAAAGTACCACTTGGTCAGAATTTATATTGATTATCAATGTGATAGTTTCTGGTCAGTCATGAAAAAGAGGGCCTTGGGGGCCCTCAAAATCACTGCAAAAATGTCCGCTTTTCTTTCGCAGTCATTATTAGAATTGTGTTTTGCCGACATGCTTGAGCAAAAAGTCTCTGAATATGGCAAGACGCTGTGAGTGACGGCGCTCTTCGGGGTACACAAAGTACATATCCACGCTAACCGGCTGCAGATCGGGCAGGACGGTCTCCAGGCCCTGATGCAGCGCCATAAAGTCCGGCAGCAGGCCAAGACCCGCACCGCCCTCTACGGCCTCCAGAATGCCGTACAGAGAGTTCAGCATAATCAGGTTGTTATGTTCCTGCGGATCGACGTTAGCGACACGGAACAGCCAGTTCGAATCCATGAACGGCTGTGGCGCATTTTCGGGGTAGCCAATCAGAGTATGTTCGCGCAGGTCTTTTGGCTCTTTCGGACGGCCATGCTTTTCAAAATAGGCTTTGCTGCCGAAGATGTGGAATTGAATGGTCGCCAGATGACGCTGGATCAAATCCGGTTGCTCGGGCTTGTACAGGCGAATGGCGGCATCGGCCTCACGCATCGAAAGGTTCAACACCCGATCATCCATCAGCAATGTCAGCTGAATATCCGGATGTTCATTGCGCAGATCGGCAAGGCGAGGGGCCAGCCAGCTCGCGCCAATGAATTCTGTCGTGGTGATACGCAGCGGACCTTCAGGCAGTTGCTTGGAATCAACCAACTGTCCTTCGATCATTGCGAGTTTGCCGAAGATATCTTTCGCGGCCTTTTGCAGCAGCTCACCTTGTTCGGTCAGCAGCAAACCGCGTGCATGACGATGGAACAAGGTAACACCCAGAGATTCCTCAAGTGTGCTGATCTGGCGCGAGATCGCTGACTGGCTCAGGTTTAGGGCGTCACCGGCATGGGTAAAACTGCCTGCCTCTGCCACAGCATGAAAGATACGCAGTTTGTCCCAATCCATTTTAGTCGTCCCCTTCTGGGTGTGGTTATTCAGCAGCTGCCGCGTGTGCGGCTTCCTCAGCGGCGATAAAGCGGTCGGCTTCCAGCGCGGCCATACAGCCCATACCGGCGGCTGTGACAGCCTGACGGTATACTTTGTCCTTAACGTCGCCTGCGGCAAAAACGCCGGGAATGTTCGTGGCAGTTGAGTCTGGCGCTGTCACGATATAACCGTGATCATCCATCTTCACTTTGCCTTTGAAGATTTCTGTCGCCGGATCGTGACCGATGGCAACGAACAGGCCATGTACTGTCAGCGTGGATTGCTCGCCGGTTTTCAGGTTCTTGAGTGCGAGACCTGTAACGCCCGGATTGTCTTCGCCTTGCTGGTTACCGAGAATTTCTTCAACGGCTGTATCCCAGATCACTTCGACTTTCGGATTGTTGAACAGGCGGTCCTGCGCAATCTTTTCCGCTTTCAATGAATCGCGGCGGTGAATGAGTGTGACCTTGCTGCAGAAGTTGGTCAGGAACAATGCTTCCTCAACCGCGCTGTTACCGCCGCCGACAACGGCGACTTCTTTGCCGCGATAGAAGAAACCGTCGCATGTAGCACAGGCGGATACGCCGATGCCCATGAATGATTTTTCTTCCGGCAGGCCCAGCCAGCGTGCTTTCGCACCGGTGCAGATGATGACAGTATCAGCGGTGTATGTCGCGCCAGAATCGCCTTTGGCAACGAATGGGCGTTTGCTGAAATCGATATCAATGATGTAGTCGTACAGCATCTCGGTGCCGACATGTTCGGCCTGTGCCTTCATCTGTTCCATCAGCCATGGGCCTTGGATCATATCGGCGAAGCCGGGATAGTTTTCAACGTCGGTTGTGATGGTCAGCTGTCCGCCCGGCTGCAGCCCCAGAACCTGAACGGGTTTCAGGTTGGCGCGCGCGGCGTAAATAGCGGCTGTATAACCGGCAGGGCCGGAACCGATAATCAGGACTTTCGTCCGGATGTCTTTGTCCTTACTCATAGATCTGCTTCCTCGTGATAATAACCTAGTCTTAATGTGCAGGAAGCAAGGCGTAAAGCCCCGAAGTGCCTGTTTTCAGGCGGATTTCCCCATTTTATCGCGTATACGGCTAGCGATCAGGGCGGCATCCTGCAGAGGCTCATAGATATAGGGCTGCAACTGGCCGGTGAAGGGGCGGATTATGTTCTTTTCCAGTAATATACCGTGCAGGCGGTCAAATTTGGCCGAGCCACCCTCCAGCGGGATGACATAGACAGGTTTACCCGTCGTGGCGGCTTCCGAAATCATCGACGCACTGTCGGCGGTCACCAGAATGTAATCAGCCCATCCCAGCAGGCCGAAATAGGGATTATCGCCCCGGCCATCCCACAGATACGCCTTAGTACCCTGTAAAGCGGTTCTTAGCGTCGTCAGGTTTTCTTCACCCGTCCGGCGGGACGCTGTGACCATCAAGCCATAACCAAGGCGATCCAGCTCTTTGAGTTGCGTCGCGAGCTTCAGCATATTCTCGGGTGTGAAGGTATAGGCTTTGCTGTTGCCGCCAATCAGTACCGCTACACGTGGGTTAGGGACGGAACGTAATGTGTCGGCAAAATCCTGACGGCCATCTGTAAGGCGCTGGGCGTTAATGCGGTTGGGGGTCGCATCTGTAACAACCACATTGTCGCCGCGCATCCTGTCATGCGCAGGCACCGCCACCAGATCGAATGCGGATGCATGCACGCGCGGGTCCTGTATCTGCACGATAAATGTTTTGCCGTTGCTTTGTTTGCGGATGTAACGCGATGCGGCAATAGCCTTACGGCCAGAAGCAATCACAAGATCAGGCCACGGCGCTTTCAGTTTATCGCCAGTGAATGTCCAGCTTTGTTCAAAGCCGATGAAGGGGGAGAGCATCTTCCATGGTTGCCGCAAACCGATGCGTTTCACGACCGGCATTAAACCCATAGCTTCGGCAACACCCAGACACTGGTTCTCAGTTCCTGCCATGCCTTCTGTGATAACCCAGCATGATGTCATAATGTGTTATTTTCCAATTGCAGCTTTGATAAATATCAATAGCCCTGATTTTACACCGATTCTTTACGGCTTGGATACAAAGGGGCTTGCCTATATTTGCGCGCAACTTTATACCAACTGCTGGCCTTTCCCCATAATTAATATTGCGATGCAATCTCATGAAGCGCGTCAAGCTTGATAAAATCGATAAGAAAATTTTGAAGAACCTTCAGGATGACGGTCGCATTACGAACGTCGAACTGGCAAAAGTGGCAGGCATTTCTGCGCCTCCTTGTTTGCGCCGTGTACGTGCGCTGGAAGAAGCAGGTTATATCAAGGGATATCACGCGCGCGTTGACGCTGCGGCAATGGGTTATGGCGTTACAGTATTCGCGATGGTGAAGCTGGTGAGCCAGGCGGAAGCCGACCTCAAGAAATTTGAAGACCTTGCGCTTTCATGGCCGATGGTGCGTGAGTGCCACATGCTGGCGGGCGAGGTTGATTTTGTTTTGAAGATCGTGGCACCGGATTGGGATACGTATCAGCATTTCCTGACCAGCTCTCTCACAGGGGCACCGAACGTGACATCCGTGAAATCAGCGTTGGCTATCCGTGCATCGAAAGATGTACCGGGCGTGCCGATCGAAGTTTAATCAGCGATCCAGCTTTCTAATTGTAACTTTACCGCTTTCATCACGGGTGCCGATCACGGGTTTGCCCGATCTGAATGCCTGGGTAATCACGTCTACTTCCAGCGGATCGAGAGGCTCATCTGATATGATGGCTATGGGTTTTTGTTCCTGAGGAACTGGGTTCGCCTTGCTGTCAAACAGTGATTTCAGTTTGTCGACGATCCACATAACTTAGTCCTATTCGTAAACGACTTCGAGGATTTCGTAAGACTTTACGCCTTGCGGTGTACGGACTTCGACGCTGTCGCCTTTGGATTTGCCAATCAGGGCGCGTGCCATCGGTGCCTGCAATGAGATCAGGCCTTTATCAGCATTGGCTTCGTAATGGCCAACAATCTGGAATGCTTGTTCGGCATCGGTGTTCTCATCAACGATCACGACTTTTGCACCGAATTTCACGGTGGTTCCTGTGAAGGATGAGGGATCAATGATCTGGACAGCAGAGATCACGGCTTCCAGTTCCTGAATGCGGCCTTCGATAAAGCTCTGGCGCTCTTTCGCGGCGCTGTATTCAGCGTTCTCTGACAAGTCACCATGCGCGCGTGCTTCGGCAATCGCCTGAATCACGTTCGGACGCTCAACGGATTTCAGATTTTTCAGTTCTCTTTCGAGGGCATCTGCACCGGCGCGTGTGGTTGGGATCTTATCCATCTTCTTATTCCTGTTGTCGCTTTATAAAACCAAAGCCCGCCAGAAATTTGGCGGGACTTCAGAATGGTTACTGTCTAATAGAGGCCAATATAGCAGCCTGAAAAAAACGGTCAACTGGCGGATTATGCAGCCAGATCAGACCCGTTAGCATCATCTTCCTGTATGTTGCCCTGCGGTAAATAATGCTGCAGCGGCTCAACCTCCATATCCTTGGCGCGCAGGGCACGAATGGCCTGCAGACCGGCACGTGCCGCCGTCAGCAGCGTGTAGTGCGGGATCTTGTGCATCAGGGCCATGCGGCGGATGTTATCCGCGTCGGCGAATGATTGCGGGCCCTTGGTCGTGGTATTGATCATCAGGTTGATCTCGCCATTGATGATCGCATCTACGATGTGTGGCTGACCTTCCATTACCTTGTTGATGCGGGTAACGGGGATGCCGTTTTCCTGCAGCGTCTTGCAGGTGCCACCTGTGGCCACCAGTTTAAAGCCCATCTCGATAAGGTCTTTCGCTACCTGAATGGCTTCCGGCTTATCGCGGTCCTTCACGGACAGGAAGACTGTGCCCTCCAGCGGTAACACGGTGCCAGCAGCAAGCTGTGACTTGGCGAATGCTTGTGCCATATCACGGTCGATGCCCATGACTTCGCCGGTTGATTTCATTTCTGGGCCAAGCAGGGGGTCAACGCCGGGGAAGCGGCTGAACGGGAACACAGGTGCTTTCACAGCTGTGTGGCTGTCAGACATACCCACCAGAACACCAGCGTCACGGAAGACAGAAAGTTTTTCACCCACCATCAAACGTGCGGCGATTTTGGCAACCTGAACACCCGTCGCTTTGGCAACGAATGGCACTGTGCGGCTGGCGCGTGGGTTGACCTCGAGAATATAGATATCGAATTCACCTGTATCGCGGTTACGCTTCAGTGCAAACTGAATGTTGATCAGGCCTTTTACTTTGAGGGCTTTGGCCAGAATGACCGTCTGTTTTTCCATTTCACGTACGGTTTTATATGGCAGTGAGTGTGGCGGCAGAACACAGGCAGAGTCGCCCGAGTGAACGCCAGCTTCTTCGATGTGTTCCATGATGCCAGATACATAAACATCATTGCCGTCGCAGAGCGCATCGACGTCAACTTCGATGGCGCTGTGAAGGTAACGATCCAGCAGCACAGGGGCTGAACCGGAAATACGCACCGCGTTGTTGATATAACGCTGAAGTTCTTCCTTGCTGTGAACGATCTCCATGCCCTGACCACCGAGAACATAGGAAGGGCGGACAACAATCGGGAAGCCGATCTCTTCTGATTTTTGCAGCGCTTCTTTCTCTGAACGTGCGAGGCCGTTTGGCGGCTGACGCAGTTTCAGTTTATGCAGCAACTTCTGGAAACGTTCACGGTCTTCGGCCAGATCAATCGCATCGACGGACGTACCAAGAATCGGAATGCCTGCTTCTTCCAGCGCGGTCGCCAGTTTCAGCGGCGTCTGACCACCAAGCTGCACGATCACGCCGACGACTTCACCATTCTTGCGTTCGCCTTCGATCAGTTCGATGACGTCTTCGGCAGTCAGTGGTTCGAAGTAGAGGCGGTCAGAAGTGTCGTAGTCAGTGGAAACCGTTTCCGGGTTGCAGTTGACCATGATCGATTCATAACCCGCTTCGCGCAGGGCGAATGATGCATGCACGCAGCAATAGTCGAATTCAATGCCCTGACCGATACGGTTCGGGCCACCACCGAGAATGATGACTTTCTTGCGGTCTGTCGGGCGGCATTCGTTATGCGGTGGGTTCACGCCATCACCTTCGTAGCAGCTATACATGTACGATGTGTTGGATGGGATTTCAGCGGCACAGCTATCAACGCGCTTGTAAACCGGGCGCACATTGTATTTGTGACGGGCCTTGCGGACGGCTTTCTCATCAACATTCATCAGCTTCGCCAGGCGCACGTCTGAGAAACCGAGTTTCTTGAGTTTCAGCCAGCCTTCGCTATCAACAGGCAGGCCGGAGATTTTAATGCGGTTTTCTGTATCGACGATGTTCTTGATACGCTCAAGGAACCACGGATCGAATTTGCAGATGCTGTGAATTTCTTCAATGCTGAAGCCGTGACGGAAAGCCTGCGCGACATACAGGATACGCTGTGGTGTCGGGCGGGATAGGGCTGCACGAATATCATCCGGATGGGGGTTTTCGTCATTGCCGATCTTGATTTCATCAAAGCCGCTGAGGCCTTTCTCGAGGGAGCGCAGAGCTTTTTGCATCGACTCTTCAAAGCTGCGACCCATGGCCATCACTTCACCGACTGATTTCATCGATGTGGTTAATGTGCTTTGAGTGCCACGGAATTTCTCGAACGCGAAGCGCGGGATTTTTGTAACAACGTAATCGATGGTTGGTTCGAACGATGCCGGGGTTTTGCCGCCGGTGATGTCGTTGCCGAGTTCGTCGAGTGTGTAACCAACCGCCAGTTTCGCCGCGACCTTGGCAATCGGGAAGCCTGTGGCCTTTGATGCCAGTGCGGATGAACGGCTGACACGCGGGTTCATTTCAATCACGACCATGCGCCCATCAGCCGGGTTGATCGCGAACTGAACGTTTGATCCACCAGTTTCCACGCCGATGCCACGCAGAACGCGGAGCGAGGCGTCACGCATGATTTGGTATTCTTTATCGGTCAGTGTCAGCGCGGGCGCTACGGTGATCGAGTCACCTGTGTGCACGCCCATCGGGTCGATGTTTTCAATCGCGCAGATGATGATGCAGTTATCCTTACGGTCGCGCACGACTTCCATCTCGTATTCTTTCCAGCCGAGAACGGATTCTTCGACCAGAACTTCGTGCACAGGCGATGCGTCAATGCCTTCACGGACGATGTGTTCGTACTCTTCACGGTTGTAAGCGATACCACCGCCTGTCCCGGCGAGCGTGAACGACGGACGAATGATCGCAGGCAGGCCAATACTAGGCAGGGCGGCGCGTGCTTCATCGAGGGTTCTGACAACCTGGCTCTTGGGACTTTCTAGGCCCAGTTCATCCATGCAGTTGCGGAATTTCAAACGGTCTTCGGCGCGATCAATCACATCGGCACGGGCACCGATCAGTTCGATACCAAGGCGCTCCAGCGTGCCGTCCTGATGCAGCGCCATCGCGGTGTTCAATGCCGTCTGACCGCCCATGGTGGGCAGCAACGCATCTGGGCGTTCTTTCTCAAGAATTTTGGCAACGACAGCGGGGGTGATGGGTTCGATGTAGGTCGCATCGGCGAAATCGGGATCGGTCATGATCGTCGCCGGGTTCGAATTCACCAGAATGACGCGGTAACCTTCTTCTTTCAGCGCCTTACACGCCTGCGTGCCGGAATAATCGAATTCACAAGCTTGGCCGATAACAATGGGACCAGCGCCGATGATGCAGATGGACTTAAGATCAGTACGTTTTGGCATGAAACTCTCGGTAAGGAAGAAGGGGGTACCGAGAACCATGATGTAAGCGAATAAGTGCGGCAGAGCAACCGCTTTCTTGCAGTTGCACACCGGAAAAAGCCCGGAAATGCGCGGTTTTCCAGGGTGGATAATGCTTGGGACAGGTCTGGGGATAAAAGCGGGATAATCAAAAGATTGAATTTATTCCCATAAGGGTATATAAGTTAGATAATTCAAAAATAAGAAGCATAAAAATCCCAAGTTCAAGGGATTTTCCGGGCAAACAGCGGTTTGCAATCGGGTGTGTGTTATCCAAGAAAAAGAATAAAGGCCCGTTTCATGACGGGCCTTTCTTTTGTCTATGGGCTGGGCGCGGCGACGGCCTGCTTGGCCTCTTCGTATGTTTTGCGACGGCGCTGATATATCCACGCACTCAGGATTGGAAATACACCGCAAGGGATCAGCAGTATATTCTCAGCCTGTGTAGCAAAATCCTGCATGGCCGCTGTTTTGGGCAAGCGGCTATGCATATCGAACCTCTCACCTTCGTCCATAGAATTCGCAATCCAGGCGGCGCTACCGGCTGTCGCCGCGAACATCGCCGTGGCAAATATGAAATCATTGCGCGCCCGGCGCATGTTTCTGACGGCGTCCATTATTGAAGTTTGCATCCCGGTGTGAATGTTGGATAGGCATCAACCCCCACCATGGTTTCAATGCCCACTTCTTTGAACACCGCATTCTGTGCAGCTTGGAAGGCTTTGCCTGTAGAACGACGGTAAGGGTCGTTGGCGTAGTCTTCGCGGTCTTTATCGTAAGCTTCGACGATTTCACCTTTTGTGAAATCAGCAATACGCGGACGCAGTTCCGTGTTTAGCGCCTTGAGCGCCACATCAAGTACCTTTTGTTTCAGGGCTGCTTGTTGGGCAGGGGTCTTGCCCGCAATCGCTCTGTCCCATGAGTCCTTGATCACGATGACTTCGACTTGCATGGTCATGGTGTCTTGTTTGCCGTCAGCCGCTTTCGTGCAGCTTTCTTGCGTGACCTCGTTGAACATAACAGTTGGGTCATCTTTCCAGTCTTCGGCGGCGGCCTGTACTGTGGTTTGTGCTGTAAGGCCAGCGGCGGCCAGCGCCATGGCGGATAGAAACTTCTTCATGATATTCCCTGTTCTTGTTGTTTCACTGTTTATAGCGAGGCCTCTGGCAAAGATCAAATAGGACTTCATTCCTGATAGACATTTGTGCAGGCGGAGCGTAGGACTCAAACATACTCAAACAAAGGTCATATCCATGAGCAGTGCAAACGTCCTGAAGAAACCTGAACCCGCCCCGGCATTAAATCCGCTGATTGAATGGGCGTATGTCCACGGCAAGGACCGCGGCATAATCGCGCGCGTTGATATTCCGAAGGGCACATTGATTGAACGTTCACCAGCACTGGTGTTCCCGGTAGAGGATATGACCCGCGCCGATGGTTCGTCGCTGCTGCTGGAGAACTATTGCTTCCTGTGGGAAGAAAAGGGCGAAGATATCGAATATGCTATCGGCCTTGGATACATCGGTCTTTATAACCACTCCAAAAATCCGAACGCTGAATTCGATTGCGAATTCGAGACCAAGGAAATGACCATGACCGCCGCCCGCGATATCAAGGCAGGCGAAGAAGTCACATTCGATTATGACTGTGAACTTTGGTTTGAGCCGAAATAGTCAGATTGATTAGTAAGTAATAGCACCGAGCAGGGCGCCAATTGCGGCGCCAATGCCAACACCTGTCACGTCTTGTGATGCGATACCGCCTGCGGCACCACCGACAGCACCACCAACAACGGCGCGATCCATGCGTGACATGCTGTGTGTACTGCTGCAAGCCGAAAGGCTCAGGCAGGTGAAAGACATCAGAATGATGGCGCGCAGTTTCATAGCTTTATCTCCGTAACAGCATGTACTTGATCTAGGGAAGAACGCACCATAATCAATCTTGTTGCATAACGGCAAGAAAATGAATTTTTCGCTTTATTTACAAGCGGGTAGAAAGAAAGCGGCTGTTAAGCCGCTTTTTTATTCTGCTGGATCATCTCGACGAAGCGATGGAACAGGTAATGACTGTCATGCGGGCCGGGCGATGATTCAGGGTGGTACTGCACCGAGAACGCCGGTTTGTTCTTCACGCGCAGACCTTCGTTCGTTTTATCGAAAAGGCTGATATGTGTGACCTCAACATCTGATGGCAGGCTTTCCGGCAACACGCAGAAGCCATGGTTTTGGCTGGTGATTTCAACATTACCTGTTTGCAGGTCTTGTACCGGATGGTTCGCGCCACGGTGCCCGAGCGGCATCTTTGCAGTCTTGCCGCCGAGTGCGAGGCCCAGCAACTGGTGACCAAGGCAGATACCGAATGTGGGTACGTTTTTATCCAGTAATGTTTTGATCGTCGGTACGGCATAAACACCTGTGGCTGCCGGATCGCCCGGGCCGTTTGACAGGAACACGCCGTCAGGGCGCAGAGCCAGAATGTCTTCGGCGCTTGTGTTACCGGGAACAACAGTGACCTTGCAGCCCGCTGAAGCAAGGCAACGCAAAATATTGCGCTTCGCGCCGAAATCCATCGCGACAACATGATAGGTCGGGTTCGTCAATGTGCCATGGCCTGTTTTAGGGTCCCACAATGTTTCTTCCCATGTATATGTCTGGGTGCAGGAAACTTCTTTCGCCAGGTCCATACCTTCAAGCCCGGCCCAGGCAGCGGCTTCTTTCTTCAGCGCTTCGATATCGAATTCACCTTTGGCATTGTGGCAGATCACACCATTGGGTGCGCCTGTATCACGAATACGCTGGGTGAGGGCCCGTGTATCTATGCCGCAAACACCGCTCATGTTATGAGCCTGCAGCCAGCCGGAGAATGTATTCTTGGAGCGCCAGTTTGAATCGCCTGTAATATCTTCGCGCAGGATCAAACCACGGCAAGACGGTGTCATGGTCTCAATGTCTTCAGCGTTCGTGCCCGTGTTGCCGATATGCGGGAAGGTGAAGGTGATAATTTGTCCGGCGTAACTGGGGTCAGTCAGAATTTCCTGATATCCGGTCATCGCGGTGTTAAAGCAGATTTCGCCGACTGTTTTACCCTCAGCCCCGATACCCTTGCCCCAGAGCACTGTGCCATCAGCCAAAACGATCACACCGGTCGCAGATTTGGGTTTCTGGGTCTCAGACATTGCAGGCTCACTTTATCAATGGATTGACGGGCAGGCGCAGAATAGCTACACCCAATGGCAGATGTAAAGACCTTCAAGGCATATAAAAGGACATAATAATATGGATAAGCGCACCGAACTAACCACCGCGATGAAAGAAGCGATGAAAGCCAAGGACGAACTGACGCTGTCCACAGTGCGCCTGATCAATGCCGGGATTAAAGACCGCGATATCAATGCGCGCGGTACCGGCAACACCGAAGGCATTACCGATAGTGAAATCCTGTCCATGATGCAATCGATGGTGAAACAGCGTCAGGAATCTGCCGAGACATATAAGGGTGCCAACCGCATGGACCTCTATGATCGTGAAATGGGTGAGATTGGCGTTATCCAGAAATTCATGCCCCAGCAAATGTCTGAGGCCGAAGTTGATGCCGCTATTGCCGGTCTGATGACCGAGCTGAATGTCAGCGACATTAAGGAGATGGGAAAGGTGATGGCGGAATTGAAAACCCGTTATGCCGGTCAACTCGATATGACCAAAGCTAGCGGCGCGATCAAAAAGCGTCTGGCGGGTTAGATCTTCTTGGCCTAGCGAACGTGCAGGTTGATGCCGCTTTTAGGGATGGCGCAACCGATTTGCTGAAGGACTGAGGCATTCTTATCAGCGCAAACAGTGCTTGTTTTAGGCGCTTGTTCGGAAGCTTCCAGATTAACTGTTAGAGCGGCGGCACCAAAAGCGGCGACAACAACGCTGCCAAAAAGCATGATAGGGGCTGACTTTTGCAGTAATGACATGGCTTCCCTCCGTTTATCGAATGGCTTAGTTATACCTTGGTTTTTACTGCGGTGCAACTTAAATTTATGACAAGTTCAGTTTTTGGCGCGTCCCGGTTTTACTGCTATCGCGTAGTCTGCTAGAAAGTTTCTATGTCGTCCATTTCTCCACGTTTTATGCAGGAACTGCGGGATCGTTTGAACCTGTCCGAGGTTGTCGGGCGGAAGGTCAAGCTCACGCGTGCGGGCCGGGAATATAAGGCCTGCTGTCCGTTCCACGGGGAAAAATCACCATCCTTCTATATTAACGACGATAAACAGTTTTATCACTGCTTCGGCTGTGGCGCGCATGGTGATGCCGTCGGGTTCGTTATGCAGCACGACAATTTGTCCTTCATTGAGGCGGTCGAGGTTTTGGCTGCGCAGGCGGGTATGGAAGTGCCCAAGCAGTCGATGCAGGAGGTTGAGGCCTCTAAGCGCGAGAAGAGCCTGTATGCCCTGATGGATGATACCGCCAAGTTTTTTGAGAAGCATCTGCGCGAGGTAAAAACGCCGGATGCGTTGCGTTATCTGCGCGAACGCGGATTGCCGGATGATATTATAACCGCATTCCGTTTGGGTTATTCGCCAGCCGATGGGCAGGCGCTGCGCTCACACCTTAAATCCCTTGAATACACGGACGAGCAGATGATCGAGGCGGGCGTTGTTCGTAAATCCGATCAGGGGCGTGAGCCGTATAGCTTCTTCCGTGACCGTGTGATGTTCCCTGTGGCGGATCGCCGGGGGCGTATTGTTGCGTTCGGTGGCCGTGTGCTGCCTGAACATATGCGCCCGATACCAGAGGGGGGCAACAAGCCGCCCAAGTATATCAACTCCTCAGAAACCACACTCTTCCACAAAGGTCGCATGGTCTATGGCGAGTCCCATGCCCGTCAGGCGGCGGCCGATGGTCAGAAGATCGTGGTGGTTGAGGGGTATCTGGATGTCATTGCCTGTTTCCAGGCAGGGTTCAGGGGAGCGGTGGCTCCCTTGGGTACGGCACTGACCGATGATCAGATTTTAAATCTATGGAAAATGATTCCGGGGGAAGAGAAATTCCCGATCCTGTGTTTTGATGGTGATGGCGCTGGGCAACGGGCGGCTGTTCGTGCTGCCGAAAATCTGCTGCCGCACCTGAAGCCGAACCATTCGGCGAAGTTTGCATTCCTCCCTGCAGGGCAGGACCCGGACTCTTTGGTCCGTAGTGAAGGAGCCAAGGCGCTGGGTGCAGTGTTGGACTCGGCCATTCCACTGGTTGAATTCTTGTGGAATCATCATACTGCTGGAAAAGCGTTAGATACCCCGGAGTTACGAGCGGGTCTTGAGAAAACACTCGAGGATTCAACGTTGCGCATCGCTGACCGTTCTGTGCAGCAATATTACAAGCAGGCGTTCCGCGACCGCATCTTCCAAGTCTACGGTAATACACGAAGAAATGATGGTAACTACCAGAATAAGAATAATAAATTTCAAAAGACATCTGCGCCGATAGCGCTGCGTCGTCCGGGTCAATCGGCGGGTCAGGGGCGTGCGGTGATGATCCTGCTGGCGACCGCGATCAATCACCCTGAAATCGTGCCGGACATCGATGAAGACCTCGGCACGCTCGATATTACCGCAAATCAAAGACTGGATGAATTGCGTCAGGAGGTACTGCGCACGGTCCTGAATGAACCAACCCTTGATTCTGCCGCCCTCATTAACCATTTAAAGCAAGCAGGCTACGGTGCCGAGCTGGAAGTGCTGTTATCGGACAGCATTTACATCCATGCCGGGTTCGCCAAGCCATCTGCGGAATACGCGGCAGCCATGCGGGGCTGGCGGGCTTTCCGTGAACGGGATGCCTCGTAAGACATAAATCTATGGCGTTATACCAAATATGTCTTGCAATAGGCCTTTGATATTTCTAAAAAATACGGTCTAATTCACCGAGTCGGTACATATGAGTCGCAAACCAATGGCATCAAAAACAACGAGCAAGGCAACTGCAAAGAAAAAGACGCAGGAGCCGGAAGAAACGCGCGAGTCCCCAGCGACAGCGAAGGGTTCGCTCGAGTCTATTGTGAAGAAGCTTGTGGTGAAGGGTAAGGAACAAGGTTTCCTGACCTATGACGAGATCAACAAGGCTCTGCCCGCTCAGGAATTTTCATCTGACCAGATCGAAGACTCGATGGCCACCATCACCGATGCGGGCGTACAGATGGTTGACAGCGAAGACGATGTTGAAGCTGACGGCGAAAAAGAAGAAAACGAAGAAGCTAAAGAAGGCGACTACGAGTCCGGCGGTAACATTGCTGACGACGATACAGGTCGTACAGATGACCCTGTACGTATGTACCTCCGTGAGATGGGTTCTGTTGAACTGCTCTCACGTGAAGGCGAGATCGCGATTGCCAAGCGTATTGAGGCTGGCCGTGAAATGATGATCGGCGGTATCTGCGAAAGCCCGCTCGCGATTGAATCGATCATTGCCTGGAACGATGCCCTTCTGAAGGGCGAGATCATGCTGCGCGAGGTTATTGACCTTGATGCGACATATGGCGGCGATCAACCTGATAACACCGCCATCCCACCGGAAGAGCGCGAAGAAGCCGAGCCAGCCGAAGGTGCTGAAGGCGGCGAGGGCGCTACCGAAGAAGAGGCCGGTCCATCACTCTCTGCGATGGAGCAGGAGCTGCTGCCGCAGGTCACCGAGATTTTCGGCAAAATTCAAAAGACCTACAAAAAGCTGCGCAAAGTGCAAACTGAACGCATGGAGTTCACCTCCAAAAGCAAAGAGGCACCGCCCGCGATCAACAAAAAGTATGATGGCGTAAAACAGGAAATGGTTGAGTTGATGAACGAAGTGCGTTTGAACAACGCCCGTATCGATCAGCTGATTGACCGTCTGTATAAGGCGAACCGTGAACTCGTCAGCATGGAAGGCGGCCTGATGCGTATGGCTGTTGATTGCGGCGTGAAACGTGAAGATTTCATTCAGCAATATTTCGGCAACGAACAAAACCCGCGCTGGTCAACAGGCTTTGCCAAATTGAAAGGCAAGGGCTGGGTTAAGTTCGGCGATAAGCATAAAGACGACATCAAGAACGTGCGTGAGCGCGTAACGGCTTTGTCTGAAGAGGCACAGCTGCCGATCGCTGAATTCCGTCGCATTGTATCAACAGTGCAAAAAGGCGAGCGCGAAGCATCACGCGCGAAGAAGGAAATGGTCGAGGCCAACCTGCGTCTCGTGATTTCTATTGCCAAGAAATACACCAACCGTGGTCTGCAATTCCTGGATCTGATTCAGGAAGGCAATATCGGTTTGATGAAGGCCGTTGATAAATTCGAATATCGCCGTGGTTACAAATTCTCCACCTATGCGACATGGTGGATCCGTCAGGCGATCACACGTTCGATTGCCGACCAGGCCCGCACGATCCGTATTCCGGTTCACATGATCGAGACGATCAACAAGCTGGTCCGTACTTCACGCCAGATGATGCACGAAATCGGTCGCGAACCGACGCCGGAAGAATTGGCCGAGCGTCTGCACATGCCTCTCGACAAGGTGCGTAAGGTTCTCAAAATCGCGAAGGAGCCAGTCTCTCTCGAAACACCGATCGGTGACGAGGAAGACTCAACACTGGGCGATTTCATCGAGGATAAAAACGCTCTGCTGCCGGTGGATGCTGCTATTCACTCGAACCTGCGTGAGACAACCACACGTGTTCTCGCAACACTGACGCCGCGTGAAGAGCGCGTTCTTCGTATGCGTTTCGGTATCGGTATGAACACCGACCACACGCTGGAAGAGGTCGGTCAGCAGTTCAACGTGACCCGTGAGCGTATCCGTCAGATCGAAGCCAAAGCGCTTCGTAAGCTGAAACATCCGTCACGCTCCCGCAAGCTGCGCAGCTTCCTCGACACCTAAGCTCCGTTTTTTAAACGGAACCTCTTTTGCTGCTAATGGATTGGAATAGGCAGCAAAGGAGATTTGTCATGTCACATCGCATCCGAGAAGATATGGAAGACAGCATGGGTCCCGGCGTCAGCACGACAGCTGTCGGACATGCTATGAATTTGCTAGGCATTTTTGATGGCTTTGCTTTTCCGGCTAGTAAGATGGAATTGATCGCCTACGCCGAGGATAAGGGCGCTTCGGAAGAGGTGCTGGATCATCTGCAGGCCATGCC
>Ga0247823_10000827_pt1 | contig 26128 bp, 19 predicted proteins | sample 13C_PalmiticAcid_2_FD_192426 | JGI IMG/M metagenome (GOLD analysis project Ga0247823, IMG submission 192426) | Soil microbial communities from agricultural site in Penn Yan, New York, United States - 13C_PalmiticAcid_Day30 | ecosystem: Environmental > Terrestrial > Soil > Agricultural land... | reverse complement strand
TCTGGAGGTTGGGGACCGCGTCGCCGAGCTGCGCCGAATTGGTGATGCCGCGGTCGGCGAGCGTGTCGCCGCCGAGCGCGGTGACCGCGAGCGGCACGTCGAGCAAGGATTGCTCGCGGCGCTGCGCAGTGACGACAATATCGCCGTCGTTGGCGCTGGTGTCAGCCGGGGGCGCCTCCTGCGCCATGGCGAGGGTCGATGTCGAAACTGCAAGTGCCGCGAGCATAGCGCGCGCAAAAGGCAAAGCTGCCATAGTCCTTCTCCCAAAAACCGGGGCTTCTGCGAGCCCTGTCGAACCTGGAAGCTAGGATGGCGGGTGCGCGATGGCTTTAGCGCGCCTTGCAACGAGTTTTGACATTTCTTGCGCGCCAAAACGGCTTGTCGTTTCGCTGCGACCCGGAATAGAGATGATCGCCTCCACCGGCAGAAAGGATCGTCATGGCCCACGGCACCGCGCGCATCGGCAAGGACCATTATCGCACCGAGATTTCGGTGAGCGGCCATGACCTGATCGGCGACGAGGGTCCGGGACTCGGCGGAAAGAATGCGGGGCCTGCGCCCTATGATTTCCTGCTGGCCGGGCTCGGCGCCTGCACCGCAATTACGCTCCGCATGTATGCCGACCGCAAGGGCTGGCCGCTCGAATCGGTCGACGTCGGCCTGCGGCTGCTGAGCAAGGATGGCCTTCGGGTCGACCGCGTGCTGACGATTGCCGGGCTCGACGACGAACAGAAGGCGCGTTTGGCCGACATTGCCGAGCGGACGCCGGTGACGCTGACGCTGAAAGGCGGGCTGCCGATCGACACCCGGCTCGCCTGACCGGCGCGCCACTGGACAAGTTGCGATCTACCACTTATATACCAGCCGTTATGGAAATAGAAACCGCCACCGTCGCCACTCCGCACAAGGGACGTCCGCGCGAATTTTGCGTCGATATGGCGCTGGCTTCGGCGCTGCGCGTCTTCTGGTCGAAGGGCTATGAGGGTGCCTCGATGGCCGATCTGACCGAGGCGATGGGGATCACCAAGCCGAGTTTGTACGCCGCCTTCGGCAACAAGGAAGCGCTCTTCAACAAGGCGCTCGACCTCTATGAACGCGAAAAGGCCGACTATATGCGCGCGGCGCTCGATGCGCCGACCGCGCGCGGCGTCGCCGAGCGGCTGATGTACGGCGCGCTCGACATGTACACCTGCCCCGAGAATCCGAATGGTTGCCTCGGCGTGATCACGTCGGTCGCGTGCGGTGCCGAAGCCGAATGCATCCGGCAAGCCGTGCTCGAACGTGGCGCGGCGGCGAAGCGCGCGATGCTCGAACGCTTCGCGCGCGCCAAGGACGAGGGCGACTTCCCGCCCGATACCGACGCCGAAGGGCTCGCGGCGTTTCTGACTGCGGTCAATCAGGGCATGTCGGTGCAGGCGGGGGCCGGCGCGACGCGCGCCGAGCTCGAGCGCCTCGTCGAAACGAGCCTGAAGCTATGGCCGGGGCGCTGATAGAATTATTTTACTGACCGGTACAATATGGTCTTGACGCAGCGCAACAATAGTTCTATACCATTCAGTATACAAAGACAGGCTCTCCCCCGAGACCGGCCGCCGCGTGGCAAAGATCATGCGGCGGCCGGATTTACCATCCAGATTATTTTCCCGGGAGCGGGTCCTGTTCCGGTCGGGTGCCTGTTGGCACTTCGACGGCAAGCATAACAGGGAGCCGGCGCGCGCATTCCAGATGCGGGTGACCGGAGGGGCGGTTGTCCTCTTCGAAGAGGGCCGTCCAGTAATGAGGACTGTTTCAAGACCGGACCGAAGGCATGTGCTTTCGGCGCTGTGAATCCTTGCGCCTCGCGCGCAGCCGAACCGAACAAGAGAAGAGGGCACCCCGATGACCGTCCACACCCCGATCGAAAAAATCGATCCCGCCGATGCGAAGGTTCGTCGCGAACTGAAAACACTGCTTCATCCCGGCCGAGGCCGCCGCGCCGCATGGATCGGCGCCTTCCTCGTGCTGGTCATCGGCGCCTGGTGGCTGCTTCGCGACGGCGCGCCTCAGGCCGCCGCTGCGCCCGCACCCGTCCTCACTGTCGCCGCGCCGATCGCGCGCGATGTGACGCTGTGGGACGAATATATCGGCCGCTTCGAAGCGTCGAAAGCGGTCGAGGTGCGTCCGCGCGTTTCGGGTGCGATCACCGCGATCCACTTCACCGACGGCCAGATCGTCCGGCAGGGCCAGCCGCTCTTCACCATCGACCCGCGGCCTTATCGTGCCGCGCTCGCCGAAGCGCGCGCGTCGGCTGCGAGTGCGCGCAGCGACCTTGCGCTCGCGCGGCTCGAGCTCGACCGCGCCGGGCGTCTCGTCGATGTCGAGGCGGTGTCGCAGAGCGAGATCGACCGGCTGCGCGCCCGCGTTAATGCGGCCAATGCGGCGCTCGCCGGCGCCGATGCCCGCATCGCGGCGCGCGCGCTCGACGTCGAATTCACCACTGTCCGCGCGCCGCTGAGCGGCCGCATTTCGGACCGCCAGATCGACGCGGGTAACCTCGTGTCGGCAAGCGATGCGGGCGGCACGCTGCTCACGACGATCAACGCGCTCGACCCTGTCTATTTCACTTTCCAGGGTTCGGAGGCGCTGTTCCTCAAGACCAAGCGCGAGGGCGGCGATAAGGGTGCGGCGGTCGAAGTCCGCCTGCAGGATGAAAGCGACTATCGCTGGAAGGGCCGGCTCGACTTTACCGACAATGGCCTCGACCCGCGCTCGGGCACGATCCGCGCCCGCGCCAGCTTCCATAACCCCGAGATGTTCCTGACCCCCGGGATGTTCGGCAACATGCGGCTGTCGACCGGCCAGACGGCGCGCGCGCTGCTGGTCCCCGCCGCCGCGGTGCAGACCGACCAGGCGCGCAAGATCGTCTATGTCGTCGGCAAGGACGGAATGGTCGCAGCGAAGCCGGTCGAGCTCGGCCCCGAAGTCGATGGCCTGCGCGTCATCCGTTCGGGCCTGACGCCGACCGACCGGATCGTCATCAACGGCTATCAGTTCGCGCGTCCCGGTACCAAGGCGGTGACCAAGGCCGGAAAGATCGCGGCGACGGCGGAGAAGCCGGCTGTTGCGGCGACCGAACCGGTGTCGGCACAGGCGACCTTCGCGAAGTGATCTAATCTCCCCTCCCGCTTGCGGGAGGGGCCGGGGGTGGGCCAGCGCCCTCTCAGCTGCCCACCCCGCTGCGACTAGCGAGCAAAGCTCGCAGTCTCGCTGCCCCTCCCGCAGGCGGGAGGGGATGATCAGAACCGTTTTTCAGACAGGGGCTCTCCCATGCGCCTATCCCGCTTCTTCATCGACCGGCCGATCTTCGCCGCCGTGCTCGCCGTCATCATCACCATCGTCGGCGCGGTCGCCTATATCGGCCTCCCCGTCTCGCAATATCCCGACATCGTCCCGCCGACGGTGACCGTGACCGCGACCTATCCGGGCGCGTCGGCCGAAACCGTCGCCGACACGGTGGCGGCGCCGATCGAGCAGGAAATCAACGGCGTCGACAATATGCTCTATATGAGCAGCCAGTCGACCGGCGACGGCGTCGTCACGATCACCGCGACCTTCAAGATCGGCACCGACCTCGATGCCGCGCAGGTGCTGGTGCAGAACCGCGTCGCGATTGCGACCCCGCGCCTGCCCGAAACGGTGCAGCGGCTGGGCGTGGTCACGCGCAAGACCTCGCCCGACTTCCTGTTGATCGTGAACCTCGTTTCCCCCGACAAGTCGCTCGATCGTGCGTACATCTCCAACTATGCGCTGACCCAGCTACGCGATCGCCTGTCCCGTATCGACGGTGTCGGCGACGTGCGCCTGTTCGGCAGCCGCGACTATGCGATGCGCGTGTGGATCGACCCCGGCCGCGCCGCCGCGCTCGATCTGACCGCGGGCGAAATCGTCACGGCGCTGCGGCGCGAGAATGTGCAGGTCGCCGCGGGCTCGCTCGGCCAGCCGCCGCATGCCAATGGCAGCAGCTTCCAGCTGAACGTCGAAACGCAGGGCCGCCTGACCGATCCCAAGGACTTCGCCAACATCGTCATCCGCAGCGATGCCGACGGGCGGCAGGTCCGCGTTTCGGACGTCGCGCGTGTCGAGCTTGGCGCGTCGGACTATAATTCGAACACCTATCTGTCGGGCGACCCGACGGTCATTCTCGCGACTTTCCAGCGCCCGGGTTCGAACGCGCTCGCCGCGGCGCAGGCGGTCGAGGCCGAAATGAAGGCAGCGTCGAAAAGCTTCCCCAAGGGCCTCGAATATCGCGTCATCTATAACCCCACCGAATTCATCGCCCAGTCGATCGACGCGGTGATGGAAACGCTGATCGAGGCGGTGATCCTCGTCGTCATCGTCATCCTCGTCTTCCTCCAGAAATGGCGCGCGGCGATCATTCCGGTGCTGGCGATTCCGGTATCGCTGATCGGGACCTTCGTGGTGCTCGCGGCGTTCGGTTACAGCCTCAATAACCTGTCGCTGTTCGGACTGGTGCTCGCTATCGGCATCGTCGTCGACGATGCGATCGTCGTGGTCGAGAATGTCGAACGCAACCTCGAAAAGGGCATGTCCGCGCTCGAAGCCGCGCGGACGTCGATGGACGAGGTATCGGGCGCGCTCGTTGCGATCGTGCTGGTGCTTTGCGCGGTGTTCGTGCCGACGCTGTTCCTCACCGGCCTGTCGGGCGCCTTCTACCAGCAGTTCGCGGTGACGATCTCGACCGCGACGATCATCTCGCTCGTCCTGTCGCTCACGCTGTCGCCCGCGCTCGCGGCGATCCTGCTCAAGCCGCACGCTCCCGCGCAGGCCGACGGATGGCTGATGGCGCGCATCCACCGCGCCGGCGAACGCTTCAACGAGGGCTTCGAGAAATTGAGCAATGGCTATGCGCGGCTGACCGACCGGCTGGTGCGCGCGCCGAAGAAGATGATGGTCACCTATGCCGGGTTGATCGCCGCGACTGCGGGCCTGTTCTGGGCGACGCCGACCGGCTTCATCCCCGCGCAGGATCAGGGCTATTTCCTCGTCGTCGCGAAGCTGCCCGCGGGCGCCTCGGTCGAACGCACCGATGCGGTGCTCAAGAAAGTCGCTGGCCGCGTGCTGCCGATCAAGGGTGTCCTCGGATCGGTGATGCTCGCGGGCTTCGACGGCCCGTCGCAGACGCTCGCGCCGAACTCCGCTGCCGCATACTTCCCGCTCAAATCCTTCGAGGAACGCGGCAAACTCGGCGTCAATTTCGAGGACATCATGAATCAGGCGCGTGCGAACACCGCCGACATCACCGAGGCGCAGATCGTCATCATCCCGCCGCCGCTGATCCAGGGCATCGGTTCGGCGGGCGGTTACCGGATGATCGTCCAGGACCGCGGCGGGAACGGCTATGCCGCGCTCGCGAACGAGACGAACAATCTGATCGGCAAGGCGAACCAGACCCCGGGTCTCGCGAACGTCTTTACCTTCTTCGATCCGTCGAACCCGCGCGTCTATGCCGATATCGACCGGGCAAAGGCGAATATGCTCGGCGTGCCGCCCGAACGCGTGTTCGAAGCGCTGCAGGTCTATCTCGGCTCGGCGTTCGTCAACGACTTCAACCTGCTCGGCCGCACCTATCGCGTCACCGCACAGGCCGATGCGCCCTATCGTCAAACGGTCGCCGATATTGCGAACCTTCGTACCCGGTCGGATTCGGGCGCGATGGTGCCGATCGGGTCGGTCGCGAATTTCGAGGACCGCACGGGGCCGTACCGCGTCACGCGCTACAACCTCTTCCCCGCGGTCGAGATCGATGGCGACACCGCGCCGGGTTCGTCGTCGGGCGCGTCGCTGACGACGATGGAAAAGCTCGCGTCGGACTCGCTGCCCGCGGGTTACGGCACCGAATGGACGGGCATTGCCTTCCAGCAGAAGGCGGCGGCGAATACCGCGGGTATCGTCTTCGCGCTCGCGGTGGTCTTCGTCTTCCTCGTGCTGGCGGCGCAATATGAAAGCCTGATGCTGCCACTGGCGATCATCTTCATCGTCCCGATGTGTCTGCTCGCGGCGATGGTCGGCGTGAATTTGCGCGGCATGGACAATAATGTGCTGACGCAGATCGGGCTCGTCGTGCTCATCGCGCTTGCGGCGAAGAACGCGATCCTGATCGTCGAATTCGCCAAGCAGGCCGAGGAAGAGGATGGCCTGTCGCCGATCGAAGCCGCAGTACGCGCCGCACGCGACCGTCTGCGTCCGATCCTGATGACCAGCTTTGCCTTCATCCTCGGCGCGGTGCCGCTGCTGATCGCAAGCGGGGCAGGGGCGGAGCTGCGCCAGGCGCTCGGCACCGCGGTCTTCTTCGGCATGCTCGGCGTGACGGCGTTCGGCCTCATTTTCACCCCGACCTTCTACGTCGTCGCGCGCGCGCTCAGCCACTGGTCGGCCGAGCGGCGCGCGCGGCGCGGGTCGGACGACCACGGGACCGCGCTGCCGGTTCCGGCGGAATAAGGAGCAAATCCATGATCCTTCGCAATATCCTCACCGCCGCTTCGGCCCTCGCGCTTGCCGCCTGCGCCGTCGGCCCCAATTATGCCGAACCCAAATCGGCGTCGGCGCCCGTCGCAACCGGGCCGTTCGTCTCGGCGAACAGCCCCGCGGTCTCGCTCGCGCCGGTCGCGGGCGACTGGTGGCGCCTCTATGACGATCCCGTCCTCGACGGGCTCGTCGGCGATGCGCTTGCCAACAACACCGACGTACGCGTCGCGGTTGCCAACATCGCCCGTGCCCGGGCGTCGCTCCGCGGCGCGCGCGCCGACCGGCTGCCACAGGGACAGATCGGCGCCGGGGCCAATTATGGCCGCAGCCCCGAAGGCCAACGCCTGCCGGGTGCCGATCGCGAGGATTGGGCGGTCGATGTCGGGATCAACGTCTCGTACGAGGTCGATCTGTTCGGCCGCGTCAGCCGTTCGATCGAGGCCGCACGCGGCGACGCCGCCGCTGCCGAGGCCAATGCCGATGCGGTGCGCGTGATCGTCGCCGCCGATACGACGCAGGCCTATGCCGACGCCGCCTCGGGCGCCGCCCGGCTCGACGTCGCGCGGCGTATCGTCGGCCTGCTCGACCAGCAGGTGAAGGTCACGCAGCGGCGCAAGGACGTCGGGATGGCGACGGGGCTCGACCTCGCGCGCATCACGACGCTGCGCGACCAGCGGTCGTCCGACATTCCTTCCATCGAAGCTGAACGGCAGGCGGCCTTGTTCCGCCTCGCGACTCTGACCGGTCGTGCCCCCGCCGCGTTGCCCGCCATCGCTGGCGACCGCAACATCAGCCTCGAGATCACCGACCCGATCCCAGTCGGTGATGGGGCGGCGCTATTGAAGCGCCGTCCCGACATTCGCGCCGCCGAGCGCCGCCTTGCCGCCGACACCGCGCGCATCGGCGTCGCGACGGCGGATCTTTATCCGCGCATCACCTTGGGCGGTTCGGCGGGCTCGACCGGATCGGGCTTCGGCGATGTGTTCGGCGGCGGTCCGCTGCGCTGGTTGCTCGGGCCGCTGCTCAACTGGGCCTTCCCGAACCAGGAGCCCGCGCGCGCGCGCATCGCGGCGGCCGAGGCCGATACGCAGGCGTCGCTCGCCGAATTCGACGGCACCGTCCTGCGCGCGCTCGAAGAAACCGAAACCGCGCTGTCGTCCTACGCACGGTCGCTCGAACAGCGCCAGGCGCTGCGTGCTGCGCGCGACCAGTCCGAACGCGCGGCGCGGATCGTGCGTGCCAAGCGCGAGGAAGGCGCATCGGATTCGTTCGAATGGCTCGACGCCGAGCGGACCTTTGCCGAGGCCGAGGCGACGCTCGCCGAACAGGACGGACAGATTTCGCGGCGCCAGATCGCGCTGTTCCGCGCGCTTGCGGGCGGCTGGTCGAGCTAGAGCGTTTTCAAGTCAGGTGAGATCACCTGACGACTCGGAAAACGCGGTAAACAAGAATCTAGAGTGCCGGTTTTGATTCCATCAAAACCAGCACTCTAGACGATATGGCTGACCGCGCCGCCGGGGGTCCATAGCTGCGCCGCGAGCCGGTGCAGCGCGCGCGAAAGCCCGCGGCGGTCGATCGTGCCGCCCAGCGAGATGCGCATCGCCTTGGGTGCGTCGGCCGCCGCCGCGAAGCGGTCCGACGGCACCGCCGACAGTCCGTCGAGCGCGAGCGCGGCGGCCAGTACATCGGGTTGGCTGTCGTCGGCGAGCGGCAGCCACAGATGATAGCCTTGCGGATGCGCGGCATGGCGTCCGTCGCCGAGCACGCTATGCGCCAGTCTTTGCCGCCAGATTGCCTCCTTGCGCACCGCGTCGACCAACATGTCGAAGGTGCCGTCGGCAAGCCATAGCGAGGTCATCGCGACATTGAGCGGCGGCGCCATCACCGCGCTTTCATGCTGGCACGACGCGATCTGCATCGCTTCGGCCACGCCGGGCGCGCGGACAAAACCGACGCGCAAGGCCGGCGAAATAATCTTGGCCATGCTCGCGACATACCAGCTGATTTCGGGTGCGAAGCTCGCGATCGCGGGGATCGGCGCGTCGGGGAGCAGGCCATAGGCATCGTCTTCGATGATCTGGACGCCCGCTTCGCGCGCCCATGTCGCAATGTCGCGCCGCTCCTTGACCGCCAGCGTCGCCGTGGTCGGATTGTCGTTGGTCGGCACGACATAGAGCGCACGCAGCGGCGCGGCGGCGTGCGCGGCCTCCAGCGTATCGGCGGTCATCTCGGCGAGCGGGACGAGCAGGGCCCCCATCCGCCGCGCAATCGCCGCGAAGCCCGGATAGACGAAGCGCCCGCACGCGACGCGGTCGCCGCGCTTCAGGATCGTCGAAGCCACCGCATGGAGCCCGTTCTGGCCGCCGGCGGTGACGATAATCTGCTCGACCGACGACGTGAGGCCCGTGCGCGCGAGCAGTTCGGCGCCGCTTTCGCGGTCCGCCGCCGCGCCGCCCGGCCGCTGATAATGCAGCCGCGCGAGGCCGTCGGCGCGGGCGAGCGTGTCCAGCGCCGACGCCATCGCATCGGTGAGGCGGCTCTCGATCGGGATCGGCGGGCTGTTCATCGCGATGTCGCTCTGCGCCGCGGTCGCAACCTCGCCCGTCCGCACATCTTCGCTGATAAAGCTGCCGGCGCGGCCGCGCGCGACGATCAGCCCGCGCTGCCGCGCCAGATCATAGGCCTTGGTCACTGTGGTGAGGTCGATGCCGAGTTTCAGCGCGAGGTCGCGCTGCGGTGGCAGGCGGTCGCCGTGGCGAAGTTCGCCGCGCGCGACGGCCGCCGATATCGCAGCGGTCACCGCCTTATATTTGGGTCCTGCGGCACCCGCGATGTCGGGGAGCCATGCGTCAGCCGCCATGCCGTTCGTCCGCCTCGAATTTCTCGCGTGCGTTGAGCTTTGCCCACAAATGCTCGGTGCCCGATTCCTGCGCCTTGTTCACATATTGCGAGGCGACCAGCCAGCCCTTGATCGGCCGCAAGGGCAGTACGCATCCGATCACCATGATCGGGATCGAAAAGACCAGATGCACCCATAGCGGCGGGCTGTACGCGATCTGCAGCCATACGATCACGAAGGTCAGCGGAAAGGCGACGATGCATTGCGAGAAAAAGGCGGGACCGTCGTCGGGCGCGGCAAAGCTGAAGTCGAGGCCGCAATTCTCGCAGCGGTCGGCGAGCTTCAGCCACGAACGGAACATATGCCCCTTGCCGCATTCGGGGCATTTTCCATGCCATCCCGCCCACAGGATCCAGCGCAGCTTTTCGTTGCCAACATCACCGCTCGTCATCGTCGACTCCATCAGAGAACATGCAATATGCCATGCATAGCGGATTTGGCATGGCTGCATGCGGTTTTGAAGATTTTCACAATTATATTGAAATATAACACTTAATATGGAGGTTGTTGCAATTAGCATGGTGTATTGTTCATATTTATCCATGCATAATTTCAAATATCTATATCGGAACCATACATTGTCGCGGATTTCCCGGGCAATCGTGCGGACCCTATGTCCCGCTAACAATTGCGACTAAACAGGCATCGGAGAAGGATGGGCCGATGGATCGTCTCGACGCAATGCGGGTCATTTTGGCGGTCGTCGACGCGGGCAGTCTGTCGGCGGGTAGCCGGAAGCTCGGCGCGCCGCTGCCCAGCGTCAGTCGCAAGGTCGCCGATCTCGAACGCCATCTCGGCACCAATTTGCTCGTGCGGACGAGCCGCAACATCCAGCTCACCGACGCAGGGCGCGATTATGTCGAGGCGGCGCGGCGGATCATTGCCGATCTCGACGAGGCCGAACGGCGTGCGTCGGGCGAATATCAGACGCCGCGCGGCGAGCTGGCGATCACCATGCCGGTCGAGTTCGGGGCACGTCATGTCGTGCCGCTCGCGATGGCCTTCATCGAGGAATATCCCGAGGTGACGCTGAATCTCGTCACGACCGACCGCAAGGTACAGATGGTCGAGGAGCATGTCGACGTCGCGATCCGCCTCGGCCACCTCGCCGACAGCGCGCTTTTCGCGGTCAAGGCGGGCGCCTTCCGCCTGATCACTTGCGCCAGCCCCGCCTATCTCGAACGGCGCGGGACGCCGCAGCATCCGGGCGATCTCGCGGAGCATGACGGCATTTCCTTTGGCCCGAAACCGATGTTCTGGACCTTTCCGGTCGATGGCGAGGACAGGGTGGTCACGCCGCGCACCCGCGTTGCGGTCAACACCGCGGCGAGCAATGCCGCGGCGGCGGTCGCGGGCGGCGGGATCGCGCGCCTGTTCGACTATCAGCTTAGCGACGAAATCCGCTCGGGTGCGCTCGTGCCAATCCTCACCGACTATTGCGGCGACCCGCGGCCGATCCATATCGTCTATCCGCGTCAGGGACTGCTCCCGCTGAAGGTCCGCAGCTTCATCGACTGGACCGCGCCGCGGCTGCGCGCCGTCTGCGACGGTTTCGCTATCGACTGAGACGGGGCTCCCGGCCGGCGAGAGGCTGGTTCTTGGTTTCGCCAGCTACTGGCGCCAAGGCGCACAAATTACATCACTTCCATCCGAATATCTTTGGAAAGGAAGTATTATGACCGAAGCAAAGGGCACCGCCCTCATCACCGGCGCGTCGAGCGGAATCGGCGCCATCTATGCCGATCGCCTTGCGCGCCAGGGCTATGACCTGATCCTCGTCGCGCGCAGCGCCGACAAGCTCGATCAGGCGGCAAGGACCATAGGCGATGCAACCGGGCGCAGCGTCGATACGATCGCGGCCGACCTCGCAGACCCCGCCGACCTTCGGCGAATCGAGGCGCGCCTGACCAACGACCGGTCGATCACGCTGCTCGTCAACAATGCCGGCACCGGATCGACCGCCAAGGCGCTCGACGCCGCCGTCGACACGATGAGCAAGATGGTCTCGCTCAACGTCGAGGCGCTGATGCGTCTGACTTACGCCGCGCTCCCCGCCTTCGTCGCGCGCGGGCACGGCACGATCGTCAACATCGCCTCGATCGTCGCGGTGGCACCTGAATTGCTGAATGGGACCTACGGCGGCACCAAGGCCTTCGTCCTCGCCTTCAGCCAGAATTTGCAGTACGAGCTCGAAGGCACCGGCGTCCATGTGCAGGTCGTCCTGCCCGGCGCCACGGCGACCGATTTCTGGGAGGTCGCCGGCACGCCGGTCGATCATCTGCCCGGCGAAATCGTGATGCGCGCCGACGATCTCGTCGATGCCGCGCTGATCGGCCTCGCGCGCGGCGAACGCGTCACCATCCCGAGCCTGCACGACGTCGCGCGGTGGGATGCGTTCGAAGCCGATCGTCAGACGATGGCGGGCGAACTGTCGACCAGCACGCCGGGCGCACGCTATCGTGCCGACGAGGAGGTCCTGTCATGAATATGATCCTCCACGCCGCGTTGGCGGCGGGGCTTGTGCTCGGGGCTGCGCCGGTCGCGGCGCAGCGCCCCGATGCGCCGGCGCCGAAGGTCGAGATCGGCACGATCGCGCTCGATCGGGACATCACGCTCCGCCACATGGTCGTGCGCAACGCGGAAGCAAAAGGGACCGTGCTCCTGCTCCACGGCTTTCCCGAGACCCTTTATGTCTGGAACGACATGGCGGCGGCGCTCGGCGACGATTTTGAAGTCCGCGCGTTCGACTGGCCGGGGTACGGCCAGTCATCGCGTCCCGCGGCGGACATATTCGCTTATGCGCCGCGCGATTATGCGCGGGTGCTCAAGGACTATATCGCGAAGGCGGGGATCGACCGGACGAAGCTCACCATCTATGCGACCGACATCGGGGCTTTGCCGGCGCTGCTCGCGGCGCTCGACGATCCCGGAATCGCGCGAACGATCATCGTCGGCGACTTTGCACCGTTCGACCGCCCCCAATATATGCAGGAGCGGCTGCAGAAACTGAAATCGCCCGAAACGGCGGAAGCAGCGCGCGCCCAGTTCAATGCTGCTCGCGACGATATTTTCGAAAATTCGACGCGGAGGGGACTCGTGCCCGAAGCGCAGTTCGAACTGTCGCAAACCTATCAGGCGGACCGGCTGCGCGGCTGGAGCCATGGCGCGATGACCTCGGCCGACGCCTTCTACCATTATTATTCGCACTTCAGCCGCGACCAGAATGGTTTCGAAGCGAACATCGCCCGGCTGAAGACCCCGGTGAAGGTCATGTGGGGCGAGAAGGACGTTTTTATCAACCCGGCCATGGGCGCCGAGCTTGCGCAGCGGATCGGCGTCGCGTTCCGTCTCCTTCCGGGGGTCGGCCATTATCCCCACCTGCAAGACCCGCGGGGCGCCGCAGAGGAGGTGCGGTCGTCCTTCGAGTAGGAGGAATAGGGACGGCCCGCGGCGCAGCGGGCCGCCCTCGCCATCGTTTACGCCGCTTTTACCAGTCCCGGTGCATAAGATTTACCGATGTTTGCGACTGGGGATAAATGATGGACAGCATGCGCGGACTGCTTTCGGGCAGCCACGACCAGGAGGATGCGGCGATCGATGCGCCCGCGTCCGTCGGCGTCGACGAACGGCGGATGCAGGTGCGGGCCTATAATTACTGGGCGTCGCTGCTCGCCGACCGCGCTTATCCGTCGGTCGAGGACCTCGATCTCGAAAACGCCGATTTCGGATCGCACTCGGTTTTGCTTGATTTTACGGCGGGCGTCGAAAATCCCGGCCTCGCCTTCCTCGGCGACAAGCTGCGCGAAGAATCGCAGATCGACGAGGACGTCCATTATATCAGCCAGATTCCCGGCCGCTCCTTGCTGTCGCGGCTGACCGACCATTATCTCCAGATCATCGCCAACCGCGCGCCGATCGGCTTCGAGGCCGAGTTCGTTAACGATCGCGGTATCACGATCATGTACCGCGGTATCCTGCTGCCCTTCTCGTCCGACGACGACACGATCGATTTCATCATGGGCGTGATCAACTGGAAGGAAGGCGTCCCGGCCGATCAGCAAGAGGAATTGCAGCTCTCGGTCGAACAGGCGCTGCGCAGCGCCGCGCCGCTGACCGCGCCGGTTCCCGTGTGGGCCGATGGTCCCGACTCGGAGCATCTCGACGACGATGTCGTGGCGGATGCCGCCCCCGGTTTTTCGGCGCTGGGCGACGGTGAAGACCTGTTTCCGGATGCTGATGTCGTGGATGAGGACGAAGTGCCGGTCGATCCGCGTCAGGATGCCGAACTCGCCGACTGGCTGGCGCTTGCGCGCGAAACTGCCGAACGCGCGATCGCCGCCGACAGCCGCAGCCGCGGCGCGCTCTATCACGCGGTCGGCAAGGCTTGGGATTTTGCGCTCGCCGCCGAAGCACAGCCCGAAGCGTTCGCCGAGATGCTCGACGATGCCGGATTGGCGGCGCAGGACCGCGCGCCGATGACCCCGGTCGTGAAGCTGGTTTTCGGCGCAACCTATGACAAGACGCGGCTTGCCGAATATGCCTGTGTGCTGGGTCACGCGAAGGACGAAGGCGTCGGCCGCGGCGAACTTGCGGCCTATCTCGATCGTTATCCCGGCGGCCTCAAGGGGCTGGTCAAGGATGCGCGTGCGCGTCGCAAGCCAGAGAGCAGCGAAGAGCGGCCGGACGAGAAGCTCGAAGCACTGCGCCGTGCGCACCCTGCGCTCATCCTCGAACATGATGCCGGCGATGCCGAATTCGTCGTCCTGATCGCGCGCGCGATGCCGGGCGGGCATATCGGGATCGTCGCCAAGGCGGCGGACGATCCGGCGTTGGTGGCGAAGCTCGCGAAGAAGGCGGTTCCGATCACGCAGGGCGGCTAGAGCCCGACTGAGAGCGTTCACGCAACAGAAAATCCGAAAATTGAAATTATTTAACGCGAGTGCGCGAACGAGGCCTTGAGCCGCACGCCGTGCAGGCGCATAGGGGGCGGCAGCGAACGGGCCCCCGCCGATCGTCGGCTGGGATCCCCCTCTTTGGTTCGGGATGCTGCACTTTATGTCTCAGAATTTGTCCGACACGCCGGAAACGGACACCACCACCTCCACCGCCAAAATTCCTTCGAAAATCGCTGCCGCCTATCTGGCTGCGTTGCGCGGCAGCGCGCTGCCCGGCGAGGGCGACGATATGGACAAGGCGGCGCTCGCCGACGCCGCGCAGTTCGCCGCGCGGGCAGCGCTCGATCGCGCCGAAGACACGCCTTCGCTGCTGCTCGAACCGATCGCCGCCGACGGCACCGATCGCCGCATGCGGCTCGCGATCATCAATGACGACATGCCCTTCCTGGTCGATTCGACCTCGCAGGCGGTCGCGGCGCAGGGCCTTGCCGTCCACCGCATCCTCCACCCGGTCGTCGCGGTGAAGCGCGATGCGAAGGGGCATCTGCAGGAAGCCGGCGACGGGGGAACCCGCGAGTCGGTCATCTATATCGAACTCGAGCGCGGCGATGCACGTGCGCGCCGTCGCCTGCTCGACGGGCTCGAAGCTGCGCTGCGCGATGTCCGCGCTGCGGTGCGCGACTGGCGCGCCATGCGCGCGGCAATGCTTGCCGATGCGGCGATGCGCGTCGAGGGTGAAGCCGCCGAACTGCTGCGCTGGTTCGAGGGCGGGGCGATGACCCAGCTCGGCCATGAATGGCGCACGCGCGATGGCAAGGTGCAGGATTCGCTGGGGATCAGCGAGAGCGGCGAAAGCCAGCTCCTGTCGCCCGCGGCGCTCGAAGCGGCGTTCGCCTGGTTCGACCAAGGGGGCACCGCGCCGCTCCTGATCAAGTCGAACCGGCTGTCGGCGGTCCACCGCCGGGTTTTGCTCGACCTCGTCGTCGTCCCGGAAGTGAAGGGCAAGAAGGTCGAGCGCCTGTCGATCCACGCCGGCCTTTGGACCAGCGCCGCGCTGTCGACGCCGCCGGCCAAGGTGCCGGTGCTGCGCGCGCAGCTTGAAGCCTTGATGGCGAAATTCGGTTTCGACCCCACGGGTCACGCGGGCAAGGCGCTCGCGCATGCGCTCACCGCGCTGCCGCACGACCTGCTTATCGCGTTCGACGCGGCGTCGCTCGAAGAGCTGGTGCTGACCTCGATGTCGATCACCGACCGGCCGCGGCCGAAGGTCGTGACGGTGCAGAGCGCGCTCGGCCGTCACCTGTTCGCTTTCGTCTGGTTGCCGCGCGACGAAGTCTCGACCGGCCGCCGTCTTGCGGTCGAGTCGCTGCTGGTGCGCGAAGCGAAAGCCGGGGTGATCGGCTGGACGATGGTGCTCGAAGACGGCGGCGCCGCACTGCTGCGCTATACGCTCGACCTGCGCAGCGGCGGTGTCGTGCCCGATACCGAGGCACTGAACGCGCAGCTCGAACAGATGGTACGCGGCTGGCAGCCCGAGGTCGAAGCGGCGTTGGCGAAACGCGGCGATCCGGGCCGCGCGGCGGCACTGGCAGCGCGTTTCGCGCCGACCTTCCCGCCCAACTACCGTAACCTCTATAATCCCGAGGAAGCAGCGCGCGACATCCTTCGCCTTCGCGATCTCGATGCCTCGAATCCGCGTAGCGTTCGCCTCGCGCGCAAGAGCCTCGACGGCGACGACCGGCTGCGGCTCAAGGTCTATAGCGCAGTCGGCCCGCTCGCGCTGTCGGCTGTGGTCCCCGCGCTCGAACATTTCGGATTCGAGGTGCTCGAAGAAATCCCGACCGCGCTGCAGAATCGCGCTCCGGGCGCCGAGGGTGAAGACGAGCAGGCGATCGTGATCCATGATTTCACGCTGCGCCTTCCCGCCAATGTCGACGAGCTCGCGCTGCTTCCCTATGCCGAAGTGCTTGAGGGCGCGATCGCGGCGGTGCTCGACGGGCGCGCCGAAAATGACGCGTTCAACGAGCTGGTGCTCACAAACCAGACAGACCCGCATGCGATCGTCTGGCTGCGTGCCTGGTTCCGTTACCTGCGTCAGGGCGGTTCGGCCTATGGCATGGATACCGTCGTCAGCGCGCTGCGCCATGCGCCGAAGCTGACCGCGGCGCTGATCGAACGCTTCCGTGCGCTCCACGACCCCAAGGCGCGCGACGCGAAGCGCGCCGAGGTGCTCGCGGCTGAAATCCTTGCCGATTTCGCCGACATCAAGTCGATCGACGAGGATCGCATCCTGCGCCTGTTCCACGCCGTCATCGGCGCAACGCTGCGCACCAACGCCTTTGCGCCCGCCGCCGAAGAGGCGCTGGCGTTCAAGATCGACAGCGCGCAGGTCCCCGGGCTGCCCAAGCCGCTGCCGTGGCGCGAGGTCTGGGTCTATTCGCCGCGCGTCGAGGGTATTCACCTCCGTGCCGGTCCGGTCGCGCGCGGGGGGCTCCGCTGGTCCGACCGCCGCGACGACTTCCGCACCGAAATCCTCGGGCTGATGAAAGCGCAGCGCGTCAAGAACGCCGTGATCGTGCCGACCGGCGCGAAGGGCGGCTTCTATCCGAAGGCGCTGCCCGACGCGTCGCTCGATCGCGATGCCTGGTTCGCCGAGGGCACCGAATGCTATCGCATCTTCATCCGCTCCTTGCTGTCGATCACCGACAATCTGGTGGCGGGCAAGGTTGTGCATCCGAAGGGCGTCGTGATCCACGACGGTGACGATCCCTATTTCGTGGTCGCCGCCGACAAGGGCACCGCGACCTTCTCCGACGTCGCCAATGCGCTCGCGATGGAGCGCGACTTCTGGCTCGGCGACGCGTTCGCGAGCGGCGGGTCGAAGGGCTATGACCACAAGGCGATGGGCATCACCGCCAAGGGTGCGTGGCTTTCGGTCCAGCGCCACTTTGCCGAAATGGGCGTCGATGTGCAGAGCGATACGATCCGCGTCGTCGGCTGCGGCGACATGTCGGGCGACGTGTTCGGCAACGGTATGCTGCTGTCGAAGGCGATCCAGCTGACCGCCGCGTTCGACCACCGCCATATCTTCCTCGACCCCGATCCCGATCCGGCGAAAAGCTGGAAGGAACGCGAGCGGATGTTCAACCTGCCGCGGTCGAGCTGGGCTGATTATAATGCGAAGCTGATCTCGAAGGGCGGCGGCATCTTCCCGCGCAGCCAGAAGAGCATTCCGCTGAGCCCCGAGGTTCAGGCAATGCTTGGCCTGTCGGTGTCCGAAATCGACCCCGGCTCGCTGATCTCGGCGATCCTGAAGGCGCCGGCCGACCTGCTGTGGTTCGGCGGCATCGGCACCTATGTGAAGGCGGCGAGCCAGAATAATGCTGAAGTCGGCGACCCTGCGAACGACGCGCTCCGCGTCGACGCCGAGGATCTGCGCGTCAAGGCGGTCGGCGAGGGTGCGAACCTCGGCACGACACAGGCCGCGCGCATCGCCTTCTCGGCAAAGGGCGGGCGGATCAACACCGACTTCATCGACAATTCGGCCGGCGTCGACTGCTCGGATAATGAGGTGAATATCAAGATCGCGCTCAATCGCGAGATGGCCGAAGGGCGTCTGTCGCAGGACGACCGCGACTCGCTGCTCGTACGCATGACCGACAATGTCTCGGAGCTGGTGCTCGAGGATAACCGGTTGCAGGCGCTCGCCCTGTCGATCGCCGAAAAGGGCGGATCGGCGGCGGTGCCGTCGCTGGTGCGGATCATGGAGACGTTCGAGGGCACCGGCCGGCTCGACCGCAAGGTCGAAGGACTCGCCGCGAACGACGAATTGATGCGCCGCGCTGCCGAAGGGCGCGGGCTGACACGGCCCGAACTCGCGGTGTTGCTGTCGACCGCCAAGCTCGCGCTGCAGGACGCGATCGAACATAGCGATCTGCCGAACGATCCCGCGCTGGGCAGTGACCTTGCAGCCGCTTTCCCCGACGAGATGCAGCGCGATTTCGGCAAGGCGATCGCCGATCACCAGCTGCGCCGCGAAATTATCGCGACGAAGATCGCGAACCGCATCATCAACCGCATGGGCATCGTCCATCCGTTCGAACTGGTTGAAGAGGAGGGCTGTGCGCTCGGCGACATCGCTGCGGCGTTCGTTGCGGTCGAACGCCTGCTCGACCTGCCGGCGATCTGGGACGCGCTCGACGAAGCGAAGATCGACGAGAGCATCCGCCTGTCGCTGTTCAGCCAGGCGGCGGCCGCGATGACCTCGCAAATGGCCGACCTGCTCCGCGTGACACAGACGCTGTCGCAGCCGGGGCCCGTCGTCGCGCGGCTCGAACCCGGTGTCGACCGCCTCAATGCCAGCGTCGATGGGCTGCTCAGCCCGTCGGTCAAGCATCAGTGGGACATGCTGACACAGCAATTGCTCGACGCGGGTGCGCCCGAGGCGCTGACCTCGTCGGTCGTGCGGCTCTTCAAGACCGACGGCGCGATCGGTATCGTCGACCTTGCCGAGCGGCGGGGCGACGACGAGGTCGCGGTGACCAGCGCCTTCACCCATCTGGGCGAGGCCTTGGGCCTCGACTGGGCGCAGACGCTGGCGGCGCATATGAGCCCCGCCGATCCGTGGGAGCGCCTGCTCGTCAACAGCCTCGCGCGCGATTTCCAGCAGATGCGGCTGACCTTCCTCGCGGGATTGCCGAAGGGCGATCTCGACGCGGCGGTGACCAAATGGCTTGCCGATCACGCCCCGCGCGTCGAACAATTCCGTGCGACGGTCGACCGCGCGCGGATGATCCCGACCCCGAACGGTGCGATGCTGTCGCATATCGCCGGACAGGCACGCGGGCTCTTGGGGAGGTAATGCCGTTCCAGCCCCGCGTCGCGATCCTCGTCCCGGCGCCCGATTATTATGAAAAGTGGCAGCCCGCCTTTGCCCGCAAGGCGGCGGCGCTGACCGCGGCCGGGCTGATCGTCGAGCAGCGCGTGTGGACCGATCCCGGTGATTTGTCGGGGCATGATCTGGTCCTGCCGCTTTTCGCTTGGGGTTATCAGCGCGACGTTGCTGGCTGGTACGCCTTGCTCGACCGGCTCGAAGCCGAAGCCCTGCCGGTGGCCAACCCGGTGCCGGTGCTGCGCTGGAACAGCGACAAGGCCTATCTCGCCGAACTCGGCGCCAAGGGCGTTGCGGTCGTCCCGACGGTCGAGGTCGACGCGCTCGACGATGCGAGCCTGACCGAGGCGATGTCAGAGCTGGCGACCGACGAGGTCGTGATCAAGCCGGCGATCTCGGGCGGCGCCGACGGGACGCATCGCATCGCGCCGGGCGCCCGGATCCCTGCTGACGCGATTGGTCAGCGCCGGCTGGTCCAGCCGCTCATGCCCGGCATCCTGACCGAAGGCGAATATTCGCTCTTTTTCTTTGGCGGGACGTTCAGCCACGCGATCGTCAAGCGCCCCGCGTCGGGCGATTTCCGCGTCCAGGAGCAGTTCGGCGGGCGCGAGACCGCTTGCGAGGCGAGCGACGCCGCGCAGGCGCTCGCTGCGCGGGCCCTGGCCGCGGCGCCGGCGCCGCCGGTTTATGCGCGCGTCGACATGGTCGGCGATGCAATGGGCATGCTGCACATCATGGAACTCGAACTGATCGAGCCGTCGCTGTTCCTGCATCATGCGCCCGACAAGGGCGCGGCGTTCGGATCGGCGGTCTACGGGGCGATCTGATCGCGCCGTTCCCGCCACAACCATTGCCGGATCGCCGAGGTCAGGTTCGGCGGGTCGTCCGCTTCCATCCGCTCGACATCGATCCGCGCGACGAGCGCGTTGACGGGCAAGGCTTGCCGGGCGGCTTCGGCCTCCAGCGCATCCCAGAACACCGGTTCGAGGCTGATCGAGGTCGGATGGCCTGCGATCGTCACCGAGCGTTTGACCGGGGGATGAAGCGGCGGCGTGCTCAAGTCCGCGCGCGCCATCGCCGCAGGATCAGCGCGGCAGCAAGCAGTTCGACGATGCCGACGAGGAATCCGGGGTTGAAGGGCAGGGCGATGCCGAACAGCGCGAGTCCGGCGATCAGCAGGATTGCACCGCCGAGCGCCCAATAGGCGATGTCGCCATACATCGTCCGAAAGAGGAAATAGCGCGCGCCGACGATGGCGGCGAAGACGGGAATCGCAAGATCGGGAGCGCGGACCAGCAAGACCCACGCGATCAGCACGCCGACGAACAGCGGGATCGTCGCTTCGATCGCCAGCGTTTCGAGCGGCTTGCCGATGGTTGCCTTCGGTGCCTTGAATGTGGTGCGCTCGATGAGGAGTGCCAGAGGATGGATCGCCATGCCGCCGGCGAACAGCGCGGCAAAGGCGGGCACGGTCCCGTGAAGTTGCCACACCGTCCCTGCGATCAGCCAGACGAGGCCCGAGACGAGGACGCCGGGCGCGCCGCCGGCATAGGCGCGGGCGAGGTCTTGCTGCGCGGTGGCGAGAGGGGCGTCGGTCATGCCTAGGATGTAGCGACTTGGGTCGCGACAGCAAGCCGTGCTGCTTCGCACCGCGCTCATACCAAAATTGGTATACGAATTATTTGGGGTGGCACGCCATTTCGGCACTACCTAAACCGACGGGCCGATCCGGCGCAAATGCAGGCAGGCTGATGACAGGGCTTCAGGCACTCACCGAAAAAGAAAAAGAGACGTTGCGCCTGCTGGTCGACGGGCATGACGCGAAATCGATGGCGCGGCACTTGGGATTGTCGGTTCATACGATCAACGAACGGCTCCGTGATGCGCGGCGCAAGATGTCGGCCTCCAGCAGCCGTGAGGCGGCGCGGCAACTTCGCGAGATCGAGGGCCGGACCCCCGAAATATCAGGGGACAAGACTTTGGGGGAAGCCGCCGCCGCCACGGGCATGGAAGAGATGGCGGCACCCGCCGAGACGCGCCGCATATCGCACCGCGCCGGCTGGATTGCCGGAGGTTTGTTCATGTCGTTCAGTCTTGCCCTGCTCGCTTTCGCTTCGATGTCGGGGAGCGCCGATACGCCCGCCGCGGCGCCCGCCACCATTCCCGCGGAAAGCGCCGCGGTCGCGGCCGCGCGCGACTGGCTCGCGCTGGTCGAGAAGGGCGACTGGAATGCGAGCTGGGAGGCGACGGGGCAGTCGTTCAAGGCGCTCAACACGGTCCAGACCTGGAGCCGGGTGGCGCAGCGGGTGCAGGGTCCGCTGGGAGCGGCGACGTCGCGCGTGCTGGTCAGCGAAGAGACGGTGCCCGCCCCGCCCTATGGCTATCAGATGGTCAAGTTCCGTACCGACTATACGAAGAAGGCGGGGGTGATCGAAAGGCTGTCGCTGGCGCGCGAGGGCGGTGCGTGGCGCGTGGTGGGAGTGACGGTGGAGTAAGGGGTGGCTTGGTGGGCGACGGCAAAGCCGCCGCCTGCCGTCAGACGGGTTCGGCGATCTTTCGGATCGCCGCCCCGCTGGCCGTGCCGATGGCTGCCGCTTCGCGGCACCGGCGCCTAACCGCGTCGTTCGCTATGCGAACGCCTTGATTACGCGCCTGCCATCGTCAGTACATATGCTGGCCGCCGTTGATGCTCATCGTCGAGCCGGTGACGAATCCCGCATCCTCGCTGCACAGGAAGGCGACGCCGCGCGCGATCTCGTCGGCCTGGCCCAAACGCCCGACCGGGATTTTCGCGACGATCTTTTCGAGCACGGGCGCGGGCACCGCCGCCACCATGTCGGTGTCGATATAGCCCGGCGCGATCGCATTGACGGTGACGCCCTTTTTCGCGCCTTCCTGCGCCAGCGCCTTGGTGAAGCCGTGGATGCCCGATTTCGCGGCGGCATAATTGACCTGGCCATACTGGCCCGCCTGCCCGTTGATCGAGCCGATGTTGACGATTCGGCCCCAGCCACGCTCGACCATGCCGCCGAAGGTCGCCTTCGCCATGTTGAAGCAGCCGCCGAGATTGACGCGCATCACATCGTCCCAATCGTCATAGCTCATGCGCGCGAGCGTGCCGTCGCGCGTGATGCCGGCGTTGTTCACGACGATGTCGACCGGGCCGATCTCGGCCGCGATCTGTGCGCAGCTGTCGAGGCACGCCCGGTGATCGCCGACGTCCCATTTCATCGCGCGGATGCCGGTCCGCTCGCTGAACTCGCGTGCCTTTTCGTCATTGCCGGCATAGTTGGCGACGACGGTGACGCCCTGTTCCTGCAGCTTCAGTGAAATCGCTTCCCCGATGCCGCGGCTGCCGCCGGTGACGATTGCGATTCGTGCCATAAATCAAGCTCTCCCACAGAGTTATGGGACAATGATTAGGCCGCGCCGCCGGAGCCCGCAAGTTGACCGGAACGTCAATCGCAAAGCTATGCAGGCGCGGGGGCCGGGCTAGTTGCTCGCCTGCGCGCGCAGCTTCGAAAAGTCGCCGACGGCGAGGTCCGCCCTGTCGATCGTCACGACGAGGTTGTCGCGATCGCCGAAGACGCGGCTCATCAGTCCGCTGGTCGGCAATTCGAGCAGCACGGCGTCGCGCTCCTCGTCATAATCGATGACGTGACGAAAGGGCTCATGTCCTATCGCCGCCATCTCACGCTCGGCCAGCGTGTGCCACCAGGGTTCGAAAAGCGCGCGCGCCGGCGCTGAAAGATTGTCCGGATTGAGGCACCAGGCATGCTTTGCGCGATCGAACAGGATTTTCTGATAATCATGGACCCACAGGTCCGCGTCGGCGCGGTGCGTCGTCAGCGGCAGGGTGACTGTCTCGACGCGTTCGGCGCCCGTTTCGGGATCGACCGAAGAGATTGCCTTCGCCCAGCGGATCGCGTGCAATCCCGCCATCACCGCGGTCGCGTCGGCGGCCGAAAAATCGGTGTGGGCGGCGCCGTCATGGACGATGGCGATAATCTCTTCGGCGCGCGTGCGCGCTTCGCGGTTGATCGCGGCGCGTTGTTCCATCTCGGCGACGTCTTCGGCTTCAGCGCCCGGAGGCGGTGTGGCCTCGGTCATCAGGCGATCGAGCCGCAGTTCGAGCAGTGCGACCATCGCGGTCATGCTGCCCCAGTCGAAAGGATGAAAGGCGGGGTCGGCGATGTCATAGCCGCGATCGTGGAGCGCCGCGCCGGGTTCGTCCGGGTCGCCTTCGCTTCGCGGATCGGCATCGCCCGGGCGGATGGCGATCAGGTCGACGGGCCATTCAGGAAAGGCGCGTACGGCGAAGGGAGCGAGATCGCCAAAACCGAGGCCGCCTTGCGGGCCGAACCACCCCTCGGGGTCGTTGAGGGTGAAGGGCGGTGCAACCGGCATGCCGGTATCGCGCAGGTGAAGGACGCGCACATCATAGTTGCGGCGGTGGATGAAGAAGGCGAGCGACCCGTCGCGCGGCCCCAGCCCGCCCCACAAATCCTGCGGCAGGTCGGCGCAGCTGATCTGCGCGAGGAAGTCTGCGGGCTGATCGTCGATCCTCGGCCATTCCATGCCCGCGGGGAGCCGCGGACGGCCGCCGAGCCAGCTGTTCGTCGATATGGCGTCGCGCGTCGGGATCTGGGGGACGAGGCGAAGCGTCACCTCCTCGGCGTCGACCGTCTCGATCCGGCGGGCTTCCGCTTCGACCCCGGAAATGATCGATTCGAGCGCGGCTTCGACGGGTTGTGCAGCGGCGACGGGCTCGGGCGCGGTTTCATATTCGGCCGCGGCGGGTATTTCGGGCAGCTCCTTGCGGCTGATCCGCGCGAGCCTCGAGGGCGAGATTTCCACATCTTCGAATTCGGGCACAGCCTTGCGCGGGAGTTTCGGCAGGCGGATTTCGCGCGGCGCCCGCGGCGCCCGCGGAGCGGCCGGAACGGGGCGCGGGCGCCGCGACCACCAGATGGCGAAGACGATCGCCAATAGGGCCAGCGTCACTCCGGCGAGCATCAGCGCCGCCGATTCGACCTCGTTCATCGCGAATCTCCAAAATGGCGCGGTTCAAGAAGCTTTCCGCACCGTGTCGGATCAATCTAGCGCATGGACCTAAACAGTTGGTAAGCGGCCGCGATCAGAGCCAGCCCGCGAGTTCGCGGCGCGCGAGCGCCTCCAGCATCGCCATGCCGGGCGCACCGGCGTTGAGGCAGGGGAGATAGGCGAAATCCGTGCCGCCCGCGTCCTCATATTGCTGCTTGCCGCGAATCGCCAGCTCCTCAAGCGTTTCGAGGCAATCGGCGGCAAAGCCGGGCGCGAAGATCGCGACGCTGCGGCCGTCGCGGCCGAGCTGTTCGAGGCGCGTGTCGGTCGCGGGTTCGAGCCATTTGGCGCGTCCGAACCGCGACTGGAAACTGACCTCGACCGGCCGCCCCAAGGCGTCCGAAAGCAGGCGCGCGGTCGCCCGGCACTGGTCGTGATAGGGGTCGCCGAGCGCCCGCGTGCGTTCGGGCATGCCGTGGAAGCTTGCCAGCAGGACGTCGGGGGTGAAGTCGAGCGCGGCCAGCCCCTCCGCCACCGACGTCTTCAATGCGCCCAGATAGGGGGCATCGTCATGATAGGGCGGCAGGAAGCGCAGCGCGGGTTGCCAGCGCAGCGATTGCAGATGCCGGCCCACTGCATCGACGACGGTCGCGGTCGTCGCGGCACAATATTGGGGATAGAGCGGCGCGACGAGGATGCGTTCGCATCCCGCCGCCTTCAGCGCATCGATCGCGGCTCCGATCGCCGGTTTGCCGTAGCGCATCGCATGGGCGACTCGCACCGTTTCGCCGAACGCCGTCTGCAAGGCTTCGGACTGACGGCGCGTGATCGCGGCGAGCGGGGAGCCTTCGTCGGTCCACACCTGGGCGTAGGCATGCGCCGACTTTTTCGGCCGTGTGGTCAGGATGATGCCGCGCAGGATCGGCTGCCAGAATATTTGCGGGATTTCGACAACGCGGCGGTCAGACAGAAATTCGGCAAGATAGCGCCGCACCGATGGCGCATCGGGCGCGTCGGGGGTGCCGAGGTTGACCAGCAGTACGCCGATTTGCGACGGCGCGCTCACAGCGGGTGCGCCGAAAGGGGGATGCGGCGGATGCGGCGGCCCGTCGCGGCGAACATGGCATTGGCGATTGCGGGCGCGACGACCGGAACGCCGATTTCGCCAAGGCCGCCGGGTTCACGGTCGCTCTCGACGAACTCGACCAGGATCTGCGGGGTCTGCGACAGGTCGGGCAGGCCGAGCTGGCCGAGCTTGCGCGCGGTCGCGAGGCCGCCCTCATAATCGGTCGTCGCGCCGACCGCGGCGGCGAGGCCGAAGATCAGCCCGCCCTCGATCTGCTGCCGCGCGATCGCCGGATTGACGAGGCGCCCGGCGTCGATGACGGCGACCAGCTGTTCGACCTGCAGCCCGCGCTCGCTTTGCCGCGCGGTCGCCATCAGCGCGATATGGCTGCCGCGCATCGAATGGCAGGCGAGGCCTTGCGCGGTTCCCGACAGCCCGCCCTCCCAACCGCCGAGACTGGTCGCGGTGAGCAGGCAGCGCGCGAGCAGCGGAGCATCGCCGAGCATCGCCATGCGATAGGAGAGTGCGTCGGTTCCCGCGCGCGCCGCCATTTCGTCGACGAAACATTCGGTGAAAAAGGCGGTGTAGCTGTCGGCATTGCCGCGCCAGCGCCCGGTCGGCAGGCCGATGTCGGCGGGGCAATGGTCGATCGCGAGGTGCGGGATCGCATAGTCGCTCGCCGCGCCCTCGACCGCGGCGGCGTCGGCGCTGCCCGCCGCGGCGCGCTGGGCGATGTCGGCGGGGGTGCCCGCGAACAGACGCTCGCGCACTTCGTGGTTGGTCGACGGCACCGCGATACGCGTCACCAA
>Ga0247823_10000826_pt1 | contig 26137 bp, 22 predicted proteins | sample 13C_PalmiticAcid_2_FD_192426 | JGI IMG/M metagenome (GOLD analysis project Ga0247823, IMG submission 192426) | Soil microbial communities from agricultural site in Penn Yan, New York, United States - 13C_PalmiticAcid_Day30 | ecosystem: Environmental > Terrestrial > Soil > Agricultural land... | reverse complement strand
CGTCATCGGCGCTGTTCGTGCCGCTGACGAACGTGCGGCTGCGCGTCACGTCGACGGTGAGATCCGGATGATCGAGGTCGATGCCGGTGTCGATGATCCATGCGACCTTGCCGACGCCGTCGCCGGCGCCGCCAACGCGGGTGATGCCCCACGGCGTCGTCTGCACCGTCGAGCCGCCGCCGCCGTTGCCCGGCTTCGACGGCTTGCCGGCGATCACCAGGTTGATCTCGCGATCGGGCTCGATGTACGCGACCCGCGCGTCGACGCGCAGGCGCGCGACGTCGGCCTCGCTGATCTCGCCGGCAAAGCCCTGCAGGGCGTGCGAATAAACACGATCGACCTTCGCGGTCTTCATGAGACCGGCGCGCAGGTCGCCCGCCTTCTCGGCTGAAACGCTATTGTTCAGGACGACGATGTAGCGGCCCGGGATGACGCGCGACGTCGTCGTTACCGTGTTGCTCTCATCGGCGAGCGACGCCGTCTCGAGAGGCGACGTCGACGGCTCGGTCGGCGTCGTCGAAGTGTCGCAGCCGGTCGCGAAGAGCGCGGCTGCCGCAATCGCAGGCAGAATCTGACGAAAACTCATTGAATGGGTCCTCCGTGGGATTGGACATGGGAGTCGGTAGCTAGCACAAGCTGGTCGGAGATGTGGACCTGGGGGGCTGGAGGAAGAGCGCTGCTGAACCGGAGGGACAAGGTGCGGAATTTCCACACGCGTGTCAAGAAGTGTTAGCAGCGGCGTGCGGGCGCTCAAGGCGACGCCGAAGTGCACCACCGGAGAACGCGATGTTCCCTTTCGCCGGACCCTCTTCGGCCTATGTTCACCGCATGCGATTGATCCCGACTCTCCCGTTCCTGCTCGCGGTCGTCGGCTGCGCGCCGATCTACTATCCGAACGCCGCCTACACGACGCTGCCCGTCGAACCGGGTGAGGTCGTCGGTGTCGTGCGCGCGTCGACCAGCGGCATCGAGGTGCAGAGCGTCGTGGCACCGCTGAAAAGCGCCGTCATCGGCGGCTCGGCGACGTTCCTGCACGTCCCCGGCGACGTCAGCTACATCACGCATCGCTACGGCGAGCTCGTCGCCGGATGGTCCGACACGTCGGGCCGCGCGTTCTTCGGCGCGCTCGTCGGCGCCGGTCTCGGCGCCACTGCGACGCCGCCGGGCAGCCGCTACCCGTGGGACGACCAGACCTTTGACTCTGCACGCTACGCCCGCGTTTTCGTGCAGGCGTCGATCGGCTCGCTGCGGTACGAGCGATCGATCGAGCCCGGTCAACGCGCCAACAGCGGCTTCGCTCTCGGCCTGCGCCTGGCATGGGTCCGCACGTCCGGTCTGTGGATCGACGAGGAGATCCAGCCCACGACCAGCGACTTCTTCATCGAGCCGCACGTGAGCTGGCAGAGCCGCGGCGAGACGCTGGGCCTGGAGGTTGACTTCGGTCTGTCGATGAACCCCGGCGGCGGCCTGCGGTTCCACAACAGCCCGATGCGGCTCGGCGTCGGGCTCACGTATGCGCTCGGGGGGTGGTAGGACCGCCTTTCCCTCAAACCCAACCGAGAATCTTCATCCTCGACGAGCGGAGCGAGTCGGGGATCCGTCTTCGGCGGTAGCCGTGCCGGACGGTACCGCTACCGCGGAGGAAAGATCTCCACTCCGCTTCGCTGTGTGAAGATGACGGAGTGTCACGCAGGGGGTAGAGACAAGGATCGCCCGACCATTTTTGGTACTTTCAGAGGTTTCGCTGGGACGACCCGAAACTCACTGATTGTTGAATAGAGTCGCAAAGGATAGGTACCCGCCATGCCCGACAGCTTTGGAGCTCGGTCGACCTTCACGGTCGGCACCCGCAGCTACGGAATCTTCCGCCTCGATGCCCTCGAGAACAAGGGCGTCAACCTCGCGAAGCTCCCCTACTCCCTGAAAATTCTTCTCGAGAACCTCCTGCGCAACGAGGATGACCTGGCCGTCACCGCCGAGGACATCCTCGCCGTAGGCACGTGGGACCCGAAGGCGACGCCGGTCAGCGAGATCGCCTACACGCCCGCGCGCGTGCTGATGCAGGACTTCACCGGCGTCCCCGCCGTCGTCGATCTGGCGGCGATGCGCGACGCGATGGCGACGATGGGCGGCGACCCGAACCGGATCAACCCGCTGGCGCCGGCCGAGCTCGTGATCGACCACTCCGTGCAGGTCGACGTCTTCGGCTCGCACGACGCGGTCGAGCTCAACACGCGGCTCGAGTACGAGCGCAACATGGAGCGCTACGCCTTCCTGCGCTGGGGTCAGACCGCGTTCAACAACTTCGCGGTGGTGCCGCCGGAGACCGGCATCTGCCACCAGGTCAATCTCGAGTTCCTCGCGCGCGTGGTCTTCCCGGGCGGCGACTATACGAGCAACGGTTCGGGTGAGCCCGTCGCCTATCCCGACACGCTCGTCGGCACCGACTCGCACACGACGATGATCAACGGCCTCGGCGTCCTCGGCTGGGGCGTCGGCGGTATCGAGGCCGAGGCCGCTCTGCTTGGGCAGCCCGTGTCGATGCTCATCCCGCGCGTCGTCGGGTTCAAGCTCACCGGCAGCCTGCCAGAAGGCTCGACCGCGACCGACCTCGTGCTCACCGTCACCGAGATGCTGCGCAAGCACGGCGTCGTCGGCAAGTTCGTCGAGTTCTACGGTCCGGGCCTCAGCGATCTGCCGCTGGCCGACCGCGCGACGATCGCCAACATGGCGCCCGAGTACGGCGCGACCTGCGGCATTTTCCCGGTCGACGCCGAGACCCTCCGCTACCTCGAGTTCTCCGGCCGCAGCCCCGAGCACGTCGCGCTCGTCGAGGCGTACATGAAGGAGCAGGGACTCTTCCACGACGTCACCACGCCCGAGGCCGAATACTCCGAGCGCCTCGAGCTCGATCTCTCGACGATCGTCCCGAGCATCGCCGGACCGAAGCGCCCGCAGGATCGCATCGAGCTCGCCAACGGCAAGCAGGCGTTCCACGATCACATGGCGCTCATCCTCGATCCGAACGTGGGCGCGAGTCCCGCGAAGCAGGTTGGACGGTGGGAGGGCGAGGGCGGCCAGATCGAGGGCGGGAATCGCCTCGAGGACTTCTCGCAGGCCGAGTCGGCCGTGCGCTTCACGATGAAGAGCAAGGAGCAGACGCTGCATCACGGCTCGGTCGTGATCGCCGCGATCACGAGCTGCACCAACACGTCGAATCCCTCGGTCATGCTCGCGGCCGGACTGCTGGCGAAGAAGGCGGCGATGCGCGGTCTGACGAGCAAGCCGTGGGTCAAGACCTCGCTCGCGCCGGGCTCGCGCGTGGTCACCGAGTACTACAAGCGGAGCGGCCTGATGCCGTACCTCGAGCAGGTCGGCTTCCACGTCGTCGGCTACGGCTGCACGACGTGCATCGGCAACTCGGGTCCGCTGCCGACGGAGATCTCGAACGCGATCGCGCAGGGCGATCTCGTCGTCTGCTCGGTGCTCTCGGGCAACCGCAACTTCGAAGGCCGCATCAACAACGAGATCAAGGCCAACTATCTGATGTCGCCGCCGCTGGTCGTCGCCTACGCGCTGGCCGGCCGCATGGACATCGACCTGCAGAACGATCCGATCGATCGTGACGCCGACGGCAACCTCGTTTACCTGCGCGACCTCTGGCCGACGCAGGCAGAGATCGCCGACGCGATTCACGAGGGGATGCAGTCGGACATGTTCCGCGCGACCTACGGCCAGGTCTACGAGGGCACCGAGCACTGGAACGCGCTGACGGTTCCCGAGGGATCGGTCTTCGCGTGGGACGACGCCTCGACCTACGTCAAGCGTCCTCCGTACTTCGACGACATGCCGGTCAACGCGCCGCAGACCGTTGCCGACATCCACGATGCGCGCGTGCTCGCGGTGCTCGGACACAGCATCACGACCGACCACATCTCACCCGCCGGAAGCATCCGCGCCAACTCGCCGGCCGGTCAGTACCTGCTCGAGCACGGCGTCGATCCGAAGGACTTCAACTCGCTCGGCGCGCGCCGCGGCAACCACGAGGTGATGATGCGCGGCACGTTCGCGAACGTGCGCCTGCGCAACCAGCTCGTGCCGGGCGTCGAGGGCGGCTTCACGAAGTACATCCCGACCGGCGAGATGATGACCATCTTCGACGCGTCGATGAAGTACCAGGCCGACGGGACGCCGCTGGTGATTCTCGCGGGCAAGGAGTACGGCTCCGGCTCGAGCCGCGACTGGGCGGCGAAAGGCCCGCGCCTGCTCGGCGTGCGCGCGGTGATCGCCGAGAGCTACGAGCGTATCCATCGCTCGAATCTCATCGGCATGGGCATCCTGCCGCTGGAGTTCCAGCGCGAGGAGAACGCGCAGACGCTCGGGCTCACCGGTGAGGAGCGCTTCGAGATTCTCGGAGTCTCGGAGATCTTCGCGGCTGGATTCCCGGAGGCGCGCTTGGTCAACGTCGAGGCGCATCGCGCCGACGGCGTCTGCCTGCGGTTCACCGCGAAGATGCGGATCGACACGCCGCAGGAGATGCTCTACTACCGTCACGGCGGCATCCTGCAGTACGTGCTGCGCCAGCTCATGCAGGGCAAGGCGAAGGCCGAGGCGATCTCGGGCGGCATGGCGACCGTTGCCGATCCGAGTGTCGGCGGGATTCCGACGTAGGGGATTTCCCTCGACTCTTCTCTCGATTGTTCCCTCGACTCATCCGCGAAAACGTCATCCTCGCGGAGCGAAGCGAAGCGGGGATCTGTCTTCCGCGGTAGCGGTGCCGTCCGGCACGGCTACCGCCGAAGAACGATCCCCGCTTCGCGAGGATGACGATCCAGCCCGGAACGAAAGGGAAAGAGAAGCAGCAACATCCCCATCCCCCATCACGCCGGATACCCCCCCTGCCGCGCGATCGCATCGCGCCTTCCTCCTCGCAGCACCAGCGCGAGCACCACGCCCGCGATGAATCCCCCCGCATGCGCCGCGTAGGCCACGCCGCCTCCCTCCGTCTGCTCCGTGTACGCGATCGACGCGTACGTCGCGAAGAACTGCTGCGCGGCCCACAGGCCGATCATCGCCCAGGCCGGCAGCGACGTGACGAAGAATCCCCACCACACCCGCACGCGGTTCATGTGGAACATGACGATGTACGCGCCGAGGATGCCGCTGATCGCGCCCGAGGCGCCGACGGTCGGTATGCCCGACTCCGGATTCAGGAGGATGTGCGCGGCATGCGCGGCCATGCCCGTCACGAGATAGAACAGCAGGTAGCGGCCGTGCCCGAGCGCATCCTCGACGTTGTCGCCGAAGACGTGCAGGAACGCCATGTTGCCGATGACGTGCGCGAAACCGCCATGAATGAACATCGACGACAGCAGCGTCAGCCACTCTCCGTCGCGGATCACCTCGCGCGGCACCGAGCCCCAGTCGAGGATGAACTGCTGCACGCCGTCGCCGAGCATCAGCTCGTAGACGAACACGACGACGTTCAGAAGGATCAGCACGTACGTCACGATCGGCGTCGTGCGGCCGTCGCGGTTCTCATCGCCTATCGGAAACATGGACTCCCCCGGTTTTCCGTCGACTCGTCAATTGGTGCGCCAGTTCACGAACGTGCGGAGCGGCCGGGACGTGCGCAAACGCGACAGGGGGCTCGTTCGGGGCCCCCTGTCGCGTATGGAATGATGAGCCGGAGGCTCAGTAGACGGCGATCGGATCCGGCTGTCCGTCGACGTCGCCGACGGCGGTGCCCGACGTGTGCAGCGACCCGAGCAGCAGCAGACCCGCGACGTGCGGAGCGGCCATCGACGTGCCGGTCATCGACACGACGCCGCCGCCGCGACGCGACGAGAGGATCTCGACGCCCGGCGCCGCGATGTCCACGATGCCCGCGCCGTAGTTGCTGAACGACGCGAGCGATCGCTTCGCGTCGATGGCGGAAACGGTGTAGACGTTCGCGTGATTGACGCGCGCGGGCGAGACGAACGCGCAGTTGGCGCCGTCGTTGCCGGCCGCGATGGCGATGCGGATGCCGGCGCCCGCGAGGCGCAGGACCGCCTCGTCGATCGTCGGGGTCAGGCCCGCGCCGAAGCTCAGGTTGGCGACATCGCCGGCCGCGGCGTTCGCCAGCACGTAGTCGATGCCGGCGATGACCCACGAGGCCTCGCCGTTGCCGCGACGGTCGAGCACGCGCACGGGCACGACGGTCGCGCCCGCGGCCACGCCGATGCTGCCGATAGCATTGTTCAGTGCTCCGACGATGCCGGCGACGTGCGTGCCGTGACCGTTCTGGTCGTCGGCCGACGACGTGCCCGCGACGAACGTCGCAGCGTGCTCCGTGTCGACGCGCAGGTCGGGATGGTCGAGGTCGATGCCCGAGTCGATGATCCACGCGCGACGGCCGGTGCCGTCATGCGAGCCGCCGACGCGGGTCGTGCCCCACGATGTGTCCTGTGCCTTGTTGCGGCCGGTGAGCTTTCCTTCGGTCGGTCGCGCGGTGACGACGATGTCCTGCTCGACACGGCGCACCCGCGCGTCACGGGCAATGATCGCCGCGCCACGCGCGGTCGTCTCGATCGAGAAGCCGCGCAGCGCGTGGCTGTAGATCACGCCGATCGTGCCACCGGCGAGCGCGGTCAGGCGCTCGGCGACCGACCTGACGCCGGACGGGGCGATTGCGTCGTCGAGCACCACGATATAGTGGCCAGGGATGACGGGCCGGGCGAGGCTGTTGTCTGACGGGACGGGACCGGCGTCGCTGGTCGGCGCGCCGACCTCGCAGCCGGCGAGAATGAGACTACTGGCGATGAGGGCGAGCGGGAGTAACCGAGTGACCATCGGTGTGGACCTCCAATACAGCATGATGAGGGATTTCCGCGCACGTGTCGAAGCGCTGCGACAGGCATGTCGTGTCTTCGAAGGACCTGTGGGAAAGCCGTCGTCGATCGTTGCTCGGTGGGGTGCTGGGAGGCCGAGGAATCGTGACGGGCGCGCGGAATGGACTCCCGCAGAACGTAGGAGTCGCACAATCGCCAACGGTCACAGCGGTCGGGAGGTTAGCGGGGCTCAGATGAGCCGGCGGGATTTGAGCTCGAGATACTTGTTGATCGTGTCGACGGTGAGGTTCTCGGGAGCCGAGAGGATCGAGTGAATGCCGTGCAGGGCGAGCTCCTTGACGATCTGCTTCTTCTCGAGCGCGAGCTTCTCGCCGATCGCCTTGAAGTAGACTTCTTCGGTGGTCTTCGCGGGCATCTCGAGCAACTGCCGCAGCTCGGTGTTCTCGAAGAAGATGACGACGACCAGGTGGTGCCTCGCCATCGCGCGAAGTTGCGGCAGCCGGCGCTCCATTCCCGAGAGCGTATCGAAGTTGGTGAACAGCAGCAGCAGGCTGCGATTCGAGACCGTGCGTCGCAGGTGCGCGTAGAGCGCCTCGTAGTCGGACTCGAGGAAGTCCGTCGTCTGCCGGTAGAGCGCTTCGATGATGCGTCGCATCTGCATGCGCCGCCGATCGGGGACGACCGCCGCGTCGATCCTGCGACCGAAGGTGATGAGCCCCGCGCGATCCTGCTTGTGGATCGCGATGTTCGAGACGACGAGCGAAGCGTTGATCGCGTAGTCGAGCAGCGTCATGCCCGCGAACGGCATCTTCATCGTGCGACCCTTGTCGATCACGCAGATGACCTGCTGCGAGCGCTCGTCCTGGTACTGGTTGACCATGAACGCCGCACGACGAGCGGTCGCCTTCCAGTTGACCGTTCGGTAGTCGTCGCCGACGACGTACTCGCGGATCTGGTCGAACTCCATCGTGTTGCCGAGGCGTCGGATCTTCTTGACGCCGGCCTCGACGAGGCGGTTCGAGATCGCGAGCAGCTCGTATCGGCGCATCTGGATGTACGAAGGATACACCGGCACCGTCTGCGCCGCGGCCAGCCGGAACCGCCGGCGCGCCAGCCCGATCGGACCCGCGACGATCACGTTCGCTACGCCGAACGCGTACTCGCCGCGCGTCACCGGACGCACGACGTAGCGGATCTCGATGCTGCGGCCGGCGGGAATCGTCGGGTTGAACTCGAGATCGCGAACCTGCAACTGCACCGGGAGCTCGTCGAGCACCTGCGCGCGGATCGGGAAGCGATACCGGTTGTCGATGGTCAGTCGCACCTCGTTCTCGTCCCCGTTCGAGAGCCGCTCCTCCATCTCCCGACGCGCCTCCACTCCCCCGCCACGCACCAGCAGCGCGATGTCGACCGCGAGCAACAGCGCGAGCACGGCGACCATCAGGCGACCGACGACGATCATCGGCGCGAGGAAGTAGCCGAGCACGAACACCAGCGCCGTCAGCGCGAGCGCGAGCATGAAGCGGGAGTCGAGGAAGAGCGAGCGAAGAACGGTCACCTCGGAACCTCGACGCGGTCGACGATGGAGCGGACGATCTGCGCCGGACTGACGCCCTCCATCTCGCGCTCCGGCGTTGGAACGATGCGATGCTGCAGCACCGGAACGAACGCGCGCTTGATGTCGTCGGGCGTGACGAAGTCGCGACCGGCCATGGCCGCGAACGCCTTGGCGGCGGAGATCACCGCGAGCGAGGCACGCGGCGACGCGCCCAGCGACAGCGAGCTGTTGTTGCGCGTCTGGTCGATCACCTGCGCGACGTAGCGCAGCAGGTTCGGCTCGACGTGCACGGCGCCGACGCTGCGCCGGTGAGACGCGATCTGCTCGGGCGTCAGCACCGCCTCGACGACCTCGAGGTCGAGAACGCCTCCGCGCGCGTGATGGCCCTCGAGGATCGCCACCTCCTCATCGAGCGATGGATAGTCGATCGTGATCTTGAACAGGAATCGATCGAGCTGTGCCTCCGGCAGCCGGTAGGTGCCCTCCTGCTCGATCGGGTTCTGGGTCGCGACGACGACGTAGGGAAACGCCATCGGCCAGGTCGCTCCGTCGACGGTGACCTGGCGCTCCTCCATGACCTCGAAGAGCGCGGACTGCGTCTTTGCGGGAGCGCGGTTGATCTCGTCGATGAGAATGAAGTTCGAGAAGATCGGTCCGCGGCGGAACTCGAACTCCGAGGTCTTCATGTTGAAGATCGACGTGCCCAGAATGTCCGACGGCATCAGGTCGGGCGTGAACTGGATGCGCGAGAAGTCGATCGAGAGCGTCCGCGCCAGAAGCTTCGCCGTGAGCGTCTTGGCGATGCCCGGCACGCCCTCGATCAGCACGTGGCCGTCGGCGAGGATCGCGGCGACGAGCAGCTCGAGCATCTCGTGCTGTCCGACGATGATCTTCCCGATCTCCGCGCGCACGCGCTGCACCGCCGTCTCGAGCCCCGCCAGGTCGATGCGCGGTGCGAATGGCTGAGCGTCTCCCTCGGTCGTAGTCGTCTGTTCCACGTGCTGTCGGAGTTGGTTGTTCGGTTGATTCGACTCTGCCTTGATGTCAGCGCTTCGAGCTCGCGTAGAACTCCTCGAGATCCGCGTTGAGTCCCTTCAAGTCCTCCTCGCCGTACTCGCGCGCGCGGTTGACGTGCTGCAGGCGTCCGAAGATCGAGCGTACCCGATCCTCGTGCACGCCGGAGCGCTCGGCGACGCGGTGCGGCAGGTCGACGTCGACGTCGCCGATGCGCAGGCCGAGGTGCGAGCGGAGGTACTCGTGGAAGTACGCGATCTTCTTGCGGGCGATGCCGCGGTGATCGCCGTGCTCGTAGTAGAGCCGCCCGACGGTCGTCGCGAACTCGAGCGTCGTGTTCGTCGGCGGCGGTATGACGGGGATCGCGCGCTGCCGGCGCCGCGCGTGCACGAGGACGAACAGCGCGACGCCGACGATCAGAAGAATCCATACCCATCGCAGCGCCGTGTCGCGCAGCACGACCTCGAGCGGCGAGCCGCTGACATCGCGGCCTTCCTTGTAGTACTCGTCCCAGATCAGGTTGCCCTTCGGGATGTACGACAGCGCCGCGAACGCGTAGTCGGCATTGCGGCCGATGAGCATGTTGTGATTGGCGAACGCGACCGGCGACACGTGCAGGTAGACCGTGCCGTCGCCCTGCTCGATCCGCAGGAAGTTCGTGCGGCCGTTCTCGTCGCGCCCCAGCACGACGCTGCGCGCCGTGTCGAAGCTCGAGAACCAGCGCTCGCCCGTGCGCCCGATGCGCAGCGGGTAGTCGGTGCGCGCACGCAGCGACGGTGACACGAGGTTCATCCCGATCGTGTCGCGCAGCAGGTACTCTTCGATGCTGCCTCCGTCGAGCCATCCCTCCTGCAGCTCGATGCCGAGCGAGTCGGCGATCTCGTTGCCCATGCGTCCGACGGCCAGGAACACGGCATTGCCGGCGTCGAGATACTCGAAGAGCTTCACGCGATCGAGCTCATCGGGATAGAAGTCGCTGTTGAGCACGAGGTAGGTCGTCGGCTCCGACTCGTAGTACGCGTCGAGCGTACTGTACAGCGACTCCTCGGTCGTGATGAAGTCGCCGCCCGAGAATTGCTCACGCAACAGCTCGTACAGCACGAACGCGCCGTACGGAATCGTGTGCTGGCGCGAGTAGCTCGGCGACCAGTCGACCGGCCGCGGCGCGCTCACCTCCGCGTAGACCGCGAGCGCGAGCGCCAGCAGCAGCACGACGAGATATTTGCGATTGCCGTTCAGATGCTCTCGGAGTGTTCGGCACGCACGCGGTATCGGCGCGCGGCCCCGTCGGTGGACCCGTTATCGCGCGACGGCATCGATTGCCCCGGCGACGTTCTCGTACCCTTCCCTGTCGATCGGGAAATCCCCGTACCACACGTACTCGAACAGCAGCGACGCCCGCTGGAAACCGGATTGCCTGGGCGAGCCCCGCAGCTCTCGCGCGTAGTCGCGATCGGTCTTGTCGTGGCGCAGCGTGATCGCGCCGCTCTCGCCCAGGTCGCGCAGCAGGCGCAGGTAGTGCAGGCGCACGGCCAGGCGCAGGTCGCCCGAGGCGATCGCGCGCTCGATCTGCGCGGGGTAGTCGATGCCGCGCACGTCCTCCTCGATGATCGACGTCCCATCGTCGGACTCGTCCTTCGTGCGAAAGAACAGCGAGCGCGTGTCGGCGTCGCTGAGCTTGATCGCGATGAAGACGAGGGCCGCGCCCAGAATGACGTAGCCGACGATGTCCCAGAACGTCACGATGCCGTCGGCCCCGAGCAGGCTGCGGAAGAAGTCGGAGATCCAGCGCCAGATCGCTTCGGAGATCGACTCGGGCTCGCGATACATCAGGCCGTAGTCGAAGGTGTCGTCGTCGCGGAACCGCGCGAGCGTCGCCGCCGGCGGCACGCGGCGCTCGAGCCGCGACGAGTCGACGCGCACCACCGACTGCGCGCGCAGCACGGCCGTCTGCGCGTGCAGCAGCGCCACGAGCGCGGGCACGAACAACGCCGCGAACACCGTCCGGACGAGCGCGAGCGCCCGCCTGCGTTCAGACCGTGGCCGTCGGCTCATCGAGCTCCGCTCCGATCTCGTTGATGCGATCGCTCATGCCGATGCCGTCCTTCTGCTCGACGAGGTTGTAGTACTGCACGCTGCTGGTCAACACGGTGATCGAGTACAGCAGGTAGGTGCCGATCACGTAGAACGCGGTCGCGATGTAGAACAGCGGACCCGGCGTCGTCACGCCGCCGATCCCCTGCATCATCACGATCGCCTGGACCGGGAGCTGGAAGATGACGCTGGCGAACGTCAGGATGATCTGAATGACGATGAACAGCCAGACCGTGAACCACCACCGCCCCTTCATCAGCCGCATGCTCCGGCGGATCGCCGCGACGACGCCGATCTCCTCCTCGAGCCGCATCGGCACGATGATCAGCATGCAAACCGACAGGTATATCATCGGGACGATCGCGACGAGGAATCCGATCACGACGAGCCACCAGGTCTCCGTCGCGGCCGCCGGGAGGATCAGCACCGCAAACGGCAGCATCGTGACGATCGCGACGACGATCAGCGTGCCGGTGATCCGCAGGAACGAGTGCCGCACTTCGCGCCAGACGTCGTCGACCTCGATCGGCTCCGGGTAGCGGTCGTTGTAGAGTCGGACGTAGCCGGCGATGATCCCGTACATGAAGATGAGCGAGACCGCGAACGCGAGTGTCGACAGACCGATCATCGGCGCCATGTCGACGTAGGCGCCGAACAGATCCTCCGGCGTCGACGCCGCGTCGATCGACATCGTCGCCATCAGTGCGCGCATGTACGCACCGGCGACGATCGTCGCGAGGATGAGCACCGGCCCCATGATGAACACCAGGCTCTTGCCGATGATCCGCCAGTTCTGTCGCAGGAACTCGAAGATCAGGTTGATGGTCGCGCCGAAGTCGCGGGCGCGACGGAGGTCGATGCGTTCGGTGTTACTCATGGGTGATCGGTCGGATGGATTCGTGGGGCATCGTCAGAGGGTGGGTCGGGATGACGTCGCTGCGACGTCGTCGTCGGGAGTGACGCCAATCTGCTCAATCCGCGCGAGCATGCCGGGTCCCTCTTTGTGCTCGACGAGACTGAAGTACTGCGCGGCCACCGCCGTGTCGATCAGGAGCGAGGCGATGATCACCGAGATCACATCGACGAGGGTCATGATGACGCCGAGGACTCCGGTGCCCTCCATCGCCGAGCTCGCGAGCGCTTCGAACGAGAACAGCATCAGCAGCCACGCCGGGAGCTGCACGATCACGCTCAGGAGCATCGCGACGATGAGGATGAGCACGATGATCCCGAAGGTCTGCCACCAGTGATCGCGCACCAGCTCCATCGATCGGCTGATCGCGGATCCGGCGGTCGAATCCTCCGCCATGCGCACCGGCGCCGAGAGCGAAGTCGCCACGAAGAGATAGATCCCCGGGATCAGCAGCAGGACGCCGGCGAAGATCGAGGCGAGCATCGAGAGCGCGATGACGACGAAGACGGCGCCGACGTCCGATGCCACGAGCGATCGCAGGTCGGTGATCGTCACGCCATCGCGCCCGTGCTCGTTGTACAGCAGAATGTACCCGAAGATCAGCGTCTGCATCAACGTCACGAAGATGACGCGTTGCGCGACGGAGAGTATCCCGTTGAGGACGAAGGACTCGGTCGACAGTAGCAGCGTCTGAAGCGCGAGAACGACGAGGACGACCGGTCCGGCGATGAAGACGACCGCGCGCAGCAGCCCGCGCCAGTTCTCGCGCAGGAACTCGAACGATGTGTTGATGACGCCGCCGGCGTCACGCGCCTGCCGGAAGTCGATCGAGGGACGTCCGGGAGTCGGGGGAAGGAGCGTTGATTCCACGGCGCACGAGGATGGATGGATAGACGACGACGTAGCCGATGATGAGCGCGGCAGAGCCGAGGATGATCGACAGGCTGAGCGCGACCGGCATGTTGGTGTGGCGCGTGACGAAGCCCTCGAGGAAGCCGGCGAGCACGAAGATCGGCACCAGTCCGACGACGATCTTCAAGCCCCGGCGCGCGCCGTTGCGGAAGGACTGCATCCGGGTGTGGGTTCCCGGAAAGAGAAAGCTGTTGCCCATCACCAGGCCCGCCGCCCCCGCGATGACGATCGCCGAGATCTCCAGCGTGCCGTGGATCCAGACCGAGAGAATCGAGGTCCAGAGCAGACCGTGCTCGTGGAAGAAATACTGGAACGCGCCGATCATGACGCCGTTGCTGAAAAGGATCCACGCCGTCCCGACCGACAGCAACAGTCCGAACGCGAATGCCGAGAACGAGACCCGCACGTTGTTGAACGTGATCGCCATGAACATGTCGAGCTCGCCTCCCCCCTTGTAGACCGCCATCGGGTCCCCGTTGCGGATGTTCTCGATCGTCATGTTCACGTAGCTGTCGCCGAGGATCGTGCGGACGAACTCGTCATCGACCGATGCGGAGAACGCGCCGACGACGATGGCGAGCACGAGGATCGTGAACGAGTACAGCAGCTCGCGGCGGTGCTCGAAGAAGAGCGTCGGCAGCTCGTACTTCCAGAACGTCACGATGCGGCTCGTGCGCTCGCGGCGATTGCGGTAGATCTCCTGGTGAATGTCCGCGGCGAGCGCGTTGAGGTACGTCGTCGTGCGGCTCTCCGGATAGAAGCTGCGCGCGTAGGCCAGGTCGTCGGTCACGTGCACGTAGAGCTCGGCGAGCCGGTCGGGGTCGACCTCGCGCCGCTCCTTCAGGAGCGTCTCGAACTGCTTCCACCTGTCGGCGTTCTGCCGATGAAAGGCCGCTTCGCGCATTGCCGAATATACGATCGCGATCTCCGATCCACGCGCGGCGGCGATCCCGCGCGGCTCCGATCCACGCGCGGCGGTGGAGCCGCGCGTGCATGCTGGACCCGAGCCTGAGTATCTTCGGGAATGGCCATATCCATCGAGACGACCCAGAACGTCCAGATCGACTACGAGATCGCGAGCATCGGCGACCGGGTGCTCGGCTCCATCGTCGACGGCTTCATCCTTCTTGCGTATATCATCGCGCTGTTGCTGCTGATCGGCGCCATCGACGTCCAGCTCGGTCCGGCATGGATGGTCATCTTCTACCTGCCGATGTTCCTGTACGATCTGCTCTGCGAGATCTTCATGGAGGGACAGTCCTTCGGCAAGAAGGCGATGCGCACGAAGGTCGTGAAGGTCGACGGCTCGGAGCCCGGCGTGGGCAGCTACCTGCTGCGCTGGCTGCTGCGACCGGTCGACTCGTTCTTCATGCTCGGGCTCCTGGTGATCGCGGCCGGCGGCAAGGGACAGCGCCTGGGCGATCTGGCCGCCGGCACCACCGTCATCAAGAGGAAGCCGCGACTGACGCTCGACGAGACGCTGATGCCGGAGGTCGACGAGGCGTACGTTCCGACCTACCCCGAGGTCGCGCGCCTGAGCGATCGCGACGTCGCGATCATCCGCGACGTCTTCTCGGCGTCGCGACGCCAGCAGACCCGCGCGACCGTCAACGCGCTGGCTGTGCGCGTCGCGACGATCCTCGGCATCGAGACGCCCGCCGACGTCGACGCGTTCCTCGAGACCGTCGTGCGCGACTACACGTCGCTCACTCGAGGCGAGCAACGACTCTGACCACCACTTCACAGCACACCGATCGGCAGAGGAACGAGCTTCGGCATACGGATTGTCATTCCGCATTCTCCAGGACGGGTCGAGTAACGACAACAATCCACTACACTGGAGACCGCATCCATGCCGCTGAAATCACTGGACAAGGTCCTGCTCGATGAGCTGAAGGACCTCTACAGCGCCGAGAACCAGATCCTCAAAGCGCTGCCGAAGATGGCGAAGGCCGCCTCGTCGCCGCTGCTGAAGGAAGCGTTCACGAGCCACATCGAGCAGACGCGCGGACAGGTCGCGCGCCTCGACAGGATCGCCCGCCTGATGGGCGAGAAGTCGTTCAAGGGGAAGAAGTGCAAGGCGATGGAGGGACTGCTCGAGGAGGGAACGGAGCTCATCGAGGAAGGAGGCGATCCGGCCGTGCTCGATGCGGCGATGATCGGAGCCGCCCAGAAGGTCGAGCATTACGAGATCGCCGGCTACGGCACCGCGCGCACGCACGCCCGGCACCTGGGCCACGAGCAGGTCGCCCGGCTGCTGCAGGAGACGCTCGACGAGGAGGGCCAGACCGACAAGAACCTCACGAAGATCGCCCAGCGCAAGATCAACCTCGACGCGAAGGCCGAAGGCGACGACGGCGGACGCAAGGGCGGAGCCAAGGGTGCAGCGAAGGGCGGCGCGAAGAAGAGTGCAGCCAAGGGCGGCGCGCAGAAGAGTGCCGCCAAGGGCGGCGCGAGCAAGGGTGCAGCGAAGGGTGGCGTGAAGAAGGGCGCGACGAAGAGTGCTGCCAGGAGCGGCGCCGCGAAGAGCGGCGGCGCGAAGAGCGGCGCGAAGTCCGGAGCGCGCGGCACCAGCGGAGGATCCACCTCGGGGATGTCGCGCGGCGGTCGAGCAGGAGCGGGCTCGGTCGCCGGAGAGTCACGGACCTCCGCTCGTGAAGGGGCCAGCAGGATCGCCCGATCGGCTGCCGCCACGCGCACGTCCATGCCCGGCCCGGGCGTGACGTCGCGCTCGCTGCCCGCCGGAACGAAACGCGGCGGCGGCGCCACGAAGACGGCTGGCGGCCGCGCGACGGCGTCTCGATCGACATCGCCGGCAGGACGCGCGAAGGAGGCTCCCGCAGGTCGGGCCTCTGCGGCTCGGTCGACGAGAACGGGCGGGGAGGCGAAGGCCGCACCGCAGGCCCGCACGACCGCGGCGCCTGCGACTACCGCGCCTGCGACCACCGCGCCTGCGATTAGCTCGCCCACGGTATCGCCTTCGACGCCGGCCGGCGGCAGCGCCGCGCCGACGAGCGGTGTGACGCCGTCGTCGCGTACCGCTCCCGGCGGCGATGTCGGCCAGGGACGGTTCGGTGGCGGCGGCGGTGGCGGCGATGCCTCGCAGGCAGAGATCGAGCGCGCCGGCCTGGGTCCGGAGGACATCGAGCACACGATCGAGGAGATCCGCTCCGGCGAGATCGCCGGTGGCTTCAGCGGCGCCGATGACTTCGTTGAGGGCGAGAGCTTCGAAGGCGCGGACGAGGGCGGCAATGCCGGCGACGCCTACGACGCATCGACCGGCGGATAACGCGAGGACGACATGTCCTCGGCCGGCACCTCCTGATCGCTCCTGCACTCCCCCTCTCCGATCGCGGAGAGGGGGAGCCGGGAGCGTGAGCGCCGCGTGGCGGTCGCATTGCGCCGCGGGCGTATCTTCCCACCCGATGTCCCAGTCCAACCAGTTCATCCAGTCCGACGCGAACCAGGCCGCCGGGGGCGCGACGTCGAGCCGCAAGAAGGAGCACGTCGAGCTCTGCGTCGGCGAGGACGTGACGTTTCGCGGCAAGACGACGCGGCTCGAGCGCTACGAGCTCGTGCACTGCGCGCTGCCCGAGCTGGACTTCGACGAGGTCGACGCCTCGGTCGAGTTCCTGGGCCGGTCGTGCTCGATGCCGGTGCTCGTCAGCTCGATGACCGGCGGCTACGCCGACGCCGAGCGGATCAACCGCGAGCTCGCCGAGGTCTGTGAGGCGGTGCGGATTCCGATGGGCGTCGGCTCGCAGCGCCAGGCGCTCGAGAGCGCGGCGCAGCACGAGAGCTTTCGCGTCGCGCGCCGAGCGGCGCCATCGATCGCGCTCTTCGGCAACATCGGCGGCGCGGAGATCGCGCGAAGCGCCGACGTCGACGCGGTGCGCCGTCTGGCCGAGCTCATCGACGCCGACGGTTTCGCCATCCATCTGAACCCGCTCCAGGAGCTCATGCAGCCCGAGGGCAATCCGCAGTTCCGCGGCGTCCTCGCCGGCATCGAGCGCCTCGCTCGCGAGCTGGGCCTGCCGCTGATCGTCAAGGAGGTCGGCGCGGGTCTGTCGGCGGCGGTGATCCGCCGGCTGCTCGACGCGGGCGTCACGACGATCGACGTCGCCGGCGCCGGCGGCACGAGCTGGTCGGGCGTCGAGATCCTGCGACGCGACGACGGGCGCGACGACGAGGAGTTCTGGGACTGGGGGATTCCGACGGCCGACGCGATCATCGAGGCACGGCCGCTCTGCGACGACGCCGGCGCGACGCTCATCGCCAGCGGCGGGATCGCCTCGGCGCGCGACGTCGCCGTCGCGATCGGACTCGGCGCGCACCTGGTGGGCTCCGCACGTCCGGTGCTCAAGCGACTTATCGAGCAGGGACCCGACGCCCTTCGCGCCATGCTCGACACCTGGAACCGCCACCTGCGCGGCGCGCTGTTCCTTACCGGCTCGAGAACGATCGCCGATCTCCGCAACGCCAGGGTCGTGCGCACCTAGCCCGGCATTCGCAATCCGCAACCAGCAACCCGCAATCGCCTTGAACCCGACCTTCGAACGCTACAAGACGCTCATCGACGAGCGCCTGCGCCGCTTCGCCGAGCGCTCCGAGCCGCAGTCGCTCTACGAGCCGACGCACTACGTGCTGGGCGGCGGCGGCAAACGCGTGCGCGGCGTGCTCGTCCTGCTGGCCGCCGACGCCGTCGGCGGAGCGGCCGATCGCGTCGTCGACGCCGGCGCCGCGGTCGAGACGCTCCACAACTTCACGCTCGTGCACGACGACATCATGGATCGCGCCGAGACGCGGCGGGGTCGTCCGACCGTGCACACGCGATGGGACGAGGGCACGGCGATTCTCGCCGGAGACGTGATGATCGGGCTGGCGTACGAGGCGGTGATTCGTGGCGAGCTCGACAACAAGCTCGGGATCCTCGACGCGCTCACGCGGGGGATCATCGATGTCTGCGAGGGACAGGCGCTCGACTGTGAGCTCGCGCGCCGGGTGTCGGTCTCTCTCGACGACTACCTGCACATGATCGCGATGAAGACCGCGCGCCTTGCCGAGACCGCGGCCGAGGTCGGCGCGATCGCCGGCGGCGGCACGCCCGAGCAGATCGCCGCGCTGCGCTCGTACGCGCGCAACATCGGCCTGGCATTCCAGATCCAGGACGACATTCTCGACATCACCGCCGAGCAGGCCGACTTCGGCAAGCGCATCGGCGGCGACGTCATCGAAGGCAAGCGCACGTACCTGCTGGTACGCGCGCTGCAGTCGGTGACCGACGGAGCCGACCGCGTGCTGCTCGACTGGCTGGTCGACGCGCACGGCCTTCCCGCGACCGAGGTCGCGAACATGCGCGACCTCTACGAGCGCAACGGCCTGATCGCCGAGGCGCACGACGCGGTGCGGAGCTTCACCGCGCGCGCCGAGTCCGACGTCGCGGCGCACTTCGACGAGTCAGCGCGGCAGTCGCTGACCGATTTCGCAGAGATGCTGCTGGAGAGGAATTCGTGATCGAAAAGGAGGTGACCATTCGCAACCGGGCCGGGCTGCACACGCGGCCCGCGGCGACGATCGTCAAGAAGGCCTCGCAGTACCGCTGCGAGCTCGTCATCAACAAGGACGGAATGCGCATCAACGGCAAGAGCATCATCGGCGTGATGACGCTCGCCGCCGAACAGGGCTCGACGCTGATCCTGGAATTCACAGGCCCTGAAGAAGAGGCGGCCTGCGAGGACATCGTCGCGTACTTCGAACGGGGCTTCGACGAGGAGCTCTGAGGCGTGCTCGCCTCGGACGATCAGCGATCATCCTCACCCGCCCATTTTCACCTCGACGACGCAGTCCGGAACCGTGACGTTGATCACGCCGGTGCGCATGTCGACGGCCATGTCGCTGACGGTCTCCGGGCGCATCTCGTTCGCCTCGGGGTTCTGTGCGAAGTCCATGAGCACGAGCCAGTCCTGCTGCGTGAGCGTGACGACCGAGCGATCGCCCTCGCGCATGTACGGGTAGAACTGCAGGACGCGGTTGAGCAGGTTGAGTCCCTGCTGCATGTGAAGAGTCGGTTCCATCGATCGGCGTGACTGAGTGCTGGTTGTCGGGGTAGTGACGCCATCGGCGCCTCAAAGGTCAAGATAGCACCGAATCCCGCCGAGGCGCGTTCCGCATCTGTGCTCGCATCCCACATGAAGGATCTCCCCATGAATGCTCCCCTCCTCCTCCGCGTCCTCCTCGTTCTCGGCGTGCTCGTCGCCACCGGCTGCGAGCGAGACGACGACGATGATCCCGTCTCGCCGAACGACCGCACGGGCGCCATCGTCGGCATCGTCCAGCTCATCGACTCGGGTCAGTACGCGCGCTATCACGCCGGCGTGACCGTGAGCATCAGTGGAACCGCGCACGTGGCGACGAGCGACAGTACGGGTCGCTGGATCATGACCGGCGTCCCGGCGGGCGTCTATACGTTCGAGCTCTCGAAGCCGGGATATACGCGCGACTACCTGGTTCGGCAGCAGGTCGTCGGACGCGATACGCTGTTCGTCTGGCCGCGCAACCAGCCGAACGGCGGGAACTTCACCATCCAACCGCTGCCCCCGTACCGTATCGACAGCTTCTCGGTGCGCACTCTGCCCGCCGACGGCGCGCGTCCCGCGGTCCTTCGCGTCGATGGATCGATCACGCCGAAGGTTCCCGGACCGATGGTCACGGTACTGATCGGAGCCTCGTCCGCGGTCTCCTGGCGCCTGTCCGCATATCGCTACACATGGCAGGTCCTGGCTGGACCGGCGGGCAGCATCGCCGCCGAGATCGACCTTGCCTGGCTTCGGAGCCACGGCTTCGCGTCGGGCTCCACGGTATACGTCATCGCGTATCCGGGAGGGGCGTCGAAGGACTACGACTGGGTCACCGATCGCTATCTCTTCAAGGATCTCGTCGACGAGCCGACGGCCGTCACGAGCGTAGTCATCCCGTAGCAGAACGGTCTTGAGTCTCCCATCGGCGCACTCGCTCGTCGTCGTGATCGAAGTGCCACGGGGCGCGACCACGTTCTCGAGCGGATCGCCGGTCGCGGACCGGGCCGTATCTTCGTGGTTTCGCGACCGATGCGCGGCCGCGGCACTTCGACAATTCTGACGCCCATGCAGATCGGCTCCGCACTCGACCGCAACCACACCTTCCAGAAGAACCACGACGCCAACAGCGCGCGCCTCGCCGAGATCGAGGAGGTCGCCGCGCGCACGCGCGAGGGTGGCGGCGCCAAGGCGCGCGAACGGCTGCACAAGCGCGGCAAGCTCTCCGCCCGCGAGCGCATCGACCTGCTGATCGATCCGGGCTCGTGGTTCATGGAGATCGGCCTGTTCACCGCGCACGGGTTCTATGAGGAGGAGGGCGGCGCGCCGTCGGCCGGCGTGGTCGCCGGCGTCGGGATCGTCGAGGGACGCGAGTGCATGATCGTCGCCAACGACGCTACCGTCAAGGCCGGGGCGTGGTTTCCGCTGACGGCGAAGAAGAACATGCGCGCGCAGGAGATCGCGATCGAGAACCGCCTGCCGACGATCTACCTCGTCGACTCCGCCGGCGTGTTCCTGCCGATGCAGGACGAGATCTTCCCCGACCGCGAGCACTTCGGCCGGCAGTTCCGCAACAACGCGATCATGAGCAGCATGGGGATTCCCCAGATTGCCGCGATCATGGGCCCGTGCGTCGCCGGCGGAGCCTACCTGCCGATCATGGCCGACGAGGCGCTCATCGTCGACGGCAACGGGTACCTGTTCCTCGCCGGACCCGCGCTCGTCGAGGCCGCGATCGGCGAGAAGGCCGATATCGAGCACCTCGGCGGCGCGACCATGCACTGCTCCGTCAGCGGCGTGACCGACTACAAGTGCGTCGACGACCGCGAGGCGATCGCGACCATCCGCTCGCACGTTTCGAAGTTCGGACCCGACCTCGGCCAGCGTCGTCTGTTCGACCGCGCCGAGGCGAAGCCGCCGGCGTTCCCGGCCGACGAGCTGCTCGGCGTGCTCGCGCACGATCGCACGCGTCCGTACGACACCTACCAGCTCATCGCGCGACTGATCGACGACTCGGAGCTCGACGAGTACAAGGCGGACTACGGACAGTCGATCGTCACCGGCTACGCGCGCATCGACGGATGGGCCGTGGGGATCGTCGCGAACAACCGCAACATCGTCCGCACCGCCACCGGCGAGATGCAGATCGGCGGCGTGATCTATTCGGACTCCGCCGACAAGGCGGCGCGGTTCATCATGAACTGCAATCAGCGCCACATCCCGCTGGTGTTCCTGCAGGACGTGACCGGCTTCATGGTCGGCACGCGCGCCGAGCAGGGAGGCATCATCAAGGACGGGGCGAAGATGGTGAACGCGGTCGCGAACTCGACGGTGCCGAAGTTCACGATCGTCATCGGCAACAGCTACGGCGCCGGCAACTACGCGATGTGCGGCAAGGCCTACGATCCGCGGCTGATCTACGCGTGGCCCAGCGCCAACATCGCGGTCATGGGCGGCTCGCAGGCATCGCGAACGCTGCTGACGATCAAGCTCGCACAGCTCGAGAAGGAGGGCCGCACGATCTCCGAGGAGGAGCAGACCGAGATGCTCCGCGAGATCCAGGCGCGCTACGACCGACAGACGCACCCGCTGTACGCGGCGGCGCGGCTGTGGGTCGACGGCATCATCGATCCCCGCGAGACCCGGCAGGTGATCTCGCGCGGGCTCGCGATGGCCAGCCACAATCACGAGATCCCGAAGTTCAGCCCTGGCGTGCTGCAGGTGTAGCAGAGCGCCTGACGACCACGAGCGTCATGTCGTCGTGCGGCGCCGCGCCGTCGACGAACGTCTCGATGTCCCGCAGGATCGCGTCGCGAATCTCGCACGCGCGCGGCGACGCCGCGGCCGCGCGGACGATCGCCGCGAGCCGCTCCTCGCCGTAGTCCTCGCCGGTACGGTTGAGCGCTTCGGTGAGTCCGTCGGAGTAGAGCACGACGATGTCGCCGGGGCTCATGACGAAGTGATGGGGATCGAGCGCGCCGCTGACAGCGGCGCCGTGGGCGAGTCCGAGCGCGATGCCCGGCGGCGTGCAGAAGATGGTGCGACCGGTCGCGGCGGAGTACATCAGCAGCGGGTTGTGTCCGGCGCGATAAAACGCCATGCAGTCGTCGAAGTCGATCGTGAGCATCCCCACCGTGATGAAGTTGCGGCGATCGAGACGCACGCGTAGCGTGTCGTTGAGACCGACGAAGAAGTCGTGGGGATCGGCGACGTGGATCGAGAGCGCCTGGGCCATCCCCTGGAACTTCGCCATGACGAGTGCGGCGGGGATACCCTTGCCGGCGGCGTCGGCGACGAGGATTCCCTTGGAGCCATCGGCGAACGACAAGTAGTCGTAGTAGTCGCCCGCGATCTCGACCGCCGGCGTCCACGCGCTGCTGATGTCGAACCCGTGGATGACGATGTCCTCCCCAGGCAGCAGGCTCTTCTGCAGGTTCTGCGCGGCCTGCAGCTCGGCGGTCAGGAAGTCCTTCTGTCCCATCAGCCGCACGCGCCGGCGCAGTCGCGCTCCGGTTGCGTCGAAGACGAGCACGAACGTTCCGATGCCGATGGCGATCAGGCCGTTGCTCAGCAGCGCGATCGACCACGTCCGGCGCGACAGCGGGATGTCGACGCCGAGCAGCGCGAGCGTCCCATAGGCGATCATCGACCCGACGCCGCCGGCGCCCATCCACGCGAGCATCTGCCAGAGCATCCGCACGACGCGCGGACTCGACAGCGTGCGCCGCTGCACGAGCTCCGAGCCGTAGTGCGCCAGAATCGTGATCGGATTGGTGAATACGAGCGCGACGAGCGCCGCATTGATCATCCGCGCCAGCGTCACATCCGGACGCGTCGCCCACAGCCAGCCCAGCGCCACCGCAAGAACGATCACGTTCGCGGTCACCAGCGAGCGCACCAGCGACACCCGCGACGGGCGCTCGTCACGCTGTCGGAGGATCGATAGGCGTCGTTGGGGTTGGAAGAAGGACATATGATGTCAGATGTTAGAGGTCAGATGTCAAATGTCAAAAGGCGAGGGCGTCGAATCATCTTGTATGTGACTTCTACCATCTGACATCTGACATCCAACATCTTGATTCGCCACTACCTCACATTCCTCCACCAGGCTGCGTCGATCGACCGTGAGCTCGCCGGTTGGACGCTTGCCGAGTGCTGGTCGCAGCAGAAGAATCAGTTGACGCTGCGGTTCATCGAGGGCGTCGTGTCGCGCTTCGTCGAGGTGTCGCTCGATCTGAAGATCGGGTATGCCCTGCTGCGCTCACAGGTCGCGCGCGCCAGGAAGAACACGCTCGACTTCTTCTCCGCCGCGCTCGGCATGCGGCTCGAAGGGGCGTCGATCGATGAGGGGGAGCGGATCATCCGACTGCACTTCGCGGGGGGCGCGAGTCTCGTGCTCGTGCTCTTCGGCGGCGGATCGGGCAACGTCTACTTCGTGCGCGACGGCGCGATCGTCGAATCGCTCCAGAGCCACGACGAGAGCGAGACCGACGCGGCGATCGCCGAGCGGTTGCCCGAGCCGCGCTCGCGCGCGGAGATCGTCGAGCGGCTGCGTGCGACCAGCGAGGAGCCTGTGAGGGCGCTCATGCGCGCGATCCCCGAGCTCGGACGACGTCTCGCCGTCGAGGCGCTTCATCGCTGCGGAATGTCCGGCGTCGGCTCGATCGCGGAACTCGATGAGGCCCGTCTGGCAGATCTGCTCGCGATGGTCGACGAGCTCTACGGGGCGGCCGAGGCGTCGGCGATGTTCCGAATCTACCACCTCCCGGACGAGAAGGTCCTCTCCCTCATCGCGCTCGAGAGCATCGCGGATCAGGCGGAGGAGGTCGAGGAGTTCCGCGACATCGGCGCGGCGGTGCGCGCCTACCGCGCGGTCGTCTACTACACGCAGAACATCGAGTCGCTCCGAACCCAGCTCGCAAAGCGCGTCGCGGCCGAGCGTGGACGGCTCGTGCGGATGCTCGAGAAGAGCCGGCAGAACGCGGAGCACGCGCAGCGCGCCGACGAGTACGAGCTGTACGGATCGCTGCTCCTGGCGAATCTCTACTCGATCGTGAAGGGCTCGGATCGGATCGTGGTGCAGGATTACGAGGGCGCCGAGCGGACGATCACGCTCGACCCGAAGCTGACGCCGGCCGCCAACGCCGAGCGCTACTTCGCGCGCGCCCGCAAGACGCGCGGGGCCGCGGCGCAGGCAGAGACGCAGCGCGTCCGCCACGAGGCGAAGCTGGCAGCGGTCGAGGCCCTCGCCGAGCGAATCGCCCGCGCCTCGAGCGTCGACGAGCTCGAAACGATCGCGACCGAAAGCGGAGGAACCGTACGCATGGACAACGAGCCGAAGGAAAAGGGAACCGCCGAGCGGTTCCGCAAGTTCATCGTCGCCGGCGGACACGAGGTCTACGCCGGCAAGAGCGCCTCGAACAACGACGAGCTCACCGTACGCTTCGCGAAGCCGAACGACTACTGGTTTCACGCGCGAGGCAGCTCGGGCTCGCACGTCGTGCTCAAGTGGAGCGACCCGAAGTCGAAGCCTCCGCGCGAAGCCATCCGCGGCGCAGCCTCGATCGCCGCCTATTACTCGGGTTCAAAGAACGCGAAGATGGTGCCCGTCGCCTACACGCTCAAGAAATACGTCCGCAAACCGAAGGGCTCGGCGGTCGGAGCAGTCGTGATGGATCGGGAGGAGGTGGTGATGGTGGAGCCGAAGTTGCCGGAGGAAGGGACCAATGGCCTAAGGGACTAAGTGCCAAAGGGACTAAGGGACGGGCGTGCTTCACGACCTACTTGTCCCTTAGTCCCTTTGTCGCTTTGTTCCTCTGCGCCTCACTGCCTTTCGCCCTCTCCCGCTAGGAGCTCGAATGCCATCGCGCACTGCTTTTCCAGGAGGTCGGCGCCGGTGATCGTTGTTGCGCCTGCGGCAGCGGCGGTGGCTAGGAGCTGGGTCGTGACCGGCGTGTAGACTGCGTCGAGGACGACCTGGCGGCTGCTGAAGATGTCGGGGATCGTGATCGGTGATTCCTCGACGCCGCCGGCCATGCCGACCGACGTCGCGTTGATGATCACGCGCGCCTCGGCGAGGGCGTCGGCGATGTCGGGCGGGAAGAGCTCGTGCGCCTCGATCTTCGAGTCGGTCTTCGGTCCGCCGAAATGCTGCTTGAGCACCTGCGCCTGCTGCAGCGTGCGATCGGCGATCGTCACGAAGCGCGCACGGAAGCCACGCACCAGCGCATACACCGCCGCACGCGCCATCGCTCCTCCGCCGAGAACCACCGCTCCCCCCTGCCCCAGCGCCTCGCGCGATCCCTCGAGCAGTGCCATGATCGCGCGCGCCTCGGTGTTGTGTCCGGTCGCCTGGTCGCCGTCGAACGTCAGCACGTTGATGATGCCCGTGCCGTGCGCCTCGTCCGAGAGATAGTCGACGAGCGAGCTCGCGCTCGCGCGCAAGCGACCGCTCAGGTACACGCCGCGCGCGCCGAGCACCTGCAGCGCCCGCACGGGCTCGGCCAGGTTCTTCGCCTGCGCGTCGAACTGCAGAAAGGCCGTGTTGCTACCGGAGGCCTCTGCGGCCGCGGCCAGCGTGTCGAAGATCGGGCTCTCACCCGCCGGATGCGATAGCACGCCGACGAGGCGGGTGTTGTACTGCGGAATCACGTGCGTGCGGATTGCGGAGTTCGGTGTTCGGTGATTGGATATCTCGTCGCCGGCACGCGCCGTCTACTCGGCAGGCGTCGCGTGCGCC
>Ga0247823_10000825_pt1 | contig 26149 bp, 27 predicted proteins | sample 13C_PalmiticAcid_2_FD_192426 | JGI IMG/M metagenome (GOLD analysis project Ga0247823, IMG submission 192426) | Soil microbial communities from agricultural site in Penn Yan, New York, United States - 13C_PalmiticAcid_Day30 | ecosystem: Environmental > Terrestrial > Soil > Agricultural land... | reverse complement strand
TAGCCTTGCCGCTCATCACTCACCTCAGATTTCGATGTTGAGGTCAATCTTCTCACACACAGACGTGAACGCATTCCTGACTGCTAGACTGATGTTGATGTTCTCGAACGTGTCGTCCCTCTCTTCGAGGAAGGCGAACGCGTAGGTGAACGACAGCGTCATCGCACGCATGTATGCTTCAGTTGGAACGTACTCACTCCTTGGTGCGAGTTCCGCTCCGCTGATCTTGAGGGCCATCAACCCTTGACTCTCCATGAACATCTTCTGGGAGAAGAGGATTGCCTTTACAACTGAATACAGGAAAATCGTCTCGTCTGATGTTCCAGCTAGAAACTCGACCTGGTACTGTGCCTCAAAGTTGGCACCGATCCTTATGAGATCCTCACCAGGCTCATACACCCTTGGGGTTTCCCCAACCGACCGCTCAGGATCGCTCGTCAAACGAAGGTCTATGACGCTAGAACTGTCCAAGTTTGGATCGAAACTGGTACTCAAGTCAAGTACATTGTTCGATATACCTGTTACCTGTGCCTTCTGGCCCGCACCCCTACCAGCAACAACGTACGCTGTCATGCTAGGGAAGTTGGTGAGACCCTCAAAAGTCTCGTAGTAGTCCGTAAGATTGTCGTCATCGTCATCTAGAACTACTCGGTAAGTACCGTCCGTGTGGAGGTAAGACGACGACACAGGAAGCGAGCCGATAACCTTCTTCGGCAATCCCTGCAACGTAGATACAGAAGCGGCGTGACCACCAAGAGTATCTACTGTCATCTCAGCATCTGGGATGTCGTAGTTGGGGTACTCACCCATCATGTCGCCGAGGAACGTGTTACCCTCAGACTCACTGCGCAGCATGATGATGATCGCAGGCAGCTTTGGCGTGCTGTTGCGCGGGTAGTTGAAGTTCATGTCGATCGTGTTGTTCAAGACGAAGCTCTTGAGCTTCTGTCTCCAAGCATGATCACTCTGGCGAAACATGTTGTCCAGAATACGAGGGTCCTTTCGGATAGCCTGTATACCAGCCACCAGAACTCTATGTAGGATGACTTCTGGGATGATCATACGGATGTCCTCCAGACCTCTTCAATCAGCGCCTTGATGTGCTCAGGAATGATGCGCTGTTGTAGTTCCTTGACTACTTCATTCGACAGTTCAAGGTCTCTTGTCTCGTCCTTACGCTTCCAGATCCACGTGTTCTTGGGTGACTTATCGGAGACTGTCCTGAACTTGGTACCACCTTGTGAGTAGCGCATAGGGATGATAAGGTACCTTGTCATGGTCTTTACGTTGATGGGAGCCTTGGGAAGCATCTGCGAGACGAACTTCGGAAGCTTCTGGTGGCCCTTGATCTTTACGTTAGGAGATGACATGAATCCAGGCTTCATATCGAAGCCCTTGCTCTTCTCTAGTGTAGCACCAAAAGCATCCAACTCGATGAGGATGGTTCTGTTATCCAAGGCAATGACCTTGACACCCTCACGATACTTCACACGCGCTGTCTTGAGCTTTCTGCCGGCTTCGGACTCCCAGAACTGCTTAGCATCCTTAGCGATGTTCTTCAACGTTCTAGGCAACTTCTTCTCAAACGCCTTCATGTCCAACAACCCCTTGGGGAGGTGGACCTCGATATCCAAGCCAGTAACCTGATGGTTCACTGGGAATGTCGATATGTTGACGTGTGTCATAGCTTCGTGCGAGAGGTGAACGCAAGCTCTTCTTCAATGCGCTTGGTTGGCGTGTCCAGGAAGTTTCGCACATTGTGTACGTGGTGCTTCCTCAGTAGCACGCGCTGCCCAAGAGAACGCCCTTGGTCATACCTGTGGAATGGCGTTGCGTATGCAATCCACTCCAGAAAGGCCGAGTACTTCAGTGTGTACGACACACCGTCATCAGGCTTCTTAGCTCCGAGCCAGACGATACGCTTCTTCCTGGTGTCGAATGTGTAGTCTGTACCATACGTGTACACAATACCATACACGTCTTCACACCAAATCGGATTGGCTGGGATGTACCAGAGACGGTCCTCGTAAGTCTCAATGTCGTGGTTGAGACCTGCGTTGGTGTCCAAGTTCGCAGCGTTTCGGACGATCACCTGACCATCGTCCACAACCGCTGGTACTGTGAAAGTAATCTTGTCGAAGTCACCTATGAGACCAAGTTCCATAGAAGGGGAGAACACACAATCACCGGGGATGGCGTAACCCATCTCCAGCAACTGCTTGTTGCGCCCTCCTTCGATCGCAGTGATCAGGCCTCGTGCGTATTGTGCGTCACGGTAACGCCAGCCAGTGCCACCATCATGTGTGTCGTCCATGTCTGGACGATTGCCTCTACGTTGTTCAATCAGGAGTTGACCAGCGTAGTGGTCCTCGTTCCTTTCGGGCGCAGAAATAGCCTTCTCCCAAATGACCAAGTCACTGCGAGTCTGAATGAACTCTTCAAGTAGGGGAAGGTCCCAATCGCCAGGAATAGTCATACTACCACCAACGTTGCACCACGGTAACGAGCACGGAGCTTCGGCATGGTGTCCTTGATCTCGTCATTGTAGCGCTGGATAGCTGCATTGAACATACCGTACTGCTGCTGTGCAGTGAACGATACAGACTGAGATACGCCATCTCGACCAAGGGACAAGGAGCCGACACCAGGGCGGATTGCCTGACCAGCCAGTGTAAGCGCGTCAATAGCCGCCTTCTTAGCAATGATGTTACGAATGTCTGCGGATGCCTCTCGCAGACCGACGATCATGTTGTATCGCCAGAAGTTAGGCAGCTCTGTTGCCCCGTGGATCGAGTTCACCCACATCAGACCGAGGAAGTCGAACGCAACCTCAGTGTTGAACGGCACAAGCTGGATGAAGCCACCTTCTGTCGAATGCTCAATCCACTCCAAGTCCACGTCGATGACTCTCGTACCTGCGATAGCTCCGTACAAGGAGTCGACACGGAGGATCGAGAGGAATGGAGTCTGTATCCACACCCAACCAGGATATCCACCGGACGGGATGAAGTATGTGAGCGGACTCTTGACAAAGTCGTAGTCAGCATCTGTGGTGATGGGCGTAGGGTCAGCGATGCCTGTGGAGTATTGGATCGTCGTCGGATCTACCTCGCTGACTACGTTCGTTGGCTCCACATAGACTGCCAGCTCGTCTTCCTCCAACCACTTAGTTGCGTTCTCTAGGAATCCAGCAAGTGCCTTGTCATCCATCTTCGTGCGCTCGATGAGGACAGACTCTGTGACCGAGGAAGTAGGAAGCAACGCTACGCTCTGTACCCTAACCTCGATGTAGGCAGGATTTGCCATGGGGATTGGTAGCGGCAGCGCTACAGGGGCGGTTGACCCACTCTGAAGAAGGTATGTACCAGCGGACGGAATGGAGACAGAAGGACCACCGTTCCACGCTAGTGTGCGAATCGTAGTTGCGCCGTCCACATGGTAGTGGTAGCTCAAGGTGCCGAAGCCTTCAGGCTGTCCCTTACTGACATCAGTGATACGGATACCTGTGATGGATACAGGCTGGTAGCGCAGTTGCTTCAGCTCTGTGGCACGCAGGTCCAAGCCAAAGAGGAAGTCTCTCTTCAGCTTGTCTATGGTCACAATACGTACGTCGAAGTCGTCTGACTCACCTTCCACCTCAGTGGCTACATACTCTGCGTGAACGAAGTACTTTCCGTGGCGAACCAGATTGATCAAGTCAGAGTCTATGATGTCTGGTAGGTTGAACTCAACTACCTGCGTGTCCGGGTCTGTAGCAGCTGCTAGCGAAAGTGTTTGAGTCGCTACGATAGCGTCTCGATTCCTTCGTGCCTTTCGCAAAGACACAACGACTTCCTCAGTAGTGTACGGAGCGCCACCACTCACCACTACTGTCGCAGTAATGGTCTTGTGGTCGTCTTCGTACCTGCTGTACTCAGTGTCGTCTACAGATACTGAGATACTAGTAGGATGACCCATGTTACCTCATGCGATGTCGAACACGTTCGTAGTGCTACCAGGAACTGTGAGCGTGCGACGGAAGTTGATGCTTGGGATGGAGAAGTCTACTGCCATGCCTGCGGCCAACGACAGTGTGAAGTAGCCACTTGCGTCACTGCGTGTGGTGACTGCATCAGTTCCTACACCCATACCTTCAGTACCAGAGTGTAGAACTGTAGGAGAACTCAGAGGCCTTGCGTACACAGAGGCACCAACAAGAGCCGATCCGTCTGCCTTCTTCAAGAAACCGAAGAGGATAGACGTTGCGATGGAAGGAGATGTAGGAGGAACATCAGGGTTGGAAGCTGCTACATACGCAACAAGCAATGAGGTCTTGAGCCCACCGCCAGTGATACGAATGTGCAAGTTGCCCAGCACCAAGGTATCTGCTGCGGTCAGGTCAATCTCATAGAAGCCATCGCCAAGATGGGTGAAGTTACCGTCCGAACCACCAACCAAGGGGGTTGGACCCTCTGCAGCACTGATAGGATCAGAGCCGTCTCCAGAGTAATCAGCTTCTACCTGTGTTCCTGCAGCATCGATGGCTGCAGCAATCAGGGCTGCAGTGTTCTCTGCAGCGATAGGCGTACCGCTGGATACCGCCAAGTTGACTGTGATGACTGTGCCTACTACTGTGACACTAAGATCTGAAGTGCCTGCTGGAACCACCACCTCAATAGTGTAGGAGTTACCAGCTGTGCCAGCGACACTAACGTCGACAGTACCATCAGCACCACTGCCAATAGAGGCAGAAGCACTCGCAGAGTTTGTGAGAGTCTTCGGTACAAAGTACGTGTCGGAAGTCTTCTTGAGTGCAACTTGTACATCGGACGCCGTCAAGTCTTCAGCTGCGCTGCCTCCTGGAGTTTCCAGGTAAGCAACGACCGTTTGTGCTGTGCTTTGGACAAGGAAGGTGGTCGTCATAAGTACACTACTCCAGTGGCATGAGTGTAGCCGAAAGTCTAGGACTTTGCAAAGCGAGAAGGGCACCCCAGGTTACCCGGGATGCCCTCCTTCAAGTAGTGCTCAGCAAGCCAAGCTCAGAGATCGTCGTCTGTTGAAGCCATAGGAACAAGCGGCGAACGAGGACCACGCTGTGGTACTGGGTTGACCGCCTTCACACCTACAAGCTCAAGGCCTGTTCCGGAGTAGTTGTTAGCACCACCATTGATGCCTGTTACGCTGGAATCCAGACCAGTGTCGATTGCCAGGCCCAGGGCTACGAAGCCCTCGGTCGAGGTAATCGTTGCAGCGTCTACCTGCTCAGAGATGTTCTCTAGGATGAGCAGCAGGTTGTTGAACTGACGGCGAACCTCAAACACTTCAGCGTTGCCGGTTGCCTGTACCTTGCGCCTCTTAGCCATGTCTCATCACTCCTTCTTGTTCGCCTTCTTCGGCTTTGATTCCTTGACAGGAGGAGGCACCGCCTCTTCCTCTTCGACCTGAGTCATGTCCAAACCGAGTTCAGCAGCTGCCTGCTGCTCTGTTGGGACTTCAACTGAAGGAGGAACCTGTACTACTTCATACTGTACAGGCGGTTCCTCTACAGGAGCAACTGGTGCATGCTTTGCCATTGCGGCCTTGGCTGCTGCCAGTAGATCCTCAGCTGTTGTTACTTCCTCACGGACAACGGTCATGCGTCCTGGACGCTTGGCTGCGAAGGCTTCAATCTTGTATGCCTCGCCAGCTGGGATGGTTGCCCAGCCATCGTTGTCAAAGTGGAGAATGACGTCATCAATGACCTCAGTCTTACCACGGTGTGAGTTGCTCTTCACTCGTACACGGACTGCCATGTTCCCTCCATGCTTCTGTGCTTCCTTCAGACCGCGGCCCAGAGACTTCTCTCGTTCCCAAGCTGCGTTCTTTGTCGGATCATACTCAAGCGCTGTTGGGATCTGGTTTTCACCAAGTCGATGGAGACTGTTCGCAACAGAAAGGGAAGACTTGGAAGTCTTCGTTTCCCCTGCTTGCTTTGCAGCCAGGTCCGCTAGGCCGATCGGATTGTTGCCAGAGATTGGCTCTTGCTTCTTCAACTTCATGAGAGCACCTCAAGGGGGCCAGTCGCCTGGCCCCCTCAGGTCACGTCATGCTCAGCGAGACTGAAGCTCGCCGATGTTGATGATACGGAGCCACTTCTTCGGAGCGAAGAGTACTGGCGTACCGTAGAGCAGGATCATCCAGCGGTATGCTGGGCCCAGGACTGCAAGGTCCATCTTCATCATCGGCATAAGCTGACGGAAGGTAAGAACCGAAGCGTCCATCTGTCCCATGTAGGCGACCGTGGTGCCTGGGAGCGTGAGGTTCACGTCGTTGACAACCGTGGTACCACCTGCTGCCTGCGAAGCTGCCGGAACCTGCATGACGAGCGAGTAGCTCGACATTGCAGTAGGAACCGTCGTCGAAGACGAACCAGCCGAGCGGTAGATACGGAAGTACTCTACCGGGAATGCGCCGATGACAGCTGGGTTCGTGACCGTCAGCTGGATTGCGCCGCTTGCGTCCTTCTGAGCCTGCGTGATTGCCACGACAGCGCCAAGGACAGCCGTAGGTGCCGACTCACCGAAACGGTTGCATGCCGTGACTACGTATGCAACGTTCGTGGTGCCCGAGTCGTGGCCCTTGTTCCAGTCACCCGTACCCGTTGCCGAGTGCGCGCCTGCGATCGACGCTGGGGTTGCTGGTGCGTTTGCAGACGTTGCTGCTGCGCGTGGGTTTGGCGTCTTCTTGATGAAGATGTCCGGGTTGAACTCGATCTCACCACCGCTCGTGAGCGCCGATGCGATCGTCAGACCAACCTTGCCGTTCTGCGGCAGGGGCATCTGGATACGCTGACGTGGGTACAGCGTCTTCTGGAGATCCGACAGCGCGCGGAGACCAAGGAACAGGTCCGTTGGGTAACCGTAGTTGTCGAGGATCGTCGTCGATGCCTCTTCGAGGTCGGTCTCCTGAAGGCTTGCACCCTCAAGGTCGATGACCGACGTCGAGTCGATCAGAGCGTCAAGACCGTCCCACTGCTCTGCTTCGCCGTCGAATGCGAGCGACGAGTCACCGGAGAACAGGAAGTTCTCGATCTGGTTCATGAGGTACAGGATACCGTTGTGGTTTTCCTGTGCGATCAGGTCGCCGTGTGCTGGGTGCACAAGCGTTGCCTGGTGCGTGACCTCACGTACCGTACCCAGGAACTTCACAAGCTGCGTACGACGTACGTAGCTGGAGTCGCTCGCCTGAGGAAGTTCACCTTCCTGGACGAACGGGAAGGCGTTTCCGCCGTAATCAGTCAGCTGGTTGTACTCTTCAACCGTGCTGAACGCTGGGCTCTTGTGGATCTTCTTCCACAGCTTCACGTGGTTGCTGTTGTACGTCAGCACCTTGAGCGACTGCTCAAGGGACTGGACGCGCATGGCTGATCCACCAGTCAGGCCCGCACCGATCGAGTAGCCAGCTTCAAGAGCCTTGCTAAGCTCTTCGATCTCACTACGCGTTGCGATACCTGGACCGCTGTAACCACCGGTCGACTGGAATGCGCTTAGACCTACAGACATGTTCTTCTCCTTTTGCCTATGCTAGTGTCCGGGGTTTCAGCGACCGATGTGCGCTGCTACCTTTGCCTTGGTTGCCGGAGTAAGTACACGTGGGTTGCCGTTGCTCGACTCCCATGCGACCACTTCCTTCGGTGCTACCTGGCCCTTAGTGACCAGTTCAACCAATGCGTCACCGACCAACGACTTCTCGAAGCCTTCGAGCGCGTCGGCACCTGCTGGTGCTGCACCGCCCTGCGACTTCTCGATCACATCAACGCGAGGTGCCGACTTCGGACCACGTGCTGGTGTAGACTCCACCTGTGCCAGACGCTGTGCCTGGAGTGCTACTCCCTGACCCAGCGAGTGTACTGCGCCTGCAAGGCTCTTCTGGAACTCCGCAGATGCTTCTGCCTGGCCGCTCAGTGCGCCCAGGATGCGGGAAACGATGCGGTTCTCCATCGCAGACTGCGACTTGTGCATGACGTCTGCCCAGTTTGCAAGGAACTCCGAGACTTCCAGGCCCTTCTCGACCGTCTCGTTCTCGCCTGCGTAGTCAGCCAGTGACTTCGCAACGTCCTTGTCTTCATCGTCCTTCTTGCCGAACGGAGGTGCGCCCTTCTCGACGTCTTCCTTCTCGTCCTTCTTCTTGTCGAACGCAGGCGGAAGCGCCTTGTCCATGACGGACTTCATGAAGTACGCCTCGAACTCGTTCAGAGCCTGGCCCTTAGCGATCTTGTCCATGATGGACTTCATCATCTTGGCCTGGGTGTAGTCGGTGCCATTTGCATCGATTGCGTCAGTCGTGCCGTTCTGTGGAACTGCCGATGCCGACGAACCTGCCCACGAGCCTGGATCCGAGTTGGATGGCGTGTGGTGGATCTGGGTTGGTCCGCTCTGGCCTACCATGGACGTCGATTCCGTCGATGGCGTGCCCTTGGAAGCGTGACCCTTCGCAAGATCCTGAAGTACTGCCAGACCCTTCTGGATGTCGTCCTGAGTAACCTTCTCAGTCATTGTTCACTCCTTACCGTACATGTGGAAGATGGTGTGGGCCGCACCTTCAGCGACCTCGCGTGAAAGACCATGGCTCTTGACAAGCAACTCCACCGTCTGATCGAAGGTGTAGGACTTCTCGATGTCTTCCTTCTTCTTGCCGTCCAGCGATTCAGGAATGAGTACTGCACCGTTGCCGGATGCAGAGAGAGCCTTCTCCTCATTCTTGTCGCTCTGCGAAGACAGAGACTTCACAATCTCTGCCCACGTAGTTGTATTCACAGGTGCCGTAGTGATTGCGATCTCCTGAATCCAGCATTCCTTGATCGTCTTACCCTCACGACGCTTCACCTTGCCCTGAATAGAAAAACCAACCTTACGGTCAGTACCAGAGCGTTCTAGCGAGTTCATCAACTCCCAGAACTCGTCAGCTACCTTCTTGTCCTTTAGCAGGTAGCCCTTGACCCAGAGACCATCCTTAGTGATCTTAGCCTCTGTTGGAAGTCCAATCTTGTTGTCTGGACCGTCCTTGTGGTCATTGTTGAACCAGCCATGCTTCAAGAAGTATGACAGGTCCATGCCGGCCTGGTCCACCACCTCGCCCTGTAGGTCGCGAGATGACGTTGACGCAATACCCTGAATCCAGCGCTTGCCGGTCTTGTCTGCACCACTCTTACCGCCGCTCTTTACTACTTGAGCAGCAGGTACGAAGCAGCGCCAGGTATCTTCGTCAATCCAGCCGTAGGTTTCGTTCATGTGTTGAACCCTGAAAGCCAAAAAGGGAGCGTCGACGGTGATCCGCCAACTACTCCCTTTATGGAGAACCTTGAATGTGTGCGTAGTATAGGGTGTACCTTTTACGCTGTCAACTACTTTCTGTTACGAACGTAGAGTGGCGCATGTCTCTGTGTCTCATGCGCATCTTGAAGGGACTTTACCATAGGCTCATTCAGAAGCAAAGGGACTTCTGACTCGAAGCCACAATCACTGCACGCAGCCCATGTCTTGCCATGCTTGACAATGATCATCTTCGAGCGGACCTTTACTTGGTCGCCCAATGACTTGACAATGACGCCTCGGCATCTTGGACAGTTCTGAATGTGATCCAATGTTCACCTTACAACAACTCGGAGACTATCGCCGACACGAACAACGTCCCTCTGTAGCGGCTGCATGAACGCAGTCACATTCTCGAAGCCTGGAGTCTCTTCTCCACGACGACGCAGAAGAGCCTTCTCCATAGCGTACTGTGCTTCCATCTTCTCTGCAAGTTCCGGATTCTTCGCAGCTAGGAAGGAGTTCCTGAGCAGGTCCCACTTGTAACGATGACCATTATGCTGTCCGTAGATCATACCTTCCGAAGGCACAGCATCGTAGAGTCCAGCACCACAGCGAACGGTAACGGTCTCAGCGTCACGAGCAGCCTTTGCATCACGGGCATCATACTCTTCCTTCACAGACACGTGAGGCTCACCATCCTCCAGATCTCCTTCGTCGCCAACGTCCTCGTTGTTCCAGAGTTCGGGCTTCGATGGATGACCAGCAGACAAGTGCAACTTCTCTGCTTCTTCATCACTCAGCGATGGGTCGATGATCTGCCAGTGGTAAGGAGCAAGATGGAACTTAGGGTTGGCATAGCCCAACAGAAACTGCTGGTTGCCGTCCACGGTTCCGAGATACTTCTTCTGTCCTTCCTGTCCTGGGTAGGATGTGGTGAAAGAAAGCTGCTTAGCCTTCTTTCCCTGAAGCTTCGTACCTAGGTGCGCAAGACGCTGGTGCTGGTCCAAGTCCTTAGTAGGACGGGCCTTTAGCAGTGGTTCCCAAGCAGAGAACATCTCAAACGGTGATGTCATTCTCCCTCCTGTCCAGCGGATGCTGCTTCACCTTCGCCAGGTGCTGGAGATGCGCCCTCACCGGAAGGCTTAGGTCCCATACCTTCTGGCTGGGCTTCTGGGTTCTTCTCCGCCTCTGCTTCCTCGTGTGCCTGACCAAGTTCTGCTTCAAGCTGCATCTCTTCTTCTGGTGTAGTCTGATGCATAGGCTCTGTGTGAATCCACATGCTGAACTGAAGCTCATCAGGCTTTCGTGAAGTGAGGTCCGACAACACAACGAAGACACCGAGTGGGTCACTGGTCAGTCTGGCGAAGCTCTTACCGAGGCTGTTGTAGTTCTGTTCGACTACATCTTGAAGACGGATGTCAACCATGCAATCAGCTTCCTCGCCGAGGTTCATGGCGAGGGAGACTTCCTGCATGGCACGCTCCTTCAGTTCTTCTGCTGGTACCTGTTCAGCAGCCAGGCGATGCACGATGCGGCTGTACATCTGACTTGCATTCCAGTACATGAGGAACACAGGAGACACGCGCATACCAGCAAAGAACGAGGCCATGTGATTGAGGCCAATCTGGTTCTTGCCGTACACGGTATTGAGCACGAACAAAGGCTCGGACGGTTCACGCGTACCCTTCAGCGACGTCATGAAGTCGTAGAAAGGAAGGTCGCAGATGAACTTACGGCCGAGCAGCACAACGGTCTGATCGACGAACTCAAGGTCGGAGACCTCAGCATGTAGCAGCTCCTCCACTGAGTAGCAGCCCTGGTCCACGAGCATGAGGATGGCGCCAAAGACCTTGTCCTTCGGATGGCTACCCTGGAACAGGTTGTTCGCGAACTGACGGTACTTCGGAACCATTGCGTCTACAACGCGCAGCTGGTTCTGCACCCACATGTCTGGGTTCTCGCGGATGTCCTTGTCCAGGTAGACGTAGCGGGGGTGCCCGTCAGGAGCTTGGTAGACTTCCTTCCAGATGTTCCTCAGGTCACTGGGGTTGTAGTTCCCGTTCTCTTGTAGGTTTGCCTCGGCTGGCACAGCTACATTGCGCTTCTGGCCGTCCTGGTTGAAGAACTCTGGAGAGGTGTGAGGCATCGGCTGATCTGGGCTGATCATGGCCTCGCCTGCATGCTGATCATAGTCTTCGGAGTCTACAGGAGCATTGGTGTACAGCCAGTAGTTCTCGAAGCGATCCTGGTACCAGTACTGGTACAAGCCATACTCGCCCGTGCGGTACACGTACGTGTGGTTTGGATCGATCGTCTCCGGAAGACCGAATCCCTTCGCGACATCATCATGTGAGCTTGCTGAGGAAGTCATCAACCACCGTGTACTGAGTGATGCCTAGGGCGTCTGTGGAGGTGCGTAGTATACCACGCTTTTCCAACTGTCGAATCGCTCGTTCAGACACACCACGATTCAACAACTGAAGACGAGTGAAGCTACCCATCTTTCGAAGCTCATCCAGTAGCACTAGGCTGATCATGTGAGCTACAGAGACGTACTTGTTAGGCTGCTTGTTCGCCATCTAGGAAGTCCATGAAGAAACCACGAAGCTCAATGCGGGCCATACGTGGTGCAATACTATCGGTAGGGTAGCCCGGAAAGCACTCCTGGTACAACGCCTTCACAATCTCCTCGTCCAAGATTGGGAGGAGTGCCAAGATACGGTCTACGCCTTCGGCAGACTGTAGGTCGAAGTTGTACAACGACGGACCAGACTCTTCCTCATCTCCTTCAACTTCTTCTGGAGTAGTAGGTTCAGAGTCATCCTCGACATCCGGGGCACTTGTCTCAGACTGCTGTTCGGTCTCTTCTTCGTCCATCAGTTCTTTACCTTAGCCTTGCGAGCCATCATGTAACCGCTCTTGAAGATTCGAGGAAGTTGGGTATCCAACCACTCGGGGCTGTGCTTGAAGTCGTTACCGTACGTAGTGCCGTCCTTCAGAAGCTCAAGGAACTCCTGGTCGTCACAACGCACCTTCTGGCCGTCCCACCAAAGGGTGGCACGGACCTTGTCGTCGGAGTGATGGCGAATGATCTCCCACACGTGGCTTCGCATATTACTATTGTACCCACTACTTCTACGGCGTCAACGAGAAACGTACAACTTCAGACCCTTCTTGAGCTTTCCAGGCTTGACCGTCTTATCGCTTTCGTCCCTGGTAGACGCAGCGCGTTGGATTCTTGGCCCGTCGCCGGCCTTATTCGGCCTAACAGTCTTATCACCGGGCCTGTCAGGCGCTTCTGTGGTCCTCGCGTACTGAGCAGCAATATTGTCCGGCTCGATGTCGCCCTTGACCTGCACATCCGGGACCGGGTCGTCTGGATGCATGGGCAACTTGCGCTTCGTGATGGACTTCTCGTACTCGCGGTGCTTGCCCTGGCGGCGATATTCACCTGGGTTTGGAGCCATATTGTCGATGCCCATGAACACGCCGATGTCGTCGATCGTCTTGATCGACTCATGGTCTGGATGGTCTGGGTTCGACTTCACGTCGTCGATGTAGCTCTTTGCCCAGGACTCGAACATGTTGTTAGGCAAGGTCCCCAACTTTGAACGGTGTTCAAACTCCTCGTCCTTGAACATACCCATACGTCCCATGGTCACCTTACCGTCCACACTACTGATAGTTGGACGGAAGTACTCGAAGTTGAGATGTCCGTCACGCTCGTTCAGTGTCTGAGCGTAGCGCATACGCAGGAACGCCTGACCGACCTGCCAATCAGAATAGTGACCCGACATGCTTCTCTGCATGTCATGGAAAGTGGTCTTGTTGAAGCGCTCGTTCAGCTTCGGGCTGATCTTCACCTTCATACCGTTGTTGTGCGCATGCATGAACAACGTGTTCTTATGACCATGTAGACCGGTACCACCCGTGGTGGTATTGTCAATGAAACGCAGATCACTGCCGTCGTTAGAGAGCAGAGCGTTACCACCGTGGGCATCATTGTGGTTCAAGATAATACCCATGACGCAGTGGTTGTCGATCTTCTCTCGAAGTCCATCGCGCTTGTCTGGAGGTGCTGCTGCAAGAATGTTTGCAACCATGTTCCTGCTGGCATTACCAGTTGCCGTCTGGTGCGCCTTGTATGCAGCAGATTCCGTTACAGGCGCGTAGTCCTCCATCCAGCTTTGGAAAGAGCTGTGCTGTCCATCTGCTCCTTCACGAACCGCAGTAGGTGGAACGTAGTCGTGTAGACCGAACATCACGTGAGCGTGATATGCACCAGCCTCGTGATGAGCACCACGACCGTGTGGAACAGTAGCTGCTCCTTCTGTGATAGCCTGACCATCAAGAACCATCTGATTGTGTTCTTGTGCAGGCTTCATTAGCGCACGACCGTTACCTTCAATCACAACACGGTACGACTCAGTCACACCGGATTGAACGTCGTCAGTTTCCTCACCAAGACGCTGCTGGTACGCGACCTTACCAGTTGCCATGTGATTCAACTTCACACGGTCGTCCTTGGTGGTCTTCGACCAGTTGATCGACTCGTGCATCTTCTCACGAGCCATGATCTTCTTCTGTTCCTCAGTAGGTGCCTTACCAGCCTTCATACCGGGAATGACCTTGTACGAACTGTCTGTCTCGCCAATCGTACCTGTAGGACGCTTGTCTACAGAATCCTTGGGTACATAGTTGACCGCTGGTCCCTTCGGTCCACGTGGACCCTTGGCCTTGATCGTACCACCACCTGTACCTCCTCCAGCGCCAGGAGCGTGAACGCCTGGTGCAGAGCCAGGGCTTGCAGGCTTCGAAGGCTGCGGAGGTCCTGGTGGCTTGGCTGTAGGATTGCCAACGCCGCTGCTGTCAGCCTTTGTGATGAACTCTTGGTACTCAGTCAAAGACTTGAGAACCATCTTACCAGCAGCAAAACCTGTACCAGGAGGTAGATACTGTACCACGCAACCACAGTTAGGGTGCAGAGGAGGGAGAGTAGGCTTCCAATGGATGTGAAGTCCCTCACGCTTCTTGTGTGAGGTTCCTGGATCCGCGTTACTTCCTGCGGCAAGCAGGTCACGTAGCTTGAAGACTCGTGGGTTTCCATCGTCATCCAAGAAGTGAAAGCTGCAATCCTCACAGCAGTGAGCCGCTGGAATGACAACCACGTTTGAATCAGGCCCGTCACCACCACTGTACGGACCAAGGCGGTTGGAAATGGCCTGAGCCACACCCATCATCTTGGCACGATGAAGTTCAGTCTTTGCTACCTTGAGCCAATCACGCTTGTTTGTCTGGAGCTTACTTGCGAGCGTTGACGCAAGCTCTTGCGCTGAGCGGCGAGACTCTAGAGCGGACACTACCTCATCCCGAACTACTCCACGAATAGTTTCCTCGGTGAGGATCTGTCCGCTGATCGCAGCGAACTGACTGTATAGTCCGTCCGTGATCTCGTCTTGGATGCGCTTCAGGCTGGCAGCGGCCGTAAGACGTGCGTGCTCGATAGCGAGGCGCTCGCTCTCAGTGTACACCACTGCCTTCTTCTCGTCGCGGAGCTTCTCGAACGTGATGTCCTTGTACTCACGTGACTTCAAGAAACTCTTGAGTCGCCCCAACAGGTAGGACGACTCAACGAGGTCAAGCGATTCTAGTGGCAGCTTGCCGTACTGACGCAACTCCTCGAACTCTTCAGACGTGATGGCGTCCTTTCCCAAGGTAACCATCGTCAGCCAGTTCATATGGATGCGTACAATACGCCTAAGCTCGTTGAGCGGTAGCTTTGCCATCCCCTAACTTTTCCGACCACTCAACCAGCGATGTAGGCCTTGACGATCGCGTAGGCCTTATTCAGACCTTCCATGCCACTCTTCTTCAAGTCATCCTTGCTAGGCAAGGACTTCTTCACGGGCTCGTGGCCACGCAGATAGAGGGATGTGTCCGCTGCTGGACGAAGGCCGCTCAGAGGAGTGCGAGTGATCGGAGTTCCATCCTCTGTGCGCTGACGTACAATAGGAGAAGCGCTCTTACGTACTGGCTGCTCCTCCTCAACAAACGGGAACAACCCATTTGTGTTGATTTCGCGACGTGGACGTGGTGACCATTCGTGACTCATGATGTACTCCTTAGAATGTTCGACACTTCGTCCTGAAGGCTGTTCAGCATTGTGTCGAAGAGGTGATCGGACCTGCGTACTAGCTCTTCTTCAGCGTTGTTCTCAAGGACGATTTCGTCCTTGCCTTCTACCTGAGACTTCGCCAGCTTCTTCAATCCCTCTCCGACAAGCGCAAGCTCCTCTGGGCGTAGGTTCGTACGTACCTTCATTCAAGCCCTCGTGTCGTTGCGCCCTGGCACAGAGCCACCACCGTTGCCACCATTGAAGTTCATGATCTCAGCGAGGGTACCTGCGACCTTCATCGCAATCATCATGCACTCCAACTCGGTCACACGGAGACTGACAGAACGGATCGAAGAAATCAAGCCTGGATTGACGTCTGGGCCAAAAACAGGCGGGAAGACACAGGACAGAATGGCGTGGTCTTGGTTCGTGAGAGGATCAACCCCACGGCTGTTCTTCACACGGTTCACGACCTCCATGACGATGGCAACAGCGTTGTCGTAGTCCAGCGAGCCATCTGGGTAGCGACGGAAGATCACGTTGCCGTTAGGACGGTCCATCGGTGCACGATACTGCGCACGCATGGTCTCCGTTGGAACGGTTTCTGGTGCTCCCATGTCAGTCTCAGGCATTCCAGTGAGAGGCACTGCGCCTTGAGCCTTCAAAAGGTCAGCGTTTCCAGGAATCATGTTTACTGGCATGCGTGACTGCATCACATCCTCACATATAGGCTCTTACGAACCGATGTCTTGTTGTCCTTCAGTGGATCGGAGCCAGCAGTCTGCTTTGTCTTGTCCTGCTTCTCCTTACTCTCACGGTGCTCACGTTCGACCTTCTGGGCCAGATTGTGAGGGTTCTTGTCCGGCTTCTTACGCTTGCTACCCTTACCGTGGTTCTCCTTCCACTTCTTGTACTCTTCTTGAGTCTCGAAGTACTTGTACTTTGGAGAACCATCCTTATCGTAGCCCGTCTGCACGCGCGCTACGTACTTGCCGCCACGCTGTTCACCGACTGTCTTAGATGCAGCTGCGTCCTTGACTGGCTTCGTCTTGTTGGCAGCAGTCGTTGCAGGTGCAGTTGGACCCTTGTGAAGGTCGTGACGGATGTAGAGTTCCATGAATCAGCCCTCCCACTTAGGAGTCTGCGTCTCCTTGATGGAATGTGCATCTCTGCAACGAGGGCAGGCGTTTGTGCTCTTGTGGATAATACCACAACCGCAGGTCACAAACTGCTCAAGCGCACCCTTGCTGACTTCATCAGGAGGTGTCTCCACCTTCCTAACAGGAACAACAGGTGGCTCCCACTCGTTGGCACGGCGAGTAGTACCAATAGCGGGCTGTGGTTGAGCCGTGCCAGCGTAGAAGTCATGCAGACGATAAGCACGAGCCATGCCCAGTGCCTGCTGGGCACGTAGACCCTTCTCGACTTCCTCCTCATGTTCCTTCTTCTGCTTGGCTTCCACCTCAGCAGATTCAAGACCAAGACACGACTTCTGAACGTTGTCGGTGGTCTGGCGCAGCAAGCGAAGTGCTTCGTCGTGATTCGTCATACTAGTCCTCATGAAGGTAGTATCTGCTAGTGTAGCAGAAGCAGATAGCTCGTTCAATGCCTTGATCAACTTACCCTTGTGTGTACTGAGCTTCGTCTTGAACTGCTCGATTGTCATCTGCTTCATCGAACCGAAGAAACGCTCGTCATTGTAGTGATGCAAATACGCAGACTTAGCTTCGGCAGCTGAGTTGAACCCGAGCATGCACTTCTGCTCATCTACAGACTTGAACTCTGGAGCCTTCATCTGTGTGATGATGAACACCTTGGTGGACTCCTCGTTGGGGCCCACGTATACGTCTACTGCATCACCATCTGTACCTAGCGTACCGCGAACGTACCCGTATGGGTACTTCATCTTGGTTTCGCCATGTTCATCATTGTGCGCGTCATACCATTGGCGCACCGAGCCCTTCCGATTCTCAACTGAGATCGGCAGGCCTTGGAAATCGATGCGACCCTGAAGCTTTCTCATCTACGTACGTCTCCGATGACATCGTCTAGGGAAATCTCAAGGAACTTCTCCCCAGATTCCACACGTACGGTTGGAGTCGCACGTGTAGGTGGCTTCACCCTTCCATCCTCTAGTGCCTTCGCCAAACGCAGTGCGTCTCCCAGCTTCTGTGCCTTAGTGAAAGTATCGGAGTACTTTGGCGCGTGCGTCTCGTCTTCACCACCCTGCCCCTGTTCACCGCCACCCTCAGCAGGAGGCTCTTCACCAGGGCTACCAGCTGCCTGGTCCATCTGCTCTGCTTGCTGGCGAGCCTGCATTGCTTGGATGTACGTCGGGTTGAGTGGGATGTCGCCGTCAGGAAGGTCGGGCAGGTCTTCTGCACGACGAATCTCGTTCAGCGTCATGTACGACGAGACCTGCTCCTTGCGCAGCTCGTGCTTCTCCATCTCCGTGAGTTCATCGAGGCCGACGAAATCGAAGATGAAGTGATCATCAATCTTCTCGATGATGTTCTCGTTGATCTGCTTAGCAATGAAGCGCAGCAGCGGCTTGAGTCCTCGGTCACGTGATGCCTTGAGCTTCCACTCCTGGCTGCTCTCGAAGAGCGGCGTCTGGCTCACACCACCATGCAGATCGAAGTTCAACTCTGCTGGGTCGATGAGGAACACCGCAGACGTAACCTTGATCAGATACTCAATCCACTGAGAGTACTCCATCTCGGAGTTAGAACGGTCAAGCGGAATCCACTCAATACCCTGTTCAGACTGGAAGATAGGGGTCTTCCATGCGTTCTGAACGCCTTCCATCTGTGCCCTCCACTGACGACGGAACGCCTCAAGCTGATCCGGAGTCATGCTATCACCCTTGAAGGAAAGCATGCCCTTCGGTGCAGTTCCCTGCATGAAGAAGCGCCTGTTGTACTCTTCAGCGTACAGATGCGACGTGATAGTCTGGATCAGCATCTCCAGTTCAGACTGACCGTAGCCTTGAATGTAGAGATCTGTGCGGGGGTTACGCACACCAAATGCCAGTTCATCACGTGTATATACGTTCCAGATTTGTCCGTTGAACACCTGAACGAACGCAGGACGATCGTCACGAGAGCGGTTGTACAGCTTCATCAGCTTGAATGGATCTGGCGCGCTGCGGTATGGACCACCATTACCATACAACTGCTCATTGACTGTGCCGTTAGTCAAGCGTGATGAAAGAGGTAGGTCACGGCCTCCATCGCCCTTCTCACCATCGAGCATTGGAGCAGCCATGCGAATCGTCGACGCGTCTACTGCCATGAACTCGTAAGGGAGTCCACGACGGTCAGGCACAATCTCGAACGTCATCTGATCGTACATGAGCGAGTCTCGAACTACCTTCTTGAGGAAGGTCTCGAAGTCATCACGCTTGTACGGATTGTGGGGATTCTCGTCCTTCGAACCACAGGAGTAGACGAACTTCTCCATGTCTTGGATCATCTCACGTTCACCCTTGGTAGTCATCTTACCAGGGTTCTTGTGCTTGATGACGTATCCAACAGACTTGGAGTTACGGAATGGAACAGAGAATGAAGCTACCTGGTTGCACCTTGTTTGGAGGATTGCAGCCACGATTGCCAGCTGTCCTGGGATCTTCTTGAGAATGTCGTAGCTGAGAGAGTACTTGCGATCCTTGTAGCCCATCACGTAGTGGACTGTCAGCGGATCCTCAAACAACGAGTTGAATGCGTGCTTGGGTTCGTCGAGCTTGATCCTGGACTTGGCAAGATCTTCCCTCGCCAGTAGCGGGATGTTACTGGATGGAGCGGTCCACGAAGAGACCTGATGTACCCACTGGTCGAACTCGCTCATACGCACCTTAGAAGGGCATCAATGGACTTGGTCATTCTATCACACACCCACTGATCGAACAAATCTCGATCCTTACCTGCGATCCAATGCAGACCCTTAGCAACTTCGTCACTAGGATAGCCTAGCTGGTTTACCAAGAACTCGGCTTCTAGATCGGACGGAGTAAGTTGAGCATACACCTCAGCTAGTCCTGTACTAAGGGACTTGAGCATGTCTACTGCATCGTTGGACTTCTTGACTGGGATGAGGTTTCTCTTGCCAGCCTTCTCGTTGTTTGCCTTACGATCACCCTCAAGCTCGTCATCTACAGTGCCACCGCCACCGTACTTTCCACCTTCGTCTGGGTCATCATGGGAAGCTTCGTGTCCAGAAGCAGCGCCAACAGGTCGCTTCGTATACGAAGCCTTGTGCTCCATGGTTTCACGGTCTTCGTCCTTCGTGTCCGTTCCCGAAGACGACACAGAGGGTAGCGCCTTACGTATATCTAGGTAGTGCTTCATCGCTGCCAACCTGCCTTCACATAGAGTCGAAGTCCCTTAGCAACGTGCTTGTTTGCTGAGACTGTCTCAGTGGAATCATCAGCATTTCCCGCTGCTGTGTCCTGCTTTGCACCCGCCGGCTCATTCCTCTTGGATGCAACGTTATCTGTTGCCTTCTCACTCTCAGACTTACCGGACGTCGGAGGCGACAGCAGGTAGTGACCACCGCTCGCCACGCCCTTGGTTCCGTAATGGAGAGTAGCATGACCGAGGGCTCCACTGTAAGGGGAAGCTGCAGCCGCACCAACAGCGTTTCCAGCTGCTGCACCCTGGTTGTACGCGTTGGCCATCACAGCGGAGATGCCAGGCGTCTTCTTCTGTGCACCACCACCAGCTTCTGGCTTCTGCTGTACGTTCTCAGACGGCTTCTTTCCGTGTTCACCAGCTGCCTTCTCAACGTCCTTCATCTGCTGGGTCATCTCAGGCGTTGGAACATGACCGCCGTCAATGTGCTCCTGTAGCATGTCGTGCGCTTGCTGAAGTGTCTCACGGCGCTGTGGGTCAAGGTTTGGGTCGTTCAGGTGAGTCTTGAGATTCTCCTGGATCTTACGAGCCTTGTCAGCATGACCTTGTGCCTGCAGCTTTTCCTGGTCATTGGCAGGCGGACGACGTACGTTCGCTGCCTTCTCAGACTCTGCCTTCGCCTGGTCCTTGGCCTGGGCAGCCTGGGCCTTCTCCTGCTCCTTCTGAGCCTTCTGCTGAGCCTTGGCGTCTTCCTTGGCCTGCTTATCCGCTGCTGCGTCGACCTGCTTTGCCTGTTCGTGCTGCTGACCAAGCTCCTTCGCCTGAGCACTGTGCTGCTCAGCATGAGCGTCCATCTCCTTCTTAGCAGATGTACGGTGGTCAGAAAGCTCCTTCTCAGACGCTTCCTTGTGTGCAGCTGCTGCTGCCTTGCCCTTGGACTTATGGTCTGCGATCTCAGTCGAGGCCTTCTCCTTGTGCGCAGACAGCTCCGCTGCTGCCTTCTCCTTGTGCGCAGCCAGCTCCTTGGACGTCTTTTCCTTGTGAGCAGACATTTGCTCCTTGGACTTAACCTTGTGGTCGTCCAACTTGCGCTTCGACTCAGTGATCAGTTCCTTCGCAGCAGCAACGTCCTTCTGTGCTTCCTTGATCTTCGCCTTGTCAGGCTTTTCACTAGAACGGAGGCTGCTAACACGCTTCTGTGCCTTGGCATGCTCGTCTTGAGCATCCCTGTGTGCTTGTGTAAGCTCCTTCTGCTTAGAACTGTGCTTCTCTGACAGTTCCTTGCCTGCAGCCTCGTGCTTTGCTGTAAGCTCCTTCTCACGAGTCTTGTGCTTGTCTGAGAGTTCCTTCTCACGAGCAGAATGGCCTTCTGCCAGCTTGCGACCCTTCTCTTCGTGAGCGCTTGCCATGTCGGAGGCCTTCTTCTTGCTACGCTCAGCGATTTCCTTCTCACCGGCAGCGTGCTTATCCGAAAGCTCCTTTGCCTTCTTCGAGCCTGCTTCCTTGTGATCAGATACAGCACGCTTAGCCTTCTCAGACGCACGTTCCTTATCTAGATTCTCGACCTTTTGACCTTCAATAGGATCCTGCTTAGGCTGAGCTGAATCCTCTTCATCAACCTCAGACACCCACTTCTTTGCTGGGTCCTGCTCTGGCTTTGACTCAGTGATATCCTTGTCGGATACCTCTTGAGTAACTTCGTCGTCTGACACGTGCATTGTGCCGTCAGTCTCAGCTACGCGCTGCCAGTTTGGGTCACGTTGCTTCATCTCAGCGGAACGCATAGACGAAGACTTACTGCCGTGCTTCGCAGCTTCCTTGTGCAGCCCGTGCTTGTGGAGGGTATCTGAAAGTTCCGCATGTTCTGCATGCCCAAATCCTTCAGTCTTCTTTGCTGCCTGCTGCTCATGAAAATGAGCTAGCTTCGAGTCCCCGTCCTTGCGGAACTTGTCTGCAAGTGCGTAATGCGTAGCTGGGTGTGCGCTCTCGAAGTCCTTCTCGTCAGTCGAATACATATCGATCTGCTGAGTTGCCTTCTTCTTTGAGGAACCAGGAGGTGCCTGTCGTGGCTCTCCCGTAGGCTCACCTTCAAGCTTCGGCTCATACTTGAAGTCTTCATCCTTCATCGAGTTACGAGCAGCGATGCCTTCTTCGGCAATCTTGTTCTTCTGCTCGGTATCAGCCGTTGCTTGAGCTTCTTCTTCCTTCTTCTTACGAAACTGCTTCTGTCTAAACGACTCAGGCTTGTCCGAAGCAGCCGGATCAGGTTGAGAGGTTTCAGCGTGTATCTTGCTAACACGTTCATCAACAGACGAAACAGACTGTCCGGACAAAGGATCGCGCTTCTTCTCTGTCGACTCAGGCGCTTCATTGTCCGGAGACATCTGCTTAGCTGCAGCTGAGCCTACTGGAACCTTCCAGTAGCCACCAGGCGTACGACCAGCGTTTCCCGGAGGTGGCTTGTCGGCCTTGACGTAGTCATACTTCTTACCAGAGCCGCCACCTGGACCCGCACCACCACCACCCATCTTAGGAGCTGGAGGCTTCCCACCCATTCCACCTGCGCCGAGCTTAGGCTGCTGCCCTGGAGGTCCCTTAGAACCTGCTGGCGCACGCATACCTTGTGGCGGACGAATGCCAGACGGCCCCTTGTTGAGGCCGTCCAGTGTAACGTCTAGTGGAAGGAAGAGAATCTCTCGCATCAGATCAAGCCTGCCTCACGAAGTTCTGCCTCGGTGTAGTCGCTGCCTTCCAACATGTCGTTGATGATGGCCTTTGGATCCGCATTGATTCCCTGGAATCCACCAGACGCGTTGCCCTTTGGCGAACCGTGTTGTTGAGCCGGCACCAAGTCTGACACATTTTCTTCTGAAGTTCCAGTAGGAGGTGAAGCTCCTTCGTTTGCAAGGAACTCTGCCAGACGCTCTCCTCCAGCCCTGTAAGCTGCTGCGCGCTTCTTTTCCCACAGAATTTGAGCAGTCCTGTTGTTGCGCTTCCTACGCACAGGCATTTCTGTCAGTTCCATAGGGTCTTCCTCAGACCTGGACTTGTTCAGGAGGTCAGCAGGTACCTCTAGTGCACGTGCTTCTTCAAGCGTTTCTAGCTTGTCCTCATACTTTGCTTCCTGGCACACCAGGAACTCAAGATGAGCCTTTGCCGTAGTGAACAGCTGATGTGTCTCACCAGGTGCAATGGTGATCTCATCTCCAGGCAGCAGCCGTGCGTACTTCTTCTCTTCCACGCCTTCCTGCTCAACAAAGACAGAGCCCATTCCAGTGATGACAACGTACGTACGAGACTTCTTCTGGTGACGAAGCTTTGCACCAACAGCACCAGGAGCCATGACCTCACGGTACATCTCATACTTACCCGTATAACCACCTAGCCTGTAGCCGGTTGGAACTGACTTCGGGTCAACACCACGAGCACCAAGCGGTCTATGTGTGTCACCAAGCACCTCTTGCGCATGCTCAGCGCGGTACTGGGAGCGCTTCTTGATCTTCGTTGGATCAGGTGCTCCGTGTCTTGCCTTACGATTGTGTGCAGCGTAGATAACCTTCGTCATACCCCTCAAACCTCATGTCCGTTAGCCTTCGAGATGTCTCGAAGAGCGTTGTAATATCTCCTGAACTGTGCAAGCCACTTCTGGTAGTTCTTGTTCGTGCAACGGCACTTGATTGGAGTCTCAACGGACTTACCACCACTCACCAGTTGGATGTTGGTACCAATCCTACCACGACCATGACAGTCTCGGCAGCTCCTGTCGGCCCAGAACTCCAGGACTTCGGAAGGCAGGTTCTCACGAGCACACGCAGAGAACTTCTCCTGATCTTCCGCCCACTTCCTACGAACTACATCTGCTAGTTCTGGCTCCAGCCCTTCTAGAACCTTGTCGAGAGATTCCTGAATAGCTTGTTCCTTCCAAGGCTTCATATCCCCTCGTTTCTCGAATCAATGGTCACGGCTTGCATCGCCTATAGCGTAGGCAGCCTCTTCGTGCGCCGAGCTACGGTATGCGTCCTCTCCACGCACTAGAGCAGTTGTCCAACCGCCGATGCCCATCCATGCATAGCCAAGGAACCAGATGATACCACCCAGAACCGAGCCTGTCACCCATTCACCGTGTCCGAGGCCAACAACCAGCTGGACGATCAATCCGATGATAAAGGAGGACAACATCCAGACTTCAAACTGTTCAACGTGCACATGCTCGTGAACCTGGATTGGCTCAAACCTCTCAACGTCGTTCTGTTCCTTCACGTACCAGTTGTAGAAGATGGCATGCCCCATGGTAGTACCACCCCACCTACGATACCAAGTACGAGCAGGCCAGGAGTCTACCTTCCAGTTGAAGACAAGGCATCCCTGCTCCCAGCGAAGGTTCTCACCCCACGCAGCCCACAGTATGACCCAGACTAACCAGACAATAATGTCGAACGGCCAAGTCCAAATGTATGGTATGAAGCGGTTCCAGCGCATGATCAACCTCTCCTGAACTCCTGCCTAGGTCCAGTTTGCCTAGGATTTCTGCCCTCGTAGTACTGACGCTCGACGAGCCTGATGATTTTTGAGTCTCTCCGCAATGGATCTAATGTTGTGAGGGTGAAATCTTCACCGATCGCTACCTTCGTGCGCATGTCTACTGGAGCGCCATTCAGGCGAACGTATCCACGCTTGACCATCTCCTTGGCCTGCCTCACACTCTTTGCCATGCCTGATAGATGTAGGACTACCCACACTTCGGCTTGCGTAGCAGTGATACTTGGCCATTGGACGACGACTGGCATGAGCGTAACATACCACAAAGCAAAACGGCCCGCCATGTTTCCATGACGAGCCGTTCGGCGCCTCCACCACTCCGTAACGATCCGGAGAATCGGGGAGAGGGATTCGAACCCCCATTACGCTGATTCAAAGTCAACTGTCTTGCCGTTAGACGATCCCCGAGAGCCCACACCGAGACTTGCGCTCGGCTTTCCTGGTTACGAATCAGGTGTGTCGCTATCTACACTTTGCGGGCTAATGCCGGTTTCACTGAGGATTGCCGGCTTCCTCACCAGTCATAGGGACTGGCACCCTGTGCGTATCAGCTTACCATGAGCTTGACCGTGCTGTCAATCTCCTTGGCCCAGAAGTCCTTCTCACCACCAGACTTCATGAACGAGGCAATGACCTCGAACACCTGGTCGGAGAAGCCACCGACGTTGAGAACGCTCTTGTCAGTAGGCACCTGTACTGTAGACATAGGTGCGATGTTGATGCAGACCATGCGTGCCTTCGGGTTGCGGGCCTTGTAAGCCTGCCACTCGTGCGCTGCACTGGTTCCACGGTACCCGAACGGGTTGTTCCCGCCGTCGAACCACGACTCGTTGTCCGAGATGATGATGACGAGGTCGCCCTTCGCCTTCTCGCTGTTCAGGAGTCGAAGACCACACGACACGTCCGTACCACCACCAGGGGTGTTGATCTTCTGTGCGTTGGTGACGACCGAATCACGTCCGTTGAGCTTCAGCTTACGAGCCGACGTATCGAACCCGTATACTTCTGCCTCGTCGTTCTGACGCAGGACCACCGAAGCAATCAGCGCAGCGACGTCCGTGTAGCGCATCTTGCTCGAAGCAGTGCCACGGTCACCCGTGACGATGCCACTCATGGAGCCAGACGTATCCACAAGGACCTGGACCTTGCCCTCGAACTTAGGAACGTTGGAGACCGCGACCTCCATCGCATCCTGAAGTGCATTCGTCAGCTTGGTAGGAACTTCCGCATCCACGAACATGTAGCTCGTAAACAACTGGTACGGGAAGTTCTTCGACGCACGGACCTGTACGGGGTCACGCAGTCGCTCTGCGAGCATGTCCACCATCGCCTGGTCCTTCAGCACGTTGTGGCGTGCGAAGGTGTTCAGGTTCATCCTGGTCATCTGCCAGCGTGCGTTCTTCGCGATCTCCGTCCACTCCTTGTCGGAAAGGTCGGACGCCGTGAGCAGCTGGAACGGCACGTCCGGGATGACCCTCTTGCCCTTCTCACCTGCCTTGAACGCCTCGAACTCCTTGAAGCACTTCGGAAGAGAGCGTCCATCGTACTTGCGATCGCATAGGTATGCGAACGCAGCCGACTGAGACTTCGTCTCAGGCTTTGGGTGAACCATCTTGATCACGTCTGCGAGCGACGGGTTGTTACCCACCATGTCACGCAGAAGCTGCTCAGGGGAGCGCTTTGCAAGCCACTCCTGCACCTTCTTCTTCGGAGCCGTACCGAGCGACGAGCGTCCGGTTGCACCCGAGCGCATGATCTGCACGAAGTTGCGCAGCATGCGACCGTTGTCGATGACACGATCGAAGACCTGCTTGAACAGGCCCACGTCCCGAGACGCCAGAACAGCCAGAAGGAATGCAGGCATGTCCTTCATG
>Ga0247823_10000823_pt1 | contig 26187 bp, 30 predicted proteins | sample 13C_PalmiticAcid_2_FD_192426 | JGI IMG/M metagenome (GOLD analysis project Ga0247823, IMG submission 192426) | Soil microbial communities from agricultural site in Penn Yan, New York, United States - 13C_PalmiticAcid_Day30 | ecosystem: Environmental > Terrestrial > Soil > Agricultural land... | reverse complement strand
CTTCTGGAACTGGCGGCGCGCGGTGGCGGGCTCGATGCCGAGATCGCGCAGGTCGTCCTCGCTCCAGCGGCGGGAGGGGTCTTCCTCGACCAGGCGCAGCAGCTTGTCGATGATGACGCCGGGCGCGTTGGGATCGTCAAGCGGGCGGCAGCGCTTGCAGGGGCGCAGGCCGGCGGCGAGGGCTTCGTCGGGCGATGAGAAGAAGGTGATGTTTTTCGACAGCGGGGTGCGGGCGGGGCAGACGGGGCGGCAGAAGATGCCCGTGGTCTTCACGCCGACATAGATCACGCCGTCCAGCTCCGGGTCGCGGCGCTGGATGTGGGCGTACAGTTCATCGTGGTCAGGAAGGCGGTTCAACATGACTGGCTCTTCGTGTGTCCAACTTACAGGACAGATGTAGGCGCCAGCCAGATGCGTTGCCGCAGAAAAAACGACACGGCCATTTCGAGTGAGTAGCGGCGATCAGGGCCGGAATGGCTTGCTGAGGAAGCGCGACCCCTTGAGGCCATAGCGCCAGGGGAGGTCGGCGGCCTTGGTGATGCCGATCCGGGGGCCTGCAACAATTTCGGGTGTCGCTGTGCAGGCCGTCAGCGCAAAGGGCGGCGCGTCGAGGGCGAGGCCGTTGTGCTCGCCCGTGATTGCCAGGGCTTGGGTAAGCCGGCCTGGGCCGGAGCATAGCAGGCGGGGATCCTCAGGGCCGCGGCGCTCGCGCATCGCCGCGAGGCCTTCTGTCGGCTCAAGCGCGCGGATGAGCACGGCGCTGGCCGAGCCTTCCGGCTCGCAGACGAAGTTAACGCACCAGTGCAGGCCATAGGAGCGATAGACATAGGCGTGGCCGGGCGGGCCGAACATCACGGCGGTGCGCTCTGTCCTGCCGCGATAGGAATGCGCGGCGGGCTCGGTGTGGTGGTAGGCCTCGACCTCCACGATCAGGCCACCAGCGCCGCCGAACAGGAAGGTAGCCCCGATCAGGTCGGGAGCGACCTCAAGCACCGGGCGGGCGAAGAAGGCTTTATCGAGTTTCCTGGGTCGGATCATGCGGAGGGGCCGGAATGGGACGCAGGCGGGATATTGGCCGCAGACATAGCAGAACAAACTCGGCCAAGTTCAGCCGTGGCCAGTACGCCTGCTTGACTTCACCGCTGTGGAGGCTTTTGACAGGGCCATGAAACCGCCCACACAAAGACAGCTGCGCGCCGGGGAACTTGTCCGGCATGCGCTCATGGATATCCTCGCGCGCGAGGAGTTTTCCGACCCCGATTTGGCTGGAAAGTCGATCACGGTCACGGAAGTCCGCATCTCGCCGGATCTCAGGAACGCCACGGGCTTCTGCGCGCCCTTGGGCGGGGAAGATACGGAGAAGACCATTGCAGCCCTGAACCGGGCGGCAGGCTTTCTGCGCGGCCGGTTGAGCCGCGAGATCGACATGCGCGTCACCCCGGTGCTGCGCTTTATCTCGGACGACAGCTATGACGAGGCGCGGCGCATCGAGCAGCTGCTGGCATCCGACCGGGTGCGGCGCGATCTTGTGAAGCGCGACGAGGACTGATCGGGGGACTGAGCAGGATGACGCAGTCCTTCATGATCGCCGTCACAGGCGGGTCGGGCTCGGGCAAGACGACGCTGGCGCGCGCGCTGTACGCGCGGCTGGGTGCGGAGAGCTGCCAGCTGGTAACGGAAGACAACTACTATTTCGGGCGTGCGCACTATGGCGCGGCGGCGCTGACCATGCAGCACGCCGAGCTGGAACGGACGTTCAACTTCGACGATCCGGCCAACAAGGACATGGCCAACCTGCGCCGCGATATCAAAGCGCTGAAGCGCGGCGACACCATCGAGCAGCCTGTCTATGAATTTGCCAGGCACGACAGGGCGCCGGGCGTCACCAAGCGGGTCGAGGCGCGCAAGGTTGTGATCATCGAGGGCATCCATGTGCTCTCCGATCCGTCGTTTGCGAAACTGTTCGACCTCACCGTGTTCGTCGATGCGCCGGCCGACCTGCGCCTGATCCGGCGTATCCGCCGCGATGAAGCGGAGCGGGGCAGGAGTGCGGAGAGCGTGATCCAGCAATACCTGCGCTTTGTGCGCGCCGCGCAGTCGCGCTTCATCGATCCGGCGCGCCACATCTGTGATATCGTCGTCGCGTGCGAAGCGGCGCCTGCGAACCAGGATGCGCCGCCGGATGCGGATTCAATTGACAGGCTAGTCGCGCCTGTCTGGGTGCAGCTCCAGAAGCTTGGCGTTGTGCCTTCGAGTTAACTCTGCTGCGCCTGCACACGGGAACCTGCCGCAAGACCAAGTGTTCACTTCCGACAGGGTATTCCGCTCGGAGAACCACCATGGCGCAGACAGGATATGATCGTCCGCAACCGGGCGATCCCACACACGACATTTCCGTTCAGGATGCACGTCAGGGCAGAAACGTAAAAGGCATGATCTACGTGCTGGTAATCGGCATTGCGCTGGTTGTTGCTGCATATGCGGTGATGCTTGCGCTGTCGGCAGAGCCCGTGACAGTTGATAATCGCGCAGCTGAACAAGTTGCGCCGACGCAAGCTCCTGGGGCCCCTGCCGCAACGACGCCGGAAACTGCACAGTCTCCATCTTGAAGCACAGAGCGGCGATTGCCGCTCGCTCAGGTGTAGGTTAGGTTTCAAGCACAGAGCCTGAAGACGTAAACGTCAAACGGCCTCCTCCCCCAACGAGTCTCCTCCCTGCGCGGGCATGCAAAGCTCGCGAACGAACATCGGCGTGGGCAAAGCGGTCATTCGCCCACGTTGCGTAGTCGGCACGGTGAATGCCGGTCGAAGGTGAGGAGAAAAGAATGAAGCTTCAGCAGACAACGCACAGCGACAATGCCGAAAAGCGTGACGGCTTGCGCAACCTGATGATTGTTGCAATTGGCACCACCGGCATGATCGCGCTTGCGACCGGCGTGATGGCGATACTCACTTCACCGGACGGCTGGGTGATGAAAGCTGCGAGCCAGGCAATGGTGACGGCCCATGAGGGCACGCTCGCATCCTACACGCTCGCAGATACTCAATAGCCCGAGGCGCTATTAAGCGCCGCCTTCCGGGAGGTCGGGCACGCCCACGATGTGGAAGCCCGCGTCCACGTGGACGATCTCTCCCGTGATCGAGCGGCCGAGCGGCGACAGCAGATACAGCGCGCAACCGGCGACACCCTCCATCGAGGTATCTTCCTTCAGCAGCGACCAGTCGCGGCCCGTGCTCATCAGCGTCTTGCCGCCCTTGATGCCGGCCATTGCGAGTGTGCGCATCGGGCCTGCCGAGATCGCATTCACGCGGATGCCCTTCGGGCCGAGGTCGCGGGCTGCATAGCGGGTGGCGGCTTCGAGGCCGGCCTTGGCGACGCCCATGACGTTGTAGGAGGGCACGACGCGCTCGGCGCCGAGATAGGTCATCGAGACGATCGAGCCGCCCGGGTTCATGATTTCCGAAGCGCGGCGCGAGGCGTCGACGAAGGAGAACACCGAAATATCCATCGCGCGGCGGAAGCCCTCGCGCGTGGTGTTGCCGACGAACGAGCCCTGCAGCTCTTCCTTGCCGGCGAAGGCGATGGCGTGGACCATGAAATCGATGGTGCCGTACTTTTCCTTCAGCTGGGCAAAGGCGCTATCCATCTCGGCGTCGTTGGTGACGTCGGCCGAGATCATGGTGTTCATGCCGATGGATTCGATGAGGGGGCGCACCCGGCGCTCCAGCGCCTCGCCCTGGTAGGTAAAGGCCATATCGGCGCCCTGGGCGGCCAGCTGCTGGGCGATGCCCCAGGCAATCGATTTGTCGTTGGCGACGCCCATGATGAGCCCGCGTTTGCCCTTCATCAGATCGCCCTGCGGGAAGGTCCAGTCGGCCATGTGCGCGCTCCGTTCTGTGCTGTTGGCGGGGTAGGGGTGTGCGCCCGGCCAGTCAAGCAGGCGGGGCCAGTCAAGCATTGCCCCTGCTGCGTTGCCGCCTAAGATCGGTCCGACATATCAAAGGGGTGGGAAGTTGAGCGAACTCGGCGATCTGATCGAAGCAGCCAGCCTCGCCCCGGGCAAAAGCGGCCTCCTGAAGGCCGTGATCCGGGCGGCGGAAGACTCGGTCGAGCCGGAGGAGGCTGCCCGCTGGCTCGCCAGCGTGGAACCTGCCCAGTACGACGTTGATGCCCGCGTCATGGCTGCGGAATTTCTTGGTGGCGGCGGGGAGACGCCGGCTGCCCTGCGCTGGGTGAGCGGCGACGAGCCGAAGCTGTGCGTGGCGCGCGCCCGCATCCTGCTCGATGCCGGACGTACGGGTGAAGCAGCCGAAACCTACAGCGCGGGCGTGACGGCGGATGCGTCGCTGCGCGATGAACAGCTGGATGCGGCGTTGGCGCCGAAGCAGGCGGCGAGCGCCAGCAATGTCTTCAATCTGCGCGGCGGCCGTGCTGCGCCGGCTCAGGATGAGGATGCGCCGGTCAATCGCACCGGGCGCGAGGCCAAGACGTTTGCCGATGTCGGTGGTCTCGACGAGGTGAAGAAGGATATCTCGCGCAAGATCATCCAGCCTTTCCGCAATCCGTCGCTATTCTCGAAGTTCAAGCGCAAGGCGGGCGGTGGCGTCCTGCTCTATGGTCCTCCCGGTTGCGGCAAGACGATGATTGCACGCGCGACGGCGGGCGAGGTGGGCGCGAGCTTCATCTCGATCGAGATCGCCGAAGTGCTCGACATGTATATCGGGCAGTCGGAGAAGCGGCTGGCCAATGCGTTCGAGAATGCGCGCGGGGCGAAGCCGGCCGTGCTGTTCTTTGACGAGATCGAGGCGCTGGCCGCGCGGCGCCGGTTTGGCCATGCCGATCATGGCGCGAGCCTTGTCTCGACCTTTCTCAATGAGATGGACGGGGTGAACGCCAGCAATGACGGCATTCTCGTTCTGGCTGCCACCAACGTGCCGTGGGCGATCGATACGGCGTTCCGCAGGCCGGGACGCTTTGATCGCGTGATCTTCATTCCGCCGCCAGACAAGGAGGCGCGGCTCGCCATTCTCGGCATGGCGATGAAGGATCGTCCGCAGGAGACAGTGAACCTTGCGCCGATCGCCGAGGCGACTTCCGGTTTTTCCGGCGCCGATCTTGTGGGGCTGATCGAGGAGGCTTGCGACTTCGCGATCGAAGAGAGCCTCGACAGCGGCGAGATTGCGCCGATCAAGCAGAAGCACCTCACGGAGGCCGCGCGCTCGCGCAAACCCACTACGCTCGAATGGCTGTCGCAGGCCCGCAACTATGCGAAGTATTCGAATGAGGGCGGGCTCTATGATGACGTGACGGCCTTCCTCGACAAGCATTCGAAATAGGCGGCGCGGATGGACGGCTTTGAACGGGCCGCCAGCGAACAGGCAGCGATCGCGCTGATGCGCGCGGGGAACATGCGTGGCGCCGAGGCGCGCCTGCGCACGATGCTGACGTCCAATCCGAATGATGCGCGCGCCATGGCGTTGCTGGCGCGATGCAGGCTGGAGGAAGAGGGCAAGGCGCAGAAGGCCGAAGCGCTGGAGATCGCGCGGGCGGCGGCGGCCGTGGAGCCGGACGATCCGCTTGTCCGCGCGACGCTGGCCTATGCGCTGCAGAAAGCGGGGAAGGACAAGGCTGCGCGCGCCGAGCAGCTGCAGCTTGCCGAAGAGGTCGCCGGCGACAGGCCGGATGATTCAGATGCGCTGTTCAGCCTGGCGGTCGCGCGTTTCAACTCGGACGCGTATCGCAAGGCCAAGGGCCTGAAGCGGCTCAACCAGTATGCCGCCGCGCGCGATCTGATCGACGATGCGGAGCGCTTCGCCAGCGATCCGTATGAGCTGATCAATGTCGCGCACCTGCGCCTGCGCGAATGGAACTATGATGCGGCCGCAGCTCTTGCACAGCGCGCGATGCAGCTTGATCCGACCATGCCGAATTCATTCCAGATCCTGGCGGAATGTGCGCTCGCGCGGAAGCAGCCGCTGGATGCTTATGAGCTGGCGCTGGAGGCGTTGCGGCTGTCGCCGGGCGACAAGGAGATCATGCGGCTGCTGACGCGAGCGCGTGCGCGGCAGCATGGGCTGCTGCGGCCCTTCTTGAGCGGCGTCGACTGGATCGTGGAGATGGACCGGCGCGGGCTTGTGATTGTGCCGCTGCTGATTGGCGTTATCGGCGTGCTGTGGGCGCTGTCGGTGACCTATGATCTGGCGCGAGTGGAGTCGGGCCGGTCGCCGGCGATCCTGTTCTCCGTGGGGCTGGGCGTGGTCTTCACCTATGCGGCTGTCAGTTATCTCACGGCGGTGAATGCGCGGATGCAGATCCGGCGCGACCTGAAACGTGTGGCGCTGCCGAATTTCTGAGGGGCGGGCAAATCCCGCAAAAACGGCTGAAAAATCCTGCGTGAAAAATGTAGGATCGTGTCGGACTGCTCCGTCCTCAGGGCAAAAGAAGGAGATTTCCATGCGCTTTGTCATGCTGATGTATCCCGGCCCCGCAGCCGAAACGGAACGCTCGCCGGTGCCGGAAGGGCCGGAGGGGCAGAAGCTTCTCGAAGACATGATGGCGTTCAACCAGCGCATGGTGGACGCGGGCGTCATGCTGGGCGGGGAAGGGCTGAAGCCCACGCGCAACGGCGCGCGGGTGAAATACCAGGGCGGCGGCAAGACCATCGTGGTCGATGGCCCCTTCACCGAGACCAAGGAAGTGCTGGGCGGCTACTGGATCATCGAGTGTGCCTCGCTCGAGGAAGCGGTGGGCTGGGCCCGTCAGGCGCCGTGCCCGGCGGGTGAGTTCGTCGAGATCCGCCCGGTGTGGATGCCGGAGGATTTCGGCCCCGAAGCAGCCGCCATCGAGCGCTTGCAGATGGCGCAGATGGAAGAGCAGAAGCGCGGATAGTCCGATTTGGAGCGGAGGTCGATCAGACCTTCGCGACCATCACCGAGCCGTTGGTGCCGCCGAAGCCGAACGAGTTGGACATCACCATCTTGATGACCGCTTCGCGGGCTTCACGGATGATGTTCACGCCGTAGGCAAGCGGATCCAGCTTGTCGATGTTGATGGAAGGAGCGACGAATTTCTCTTTCATCATGATCAGCGAGTAGATCAGTTCCTGCACGCCGGCACCGCCGAGCGAGTGGCCGGTCATCGACTTGGTTGACGAGATCATCGGCTGGTCAGCGGCTTCCTGACCGAACACGGCGCGGACGGCTTCCAGCTCTTTCACGTCGCCGACAGGCGTCGAGGTGGCGTGCGGGTTGAGATAGTCGGGCGCGCGGCCGGCCTGGGCCAGCGCGAGCTGCATGGCGCGGGCGGCGCCTTCGCCGGACGGGGCGACCATGTCGTGGCCGTCGGACGTTGCGCCATAGCCGACAACTTCGCCGTAGATCGTCGCGCCGCGACGCTTGGCGTGTTCGTACTCTTCCAGCACCAGCATGCCGGCGCCGCCGGCGATGACGAAGCCGTCGCGGTCAGCATCAAAGGCGCGCGAGGCGCGGTGCGGCTCGGCATTGAACTTGGACGACATGGCGCCGAGGCCGTCGAACAGGCCCGACAGCGTCCAGTCGAGTTCTTCGCCGCCGCCGGCGAACATCACGTCCTGCTTGCCCCACTGGATCTGTTCGGTGGCGGCGCCCACGCAGTGCAGCGAGGTCGTGCAGGCCGACGAGATCGAATAGTTCACGCCGAGAATCTTGAAGAGGGTGGAGAGCGTCGCCGATGCGGTTGACGACATTGCTTTCGGCACCGCGAACGGTCCGACGCGGCGGGGCGAGCCCTTCTCGCGCATGGAGTCTGCGGCTTCGACAATGGCGCGGGTAGACGGGCCGCCCGTGCCGACGATCAGTCCTGTGCGCGGATTGGTGATGTGGCTCTGGTCGAGGCCAGCGTCAGCGATCGCCTGAGTCATCGCCATGTGGCACCAGCCGGCGCCGTCGGCCATGAAGCGCATCGCACGCTTGTCGACGTGGTCGACCGGGTTGGCCTTCGGCTTGCCATAGACCTGGGACTTGAAGCCCTTGTCGGCATATTCCTGGCTGAACGTGATGCCTGACGTACCGTGTTTCAGGCTGTCGGTGACCTCGCGAATCGTGTCGCCGATCGAGGAGACGATCCCCATACCGGTGACGACTACCCTGCGTAGATCCGGGCTGTTGGCGCCCATGTGTTCCAGCTCCCTAATAGACCTTGCGTCGCCGCCGCTAGGCAGCGTCTAGCAATCCGTTTTACGCGGCAGGCGCGATCAAGCCAACTTTCATGTCCTTGGCCTGGTAAATCTTTTCGCCATCCAGGAACACAGTCCCGTCAGCGATGCCCATTGTCAGGTGCGAGCGGATCGCGCGGCGGATGTCTATCTCATAACGCACCAGCTTCTTGTCCGGCGTGACCTGACCGGTGAACTTGCACTCGCCGACGCCAAGCGCGCGGCCCTTGCCCGACGAACCGGACCAGCCGAGCCAGAAGCCGACCAGCTGCCACATTGCATCGAGGCCAAGGCAGCCCGGCATCACGGGATCCCCCGGGAAATGGCATTTGAAGAACCAGAGATCGGGGTTGATATCCAGTTCGGCAATGATGTGGCCGCGTTTTGCTGCGCCGCCGTCGAGGCTGATCTCCTTGATGCGGTCCAGCATCAGCATGGGCGGGGTCGGCAACTGGGCGTTACCGGGCCCGAAAAGCTCCCCCCGGCCGCTCTTCAGCAGGTCCTCGTAGGAGTACGAGGACTGCGGTTTGTGGAAGTCGAACGGGGATTGGGGCATCGGCCACTCCGAAAGGTGTGGGCCGGTTAACACGGGGGGATAGGGGGCTCAAGCGCAGTGATTTTTGCGCTGGTGCAGCAAAATCCTAGTGGATTTCGGGGGGCGCGGTGAGGGGATCGATCCCCCACAGCTGGGCGCGGCGCACATAGCCTTTATGGCCCTCCGCTTCGACCTTGCACCAGGCGCCGTCGCAGTCGCCAAGGGCGAGGACGGCGCCAGCCTGGAAACGGGCGATATAAGCGGAACGCGGGTTCGCCTCGCGAAAAATCGAGCCGGTATCGGTGGTAATGGCGGTGCGCTCGGCGGCTAACTGGGATTTGTTGACCCAGACCTCATCCCCCTGCGGGTCGCGGATTTTGCGCCAGTCCTGGCTCTCGCGGATGATGACAACGGGCAGGCCGGCGCGTTCGTAGGTCCAGCGGATGGGGTAATCTAGGCTGGGACCGGAGCGGCCATTGACCGTGCCATGCCGCAGGCTGGCATAACGCGGCACGGGTTTGCCCGAAAAATCGCTGACGCGGGGCTCCATCGCCTCCGGGGCGTAGGCCTTGAAGCTGCCGGGGGTAAGCTGAGTTTGGGCATGCGTCGCAGCGGCGCCGAAAATCTGCGCAACAGCCAGTAAAATGATGAGGCGGAGGCGTTTTTCGCTCACGGCGCGGCGTTTCCCCGTCAATGAAAGCAGAACGCCGACAAAAGCATGGGGTGGTGAAAGTGCGCTTAACCACGGCCAATAAACCGGGGTGAATCCGCGTTCGCCATGGGAGTATCGTGTCGCAGGGAATCAGGCTCTTAGGGCGCGCAGCCGGTTGGCCCCAGTCATTGACCTTGCTACACCGCGATAAATGGTGAGACGGGGCACCCCGCGCACCTGAACAAGAGGAACGCCCCGCGACATGCCCATGTCCCGCCCCAAGGTGAAGGTCATCGTGACACGCCGGCTGCCTGAGCCGGTCGAAACCCGCATGAGCGAATTGTTCGACGTCGAGCTGAACACGACAGATACGCCGATGACGATCGAGCAGCTGGCGGACGCCGCCACGCGCTGTGACGTGCTGGTGCCTACGGTGACCGACAAGATCGATGGTCGCACGCTGGCGCGGGCCGGCGACCGGCTTCGCCTGATCGCGCAGTTCGGCGCCGGGGTCGACAATATCGATGTGCAGGCGTGCGTGTCGCGCGGCATCACGGTCACCAACACGCCGGGTGTGCTGACGGAAGATACTGCCGACATGACGATGGCGCTGATCCTCGCCGTGCCGCGCCGCATTGTGGATGGCGTTGCCGCCATGCAGTCGGGCCAGTTCACCGGATGGTCGCCGACCTGGATGCTGGGCCGCCGTATTTATGGCAAGCGCCTGGGCATCATCGGCATGGGTCGCATCGGGACGGCCGTCGCCCGCCGCGCCCGCGCGTTCGGCCTGCAGATCCACTACCACAACCGCAAGCCGGTGCGTCAGCAGGTGAGCGACGAGCTTGAGGCAACGTACTGGGAGAGCCTCGATCAGATGCTCGCCCGCATGGACTTCGTGTCGGTAAACTGCCCCCATACGCCGGCGACGTTCCACCTGCTCAGCGCGCGCCGCATCAAGCTGATGAAACCGGACTCGTATCTGGTGAACACGGCGCGTGGCGAAGTGGTCGACGAGGCGGCGCTGATCCGCGCGCTCGAAGGCCATGAGATCGCAGGCGCCGGTCTCGACGTGTTCGAGAACGAGCCGAACGTGAACCCGCGCCTCAAGGCGCTGCGCAATGTGGTGCTGCTGCCCCACATGAGCTCGGCGACGCTCGAGGGTAGGGTCGATATGGGCGAGAAGGTCATCATCAACATCAAGACCTTCGCTGACGGCCACAAGCCGCCAGATCGCGTCATTCCGGCGATGCTGTAGGCGCTGACACGCTTCTGGGGGACATCTGATGATCCGCACGACACTGCTCGCCTTCGCGGCGACGCTTGCTGTTTCAGCGCCTGCGCATGCGCAGGAAGAGTGGAAGTGGGGCGTCAATTTCTACGACCTGCAGCTGCACAGCGCGGTGGACGATGGCAGTGAGGTCGCGGCCGACATCTGCTCGGCGGCCTTCATCGCGACGGCATCCTTCATGAGGGACCAGGGTGGCGACAAGGACGCCATCTATCAGCTGGCCACGTTCGGCAATTCGTGGACCGAAGAAGGCGCCAACCGCCGCGAGGTCGATCTCGAGACCTACAAGACGAAGTACATGATCCCGGCTTTCAGCCTGATGGTGGACCTGCACATCGATCACCTGGAATACTGGAGTACGTACTGCCTGGAGCTGACCAAGCGATCCGTTGAGCAGCGGTCGCAGTAACGCTCTTCCGCGCGCACGGCCTTCAATCGAAAACATTTTCTGTCTGGCCGCCGGCGCCTCCTGCGCGCTGGCGATGACGCAACTGTAGTTCCGCCATTCTTTGGCCGTCCTGTTGTGTCAGATTAAGCGCCCATCCGGTAAGGCGATCGGCTTGTACTGGAGTTGAGTGGATGAAACCGATGCGTGTCGTTGTTTCCGCTGTTTTCGTTGCAGCGCTGAGCGCCGGCGGTGTCGCCGCGGCGCAGGTTCCCGGACAGCCGGTCGTTTCGCATGCGAGCTATACGATCGAGCCCTATGCGCCGCCGGGCGCGCCCATAACCATTCAGGGCACGGGCGTGCGGTTGCGCGCTGAACCTTTCACCACACCGCAGACGCAGGTGCTGTCGAGCGGCGGCACGGGGCTTGTGCTGAACGTGGTGGGCATTGCGCGCCTGCCGGACTGGAACTGGTATCAGGTCGTGCTCAAGAACGGGCAGAAAGCTTTCATTCGTTCGGACCTGACGTCTTCGCCCTCGCGTGGGAATGGACAGGCTGCGCCGGTGGCGCCTGCTCCGGTGGTGATTGCGCCTGTTCCGGCCACGCCGTTGCCGACGCCTGTGGTGGCGACTCCAGCTGTGATCGCGCCGCCGGTTTCCACTTACACGCCGACACCGCCGCCGGAGCCACAGCCTTACGTGCCGCCCTCCTATTCGCAGCCGATCCCGATCGCGCCGCAACCTGTTCCGCTGGCGCCTGCCGCAACGCCGGCTCCGACGACGGGCGGTCTTCCCTCGCTGGATTTGCCGAAGCCGACGGATCCGGCCGGGCTGCGGTCGAACTAGTTTTCACAGCGATTGCGACATCCCCAGCCCCGGCTTCGCGCCGGGGCTGGTTTTCGCGCGCGCACTCATCCAATCTCCCGTTCAATCCATGTTCAGCCGGGGTCGGGGATGATCCGGGTTCTGGACTTTCCGCGGGACTCGGGAGTGGGACGATGACTTTCCGCATGCTTGCCTTTGCCGTGCTTGGCGCATCCGCCACGGCGCTTTCCGCCTGCGCGACGGAGGAGGGTTATCGCCAGCGCATGGGGCTGGAGCTTGGGCGCACGGGTGACGATGTGATGATGCGCTGGGGGCCGCCGCATGAGCGCGCGCCCATGTCGAATGGCCGCGAGATGTGGAGCTACACCAAGACGACAGTCGATGAGCGCGAAGGCTATTACCGCGATGAGACGCGCGAGGTGAAGCGCACGTTCACGGACAAGGACGGGAAGAAGAAGACCGAGACGATTGAAGAGACGTTCCCGGTGTGGGTGCCGCCGCAGGTTGTCCGCTCGACATGCGCCACGCGGTTCGTGTTCGGCGGCGGGCGTGTGGAAGATGTGACGTTCGACGGCGAGGGATGTGTCGCCGAAGAGATCAAGTGAGCGGCGCTATCGCACGGACGGAGCGGTAACTCTTCCCCCGCTTGCGGGGGAAGAGTTCAGCAACTGGCATCGTTACTCGCTGATCGTCTCGCGGCTGACTGTTGCGGCTTCGACGGCTTCGTCCTTGAAGAGCAGGTCGTCCCAGCCTTTTTGCGAATAGAGGCGGGTCTGGTCGGAATGGTGGGGCGAGGTGGAGTCCGTTGATTCCGAATAGGTGAGAATGCCCTGGCTCACCGGGCCGTCGGCGGTGAACTCCGTCGTCATAATCCAGCTTGCGCCGTGGCGGATGCTGGTCCAGCCGAGCTTCGGCTCGAGGTCTTCGACCGTGATGACGTTGAAGACGCCTTCGGGGCCGGCGCCGCCGTGGATCGGGATGCGCTCGTCGCCGCGGGTTTCGCGCTGAACGTCGCCGAGGCGGGCGTTAGCCGGGATTTCCATTTCGGTGAGCTTATCGACGGCTTTGGCGAAGGCTTCGAGGACTTTCGGGTCTGAGGTGTCGAGCGTGTTGGGCGTCGTCACCGGGTTCTTCGCGTCGAACGGGACCTTGAATTTCAGCCCGCCGTTTTCAGCGAAGAGATGGAAGAGGTGGGCGCCGCGGCTGTCGAGATCGACCTTGCCGTCCCATTCAGCGATTGCCTTGCAGGCGGCGGGGATGTTGGGGCGCTCGGAGGTCCAGCAGAGCTTTGCCAGATCCTTCTGCACAAGCTCCGCGCCATAGTGGCGGTTGCCGTACATGACCTTCTGCAGAGTACCGATGTCGAACTTCGGCTCGCCGAGGCCGTCGGTTCCGGCGATGCGGTCGGCGACCTGGATCAGGCCGAGGCGCGTGCGCAGCGAGCGCGTGGTGGCTTCATCGCCCCAGATCGGGCTGTAGCCGACGAGCGGTTGTGCGGGGTTGGTGAGCCAATAGCTGTCATTGCTCTGCGTGACGTAGTCGGTGCGGAACAGGTGTGGCGAGGCGGAGGGACCGAAGACGCCAGGTGCCGAGGCGTCTGCGTCGGTCTTCCAGTCGCAGTCGGCGCGTGAGCCATCGAGAACGGGGACGCGCTCCTTGGTCCACTGCTCGCGGGCGAAGTCGGATTTGGAGCAGGCAGCAGCGAGCTCACGCGAGACGTTCGGGATCATGCCGAGATCGCCGTAGAGCGTTTCGCCGGCGCTATCGGCGGCGGTCGTGTTGAAGCGGTAGGCCTGGTATTTGCCGAGCACGGTCTGCAGTTCGCGGACGGACTTCGACTGCCAGACGGCCATGTACTGATCGAGATCGCGCAGGCCGACGCGCGGGGTGCGCAATGCGTAGGCCGTGGTCGTGGTCCACGGATACGTCTTGGACGAAACGACATTGCCCCAGCGCGTGGAATAGAGCGTGCGGGTTTCGGGCTGCAGCGCGCCATCGCGCAGGACCTGCACGGTGACTTCGGTGCGGTCCATGGCGACGGGGTTGCCGTCGTAGATGTATTTGGTGGGATCAGCGGGATCGAGCGTGAGCTCGTAATAGCCGAAGCGCTTGGCGGTGGAGACGGTGTTGCTCCACGCGATGTTCTCCGTGTGGCCCATGCGGATCAGCGGCATGCCGATATAAGAGACGCCGACGATGTTCAGCTTGCCGGGGATGATGAAGTGCGTGCGGTAGAAGCGGTTGGGGCCGTCCCACGGGTAGTGCGGGTTGCCGAGCACCATGCCCTTGCCGCCCTTGGTCGTTTCGCTGCCGAAGCCGTAGGCGTTCGAGCCGAGATCGACTTCATTGATGTAGGCATCGGGTGACAGCGCGGCGTGTTCGGCTGATGGGGGCGCGGCGCTGGTGGTGGGGGCGATGTAGCCGTCGACGGTCTGGCCGACATACATGTGGCGCCAGAAGTCGATCTCATCGATCGGTTTGACCCATGGCTTGTCCTTGCAGCGCGGATCAGTGATCGACGCGCCTTTTTCATGGATGAACTTGTTGAGGCCCGTGACATAGCCTGCGGCGAGGGCGCGGGCATCGGCTGAGGGCGTGTCGACCGACGAGGCGGGGCCGGCGAGGAGTTTCTCGGTATCGCCCGCCTGATTGACACGCTGGTGATAGAGGTCGCTGGCGATGTTGGCGTCGTCCTTGCCGGGGCCGAGATAGCGGGCGCGTTCGGCGCGGACGGTGAGCATGCGGTCGAGGATTTCGCAGAGATTGTCCTGCGCGCTGGCATAGCCGAAGCCATAGCCAATGCCGCCGAAATCATCCGCCTTGATGTGCGGGACGCCATAGGCTGTGCGGCGGATCTCTGCGCTGAAGTGATGTTCTGTGTCTTCCGGTGTGGCAGATGTGCAGGCGGCGAGTGCGATGAGCGCTGTTGCGGCCAGTAATGTCGATTTCATTGGCAGCTCTCCCATCCGCCCGTTTGGCGGCGAACCTAACGTCAGCGTGGGTACGCGCAATGGTTAGCGTTTTTCGCTTGAACTGGCGGGCCGGTGGGCGTCTTCTGCCGCAAACAAAGAGGGGGAGGACGACATGAGACTTGTCGCCATCGGACTTGCCGCTGCGTTTTCAGTCATTGCAGCGCCTCTCTCGCTTGCGCAGAACAATCCGCCGGCGCCGAAAGTCACCGACATGGGCGGCGGGATCCAGGTGATCTTTGGCGTGGGCGGAAATATCGCCGTGTCGGCGGGACCGGACGGCGTGTTCGTGATCGACGATCAGTACGCCAACGCTGCGACGGCGAACCTTGCGAAGGTCAACGAGATCGCGAAGGGCGCGCCGCGCTATTTGCTGAACACGCATTGGCATGCGGATCATGCGGGCGGCAACGAGACGTTCGCGAAGGCGGGCGCAATGATCTTTGCACATGAGAACGTTCGCAAGCGGCTGACGGGCGAAGTGGCGTCCATCGGGCTGGACGGAAAGCCGTCGCCCGCATCGCCTGCGTCTGCGTGGCCGGTGGTCACCTTCCATGAAGGCGTGGATTTCCATCTCAACGGCGCGCAGATCGTGGTGACCAAGATGCGCTCCTCGCACACGGATGGAGATTCCATCGTGCGCTTCGTCGAGCCGAATATCCTCCACACCGGCGACATCATGTTCAACGGGCTGTTCCCGGTGATCGACCTTGCATCGGGCGGATCGGTGACGGGCTATCTCGAGGCGATGAAAGAGATCCACGGAATGGTGGATGACAAGACACGCATCATTCCGGGCCATGGCGAGATCGCAACCAAGGCCGACCTCGCCAAGCAGATCGCGATGTTGGAAGGCGCCATCAAGGCGGTCGATGCGCGGATCAAGGCGGGCGACACGCTGGAGAAGGCGATCGCCAGGAAGCCGCTGACGCCGTGGAAGGCGTATGCATGGAGCTTCATCAACGAGGATCGCTTCACGACGATCCTTTATAACGGCTTGAAGAAGTAAGGGGACGATGATGCGGGTACTTCTTCTCACGGGTGTTGCGGGGCTTGCTCTGGCGGCTTGCGCGACGACGGAAACGGCGGAAGCGCCGGCGGCGCCAGTCGCCGCGGCTGCTGCTCCGGCGGCTCCGCCTGCTGCGCCAGCCGCTGCAGCGCCGGCGGCGAACACGCAGGCGTTTGCGCGTGTGGTTGATCTTGGCCAAGGTGTGTCGATGCTGATCGGTGCAGGCGGAAACCTGGGCGTCAGTGTTGGCGATGATGGCGTGTTCCTGATCGACGATCAGTTCGCGACCAATGCGGAGGTCAACCTCGCGAAGATCGAGGAGCTGACCAAGGGCAAGCCGAAATACCTGATCAACACGCACTGGCATTTCGATCATGCCGGCGGCAACGAAGTGTTCGGCAAGGCGGGCGCGACGATCTTCGCGAGCGACAAGGTGCGCAAGCGCCTGACTGGCGAGATCCCGTCGCAGTCGCGTGGCGCGCCCGCTGTGCCTGCAGCCAAGTCAGCCTTGCCTGTGGTGACGTTCGTCGATGGCATCGACTTCCATCTCAACGGACAGACAATCCGCGCCGTGCGCGCGCCGCTGCCGGCGCATACAGATGGCGACACGCTGATCTACTTCGTCGAAGCGGACGTGCTGCACACGGGCGATACCTACATGAAGGATCGCTATCCGTTCGTGGACACCGGGTCGGGCGGTACGCAGGCAGGATTCATCGCAGCGATCGAGAAAGCGCTTTCGATCGCGGGGCCGAACACGAAGGTGATCCCGGGCCATGGCGAGTTGTCGACCAAGGCAGATCTGCAGGCGGCTTTGGACATGCACAAGGGCGCGCGGGCTGCGGTCGATGCGCAGGTGAAGGCGGGCAAGACGCTTGAGCAGACGGTTGCCGCCAAGCCGCTGGCGCAATGGACGCCTCGCTTCGGTAGCGCAGTGGGCAGCGACGACAGCTATGTCACCGTGATCTACAACGAGCTGAAGAAGTAGATCAGCCGCAGACTCTCTAGCCGCAGACTGGGCAGGCTGGATCGGCGGAGAGCTTGATGGTGCGACTGTCGCCGCTGAGGCCATCGAACAGCCAGACGCGTCCGGCCATGGATTGTCCGGCGCCGGTGATTTCCTTGGCGGCCTCCAGCGCCATGCGCGCGCCGATGATGCCGGTGAGTGGGCCGACGACGCCGACCATGGCGCAGGTCTCCTCGGTCTCGGGCATGTCGGGAACGAAGCAGCGATAGCAGGGCAGACGTTCGGCTTGCGGCTTGTCCTTCGTCAGGCCGGACTTGAAGACAGAGAGCTGCGCGCTCCAGCGGCCGATGGCGCCGGAGACGAGGGGCAGGCCGAGAGCGTGGGCGGCGGCGTTGATGTCGAAGCGGGTGGTGAAGCTGTCCGTGCCGTCGAGGACGATGTCGGCGCCGGCGAGGAGGTCGTGCGCGTTGTGCGCGGTTAGGCGCGCGTGCTGGACGGTGACGCGTGTGTCGGGGTTGAGGGCGGTGAGGCGCTCGCTGAGGACTTCGCCTTTGGGGCGACCGACCTCGGGCGTGGTGAACTGGGTCTGGCGCTGCAGGTTGGAGAGCGAGACGGAATCATCGTCGATGAGCGTGAGCTGGCCGACGCCGGCTGCGGCAAGATAGGTCGCCACGGGGCCGCCGAGCGCGCCTGCTCCGACCACGACTGCATGGCTATCCAGAAGCTTTCGCTGCCCTGGGCCCCCGATTTCGCGCAGCATTATGTGCCGGGCGTAGCGTTCTAGTTGCTCGGGGGCTAGACTCATGTTCGCTCGATCCTCCCGGAGCAGAAACCATGGCCGCATCTCTTGTTCAATGCCGACAACGGCTCCCATCACGGCGCACTGGCGCATAGCTGGTGACGACTGAGCCCACATCCAACGTGTATGCGCCGCTGATCGACGAGATCGTGTCGGGCAGGCGCAATATGTTCCTGACGGGCCGGGCGGGCACGGGGAAGACCACGCTGCTGCGCCAGCTGATCTTCAACTCGCTCGACAAGGCGGTGGTGCTGGCGCCGACGGGGCTGGCTGCTGTGAATGTCGGCGGGCAGACGATCCATTCCTTCTTCAATTTCCCGCCGCGTCTGCTGGATGCGGGCGATACCAAGAAGATTCGCAACCAGCGGCTGGTGAAGGCGATCGAGACGATGGTGATCGACGAGGTGTCGATGGTGCGCGCGGACATGATGCAGGCGATCGATAATTCGCTGCGTCTCAATCGTGCGGATAAGCGGCCGTTCGGCGGTGTGCGGATGATCCTGTCGGGCGATTTGCACCAGTTGCCTCCCGTGGTGGGTTCGGATGTCGAGCACATTTTGGAAGAGAGCTATGGCGGCGCCTGGTTCTTCAAGGCGCCGGGGTTTGTCGCGGGGCAGTTCCGGCTGGCGGCTCTGAAGCGGATTTTCCGGCAGGAGGACGAGGTCTTCATCCGCATCCTCAACAGCCTGCGCAGCGGGCGGTTGAGTGTTGACGATGAGGAGGTTCTGAAGACGCGCGTATCGGATCGGCCATCGGCTGAGGCGAGCATCACGCACGTCGTTCTGACACCGAACAATGCGGCGGCGTGGAAGATCAACCAGCTGCGGCTCGCTGAGCTGCCGGGACCGACGCGGGGATACACGGCGGCGCTGGAAGGCAATTTTGAGCCCAAGGCTTTCCCCACCGAGGAAGTGCTGGAGCTGAAGGCCGGCGCCCGCGTGATGATGATCCGCAACGACCCCTCGGGGCGGTGGGTGAATGGATCACTCGGCGTGGTGCAGGGGCTGGGCGAGAGCGACTGCTATGTGAAGATCAATGGCGAGACGCACCGCATCGCGCAGCAGGCGTGGGAAAAATTCCGCTACGAGTTCGATGCGAATTCGAAGTCCGTGTCGCGGTCAGTTGTGGGCTCGTTCAAGCAGCTGCCGCTCCGGCTCGCCTATGCGACGACGATCCACAAGAGCCAGGGCATGACGCTGGATCGCGTGTTCATCGACTTCGATCGTGGGATGTTCGCTCACGGACAGGCGTATGTGGCGTTCTCGCGCTGCCGGTCGCTTGAAGGGCTGGAGCTGTCGCGACCGCTGCGGCCACGCGACATCATCATTGATCGCTCGGCGTTCGATTTCGGCGGGCTCGATACGGTGAGCGATACCGAGCACTTCCTGCTTGCCGATATGGCCAAGCCGCAGTTGGACTTGAAGGGCTAGCGGCCCGTCGAGCCGAAGCCGCCGGCGCCGCGCGTGGTTTCGTCCAGCGTTTCGACCTGCACGAGTTCGGCGCGCGTCACGGGCGCGATCACCATCTGCGCGATGCGCTCGCCGCGTTTGATGACGAAGGGCTCCTGGCCGAGATTGATTAGGATGACTTTCACTTCGCCGCGATAGTCGGCGTCAATCGTACCCGGCGAGTTGAGGCAGGTGATGCCGTGCTTGGCGGCGAGGCCTGAGCGCGGGCGCACCTGCGCTTCGTGCAGCGGCGGCAGGGCGATGGTGAGGCCGGTGGGGATCATGGCGCGGTGACCAGGCGCGAGCGTGACGGGCGCTGTGTCCTCGACGGCAGCGCGCAGATCCATGCCGGCGGCGTCAGCGGTTTCGTAGGCGGGCAGGGCCAGACCTTCGAAATGCGGCAGGGGGACAACGCGGATGGTCAAGGTCATGAGCAGGCTCCGGTGAGGCCTTCATGACTAGCCCGTGGGCGGGCCGAGGGCGAGCGCTGCCCGCCGATACCCACAGATGGATCAGGCCTCGACGTCAGCGGCGAAGCGCAGTTCGCGGCGGGGGCGAACCGTGTTGGTCACGTCCATGTAGGTCGGGTGTTCCTTGTAGGCGTGCAGGGCGTCGATGTTCGGGAATTCGCCATAGACTACGATGTCGATCTCGTTGCCGAACAGGTCCGCCTTGTGGTTCTGCGTGACCTCGAAAGTGGTCGAGCCCGGAATCGTGCCCAGACGCTTGAGGTGGCCGATGATTTCGGGCGCCTCGCTGGGGTCTTTCAGGGTGAAAAAGACGATGTGGCGGATCATGAGCCTGACCTAGGATTTGGCGGCTCTCTAGGCCATATCCCGCGCCCGCGCTATTCCGCCGCGCTGGTTTCCGATTTGACAAAAGCCTGGGCGATCCGGTCTGCCAGTTTAATGGCGACTTCGGCCTTGCTCATGCGTGGCCAGCGATCCGTGCCGGTCTTCGAGACGAGCAGGACTTCGTTGTCGGCGCCGCCCATGACATCGCCCGAGACGTCGTTGGCGACGATCCAGTCGCAACCCTTGCGGGCGAGTTTGGCGCGGGCGTTTTTCTCGACATCGTTGGTCTCGGCAGCGAACCCGACCACGAGGCGGGGGCGGCTCTTTTTCTTCGTGCCGATGGATTTCAGGATATCGGGGTTCTCGACGAGGTGCAGGTCGAGCGTATCCGGCTCGCCGCCCTTTAGCTTCAGCTTGGTCTTCGCACGGGTGGCGGGGCGCCAGTCGGCGACGGCGGCGACGGAGACGAAGATGTCGGCCGGGAAGTTGGCTTTCACCGCGTCCTGCATCTCGAGGGCAGTTTCGACTTTGACGCCAGTGACGCTGTCGGGGATCGGAAGCTGGGTCGGGCCGGTGACGAGGCGAACGTCGGCGCCGAGGCGCGCGAGGGCGTCGGCGATCGCATAGCCCTGCTTGCCCGACGAATGGTTCGAGATGACGCGCACCGGGTCGAGCGGCTCGCGAGTAGGTCCTGCGGTGACGATGGCGCGGAAGCCCGAGAGTGGGCCGATGCCGCGAGGCGGCGCGAGCAGCTTGCGGATTTCCTTCGCGATGCGTTCGGGCTCAGGCAAGCGGCCCGGTCCGAACTCGCCGCAAGCCATCGGACCGACATCGGGCGTCATGACGTGGACGCCGTCGGCCTGCAGCTGGGCGACGTTGCGCTTCGTGGCAGCGTGCTCCCACATGCGTACGTTCATGGCGGGGGCCATGAGCACCGGCTTGTCGGTGGCGAGCAGGGTGGTGGAGGCAAGATCGTTGGCGAGACCGTTGGCGGCCTTCGCCATCAGGTCTGCGGTGGCCGGCGCGACGACGACGAGATCGGCTGAGCGCGACAGCTCGATATGGCCCATCTCGGATTCGTCGGTGAGGTTGAACAGCTCCTGATACACCTTGTCGCCGGAGAGCGAGCCGAGGGACAGGGGCGTCACGAATTCAGCGCCGGACTTCGTCAGGATAACGCGCGTGGCAATACCTTCCTTGGCAAGCAGCCGGATCAATTCCAGCGACTTGTAGGCCGCGATGCCGCCGCCAACGATGAGAAGAATGCGTTTGCCGTCCACGCGGGCACTCCGAAACTGGCCCAATAGATAGTGAATCTTGGTCAGGATTGCACCAATCCGGACAAGCGGATCGCGTAAGTTCCGGCAAGGACTGGGTAAGGAATTAGGCCAGTGGCCATGGAAGCCCTAGATTCAAGGACATGAGCAAGGCTTTCACTAAGGAATCCGACGACGACGGCGCGTTCGAGCTGCCGGACCGCGAGATTTCGGGATTCCCCAATCTGGTGACGCCGGAGGGTCTTGCGCTGATCGAGGCCGAGATCGGCCGGCACAGCAGCGCCAATGCGGAGGCGATTGCAGCCAGCGACAAGGAGGCCGCGGCCAGGGCGGCGCGAGAACTGCGCTACTGGACCGCCCGGCGCAACAGCGCGCAGGTTCAACAGCCGCCATCTGGATCAGACGAGGTCGTCTTTGGATCAGCGGTGACGATCCTGCGCGAAGACGGGCGACGGTCGAGTTATCGGATCGTTGGTGAAGACGAAGCCGATCCGGCGAAGGGGTTGATCTCGTGGACGTCGCCATTGGCGCGCGAGCTGATGGGCAAGGGCGTGGACGATCTGATCGAAGCGGGCACGACGGAGGCGACGATCGTCGCGATCTCGGTCTAGGCCTGATTGTTCTTCATGGTGGAGAAGAACACCTGAGCGTCCACGTCGCTGGCCGTGACTTCACCCGGCACATCTTCGCAGAAGCGGACCCAGCCAAGTTTGGACTCAAGACCGTACTGGATCTCGATGGCGGCAAGCTCGGGATCATCCAGCGATCCGATGGTGACATAGAAGCGCGCTTCGGGCGCGTTGTAGGTAAAGCTCAGCGGCGTTCCGCAGTCGCGGCAGAAGCCGCGCGTCGCGAGATTGGACGAGGCGAAGATGGCAGGCTCGCCTTTCGTCCATGCGACGTTCGTCTTGGCGCATCCGGCGAGCGCGGCGAACACGCCGCCTGTCGCCTTCTGGCACATTCGACAGTGACAGACGTGTGGCTTCTCGAGCCGGTCGACGTTCAGCGCGTACCGCACCGAGCTGCATTGGCACCCGCCTGTGATGGCCATCACGCGCCTCTTCTGATCCTGAATTCGAGATCGGGTCCGGCCTGTGCATCACCAACCGGGCGATTCATGTCGAACCTGTAAGATTCAACTCGAAAGTAACCATGCACTGCGACATTCCCTTCGGGGAAGGCCATTTTTACGGCGATTCCCCGTGTCATGGTTACTGACTCAAGCTGTTGGCGCACGGCTTCGCCTGTGCTGGCATGCTCTCTGAAGGGACTATGGGACTATGTTCTTCAATACGAAACCGAACCCCCAGAATTTCTCGCGAACGCTGGTTGGCGAGTGGCATGCCGACACGTCATCCGGTGACGTGCGTGGCGAGATCACCGCCATTTTCAACACGGACGGGTCGTACCTGACCCGCAACCAGATGGAGATCCGCGGCGTTCCGGCTGACCCGGTCACGCAGACCGGCCGGTATCGTGTCGAGGCCGTCGACAAGCATCGCTTCAAGCTGTTCACCATCGACGAGAACGGCCAGCCCCTGTCGACCACGGTGCGTTCCTTCGTCGACAAGAATACCATGCTGAATGAAGTCGGTCGCATCACCTTCAAGCGGGCCGAGCAGCCGCAGCAACCGCTGTTCTGACTTCTCCAAAGCGCTGAAACATGCGCTGATGCTCCCCAGGCAGGCCCGCTGGAACGGACCGCCATTCCGGGAGAGACGTTCATGAAAGCCATCACCGCTGCCGCCTGCCTTGCGCTGAGCGGACTTGCTATTGCCGCGCCTGCCTTCGCGCAGGAGACCGGCATCACCGTGCGTTCGGTCCGTGTGCTGGCGACGGATGTAGATGCGCTGGCAAAGTTCTATTCGGATGCGTTCGGCATGTCGGAGACGCGGCGACCTGTCGATACGGCGACGTTCAAGGAAATCGTCCTCAACTCGGGATCGACGCCTGCACTGGCCAAGGCAGCGAAGTCGACGCCGATCGTGATCGCGACGCGCGACAAGAAAGGCCCATCGGCAGGCGGGATGGCTGCGCTGATCCTGGAAGTGCCAGACATGGACAAGGCGATCGCTCGTGCGAAAGCGGCCGGAGCCAAGCTGATGCGTCCGGTGGCGAAATCGGGCGAGGGGCTGAGCTACGCCTTCCTGACCGACCCGGACGGTAACCAGGTCGAGCTGCTGCTCAGGCAGTAAATCGACAGCATAGGTCCCAAGCAGTCGATTTCGGCTTCAAGCCCGATGGGTCTCCCCATCGGGATGAACATCGACTATCTAAGCCTCAGCAAACGTGATGACCGGTCTGTACAGGCCCGCCTGTGAGGAGAAATCGATGCGCGATTACCTGAAATTCTACATCAACGGCGAATGGGTCGACCCGGTCACCCCGCGCACGCTGGACGTCCAGAACCCGGCTAACGAAGAGACCTACGCCCGGATTTCCATCGGTTCGAAGGCCGATGTGGATAAAGCTGTCGCCGCCGCCAAGGCCGCTTTCCCGGCCTTTGCCGCAACCACGAAAGAATACCGCGCCGACCTGCTCGACAAGATCATCGAGGTCTACAAGAAGCGCCTCGGCGACATGGCGGGCGCCGTGTCGGAAGAAATGGGCGCCCCGATGTGGCTGGCTTCTGCCGCCCACGCGCCGTCGGGCCTTGGCCACATCATGCAAGCTGCAAACTACCTCCGTACCTTCGAATTCGAAGAGCGCCGCGGCAAACACCTGATCCGCAAGGAGCCGATCGGCGTCTGCGGCTTCATCACGCCGTGGAACTGGCCGCAGAACCAGATCGCCTGCAAGGTCGCGCCTGCGATCGCAGCTGGTTGCACGATGGTTCTGAAGCCTTCCGAGATCGCGCCGATCGATGCGATCATCTTTGCTGAAATCCTGCACGAAGCTGGCGTGCCGAAGGGTGTGTTCAACCTCGTCAACGGCGATGGCCCGGGCGTGGGCGCTGCTCTCTCGGCTCACCCGGATGTCGACATGATGTCGTTCACCGGTTCGACCCGCGCAGGCGTGCTCGTGGCGCAGGCTGCCGCACCGACCGTCAAGCGCGTGGCGCAGGAACTGGGCGGCAAGTCGGCCAACATCGTGCTCGACGATGCCGACCTGCAGAAAGCCGTGAAGCAGGGCGTCATGCAGATGATGACCAACACGGGCCAGAGCTGCAACGCGCCCTCGCGCATGTTCGTGCCGCGCGCCAAGCAGGATGAAGCCAAGGCCGTCGCCAAAGCGACTGCTGAATCCGTGAAGGTGCAGGATCCGGCCACCGCCGAAAAAGGCGCGATCGGTCCGGTCGTGTCGGAAGCCCAGTGGAACAAGATCCAGGGCCTCATCAAGAAGGGTATCGAGGAAGGCGCGACGCTGGTCGCCGGCGGTCTCGGCCGTCCGGACGGCCTGAACCGTGGCTACTATGTGAAGCCGACCGTGTTCGCTGACGTGCGCAATGACATGACGATCGCCGTCGAGGAGATCTTCGGACCGGTGCTCTGCATTCTGCCGTATGACACGGAAGAGCAGGCCGTCGCGATGGCCAACGACACCGTCTATGGCCTGTCGGGCTACGTCCAAGGCGAGCAGGAACATGCCCAGAAGGTCGCCAGGCAGCTGCGCACCGGCATGGTGCACATCAATGGCCAGGGTTCGGATCAGACCATGCCGTTCGGCGGCTACAAACAGTCGGGCAATGGCCGCGAGTGGGGCGTGGAAGGCATCCACGAATTCCTCGAAACCAAGTCTGTGTTTGGCTTCGCCACTGCCTAAAGGCTCAGGTGCGCCTGATCTGGCGTAATCTGCCTTGCGTAAACTTGATCACGGCCGGTTCGTCTGCAGCGGACCGGCCGCGTTCTATTGGCGTTCATCTTGTACTCACTATGTGAGAGAGTGCAGGAACTCGCCCGTTCAGGAGGCAAACCATGTTGCGCAAGCTTCTCGCCGCCGCAGCGATCACCACGACCCTCGGCCTGGCCGCATGTCAGAACGGCCCAACGCCCTATCAGCCGGGCGCCGGGTATCAGGGTGGCTATACGGAATCGCGTCTCGAGAACGATCGCTTCCGTGTTTCGTTCAAGGGTAACTCGCTGACCAATCGCGAGACCGTCGAAAATTACCTGCTGTTCCGCGCCGCCGAGCTGACGCTGCAGAACGGCTATGACACCTTCACCATCGTCAACCGCGACACCGACAAGGACAGCCGGCTCCGCTCGTCGGGCTCACCCTTCATGGGCTCGCGCCTGTCCTATACCTATTACCATCCGCGCTATGGCTGGGTGCGTGCCTGGGAGCCGTACCCTTACTGGTGGGGTCCGGAGTCCTATGACGAAGTGACGCGTTATGAGGCGTTCGCCGAAGTGGTGATGAGCCGCGGCCAGAAGGGTTCGGATCCGAACGCGTTCGACGCGCGGCAGGTCTCGCAGAACCTCGCCGGCAACATCCAGCGCCCGACTTCGTAAGGCCGGCTAGACGCAGTCCGCGTCGGCGCATTCGCCGTGTTCGATCTCGATCGTCGCGTGGTCGATGCCGTGCTTGTCGTGCAGTCGCGCCTTGATGAGCGCCACGACGGCGGGGCCTGAGGCAGCGTCGGTGACGCGCGCGTGCAGGGTGATCATCGAGCGGCGTCCATCGAGCGACCAGAGATGGGCGTGGTGGACATCTGTGACGCCTTCAATGTGCTCCAGATCGTGGGTGATCTTGTCGAGATCGAGGTTGTGCGGCGCGCCTTCCAGCAGGATGTGCGCGCTCTCGAAGGTCAGTGACCAGGCCGAGCGCAGGATGATCAGCGAGACCAGTACCGACAGGATCGGGTCGATCTGAAGCCAGCCGGTATACATGATGATGATCGCGCCGATGATCGCGGCGAGCGAACCCAGCAGGTCGCCCGCGACATGCAGGAGGGCGCCGCGAACGTTGAGGTTGTCGCGATCCGCGCCGTGCAGAACGGCGAAGGCGACGATGTTGACGGCAAGACCGGCTGCCGCGACCCACAGCATCAGGCTCGGCTCGATCGGTTGAGGATTGGCGAGGCGGCCGACCGCCTCGCCAATCCTCAAC
>Ga0247823_10000822_pt1 | contig 26198 bp, 20 predicted proteins | sample 13C_PalmiticAcid_2_FD_192426 | JGI IMG/M metagenome (GOLD analysis project Ga0247823, IMG submission 192426) | Soil microbial communities from agricultural site in Penn Yan, New York, United States - 13C_PalmiticAcid_Day30 | ecosystem: Environmental > Terrestrial > Soil > Agricultural land... | reverse complement strand
GTTCCAGACCCATTGACCGGCGGAGGCGGAGGCGGGGGAGGTAAGGAAACTGCCTGCTTGGCTTGAGCCGCCTGCTCTTGCTTGAGGAAATCGACAATGAAGTCCTGGTTTTCACGGATGAAGTCGTCGGTCAAGCCCTTGGCCGTCAGGTCTTCTCCAAAATTCTCCCTCCATTGTGGATCGAAGGCATCGAGTTTTGCAAACGCCGAGGGTGCTGGTGGAGGCGCCGCTGCCTGCTCGTAGTGCCCATTCATGCTCCCGGACCGGTGATCCCTTGTTGGCGCAGATACCCGCGGCGATTCGGGAGGCGTGGGGGCTGAGGAATGTCGATGGCCTCCAAAAAGGCCTCCGAACAGCCCGTGATGGTGCTTGTGGTGGCTCGCAGGCGCAGCCCCCCCAAACGGCGTTTTCAGGGTTGCCTTGCTTGCGCTCTTTTCCCTGTCGTTCATCTTCTTCAGAAATTGCTTCGCCTCCTTCTCGTCAACGAAAGAGAGTCCGGCCAGACATTCTTCGAGCTCAAAGGTATGGAAGAAGACGCGGTCCTGGTTGTAGTTCCAATTCTCGTAGATTTCCTGGTCCCAGATCACCCCTCGGTTTCCGGGCTGCTTGCCAGTTAATAAACTATCCTCAATGTATGGGACTCCAAGTTTCGAGGACCTACCGAGATGTCCACCATCTTAACCCAGTACGTGTTGCCGACGAGGTCATTCGCCAAGACGACGGCGCCTTGCAGGCCTGTGTATGTCCATTTCGACCGGTTCGGATAGGCTACGTAGAGCCGGGCGACGGCGACAGCATGGATCTTGTTGGTCTGCTTGGGCACGAAGCGCTTCACAGTCTCGCGGTCGTCGTCGCTCAGTATCGACGGCATTGCGGAGAGGTAAGCTGTCGAGGTGTCTGGTCTGCGGCTGCCTGTGCGCGACGCTTCGGGGGAGACGGACAAATATCGATCGTGATCTCGCAGCAGGCGGGGAGTTGCGACCTCACGGGCAGTCGGTGGTGCTACAGCCTGTTGGGCTGGCCGGTGCTCATGCAGCGTCCGTCACGAGCGGGTGATAGGCAGCGCTAATTGCGGCGAGGTCGGGGACGGGGATGCATCCAGGACTCGGCGTTATCTTCCGAGGAGGGGCCGTCAATGCCAGATGCCAGACCGAGCAATGCGGGGGTTTCGTTTGGTGCGCAACCGCAAGAGCCAGAGGCAATTGAGGGACGTGTCAGGGTGTCGGGGTCGCAAAGGCAGTCTCAACAAGTTTCGTAAGGGGATTCGTAACCTTGGGGTTGGTGTACGCAGTAAGCTTCCTTGACTCAGATTGCATCACAGGCCGCAGGCTTCCAGTCAGGGACGGGCTGGTTTAGGTGCTCAGCTGCGGCCAGAGCAGAGGGCAATTGCGCCTGGGGCACAGCCACATATGCCCAAGGTGGGGTCCGTATGTTACGGTATTTGTTACCGACCAGACGCACATCAACCACAGTCCCTCTGACACCAACATGATGGAACTTACATACAATGCAGGCCTGTTCATCCGGGACGTGTGTCAAGGAAAACCGACTTTTTTGGTGACGGAGCAGACAGTGGTCAGGCAGCTGTGAGCTCAAAGCGCACACAAATTGGTAAGGTACGCGTGCATTCCTGGCTGGCAGCACAAGCACCGAGTTCCAACACCCTGTGGACTTGGGAGCCACCTAAAGCTTTGTTTGACTACCTATTTCCTCCCATCAAACAAACACAAACAAACAACCATCCTTTACTTGTTCAGCTCCTCTGCCTTTTTGCGGCGCTCCTCCTTGGTCCCTTCCTCCTGAACATTGAACTCTTTGGGGACGGCAGGGCCGGGGTTCGCCGAGTGTGCCTGGAAGGCAGCCTTCAAGCTGTCTGCGGCCTTGTTGAGAGGGTTGTTGCCCTGGGTCTTTGAAGATGTCAGTGCCTGTATCGAGATCTGCTAATTTCGGACTGCCGTGATTGCGACCAACTTACCGGCTCGTTGGTGTCCTTCTGCTGCTGGGTGGTCTTGGAGGAGTCCATGTTGGCTGGAGACTGACAGGGGTTGTGGAAGGGATGTGGGTCGGGTATTGACGTTGAGGTCCTTCTTGAGTTGGCAGCTAATGTTCGCAGTTGAACACTGGGTTTGTATCGTAGGAGATAATTAGGAAGAGGAAATCTGGAAGCCGGAATCATAGGCAGCCGTGAGTTGGCTCTTTTTTATGTCGAAGCCTTGGAGCGGACGAGCACTCAAAACGGCGGACGATGACGTCGACCCTTCTAAGTCCACGCGGTCCCCAGGTGTCAAAAGCTTGGCAAACCGCCTAATCGGTCAGCTGCCGCGGTTTTGCAGCTGCGATCCCCGGAAGAACCCTCCTGGCAGGCATCAACACGTCCCACAAGCCACGCGCGCCTTACCACGACAAGAAGGATGTCCTCTTTGAGACCAGACTTTTAACAGCGCGCCCCGTATGTCGGCTGCCAGCGCCTCGCAGCCGGCGCAGGCGCAACCTGTGCAGCCAGTGAAGCTCTCGCTGCCTCTGGTACGTTGGACGGACCAGACAATGTGATGGGATTGTTGTCGGGCCTCGCACTCACGCTGTTTCAGATTTACCAGCAGAAGCTCTTTGAGGAACTCCGCAAGGAAGATGAGCTCGTCGTCCTGGCTCGGGGCCTCGGCCTCACACGCCTCATCACCAACCTCCTCCACTCGTACGACGCCGCAGGGAACAACCTGATCGTCATCGTGGCTGCAGAGGACAGGGAGAACGCCTGGATTGGCGAGGCCCTCGCTGAACATGCTGCCATTAGCATGTCGCCCCGTGCCCGGGGTCTGACCGTCGTCAACACCGACTTCACCAGCGTCGCGGCACGCGAGAAGATGTATGCGGCCGGGGGCATCTTCAGCATCACATCTCGCATCCTGGTTGTTGATATGTTGACCGGTTTGCTAAACCCCGAGACAATCACGGGCATGGTTGTTCTCCATGCTGATCGTGTCATTGCCACGTCGTTGGAGGCCTTCATCCTCAGAATATACCGCCAGAAGAACAAGGTTGGCTTCCTGAAGGCCTTTTCAGACAACCCAGACCCCTTCACCACTGGCTTCTCGCCGCTAGCCACCATGATGAGAAATCTGTTTCTACGAAAAGCTTCGCTGTGGCCACGCTTCCATATGCATGTTGCACAAGCCCTGGAGGGGAAGAAGAAGGCCGAGGTGATCGAGCTGGAAGTTCCCATGACTGACTCGATGCGCGACATCCAAAACGCTGTCATGGAATGCGTCGAAGTCAGCATCCACGAGCTTAAAAAGGGAAACACGGGCCTTGAAATGGACGATTGGAATCTCGACAGCGCCCTGCTGAAGAACTTCGACATGATTGTCCGGCGCCAGCTGGATCCGAACTGGCACCGGGTCAGCTGGAAGACGAAGCAGATTGTGGGCGACCTGACGGTCCTCAGGGGGATGCTCCAATCCATACTGGCGCTCGACGCCGTCTCGTTCCTCCAGCAGCTCGACACCATCCACGCCGCCCACTCGCCCGCCCCCGGGTCAACAAGGCAGACACAATCTCCCTGGCTGTTCCTTGACGCCGCCCAGACCATTTTCGATACGGCAAGGAGACGGGTCTATTCGAGCAACCAGAGACCAGGCCCCGACACCGCTAATATTGATGCGCTGCGGCCGGTTTTGGAAGAGCAACCAAAATGGGCTGTCCTGGCTGAGGTGCTGGAAGAAATTGACCGGGACCTCTACTTCGAGCCTGCTGTTCGTGATGATTCCAACGGCACGATACTCATCATGTGCTCAGATACCAACACGTGCCGGCAGCTCCGCGACTACCTCCAAACAATGCACGTCAAACCAAGAACGGAGAAAAAGGTCGAAGAATTCCACGACCCAGATGAGGACAAGCCGTCAGCAGCGTTCATGATGAGGAGGAAACTGCGCAACTACCTCAAGTGGAAGCGGGAGTTTGCCCAAGTGAACGCCAATCTGTTCTCGGATAACCAGAAGGCCCTCGCTGGGGCAGTCGATCCACGACTGGGCCAGTCCAAAGCCCGGGCTCCGACGAACAAAAGACGCCGGATGCGTGGCGGCGGGATGGTGGGTGGTGGGCCCGGCCGTCTCGACAACGGGAGCATTGCGCAGTACTTTGAAAAGCCAGGCGAGGTTGCCGAGCTGATGGCTGAAGTACAAATCACCGAAGAAGAGACCAAACAGAAAGAGGACGTTGTTGCAGACCCCTTGGAAAATATGGACGACTACTACCAACTGTACGAGATGCAAGATTTAGTCGTCATCCACGCATATGACGGGGACCTGGATGAACACATCCTGGAAGAGATCAAACCAAAGTACATCATCATGTACGAGCCGGATGCCTCGTTCATCCGGAGGGTAGAAGTCTACCGCTCCTCCCACAACGACAGAAACGTGAGGGTGTATTTCTTGTACTACGGCGGGTCGGTCGAAGAGCAGCGCTATCTCTCGACCGTTCGTCGAGAAAAGGATGCCTTCACCAAACTCATCAAGGAGCGCGCCAGCATGTCGGTCGTCATGACTGTTGACCCCCACGGCGCCGAGGACCCGCAAGAGGCCTTCCTCCGAACCATCAACACGCGCATCGCAGGCGGCGGGAAGCTCGCCGCCACCGCCCAACCGCCGCGAGTTGTCGTGGATGTGCGCGAGTTCCGCTCCTCCCTCCCGTCGCTCCTGCACGGTCGGTCCATGATCATCGTGCCGTGCATGCTCACAGTGGGCGACTACATCCTCAGCCCGACCATCTGCGTCGAGCGCAAGAGCGTGAGCGACCTGATCAGCTCCTTCAAGGACGGCCGCCTGTACAGCCAGTGCGAGTCCATGTTCCAGCACTACAAGAACCCGATGCTGCTGATCGAGTTCGACCAGAACAAGAGCTTCACCCTCGAGCCGTTCGCCGACCTCTCGGGCAGCATCTCCAGCGTGAGCGCCGCCAACGCGGGCGCTAACGACCTGCAGAGCAAGATCGTCCTGCTCACGCTGGCGTTTCCCAAGCTGCGCATCATCTGGTCGTCGTCACCGTACGAGACGGCCGAGATCTTTGAGCGGCTCAAGACGCAGGAGGAGGAGCCGGACCCGATCGCGGCGGTCCGGGCAGGCCTGGATAAGGACACGCTGGTGGAGGAGCAGATGTTTAACTCCGGCCCGCAAGAAATGCTGGGCGCCGTACCCGGGGTGACGCCCAAGAATATCATGAATATCGCGCTCCACGCTGAGAATATCGTGGAGGTGGCTAACATGACGGTGGAGGAGCTTCATCCGCTGGTTGGGAAGGAGGCGGCCGGGCAGATCTGCGGGTTCTTTGCGAAGGACTTGCTAGATGATGTATGATTGAATAGTAGCAGAAGGTTCAAACAGGGTCCATCTCTTTCCAATCCACTAAACGCCAACCCGCCACCCACTGGGTTCAGTTGTCACCCACTCATAATCTTCTTGTGGAAGTGAAGAGTCAAATCAACGATATGTAATTGTATTATGCAGAGACCCTATCAACTGAGAAAAAACGCAACGACAACACCAACCAGCCTGCTAAATGCATCCCTCCCCCCCTCTCCCCTCTCACGTCAGAAAAGCCGTAGCTCGGGTATTGGGTATCTCATATCATCCACCGCGCTCGCTCTGTCAACTCGAACAACAATCTAATCCATCCACTCATTCCCACTGCTTCCTCAACACCATCCATCATGCTACTTGATTAGATGGTGCTCGTGGTGCCGACGTGCCTCCGGCGGCCGAACCCGCGGCGCCGGGTGCTGGTGCCGGTGGTGCCGCGGTGGCGGCGGCGGCCGCCGCAGGTGTTGCAGGTCAGGAAGCCGACGACGATGTCGAGGAAGCTGACGATGCCGTTGACGATGGCCATGATGATGCTGCCGATGCCGTTGATGATGGCCATGATTGTGCGACCGATGGTGCGGAAGCAGGATTGGATCTGGCAGGGGAGGTTAGTTGGTTTATGGGAGTGGTTAAGGTTTTGGGGTGAGGTGTGGGCTTACGCAAGAGACGACGGCGCCCATTTTGAAGGTTGGGGTTGTTTTGTGGTTTAGGTGGTGATGTTGGGTTTTGGTGTTGGGTTTTGATGAGTTCCGAGTGCTGATGCTCGAAGGTTGCAGTGTGTCCTGGATTTGCTCTGGTTTGCTTTGGTGAATGGATGTGTGTGATAACAAAGATGTCTCAACGACGGAAACTGGTGGGATATATGTATTCAGTCCCTCGCTGGCCAGGACCTGATTTTGTGTTCATCCCAAATCACACTCACGGCCTGAGTTCCGTGTAAGTGGTTGGTGACGTCACCAAGCCGAAGGTCGGCTGGTCGCCCGTGTGTGTTCGCGTCTCTGAAGATCGCTACGTGTGACATTTCTTCCCAGCCAACCACGAGCTTGTCGTGTCGAGAGGGTGCCTTGCAGCTCTCCGACGCCCTCGAAACGTCTGGGGTGTTCGGTTCTCGCCTTGTTCCGGCCACGATGATGACACCATACAGAAACGGAATAGCAGACGAACAAGGGAATCTGTCGGCAAGGGCACCAGTACGTAGGTTTTTCCTCCCGTGTACCGTACCTGATCATGCAAAAACGATTGCGTCCGAAGTCACCTATCCCCCTGGGTGGTGCCGGCAGTGGTCCCAAGGGTCTCGCTCATGAGACGAACCATGACGTCACCTGAGTTTGGGCCCAGGCTGTGGGGCCGTGCTTGGCGACCCTAATGCGGCCCCACAGTGGTGCTCGTCATGCTTGGCGCACTCAGTGCGAGGATGATGTCGTCCAAGTCCGTCTTTGGCACCAGCGACGAAATCGTTCACATCATTTCCACCCTTGACCAGCCACCAGAGCAATAATCCGGGACAAAGAATTATCATTTCCAGGATATCAAAATGCTGTTTTGTCACGTGCATACTTAATTTAGACCTCAAGACTGGGTCCTCCCTTCTCTGCTCCACTGGAGACCCCTATTCGGGGGACGAGAGCAATCCCCCTAAGGAGAACCCACTCATGCCATCATGGTCGTAAGGATGTCATTATTCTCCCCTCCCTCCCGTCTACCGGACCGCCAGCCTCCGCTGGATCTTGACAAAGTTTGCAAAGTTCATCTTCTCCGTCCCCTGCCTGTCAACGTGCTCGCCGCTGACAATGGTGTGCACCCGCATCCGCTCGTCGTACCGCAGCCCCGGCAGCAGCTTGGGCGTGATGAGGAAGTACTGGCTGGTGTGCTCGCGGCAAGCAACCTCCACCATGCGCTCGTGCACCATGCGCTCGTTCCGTGGGTCCATGCCCTGGTTGATCTCGTCGACAACCCGGAACGGCGCCTGCGCCATCGACTGCAGCGCCATCAGGTAGAAGATGGTCGAGACGGCCCGCTCACCGCCGGACTGGCGGTGCTGGTCCAGCCGCTGGAGCGTCTCATTCTCACTGTGACGCGCGGGGTCAGCCTTTCCTGTCTTGAAATTCATGAGGGGGAACGACATACCGGAACTTGACTTTGATCTCAATGGCCCACTTGTCAAAGTCTTCGTCCTTGTGCACGCCCACCTCGCCAGCACAGCTGATTTGCTCAAAGTTGTAGCTGAAGGCGTCGTTGATCTGGCTCACAAGCTGCTCCAGCCCTGGCTCCCACTGGCTCCTAATCTCGTGAATCCTGTCGTTGAGCTCCACCATCCGGGCGTCGTGGGTTGCTTGGTTGGCCCGTTCTCTCTCAATCCTGACCGCATATCGCTCGTACTCTTCCAGCGCAGTCGGATTGCTGGCTTGGATGACTTCGAGTTTGGCCTTCTCCACCTGCATGGCTTGGTCGACGTCCTCGACTGTTTTGTCCTTCGCCTTCTCCGCTAGCTCATCCTGGTTCTCATCTGTTAGGATGGCGACGGCTTGTGTTTTGGCTTCGGCAGCAATGCTGCGTTGTTCGTTCAGCTCCTGAGTGATGTTTTCAAGGGATTTCTTGCCCTCCTCCAGCTGCTGGGTGATCTCGGAATTCTTCTCTTTGAGAATGCCCACCTCCGACTCTGCTTCCATCAGGAGGACCTGCGCCTCGAATAGCGCCTGACGCGCTTTTCGAATGCCACCTATTTGGGTGTGGTGGTGAAGGATCGCCTTGGCCTTGTCTAGAATCGCCTGGTCCTGGAGCTTTTCGAGCTCAAGGATCCGCCCTTTGCATTCTGTGAGCTCTTCATCAGCGAGCCTCAATGCCGTCTTTTCCGACTCTGCACTCCCGTTAGCCCAAGTGAAAACTGTCGTGTCAGAGAAGGGAGCTCTACCTATTTTGTCAGGCAAGGTCTGCCACCTTGTATACTCGCGCTGGAGTTCGCTTTTCGACGCCCTGAGTTCCGACTACTCCCAAGTCAGCGATGTTTTAGCCGCGTGGACAGAGAGCCAAGAGACGTACAATTTTCTTCCCAATCTGCGTCTTTTCGGCGTCCAAGTCCTTCTTACGTGCATCCTTGGCATTGAATTGCTCCTTAAGAGTGGCTTGCTGGGCCCTGAGTGTCTCCATCTTCTGCAGGAGTTCTGTCTTTTCGACCGCATCCACCGGCTGATCAGCCCAGAATCGGCCCTGGCCAAACTGCGTCACACGCGTGGAAACGGCCCCGGCGCCGTACTCCCTCCGGCGTGTGATGCGGTAGAGCTGCCTCCCCGCAGCAAACTGGGTGAGCTTCTCGGCCTGTTGGATCCGCTCAAATTGCTCGTCGGATATGTCCTTCAGAGCAACCGCGGATGCATGCAGCCTCTTTTCAGAGCAGAGCATAGCGAGGACCGGCTCCGGCCCATCCAGGTATCCGTTGACATAGCCGTCAAATCCTAGACGTGATAACTCGTCTCTTGGCAGGGGCGGCTGAAAGGAGCTATACGGGGTGAAGCAGGAGCGGATCGTGACCGAAAGGCCCATCTTGTTGTAGAACTGCTCGCTGAGCTTCTTGTGGTCTTGCTTGGTCTGCGCGGTGAAGCACAGAAAGTCGCCCGCCTGCAGGATGGATTGAACGAGGTCAGTATAGCGCTTGTCCTTAACAGAGCATGTCAGCATGGGTGGTCCAAAGACCTCCTGCTCGAAGCTGTCCTGGTTGTCCTTCAACCACTCCCAGCCCTTTGCGACATCAGGATCGATCCTCCTTAGCTGGTTCAGCAGCTGGCCTTGCTGTGATTCGAGTTCGTGCAGATTCGTTTGCAACCTTGCCAATTGCTCGCGATTCTCGCCACCCTGGAGCCGTATTCGGTTCACCTCTTCCACCACGTCTCCAGCTTCCCTCTCCTTCTCGCGCTGCAAATGCTCTTGCTCCCGCTGTAGTTGGGTTGTCAGCTTAAGAAACCACACAGGCACGTCGGTGTGTCATGGCCGACGTACAATTCTTCTGTTCCAATCCGCGGCATCAAAGTCTTTGGGTGTTCGCCGATAGCTGGCCTCCAAATCGGTGATTTTCTTCCGCAGACGGCCGAGCTCCTGCTTTTTGGCTGAAAAGTTTACCCGTTCCGCCTCCTTCTTGACAACAAGTTCCTGACACTTGACCTGGGCCGACTCGACACGGCCCATTGCGGTATCGGCAGCAGCTTCGGCGGTCTGCAGACGGTGCTGCCTGTTGGTCACAACCAACTTTATCTTGGATTGGTATTCCTGCTTCTTGTTGACAGCTTGGAGTGCAGGGGCGACGCTGTTCTGGAGGCGCTTGAGGGAGCGCTCGGACTCGACCTTCCGCAGTTTGGCCTCCTTGAACCGCTTTCGCGCATCGTAATATTTGACCACGACGCGTAGTTTGTTGAGCTGCTCGATTTCCTCCTGAATTGCTTTCCGTTCCCGTAGCTTTTCGACATCGGCTTGAAGAACTTGCTGGCGCGCCTCCATCTTGCGGAGCTCCTCGCGAATCTTCTCCCCGCTGTGCTCGGTGTCCCTCTGTACCTTGTAGTACTCCTTGAGTTCGACTCGCCAATTGATCATCTCTTCGGCGGCGGCCGCGTGGAGCGTCTTCTCGAGCAGCTCGACCGGAGTGAGGGCAGCGAACTCGGCGACCTTGTCTTGAGGCAGGAACTGGCACAGATTGTCGATCTGGATCCTGAGCGACCGCATGAGCTTCTGGACCTCCTTGTGCGACGCCCGCTGGCCATTGATGGTGAACTTTCTGCTGTTGTCCTCCCGCCTGATGCACAGCCCAACCACATAGTTCTCGGAATCTTCCGGCTTCCTTTGTAGCTCGATCTCGATCTCGGCCTCGTCTTTTCCGTGCTTGACAAACTCGCCAAAAGCGCTTGCACGCCCTAGGACATTCGAGGCGTACCCCAACCCCAAGCAGATGGCGCAAACGAGCGAACTCTTGCCGGTGCCGTTGGGTCCAATGACCATGTTCAGATTCGGACCCAGAAAGAACTCGGCCTCTTCGTACGTCACAAAGTTTCGCACCTTGACACGGACGATAGCCCCGGGTTGGAACCCGGAATTCGATGCGCCGTTTCGAGGCCGTGCCACCGCTGCCCCTCTTCGTCGGGGCTGAGGCTGGTCTTCGTCTGACGGGATGCCATCCTCGCTTTGGGTGAAACCGCGTGAACCGTCGCCGCCCCTTAGTCTGAGGAAATCGAAAGGATCAACGGCTGGCGAGGGGCTGACTGGGGTCCGATCGGTTGCCGAGGCCACGAAGCGACCTCTGCGGTCATCTGGCCTCGTGCGGCAGACTCGGTCGGACATGTCGTCGGTCGGGAAAGGTCAAACTCCCGGTCCGTGTGCAAGTTCTGGACCTACTCAGGTCATCAAGAATTGTTGGCCGTGGCCGGTCGGGGTGTTTCAAGAGCAGCGGGCTGGAATTGACCGAAGGTTGGCATCGAGAGGTGGTCCTGACGAGCAAACGCGACGCGTCTTGCAGCTCAAAGAAAGTGCAGGGGTCCCCGCAATCACTGTGCTCTGTCTGTTAGTGCGGAACCTAAATTATGGACAAGCAGGAGCGAACAGCAGTAGGCTCGCAAGGAGGAAAGGAGGAGATTTCGGGACACAGGGTCTTGGCGCGTACTGTCTAAATGATCATCTTTTTACACCAACTCGTAGGTGGGTTGACCGTTTTGTTTGACCTTGCAGAATTCAGGCCATGGGCGTGATGTCCTCGCGGCTGCTTCACAGAAGTATTTCTCCACCAACAAACCACTCAATGCGCACTGTGTGTAATAAAATATAGCACTGTGTCCTCGATCGTCAGTGCTGGCTCCCTGTCGAGAGACCCAAGACCCACTACCGAACTCGACAACGTCCTTCCTTTCCCAGGAACAATTCGAGCGTTGATTAATACACGGCAAGACATCCCATCAGTGCACACCGGGCTTCCCAGCTTAGGTATACTGCTTACGGAGGTATCGGTAGCAGGCCTTCGATCCAACTCCCCTGTACTCACCACAGGACGCTTGTTCTGGTCGAGTTCTGGCAGATCTCGTGGCTGGTCCGCATTTCGGTTTTGTCTGACGGTCCCATTGGAATTCAAGAATCCTCTGATCACTCCCAACAAGCCAATGTGGCATCACTGGTATGTGACTCCAGGCTGACTGAGCTGATCTGCGCCATGCCACGCCCAACATGGAGACCCGAGCAACGAGAGACATCCCCGTCGGGTTCTCGCGGCATCAAGGGCTGGGCGGCTTGGGCCAGTGCTATCTGTTAACATAATGTGTGCGGGTGAATATTCTGTCTATGTTCCATCTGCTGATAGTGCCCTGAGTCCCCGTACCGTTTGTCGCCCTCGTCCCATGCCCGGCATGGGGGAGATGGGGTTCATGGGACGAAACACGAGAGGGGGGGGTACCAACGTTGGTTGTTGATGGCTGAAGTATGAGTGCGAAGGTGAGATAAGGGGGAACGCGCTGTTGCCGCGGTCAAGCGCGGCGTGTCAAGCATTCCCTCCTGGCCTTTTGTTTTTCGCGTACTCGACTGCTCCGTGGTGCCATCCTCCCCGAGCCACCGAGACACTGCGTTCCAGTGCCGCCTGTGTTGACCCCTCCTTCCCAGCGGACCTACTTTACCTCGCACTGGCACCGAGAGACCGGTCCGGGCCTTGCACTTGGGGCAAACTCATTTTGCTCACTCCTCTGATTCAATTTTCTGCCACCAGGCTCTCCTCGCCCGTCCCGCAAGCACCATCGGGCGTGTTGTTTTGGTCGCGTCCACTCACTTCCTTCCAACACACTCCCTCCCTCTTGTTTACTCCAAGTTGCTTCCATCCTACCCGACTGCAAACCGGGCATCTTCCCACTACGCGCCTGGGTGTCGCTCATTTTCCTCCCGGCGCAGTTGTGGGCCTGTCTGCACACTTCAACCCTCCTCGCCTGGCCCAGGTCGACTTCACCTCTCTTTCCGCATCATCACTTGGTTGCTCTTTATTTGATCGCCTTTGCGATCAATGATGCATTGAGTCGTCGCTTGTTGGCTCGACCATGATGGATCACCACAACGCCTCGCGGCACCCGGCCCCTCGCCAGCCGTTGGGGGACGCGACGCAGAGGATCAACCATGCCACTGTTGCCAACGTCAGCCGCCGGCACCAGCCTGGCGATATTGAGAACCACGTTCTGTCCAAGTCCAAGAACGCCGCTCGGGGCCGTTCCAATCCTGTCCTCACTGTCAACTATGCCCAAGTCGAACAGCGCACACACCAGGTGCCAGCTCCAGTGCCGACTGAGCCCGGACTAGCCAACCCCCGTCTTTCGGCCATTGCACAGGATCTCCACGATGCCTCTGAATCTCGGCGCGTTTCGCAGTTCTCCAATGTCTCTTCGAACGCGTCCAGCACGCGCCAGCTCAAGACCCATATCGGACCGTGGCAGCTTGGCAAGACGTTGGGGAAGGGCTCATCAGCACGTGTTCGCCTGGCCCGCCACCGAGTATCTCATCAGCTTGTGGCGATCAAGATTGTAGCCAAGAGCACCGCCCACATGACCCAGGCCGGCAGCCTGGCAAACCTGGACCGCATCGACTACAGGAAGCCAACCACCGGCGCGGATGGCGGTCTCCGCCGGATGCCGTTGGCCATCGAGCGAGAGGTGGCCATCCTCAAGCTCATCCGGCACCCGAATATCATCGAGCTACTCGATATCTGGGAGAACAGGTCCGAGATGTAAGTCTTGGCTATTACACAATTTGCCTTCAATGCCAAACCTAACCTTCATTGAACTTTAGCTACCTGGTTACGGAGTACGTCGAGAAGGGAGATCTCTTCGAGTTCATCAACTGGAACGGCCCACTCCAGGAAGAGGAAGCCATCTTCTACTTTCGCCAGATCATGACTGCTCTGGAGTACTGTCACTTATTCAACATTTGTCATCGCGACCTGAAGCCCGAGAACATCCTGCTGAAGGCGAATGGGCAGATCAAGATTGCCGACTTTGGTATGGCAGCCCTACAGCAGAACCCCAGCCACCAGCTTCGGACGGCTTGTGGAAGCCCCCACTATGCTGCTCCTGAGCTGCTCCGCCACCAGTTCTACAAGGGGTCGGCCGTGGACATCTGGAGCATGGGCGTCATCCTCTTCGCCATGCTCGCAGGGCGTTTGCCCTTTGATGACGACGACATGGGCGTCATGTTGGCGAAGGCGAAGCGTGCAGAGTACAAGATGCCTCCGCACCTGACGCGAGAAGCCAAGGATCTGATCCGGAGGATCCTGGTGGACCAGCCTGCCCACCGCATTACCATGAAGCAGATGTGGCGGCACGCCCTCATCAAAAAGTACGACTATTTGGACGAGTACCAAAAATGGGACGGGCAGTCGCAGAACGCGTTGCGCAACATGGACACCGCGCCGACCCCCGAAGAAATCGACATCCAGATATTGCGTCAGCTCAAGGCTCTCTGGCACACATACTCGGAAGTTGCCCTCCACGAGAAGCTCAAGCACGACAAGTAGGTTACAGGTTCTCTGTCCTCTTCTCACATGCAATGCTGACTAGGATGGCAGGCCAAACGACCAGAAGTTGTTCTATTGGCTTCTCTACAACCACCGCGAGGTCCAGTTGGAGAATTACAACAACAATGTGCCTATTTCAAAGAGCGATTTCCATCACCTCAAGCCACCCAATTGGGGCAAGCGTATATCGACATGTCAGTTCACCAAGCCCGGGCGCAATGGCCATTCCCGGACCGTGTCCCGGTTCACAGTAATCTCTAATGTTCCGGACGTGGACGACGTCGGCACTGTCCGAAGCTACGATCCTTATAACGCATCCCGTGTCCTGCAGCCCTGCGCTTCGCAGGCAAGCCACGCCAAGATCATCATCCATCGTAACACCCCTGAACCAGGAGTCGGATCATCTCCTACCACCGTCTCACACTCATACCGCTCATACCACTCGGTGAACGGCTCCTTTCGCCAGCGCACGAGAACAAACTCTCGGCGCACAAGCACGGCTGGGCAGCTCAGGTCCCCTCAAACCTCGATGAGCTCCATCCGTAGCTACCAGAGCAACCCTCGTGTGCGTGCGAACAACCGATCCAAGCGCTCCGTCGACTTTTCGAGCGTCCGCAACAAGGGCAACCGTCATCGCCGGAACCGCCACGCTTCTTTGGCAGCGCCAGCCAGCCTTGCAGGGGACAGCACGACGTATGACCGAGACACGCTCTCGCCCTCCAGCCCGGCCAAGGCGCTGAGAACCCTCCAAGTCACAGCGGTTAGGTCGATGATGGATGTTGGTGACACAACGGATGACACGTTTATCTGGAGCGAAGAGCTCGAGCAGCTCGGTCACCGCATTGCCCGTGACTGTGACGAGGCCTTCCGAAGCTCGCTTCTCATGTCGGAATCTACAGAAGTCGGAACTGCGTCGCGCGAGGCGAGCCCATTCACGCTGTCATTGGGGAGCTTGCCGGCAGTGCGACTTTCGGAACAGCTGGCATCCGCGAATGGGATCCACCCTTGGGACAATAGACCACTGCCGCCGGTCCCCTCGCAGGCTACCGTCTCACCTCTCTCAATTCGAAATCACGGTCCAAGCAATCTTCATTCTAGCCTGGGAGTCAGGGTTCCCGAGCGAAGGGTTGTTTCCGAGCCAGTGTATGAACGGGGCATGAAGGAGACAAGGCCGCTGCCCTCGATTTATGAGAACATGCCAGATGACTGGATGAGACGCAATCCAGGCAAACATGACTTACTGTCAAGCGCCTTGGAGACACCTACCCGTGCTAAGAACAAGGGCTTGGATTTTCTGGCCAGGGCCGAGAACACGATCCGCGTGGTTAACTCGCCATCAGCAAGGGGAGCTGAAGATCCGGCCATAATTCCAGAGCCTCTCAATGTTCGCAAAGTGTCTCAGAACACTGGCGCTGCCAGAACGGCGGCGGCACCCTCGCTACAAGACCAGCACAGGCACGCCTCTTACGGGTCGCACCAGAAGAGCCAAACGTCGAATAGCAACAGCAGCGATGCCGTCCCGCCCAAGAAGAGGGTCTCCTCCTGGTTCAAGCGAGCCCCTAAAAAGGACGCCAGCGCCTCAAGCTTTGTCACTGCGACCGACACCAGTGTCCGGTCCAAGGAGACCATGGCCGATGCGGAGGCCAACCGTCTCAGCCAGCCCATGTCGCATTCAACTGACGACCTCTCGATGCGCCGTGCTCAGAAAAAGAAGTCGTTTGGCTTCGCGTTTTGGAAGGGTGCTAAAGACGAAGTGAAGATGTCGCTTGCAGGTAAGGAGAAGAGTGGATTAGTACTGCGTCCCCTTCCACTCACTAACGGCTCAGACTCGGACCCCGACGATGGCCGCGCTCGGAATGAAAAGTCCATGAAGAAGCGCGCTAGCAAAGAGTCCCGGATTATGAGCGGCATCGCGCACAGCGTCTGGTCCGAGAGCGACGGCGGTATCCGCAAGATCGAGGTCCAGCAGAACTGGCTGGCCCGCCTCTTCCGCGTCAAGCCCGCGATGCGCCATCTCTGCTTCAACATCCCCAAGCGGCGTGCGCGACAGGAGGTAGCAATCTTGCTTCGCGAGTGGCGCAGGTACGGCATCAAGGATGTCGAGGTCGACAAGGGCCGCAACATCATCTTTGCTCGGGTCGGCGCCAAGAACTGTATGTCTTCCCCGTGCTGCTTTCTCGCCTCCTACAAATGGCTTTTGCTGACCCCTCTTCGCAGACCTCAATCTGAAAGAGGTGTCGTTTGCTGTCGAGCTCATGACGGTCATTGAACACGGCAAGCGCAACCAACTTAGCATCGCCCGTTTCACGCAGGAGAAGGGCGCGGCCAGCAGTTTCCACAGGGTGGTGGAGGCGATCAATGCGGCGTTTGGCACCCGCGCGCTACTCGTCACTGATAAGCGGAAGGTCAATATGATGATCAAGACGCTGAATTCTTGAATTTCGGCAATGCTCTCAATTGTTTCGCTTGGCTGAGGGCAAGCCAAGGGCCCTCAGTGTGGCGGTCTGGAAGGCGATTGGTTTCGTATTTGTTTTTCTTCTTGTTTGAGTTAGTTGAGATATTCGGCGCAGTCTGCTTTGGGTTCCGTTTTTCGACAGCCTTGGTTACCGGTTTCAGGCATTGGGTTGTCGTGGAACACCACGTCGGCTGGACTGGCAAGTCAATTCAAGCGGAATCATGGGGGTTGATGTTAGGGATGGCAGGAAAGACTGATGTGTGGATCAGGTAATGGTGTTGGATTACGGTGTTGTACTTGTAGTATCTACGGGGAGGGAGTCAGGGGTTGATTTTCGGGGCGTAAATATCTACCCGGCGGCGGCCGGGATGCGGCAGATACCCGCAAGAGGGTGGAGGATTCTTTCTTTTGAAACAGCATAATTGATAGCTGAAATGGAATTACATTGCAGTCAGGCACAGGTTTGCACCTCCAGGACTGGGGTTTCTCTGTCGGAGATGTTTGGTGGCAAACGCCTTGCACACAATTCAGGGGCTCGTTGCCAGGGACACTCGAGAATGACAGGGGGTCCAAGTTCTGTTGGTTTCCGAAGCTTGTTGCCGATTCGCGACCGGGATGTTCCGGACCGGGGGACCGGATCAGCCAACTTGTTGGGGACGGGACCTGACTGGGAGGCAGGGGAATTATTTGGTCGCCGCTCGCCGCGCGACGTGAGGGAAAAAAAAAGAAGGCATCTCGATTTTTGCGCAATCACCGCCAACTTTGTCCATCCATAGCTGCCTCTGGGGAATCTCTGGTGCCCTTCCACGTTATTTTCCGATCATTACGGGCGCATCGCTTCGGTTTTAGGCTCCGATCACCTTCTGCACGTGGTTACAGGCCCATCTTTTAGGTCAGACGACTTTCAGCATGCTTCGATCGGTTCGTGTGGCAGGGCCCGCAGCAGCCCGCGGCAGCCTTGGTGTGCCGAGGGCAGCCATCCGGTCGCTGAGCAGCACATGTCTGCAGGCGTCATCGCCCAAGACCCCCGTTTCGTCCCTTGCAGCCCGCTCCGCAAACCCCGCGGTTCAGCAACACCAGAGATATTTCCACGCCAGCGCAACAAGGATGGCCGCAAAGACGAGAACCGAGAGCGATGCCTTTGGCGAGGTGCAGGTCCCGGCCGACAAGTACTGGGGCGCCCAGACGGAGCGCTCGCTCGAGAACTTCCGCATCAACCAGCCCCAGGACCGCATGCCGCCGCCCATCGTCAAGGCTTTTGGCATCCTGAAGGGCGCCGCGGCGACGGTGAACATGCGCTATGGCCTTGGTAAATGCAGCCCCCGTGTCCACTGTGCGCTCTGTATCACAATTGCTTGCGGAAGCTAATCCCGCATCTTCTCTGGCTCTTAGATCCCAAGATCGGCAAGGCCATCCAGGAGGCCGCGAAGGAGGTCGCGGACCTCAAGCTGCTCGATCACTTCCCCCTCGTCGTCTGGCAAACCGGCTCCGGCACGCAGTCCAACATGAACGCCAACGAGGTCATCAGCAACCGGGCCATCGAGATCCTCGGCGGCACCATGGGCACCAAGAAGCCGGTGCACCCCAACGACCACGTCAACCGCTCCGCCTCGTCCAACGACACCTTCCCCACCGTCATGCACATCGCCGCCGTCCTCGAGATCGAGGGCGAGCTGCTGCCGGCGCTGCACAGCCTGCGGGCGGCGCTGCAGGCCAAGGTGGACGACTTCGAGGCCAAGAAGATCATCAAGATTGGCCGCACGCATCTCCAGGACGCCACCCCCCTCACGCTGGCGCAGGAGTTCAGCGGGTACGTGGCTCAGCTTGACTTTGGCATCAAGCGCGTCGAGAGCTCCCTGCCGGACCTGCGCCTCCTGGCCCAGGGCGGCACGGCCGTCGGCACGGGCATTAACACGTTTGTTGGCTTCGCCGAGGGCATCGCGGAGGAGGTCACCAAGATGACGGGCACCGAGTTCAAGACGGCGCCCAACAAGTTCGAGTCGCTGGCGGCGCACGACGCCATCGTGCAGGCGCACGGCAGCCTCAACACGCTCGCGGCGTCGCTCACCAAGATCGCGCAGGACATCCGCTACCTTGGCAGCGGCCCGCGGTGCGGCCTCGGCGAGCTGATCCTGCCCGAGAACGAGCCCGGCAGCTCCATCATGCCCGGCAAGGTCAACCCGACGCAGTGCGAGGCGCTCACCATGGTGTGCGCGCAGGTCATGGGCAACAACGTCGCCTGCACCATCGGCGGCATGAACGGGCAGTTTGAGCTCAACGTCTACAAGCCGCTGGTGATCCGCAACCTGCTCCACAGCATCCGTCTGCTGGCGGACGGCATGCGCAGCTTCGAGAAGAACCTGGTCACGGGCCTCCAGGCGAACGAGGAGAAGATTGCCAGCATCATGAAGGAGTCGTAAGTTTTGTGTCTGAAGCTGGTCACTTACCTGTTGTGCTGTGCTGACACACAGTTTCTCTTGCTTTCCAGGCTCATGCTGGTCACCTGCCTCAACCCCAAGATCGGCTACGACATGGCCAGCAAGGTGGCCAAGAACGCGCACAAGAAGGGCCTGACGCTCAAGCAGAGCGCCATGGAGCTGAAGGCGCTGACTGAGGAGGAGTTTGATGCTCTGGTCAAGCCCGAGCTCATGGTCGGCCCCGCCCCGTACCTGGGCTAGATGAGATCCCGGCCCCTGCCTGCTTGTGCCCAACCGAGATGCCCCTCTCATCGAGGGAGCTGGAGGATGACAAATGTTGCCAAGCACCACACACGCCCCCCCAGCGACGATAGCCTCACCGCGGCGTCACTCTAGATGAGCCGCACCAACCTGTAGCATGCATGTACATACACCATGATGACCGGCTGCTGCCGTCGACGGAGCCGTGTGCGACCCACCGCACGAGCGGATGTCGGTCATCGAAGCCCAAGAGAGGATAGAAGAAAGAGGAGCAACACGTAATAATATGCCAAAAAAGCTGGAAACCGGTCCCCCTGCGACCCGACATCGCTGGTGATCCGAGATCCGTCGGGAACTGTCGGCACAGGCGACAGCCGGCAAAGTCCCCACTCGGCTGTGGCTGGGTGGAAGACCTCGGCTCTGGCGCGGCAGATCGGAGCTTCGTCTGTGGGGCGCAAACGGCCCAAGCTCCCGCTCTTGGCTCAAATTGATCGCTCAGCCTGGTGCAAAGTCCGTGCAAGTCCCGGGGGATGATGGAGTCATCAGTGGGATGTAACCGAAGGCGGGGCAGACGGGGCAGACTGGAAATGATCATGTCCTTGTGGTCGTCGGTGCTCTCCGATTCTCGGTGTCTGTGGGAAGTGCTTCGTGAGAGAATGTCGATAGTGTTGTCAAGGTGCGTGTAGCTAACTCAGGTCGGTACATCTAAGTGGGAGAGAGAACCTTTACGGACACAAACGGCAACAGGCAGTTGGCGTCTGGGGTGGTATCTGGGCATTGGCGGGGTTCCCGCTCTGATGACCTCACCGTCCACCATTCCGTTACTGTGCGATTATCAGAGCCATATCACATGTGAGTCTGGAACGCAAAGAACAGAGTGGTGTTCCCCACCGCCATGGGCTGCCGGATCCAATCGCGTCGCTTCCCCAGGCCCGAGAAGCCCAAACAGGGAGAGATAGCAGCGACCGGGGCAGGGGTTGCACGGCAATCCAACCACATGTAAAGTCGACGAGGTGTGAAGTATACACGAGCGGCGAGCATTGGTTGCCGAGCGTTGCCAGGTGAGGGTCCTGATCTTTTTCGTCATCCGTCGTCGTGGACCGTCTTCTTCTTCGCCGCATCCGGCACCGTTTCTCGCAACCTGCACTCTCTCCAACATCGAGAAGCAGCAAAGACCGAGTCAATTGGGATTCGAGACATCTGTCCCTCTTATCAGTAAGTCGGGAGAGTTCCTTGATGTATTTGTGCTGCCTGGGCCGTTTCGAGGTTCACTGCTCTCCCTGTCCTCCACAACACACCCCCTTCCCCCGTTTTGGCTATCAATTCCAGCTATCCGCGGCCCGTTTCGGCTCTTGGTCTAGCCCTTCTTCCCCATTGTTTGACTCATGTTTCCTGGCCCAACATATAACTGAGGCTTACCCACTCCATAGACAGCTAAGGCGTAGTCGTCTATACACCCCCCACCACCAGAACAACACCACGCAGCAACCATGGCCAGCAACGAGACCATCCTGCAGGGCGTCAACGTCCTCGGCTCCATCCAGGAGTCGCAGCGCAAGATCCTCACCCCGCAAGCCCTCGCCTTCCTCGCCCTGCTGCAGCGCTCCTTCAACTCGACCCGCAAGGCCCTCCTCGAGCGCCGCAAGATCCGCCAGGCCGAGCTCGACAAGGGCGCCCTCCCCGACTTCCTCCCAGAGACCAAGCACATCCGCGACGACCCGACATGGAAGGGCGCGGCCCCCGCCCCGGGACTGGTCGACCGCCGCGTCGAGATCACCGGCCCCACCGACCGCAAGATGGTGGTCAACGCGCTGAACGCCAACGTGTGGACGTATATGGCTGATTTCGAGGGTGCGTAGAGCCTCAATCGCGGCTGTAGGCGCGGACCCGGCTAATTCCCCGTCTAGACTCGAGCGCCCCGACGTGGGAGAACATGGTGAACGGCCAGGTGAACCTGTATGATGCCGTCCGCCGCCAGGTTGACTTCAAGCAAGGGGCAAAGGAGTACAAGCTGCGGACAGACAGGAAACTGCCCACCCTCATCGTGCGGCCGCGTGGCTGGCACCTCGAGGAGAAGCACGTCACAGTCGACGGCGAGCCCATGAGCGGTTCCCTCTTCGACTTTGGCCTGTACTTCTTCCACAACGCCGCCGAGTCGGTCAAGCGCGGCGCCGGCCCTTACTTCTACCTGCCCAAGATGGAGTCGCACCTCGAGGCCCGCCTCTGGAACGACGTCTTCAACCTCGCCCAGGACTACATCGGCATGTCCCGGGGGACCATCCGCGGCACCGTGCTGATCGAGACCATCCTGGCCGCCTTTGAGATGGACGAGATCATCTACGAGCTGCGCGACCACAGCTCAGGCCTCAACTGCGGCCGCTGGGACTACATCTTCAGCGTCATCAAGAAGTTCCGCCAGAACTCCAACTTCGTGCTGCCTGACCGCAGCAGCGTCACCATGACCGTGCCCTTCATGGACGCTTACGTGGGTATTCCCTGAAAAAAACTCTTTTCCCGGCTGAACTGACGTGGAGCTTCTTTCCCCGAATAGGTCAAGCTGCTCATCCAGACCTGCCACAAGCGTGGAGTCCACGCCATGGGTGGCATGGCGGCCCAGATCCCCATCAAGGACGACCCGGCGGCCAACGAGAAGGCCATGGAGGGCGTCCGCGCCGACAAGCTGCGCGAGGTGCGCGCCGGCCACGACGGCACCTGGGTCGCCCACCCGGCCCTGGCCGCCATCGCCAGCGACATCTTCAACAAGCACATGCCCACGCCCAACCAGCTCTTTGTGCGCCGCGAGGACGTGACCATCGGCGCCAACGACCTCCTCAACATGAACGTCCCCGGCAAGATCACGGAGGAGGGCATCCGCAAGAACCTCAACATCGGCCTCGGCTACATGGAGGCCTGGATCCGCGGCGTCGGCTGCGTGCCCATCAACTACCTCATGTATGTCCACCACCAGCCCCCCCTTCCCTCTTGAGCACCCCCACTGACAAGCCCTCTAGGGAGGACGCCGCCACCGCCGAGGTGTCGCGCAGCCAGCTCTGGCAGTGGGTCCGCCACGGCGTGACCACGGCCGAGGGCAAGCGCGTCGACAAGGCCTACGCCCTCAAGCTGCTCAAGGAGCAGGCCCAAGAGCTCTCGGCCAAGGCCCCCAAGGGCAACAAGTACCACCTGGCCGCCCAGTACTTCTCGGGCCAGGTCACCGGCGAGGACTATGCTGACTTCTTGACTTCGTAAGTCGTCCCCCTTCTTCCCCCATGGTTTGGAGTCATGTCGAAAGGATTGCAGCTGACTGGGATGTTTGTGTGATAGCCTGCTCTATAACGAGATCACGTCGCCGGAGAGCCCCAAGCCGGCTTCCAAGCTTTAAGTCAGTCAGGGGGTTGCTTTTTGGATGGCAATGGTTTGGTCGGTTGGGTTAACTGAAGCAAGTAAGGTTGGGTGAGGGTACAAACTCTTTGGTCGGATGGCGATTGTAAGAGTCTCTCTTTTCTTTCGTAATGGGTCTTGTCGGTTTTGTGTCATGTGAACCCCGGTCTGGGAAAATCGAAGCATCTGACTTTTTTTCGCCAACTTGGTCCTCGTTGTGCATGTGAGGCATTGTCCCCGTCCCCCCTTGTGAAAGGGGTCCGTGGGGGCGCTGGAACAAAGCAGAGGTCTGTCAACTGACCAGCGGTGTGAACAATGGTGGCGTCGACAACAAGGCAACCCTGGTCAACTTCGCCATCTCGACGAGATACAAACTAGCCAGGTGTGTGTGTTTATATAGGGGGATCACAGCACCGCTTTTGGTACTTGTAACGGTTCGTTTCCTATGACTACAACACCACCTGAAATATTTCAAGACAATCACGATGGACTACAGTACAGGTATAGCCGACCACCACGTCTTGGACGCTCGCAGTCCAAAAGGAGGAGGGTTTAAGGGGCCAGCGCTCGGCGCCTCCGGCACCGTCCTCAGTAGCAGCAAATCCGGGGGTGCTGTTGGCTCAGCTGGTACCCTTTCGGCGTGGGGCACAGCAGCCATGGTGATCAGCATACTTCTTGCCATCAAACTTCATTATCGGCTTTCTCAATGACGCTACCAAAGGCAAGAAGAGCCCCCTGTCTCCTTTGCGGTGTGATTATTGACTGACTTGATACACAAATCCAGATTTTCAAGGCCGGTTACCCATCAAGAAGAACGGTTGCTGCAGGATGCTTGGAAATTCATCAAGTTTGCGTTGGTTATCCCGCCCGTCAAGAAGTCTTTCAGCATTGAGCAGCAGAGCGAACGCCCGCGGAGAGTTAGACGGGGCGGGGTGGATAGAGAAACGGCGGGCAACACGCAGCATCAGTGGTACATGTACATACAGCTCGCCAGCTGCAAGTTCCTACGGCTGCTGGTGTCCAGTTCCCTCTGGAAATGAGTTGCTGAAATTGGAATGGACTGGGGACTCTCCAGCTACACTTGGGCGGCAATACCAAAAGTGGACGGGATACCTGCCATCCTCTTCGTCATTTTTCTTCGCCTCTGCATCTTGGTCTAAATCCTTGTCCTCAAGAGTGTGTTGTTTCCTCATTATAAAAAAATGTTTGTGGGAAATAACACCAAGTCAAGGTTGGAGTCGAGGACAGGGCGTCTAAGCTCGGTTTCCAAGAGGATGTGACTGTCTAAATTACGCCAAGGGGGTATGCCCCTGGAATGTTGGCCAAGTTCGGCGCGATGGAGGGCACGCTGTCAGAGAGCTTGAGCTCGACCGTCTTGTTGGCAAAAGGTGGCATCTTTCTCCGAGGCATGATTTCGTCGATGTGGTTCGCAATGTTTAGCAACAAGTCTTCGCTCCAGGGCCGGCCCAGAATCTCCATGCCGACCGGCACACCCAGCGGGGCATCGGCTGAGGGTGGGGAGAAGCCTGCTGGGACACAAACAACAGGATGGCCTGTTAACGCAGCCAAGATGCCGTTCCTGCCGCTCTGTGATGGCGAGCCAACTTTGACAACGAGGTTCTTCTGCTCTGGGTAAATGATGGCGTCGAGGCCGTTGCCTTCAAATGTGGCTTGCAGTGCTCGAGATAGATCCCCGATGCGGTCCAGAGTCTCGACATAGGCAGTATTCCCCGTAGATCGATGCGACGCGCTCTTGATAAACTCGTGCTGAGCTGGGATGACGAGATACTGGCCACTGCCGTACAGATCTTTCAAGCTGGCGGGACCGTCGTTGTGGGCGAAGGCTGCTGCACCCAGGTGAGCATCGAGCAATTCCCGGAACTCGAAAACTTCCACATTTAGCTCCGAAATAGCGAGAGCGTCGTAGAGGGGGTCGGTGATATTCACAACGTCGACTCCGGCTGCAGCGAGCATGGACACCATATCTGCCATGACATCGTTGACTGGTGTTGTTTCATCCGAGACTCTGTGGTCAAAGAACCCGTCCAACAGACCGAGGCGCAGCCCTCTCAAACTGCCACCACGCAGGGACCCCAAATAGTCCTTTTTCTTGACCTCGGGTGGAGCCAAAGCCGTAGCGTTGTCCCGAGGATCAAAGCCGACGCTTGCCATAACGGTCAGGGCGACGGCAAGATCCTGTGGGTTGCGTGCCATTGCACCGACGGCATCTTGCGTCCAACTGACCGGGATCACTCCCGCTCTGGATATCAGTCCTCGTGTCGGACGAAAACTGAACAAGGCATTGGCACTGGCCGGGCTCCTCAGGGAGTTCTTCGTGTCGGTTCCTGTGGCCAGGATAGCGAGGTTTGCGGCAACTGCTGCACCGCTCCCTCCACTGCTCCCTCCTGGCGTGCGAGTCAGATCGTACGGGTTGAGAGTCTGCCCACCCAGCGATGAGACGGTCAAGCCTTCAAGAGCCATCTCATGCAGGTTTGTCTTGCCGAGGATTACAGCGCCAGCATCCCTCAGGGCCTTCACCGTCGGGGCATCTTCCAGCGGCTTGTTGTCGGCCAGGGCCTGGCACCCGCCCGTGGTGCTCATGGCCACTGCGTCGAAATTGTCTTTGAGCAGCACAGGCACACAAAACAGTGCCCCGGTTGTGTTCCCAGCCATAATCTGGTTGTCCAGGCTGTCTGCGTCCGAGAGAGCGGCGGGGTTCAGAGAGATGACAGCGTTGATGGTGGGATTGAACTCTTCTATGCGAGCAAGAAAGGACGAGACAATGTCTCGACAACTGACTCTGCCGGTAAAGAGAGCATCGTGAACGCTGGCGATGGTGGCTTCTCTAACATCGAAGACTTCGCCAAACGCCCATGCAGTGATCGGACAGAGCAAGGAGAGGGCGAGAAGGCTGCCCCGACTGCATCCCAGCGGCGTCATAATCGAGCGGATTTAGAGAAAGCGTCCCGTTGTCCGTCGGCATCACCAAGGCGCGTCAGAGGTTGTGAGATTTGTTAGTCTGTTGTGGGGTTGCCATTGTTGGGTGCGGATGAAGATAACCGAGAGAGTGAGATGGTGACAAGTGCATATTATGCAGTTTGGTGCCCCAAAGAAAATCCGAGATCTGGTTATTCTCGCTATAGAGATCATGCAGCGAGGTCTGCACGGGCCCTATCAACCCGATTATGCTATTCTCGGGTCTGAAAGATGCCACTGAACTAGAATGCAATCCTAAGGGGGGCGTGAGGAGATAAGAAGGAGAGGAAGGGAGACGAGAGAGAAAGAAGGTGGCAAGACGGAGGGAAACAGAAGAAAAGAAAAGGAACCGAGAGAAAATAGAAACAATCCAAGAGGAGAGGAAAAGAGAAGAAACAAAAACCAAGAAAAAAGAAAGGAACAAATGTCTCGATTTACACCGAGTCCCCCGTCCTCACTTCCTTAACACTGCCAACTCCCAAGTACAGAATCATCAACGAGCGTTCTCCCCTCCATCGACTCACCCCTTGAGCCCGTACCCAGTACCAGTTCCCTCATCAGCGACTCGAGCGCCGCCCAGCCCGCCGGATCCTCCCTATCGTCCAGCTCTTCATCCAAACCTCCAGCAGCCACGCCCACGCCCTGCCGGTGCCGCTGCTCCCTCGCAAACATCTCCGTCTGTCTCCCCGCAAGCGTTGTCCTCCACCCATCTTCCCCCAAACCCCCCCTCGACCTCAACGGCGGCCCGCTCGCCACTCCGTCGACCACCGCCTCCGAAACAGACCCCGAATCACTCCTCAGCCACGACGCATCGTTGATATCCCCACCACCATCAATAC
>Ga0247823_10000821_pt1 | contig 26229 bp, 18 predicted proteins | sample 13C_PalmiticAcid_2_FD_192426 | JGI IMG/M metagenome (GOLD analysis project Ga0247823, IMG submission 192426) | Soil microbial communities from agricultural site in Penn Yan, New York, United States - 13C_PalmiticAcid_Day30 | ecosystem: Environmental > Terrestrial > Soil > Agricultural land... | reverse complement strand
CTCGGCACGCGCCCGCTTGGCCGGCTCGACGCGGGCGAGCACGCGATCGCGATCGACCTGGCGGGCCTCGCCAGCGCCGGCTACGCGCTCGTCGCGTCGATCGACGGCGCTATGATGCGCGTGCCGATCGCGATCGTCCGCTGAGAATCGACCACGAACACCATCGCGCGGGGCGGTCCATTGCGGACCGCCCCGCACTCGTTTTGGTAGCATCCATCGGAATGTCTCCCCATTTCCGCCAACAACAGGCGAACACCTTCCAGTTGTTCGTGTCGGAAAGTTCCCGTATCCTCCTGACCCCCGCTCTCAACGAGGTACCGAATGGCCCGCCCACGCGCCGAGATCCGCGAATCGTCCCAGGAAATCAGGGAATTCCTCCGAACCTATCACGGTCAGCCGCAGGAGCCCCGGCTCGAAATGCTCCGGATGCTCCGCGATCATCCGGCGCAGACGCTCGCGGACGTCGCGCGCCAGCTCGGACGATCCGAGCGGAGCATCGAGCGATGGTGGGAGAGCTATGCGCGCGACGGCATCTCCGCGCTGCTGCACATCGGGCGTCCGGGAGGCCGCAGGCCGCGCAGGATCTCGCCCGAGACCCTCGACGAGCTCCGGATCAAGCTCGAGACCGAGGGCTTCGCGGGTCTCGGCGAGGCCCGGCTCTGGCTCGAGGAGCGTCACGGAATCTCCTACAGCCGCAGCGGCCTCTGGGGTCTTCTGCGCGACGGCACGCGCGCCACGCACGGACTCTGGACGATCCACCATTCGCGCAGGGCGCCGCGCGCGGCCGCGCCGGAGGTCACGAAAGGGCCGTTTTCCGGAGACGTTCTGCGATTCCTCAATGCGCTTCCCTCCACGATCGATCCCGTCGAGTGGATCAACAAGTTCCGCGACGCGCTCATGGAGCTCTTCGACGACGTCGACCGGATCTCACTGATCGTCAACACGCAGTGCGACCTGCACCGGCCGGAGGAATACCGGCCGACGGTGAGCATCAACCATCATAGTCAGGGCGGCGGGGCGGCGACGGCATCGATCTCGGTGAACACGATCGAGCAACCGAAACGACGATTCGAGGAGATTCTCGAAGATTTCCGACGCCAGGGATTTCCGCTCGACGAGTATCACGCGCCGTACGGGTTCGACTACCATTATGAGGGGACGGCCTATCTGGGGACGGTCTTTCTCTGGCGCGAGGTGACCGACACGCCGATTTCCGATCATACCGTTGAGGTCATCCGCTCGCTCGAGTCGTTCTTCACCTTCATGTTGACCGATCTGGTCACCCGGCACCAGTACGGAAAGCCCGTCGACCGGGCGTTCATGGAGGCGTTCGAGCGGCTCGCCGAGGAGGCCTCATTGAGTCCGCAGGAGCGGAGGATCATCGTTTTGCAGCTTCTGGGCCATTCCTACAAGGATATGGCCGACGTGATGTCGGTTACGGTCGACACGGTCAAGAAGCATTTCAAGGCGATTCACAGGAAGACCGGCACAAGGGGGCAGGCGGAGCTCTTCGCCAAATACTTCACGGCTAACCTTTCGCAGAAGGAGGCGTTGGAGGACTAGGCCCGCCCCCCAAGGCCGCGGTTGGTCGAGAAAGAACTCCCCAAAAGTGTACTTGTCGACCCCTATTGCCGCGGCGTAGGTTTGCATCAGTCCAACGCGGCACTCCCGGAAGCGCGGTCCAGCGACGACGGGAAGCCAAGAGGTCACGAGGTCCAAATCCAGCCAGCTCGGAAGAAGGTCCAAGCTTCCAGCGAAACCGCGCTCACGTCGGACGGTCCAACCCGGCCGAGCGCGACCAGCCCCGAGAAGGCCAGTGATTAGCGGGCAACTAATCAAAGGGCACACAGATGAAGAAGGTCCAGGTAGTGTTCGTGCTGTTCCTGCTGGCAGCAATCGCAGCAGTGGCGCAGACCCCCTGCGCGCCGCACCCCAGCGATCCATCGGCGGTGCTGATCGGGTCGATGACGGTGACGGTCGAAATCGCCCAGTCCTCGAGTGTTTCGGGGAAATCGGGAAAGAAGGGGACAAAGTGTACGGTCGCGCAGCTGATCTGCGTCTGGCGCACCGCCGATGGCGGTGTCGACCTGATCGGCGATCCGGCCACGGTCAAACTGTCAGGTACATGCCTCACCGAGATTCCCACGGCCGACTTGTTCGCGCTGCTCGGTCAGGCTGCGGTGGCGCAGGCGGTCGGCAATGGGTATATCCCATGCAACACCAACTGCGACGGTAAGACGGCAGCTCGGTTCTTGACGGTCACCTGTGTCAATCGGACCGGAAGCGGTTCGACGACCAAGTTCGGTCCCTGCACCACGGTCCAGTGTGTGCGAGCCTACACGGTGTGCTGTCCGAGCGGCCCGGGATCACCGAAGATCAATCGCGCCCCCTCCAGCAATGACGGATGCGGCACGACTCCCGAAGGTTGCCAGTCCGCGTGTGATCAGGACTGTCCCCCGGCCGGAGCGGTGGTCGAGTAGACGATGTGTCAACGAAAGGTCCCAGAGAAGTGATTGCTGATGGCGTTCCCTCCCTCGTTTAGCCCGCGAGGGAGGGGACAACAAAGAGCCTGTCGGAAGATGCCTATCCGACGAGCTCACTGGTTCGAACGAGGTTCAGACGGTCCTTGAAAGATTCCGACGAGGTCTTGCCCACCACACTCGGAGTGCTCGCGGTGATGCTGGAGAGTCTGTCTCCCGGCGCGAGTCTGATCCAGCCTGCAGATGGACCCGGCAACGAGGTCCCGCCGCCCATCGGCGAGGTTGGTAATCCGATCGAGCCACGAGGTTCCGGTTCGATCGGATGATGTGCCCCACGAACGCCCGGTCTTGCCCACCGGGTCGAGTGCCCATCGAAAACGACAGCTCGGTCTTGCCCACCGAGCAGTTGCCCAAGAACAGAAGGGTAGTACGAATCCCGGTGCCCACCGGATCGTGCTACCCTTCCGTTGTTTCCGAGCGTGTCAAACTATTCCCGGCGTTCTCCGGAATCCCGCTCTGCCCTATTTTTACCGGTCTGACCACCGTCGCCGCGGCCAGCCGCGGGCGGGCGCGTTTTCCCGAACCCCACGTCACCTGAAAGGACGCTCGCCGCGAGCGGGCGGAGAACTCCATGCACATTGCCCAGCGGATGTCGCGGCTCGGCACCGAGACGGCGTTCGAGGTGCTCGTCAAAGCCCGCAAGCTCGAGGCCGAGGGCCGCGACATCGTCCACCTCGAGATCGGCGAGCCCGACTTCGACACGCCGCAGAACATCGTCGATGCCGCGACCGAAGCGCTGCGCGACGGCTTCACGCACTACGGTCCGGCGGCGGGCCTGCCCCAGGCACGCGAGGCGGTCGCGGAGTACATCGAGCGCACGCGTCCGGGCGTCAGCTGCTCGGCCGACGAGATCGTCATCACGCCGGGCGCGAAGCCCATCATGTTCTACGCGATGATGGCGACGCTCGACGAGGGCGACGAGGTGATCTACCCGAACCCGGGGTTCCCGATCTACGAGTCGGTCATCAACTTCCTCGGCGCCAAGCCGGTGGCGCTTCCGCTGCAGGAGTCGAAGGAGTTCCGCTTCGACCTCGACGACCTCGAGGCGCGCATCTCGAAGCGCACGCGGATGCTCATCATCAACACGCCGCAGAACCCGACCGGCGGCATCCTCACGCGTGAGGACGTCGAGGGGATCGCCCGCCTGGCGCACGAGCACAACCTCATCGTGTTCTCCGACGAGATCTACTCGCGCATCACCTACGACGGCTTCCAGCACACGTCGATCCTGGAGTTTCCGGGAATGAAGGAGCGCACGATCATGCTCGACGGGTTCTCGAAGACCTACGCGATGACCGGCTGGCGACTCGGCTACGGCATGATGCCGGCATCGATCGCGTCGATGGTCGCGAAGCTGCAGACCAACTGCACGAGCTGCACCTCGAGCTTCACGCAGGTGGCGGGCATCGAGGCGCTGCGCGGACCGCAGGAGGCGGCCGACGAGATGATCGCCGAGTTCCGCCGCCGCCGCGACGCGATCGTCGACGGACTCAACCGCATCCCCGGCTTCCGCTGCCATCGTCCGCACGGCGCGTTCTACGTCTTCCCGAACATCGAGGGAACGGGATACAGCTCGCAGCGCATGGCCGACTACCTTCTGTACGAGGCGGGCGTCGCCTGTCTCAGCGGCACCGCCTTCGGCCAGTTCGGCGAGGGCTACATCCGCTTCAGCTACGCCAACTCGATCGACAACATCAACCGCGCGCTCGACCGCATCAACGACGCGGTCTCGAAGCTCGTGCGCGACGAAGCGAGGATCGAGGGGTAGCGGCGGAGCCGCGGGGACACGGCGGAGCCGAGGGACACGCTGCGCGAGGGGACACGGCGGAGCCGAGGGGACACGCTGCGCGAGGGGACAGCTGCGCAGGGGACACGGCGGAGCCGAGGGGACACGCACATGTTTTAGGCCGGCGCACGTTGTGCGCCGGCCTTCGTGTTTTCTGAGTCGGTGTTTGCGTTGGGAGGATGTGCGGCTGGCGGCGGCGGCCCGGCGCAACAGCTTCGTCGGTCTTAGTGTGCGAGGGTTTCTTCGATCTCGACGTTGTAGACGTCTTGCGCAGTCCAGGTCACGCGATGGAGAATGCCGTCGTGCACGATCTCCCGCTCGCCCCGAAGGATGCCCAGGGCGATCTGCTCACGAGCGAGGTCGATGAGTCGCGGAGGATGCTCCGAGTACGGGGGAATGGACATGTCGAACGTCGCCGACTGGAAGCCCGGCTCAAGGCAGACCAGCCTGTGTTCCTGGACACCGTCGAGCTCCTCGGAGACCTCTTCGTTGTAATTGAAACCCTTCGGACCACCGTTCTTCGTGACCAGCCAGTATCGCACGAAGACCGTGCGCTCGGTGTCGGCGGCAGGACCGTCCCCCGCGGGAACTGATTGGTTGGTCGATGCGAGGGCGACCCCTGCGTGCAACGGTGCCGAAAGTGACAGGGCGAGCGTCGCGAGTGCAACGGCGATGGCGAGACGCCTGGCGTAGACGGACATGGCGTGTACCTGCGGGTGTTGTTGTGGGATCACATCGTTCACTGCACGATGACTCGAAGCACGGCGCGCTCGCGGTGATCGGTCACGACGACCACGAGATAAAGTCCGGGTGCCACTCCAGCGGCGTTGATCGAGATCGTGCCGCGACCTGCGCGCATCGGCGCCGCTTCCGCGAGACTGCGCAATCGCGCGCCATCGATGCCGTGAAGCCAGACCTGCACCACGCGATCGGCGGAAAGGGTGACGGAGAGCTGACCGGTCTGCTCGATCGCGTTGGGCGTGACCTGGGCAGCGCTGATCGCGCCGGCGCTCGAGCGCCAGATGTCCAGGAGCGGCCTTCCAGCGACGGGCTCACGGCACGGTTCTGCAACGCGGCTTCCCGCGGCGAGTATTGAGTCGAATCGGGCACGAAGCTCCGGCGACATCGCCGCGCGCAGTTCCTTGCTGCCCTGCTCGAGCTCGTCAGCCCGACCGCGTACAGCAGAGTCGAGCTCCGATAGAAGCTGCTCGCGCAGACATGGCGGCAGGGCCACAATCAGCCGAGGATCTGGCCGATACCACAGAATGATGTCGTTGTCATCCCCGCCATCGATCGCGAGCGATCCGCCTCGCACGCGCACCGGGATCAGAGCATTGACCATCCGCGGCCTTGCAAGCCTGCGGCGCTCGAGGCTGTCTCGAATGCGCTGCACGTGCTCAGGCATCTCGAGGCGCCGAGCGTGGGCATCGAAGAGGTACGCGTACCCTTCCTCGTCGGTGATGAGCTCGGGCAACACCGTTGGCTCGACACCCTCCGGGATCTCGTCCTTCGCGATCAACATCGTCCGGCCGCGACTCGGAATGAGACTCAGGCGCGCATCCTCCTGCACAACCGTGTCAGGGTGTTTGTTCGACCGCGTATGAGCAACGCTTCGCGCGTAGCACTCGACGACACCGCTGGCGCTCACATGCACTCCGATGGCGGCGAGGTCATGCTGCCCCAGGCGAATGATGTTCGATCCTTCGACGTCGATACTCGGCCTCAGGGCGGCACGGGCAAGGTCGGTTGGTTCGCGCACCAGTGACCGTTGAGCATTGACCTGTTTTCTCGGCACCCGCTGTTCCAACGTCGGGCTTGATCCACCATCGCCCCGATCACTTCGAATGGTATCGCCATCGACGGGTTCTGTCGTCGCCGAGGTCGTGCTCGTATCGACGTCGACCGACGCCAACATCGTCCGCGATGTAGGGGACCGATTCGACAAGCCGTTCTGAGGCTTGCCGCCGCCTGTCGTGTTGACAATGAGGATCGACGCGCCCAGCAGGACTGCGGCCACAATCGAGGCGAGGCCGATCGATCGTGACGGCCGATACCATGCCGCTGACGGTTTTGCCGTCTGCTCCACGAGCCGAGCGATCGTGCCAACTGCCACCGCTGGCTCGTCGCGCATCGCGTCGAAGAGGCCGTCGAGGGTTTGGTCGTTACGCATTTCGGGTCGCTCCTGTGATAGTGAGCAATGACATGTTGTCGAACTCGCGATCGAGCTCGGGCGTCGATGGCCGACCTCGATCGGCAATCCCGCCACCGCCGTTGGCCGGGACGCCGAGGATCCGCGACAGTGCTTCGCGTCCTCTGACTACGCGCATCTTCACGCCTGAAAGCGAACCACCCTGGATCGCGCGGATCTCCTCGAGCGTCAGATCGGAGATCTCGAAGAGCATTACGGCCTCACGTTGACGTTCGGGAAGCTGCGCAAGCGCTCGATACAACAACTGCACCTCGGCCGAGGACTCCGGCGATACTCCCGGATCATGGATCCGAAGGGCTCGCTCCTCGCAGTAATCACCGAAGAACATCGAGCGCAGTCGCTTCCGTCGATGCAGTCGCGAGGCAATCGTGAAGAGGAAGCTGAGGAACGCGCGCTGATCGCGTACTTCAGCGAACCGCTCGAGAGCGGCAAGCACGGTGTCGGCGACGAGATCGTCGGCCTCGTGCACGTCGCGGGTCATCGCCCGTGCGAAGTGCATGAGCCGATGCTGCACCGGCGTCAGGAGCCGCATGAACTCTCGATTACGCTCGGTGGAGACCGGTGGGGCGGGTTCCATTGTGCGGGGACTCGGTCGTGAGGATGTCTCGAAGGGTAGGTGCGATGGCAGCGCAGAAAAGTCACGCAGTGCTGGGAGGGCGCTGCGTTGCGCCCGTCGTCGGCCACGAGTAGCAGGCTGTCGAACGAACGGGTAGCAATGAGTTTCGTCAGTACCGAGTGCCGTGATCTGGCACGCTCGCGGAGATCAGTGCTCCCCGCCCGACACGTCGCCCTTCGATTCCGTTTTCGGCACGGCTTCGCGGACGATCGTGCGTAGGGTCTCGAAGCCGATCTGGTCGTTGGTGAGCTTCATGCGCACCGGACGCGCGATGCCGCTCGAGGCGTTCGAGAGGTGCAGCACGATGTAGGGGTGCTTGCTCAGGCGCACCTCCTCTTCGCGGTAGTCGGTGATCTCCTCCCACCGCAGCTCGCGGCCGCGTTGGAAGACGTTGCGGTAGCGGATGCCGACGGCGTCGACCTGCACCCACCGCACCAGCCAGATCTGCCAGAACGCGACGAGGAAGACGACGATCCAGACATAGAGCGCCGGCGCGGACGCGAGCGTCTCGACGAGTCCGTAGAGCGCGACCGCGAGCGTCAGCGCCCAGATGACGACGAGAAACTTCCGTGGTCCGAACGTGCGCGGCTCTTCGAGGATCGCCAGTCGAGTCACAGACTACATGCCTCCAGTGTGATTGCGGAGATCGCGGGTGCGCTCGTCGGCAGCAATGCCGTCGAGGCCGGCGGCGGCGCGTGCGTGCGCCGCGGCGATGCGGAGCTCGGGGTAGCCGATGCCGCCGCCGAGCGTTGCGCGGAGCTCGCGAAGCGTCGCGTGCGGAGCGCGCGTGAGCTCGCGCCGAACGCTCTCGAGCAGCTCGCCGGGAACGAGCCGCAGGGCGTCGACCTCGACGCCGGAACGGATGAGCTCCTCAATATGGCTGCTTACGGTCGAAGGTTGCAGAGCCGAGCGCCGCGCGATCTCTTCGATCGTACAGCCGTCGGCCAGCAGCATCCAGGTGCGGCGCAGCCGGTCGGGGACATCCCCTCCCTCCTCACTCCATTGCTGCTCGGCGAGCGCGCGCTCGATGATGCCGATGAACGGGGCGCCGCAGCGCTGGTAGATCTCCTCGGTCACGCCCTCGATCGCCATGAAGCGTGAGCGGCTCGTCGGCAGCTCGTTGGCGACGCGGACGAGCTGCGCCTCGCCACAGACCAGCGTCGCGGCGATCCGGTCCTGACGTGCGATCCGATCGCGCTCGGTCCGCAGCAGCTCGAGGATCGCCGGGTTGTCGCAGGCGTCCGGCGCGCGCTCGACCGGAGCATGGCGCTCGAGCGACAGGTGCGCGATCGCGGCACGTCCGGCCGCGGTCACGCGCAGCAGGGGCTTGAGCGTGCTGGTGCGCTCGAGCAGTCCGGCCGCGCAGAGATCGTCGGCGATGCGCGCAAGGTCGGCGCGCTCGATCTCGCGCAGCTCACCGAAGCGACGATACTGATCGAGCGAGAACTGTCCGACGGTCTGAGTGCGCGTTCCGCGGAGCAGATCGACGATCGTCATCTTCCCGAAGCGACCGCCGAGCTCGGCGACCGCGGCCATGATCTGCTCGGCCGCGCGACGCACCTGGGGTCGCAGGTGTCCTTCGGCCGCGACCTCCGTCGGCGCGCGCCGGCAGTTGTCGCAACGTCCGCAACCCGCTGCCTCGTGCTCGGCGCAGAAGTACTCGAGAATGAAGTCGCGACGGCACCCGACCTCGGCGACGTACCGCTCCATCGCATCGAGCTTCATGAGAGCCCGGCTCCGACCAACCTCGATCGCCTTCTCGTCGATGCTCACGCGTCGCGCGGCCAGCCGCTCCTGCAGGAACTGGTAGCCGGTCCCGGGAGTCGGCGGCGTGTACGTGAAGATCCCCGCCATCACCAGTGCCCGCATGCTGCGCTCGAAGGCCTCGAGCGTCAGGCCGTGCCGCTTGGCGACCTCGCTCGGGTTGATGAACGTCTCGCGCGCAAGGGCCGCGCCGCCGAGCGTGCGCAGCAGCGCGACGATCGTCTTGCGTCGGTCCTCGTCGCGCGTGCGCTGGTAGTACTCCTGGATCTCGCCGCTGGAGGCGAGGAACCGCACCATTCCGATGCGCTCGGCGCGCACCTTTCGAACGATGCCGTTCTTCTCGAGGATCGCGAGCGTGCCGTTGAGCGACGCGCCGTTGATGCGCGCGCGGACGACGAGGTCGCGCACGTCGGCCACGAACACGCCTTCGTAGCGACTGCCCACGGCGACCTGCAGGACATCCCACAGCGCGTTGTACACCGCGTCGATGTCGGAGCGATCGGGGAAGCTCGAGCGGATGAAGAACTCCTGCAGTCGTCGGTCGCGGCCGTTGTACAGCAGCGTGCAGTCGCTCGGCGCGCCGTCGCGTCCGGCGCGGCCGGCCTCCTGGTAGTACGCCTCGATCGAGCCAGGCATGTCGTAGTGGATGACGTGGCGGACGTCGGCCTTGTCGATCCCCATGCCGAAGGCGTTGGTCGCGACGATGACCTTCGCGCGCCCGTCGATGAACGACTCCTGCGCGGTCTTGCGGTACTGGTCGGGCATACCGCCGTGATAGATCGAGATCGGAAGTCCCTCGGCGTGCAGCATCGTCCCGACCGATTCGACCGCGCGGCGCGTGCCGCAGTAGACGATGACGACGCCGTCGCGGCGCGTCTCGCGCTCGACGATGCGTCGCAGGTCCACCTCCTTGTCCTCCGACTGCAGGACGTTGTAGCTGAGATTGGGCCGGTCGAAGCCGCGAACGAAGCGCTTCGGCTCGCGCAGCGAGAGCTGCCCGATGATGTCCTGCTGGACGTACGGCGTCGCGGTCGCGGTCAGGGCGATGACCGGTGGACGACCTAGGGCTTCGATCGCCTCGGCGATCTTCAGGTAGCTCGGACGGAAGTCGTGACCCCACTCGCTGATGCAGTGGGCCTCGTCGACGGCGAACAGCGCGATGGGGACCTCGCGCATCAGCTCGAGGAAGGCGGGACTTTCGAAGCGCTCGGGGGCGACGTAGACGAGGCGGTAGAGTCCGAAGCGGATGTCGGTCATCCGCTGGCGAAGCTGGGCGAACTCGAGCGTGGAGTTGATGGTCGTCGCGCGAACACCGCGGCGCTCGAGCGCGTCGACCTGATCCTTCATCAGAGCGATCAGCGGGGAGACGACGATCGTGACGCCGTCGAGGATGATCGCGGGGATCTGGTAGCACAGCGACTTGCCGCCACCGGTCGGCATCACCACCAGCGTGTCGTCGCCGGCGATGGCGGTGCGGATGATCTCCTCCTGACCGGGACGAAACGCGTCGTATCCGAAGAATCTGCGGAGCGCCTCGAGAGGTGCCGTCGGACGGGTGGCGTCGAGCATGGATGAGTGCGGATTGCGGTGCCGATCCGTTCCTGGCGTTGCGCTCCGCAATATACGCTCCCCCGCCCCGCCGCGGCCGGACCGAATCCCGTCCGCCGCGCTCCGACGGCCGACTGCGGACGAGCGCCGACGGGACGGAAAGGCAGTTGCCCTCGATGGGGCCGCGGTGTATTTTGAGCCCAGTTGGTGAATTAAAACAAAACTACAGCATTGAAGTATCGCTGGATTCTCTCCGATCCATCAGATGAAGACACCGTACAGAAGCTAGCTCAGACAATCAACGTCTCGCCGACGATCGCCAGGATTCTGGTGGCGCGCGGGGTTCGGAACTTCGACCAGGCCAAGCAGTTCTTCCGTCCCAGCCTCACCGATCTGCACGATCCGTTCCTGATGGATACCATGGATCTCGCCGTCGAGCGGTCGATCCGTGCCGTCGAGAGCGGTGAAAAGGTGGCGATCTACGGCGACTACGACGTCGACGGGACGAATTCGGCAGCCATGCTCTACCTCTACTTCAAGAGTCTGGGAGCGGATGTCGAGTTCTACATCCCCGACCGATTTACCGAAGGCTACGGTATCTCGACCGTCGGAATCGACCGGCTAGTACAGTCAGGAGTCCGTCTGATCGTGACCATCGACTGCGGCATCACCGCAGTTGACCAGGTTGCCTATGCCAACTCGCTCGGCGTGGATGTGATCATCTGCGACCACCACGAGTGTGGCGACACCGTCCCACCCGCGTACGCCGTTCTCGATCCGATCAAGCCCGGGTGCAGCTACCCGTTCAAGTACCTCTCCGGCGCCGGCGTCGGCTTCAAGCTGATGCAGGGCATCGCCAAGGTCAGGAACGAGCCGGAGACGTGCTATCCGTACCTCGACTTCGTCGCGATCGCGGCCGCCGCCGACATCGTTCCGCTCGTCGGTGAGAATCGCTCGCTCGTCTCGCACGGCCTGCGACGGCTCAACGACGCGCCCCGGCCCGGCTTCCGCGGACTGCTCGAGTGCGCCGGCATCCGCAGCACCAACCTCGGCACCTCCCAGATCGTCTTCGGCATCGCCCCGCGCATCAACGCCGCCGGACGGCTCGGTGACGCGCGCCGCGCCGTCGAGATGCTCATCGAGGAGGACGAGGTGCGCGCGTTCCAGCGGGCGCAGGAGCTCGAGAGCGAGAACCGCAGCCGACGCGCGATCGACGAGGAGACCTTCGCCGAGGCGCAGGCCATCGCCGACAGCATGATCGGCTCCGGCTGCCGCTCGCTGGTCATCCACAACTCGAAGTGGCATGCGGGCGTCATCGGCATCGTCGCCTCGCGCCTGGTCGAGCGCTACTACCTGCCCACGGTGCTGCTGACGACCGTCGACGGCGTCGCCAAGGGCTCGGCGCGCTCGATCGCCGGCTTCGACATCTACACCGCGCTGAAGCAGTGCGAGTCGCACATCGAGCAGTTCGGTGGGCATCGCTATGCCGCGGGACTGTCGATCCGGGAGGAGAACATCGCCGCGCTGCGCGGCGCGCTCGACGAGTACGCCCGGCGCGAGATCTCCGACGGGATGCTCACGCCCGAGCTGCACATCGACGCCGAGGTGCAGCTCGAGGAGCTCTCGCCGCGGTTCTTCACGATCATCAAACAGTTCGCGCCGTTCGGACCCGGCAACGCGAGGCCGCTGTTCATCCTGCGCAACGCGCAGCTCGCCGGCTACCCGCGGATCGTCGGAAAGGATCACCTCAAGTTCCGGGTGCGCAACGGCTCCGGCTGGCTCGAGGCGATCGCCTTCGGCATGGGCTCGCGCATGCCCGAGCTCAACACGCAGAGCAAGTTCGACCTCGTGTTCAACATCGAGGAGAACGAGTACCGCGGCACGATCACACAGCAGTTCCGGATTCACGACTTCAGGATCGCCGACGTCGCCAACGGCCACGCCACCTCATCGTGGCTGCGCCGCGAGCCGATCGTCGACGAGCCGGAGCCGCTTCCGCGCACCGGGACCGACGGAGACCTCGTCCTCTGAGAACAGGCGGATCACGTCATGAGGGAATGCGAGCACTGCCGACGCTTGTGACCTTTGACTTTTGACCATTGACTTCTGACCTCCTGACCGACCATGGCCGGCCATAGCAAGTGGGCGAACATCAAGCACCGCAAGGGTGCCGTCGACGCGAAGCGCGGGAAGATCTTCACGAAGATCGCGCGCGAGATCACCATTGCCGCCCGGCTCGGCGGCGGCGATCCCGCGGCGAACCCGCGGCTGCGCCTGGCGATCGAGAAGGGCCGCGGCGTGAACATGCCCAACGACAACATCAAGCGGGCGATCCTCAAGGGGACGGGCGAGGGTGACGGCGGGCAGCTCGAGGAGATGGTGCTCGAGGGCTACGGTCCGGGCGGCACCGCGTTTCTCGTCGAGTGCGTCAGCGACAACCGGAACCGCGCGGTCGCCGACGTGCGCGCCACGTTCAACAAGAACGGCGGCTCGATCGCCGAGGCCGGCGCCGTCGCCTGGAACTTCTCGCGCAAGACGGTCATCTCCATCGTCAAGGGAGCGCACAGCGACGAGGACGTGCTGATGGCCGTCATCGACGCCGGCGCCGAGGATGTCAGGACCACCGACGAGAGCTACGACGTCTATGGTCCGATCGAGGTCTTCGACACGCTCCGCGCCGCGCTCGAGACCGCCGGCTTCACGATCACCGGCATGAGCCTCGAATACGTCGCCAACCAGACGCTCGAGCTCTCGGGCGCCGACGCGATCGCCGCGCTCAAGCTCTACGATCTTCTCGAGGATGTCGACGACGCGCAGAACGTCTACACCAACCTCGAGGTCTCCGACGAGGTGCTGGCGAACCTCTGAGCGGGCGCATGGCCCTGTAGCGAAACGGAAATCGGGGTTCGAAGCGGCGACGGCGCGCTCCGGACCCCGGTCTCGTTTCGCGACGATTCGATCGCCCCGGCCCGTGTTACACGGTCGACGGCGAAGCGTCGTACCTTCGACGTCTCACTGATCCCCGTGCCGATGCGTGTCTGATTCGCGACAACATACCCGCACCGAGTCGCCTGCGGCGACGAGCGACGAGATGCTGCTCGAGCAGTTCCTGCTCGGCGACGATGTCGCGTACACGCACCTGTACGAGCGTTTCGACGCGAGCGTGCTGACGTACCTGCGGACGATTCTCAAGGACAATCTCGACACGGCCGACGACCTCTTCCAGGAGACGTTCGTGCGGCTGTTCCGGGAGCGCAAGCGGCGGGCGACGGCTCCGGAGGCATACGCGCCGATCAAGAACGTCCGGGGATGGCTCTTCCGCGTCGCGCACAACCTCGCGATCAGCCACCATCGCTCGAACCGCCAGTCCGTCTCCCTCTCCGACGGCGACAGCGACGGCGGCGCCCACTGGGACGAGCGTCTGATGGTGCCGATCGAGGAGTCGTTCGCGCAGATCTACGGCGAGGAGAACGAGATGCGCAGCGAGGGGCTGCAGGAGCGGTTGCGCGCGGCGATCGAGCTGCTGCCGCCGGCACTGCGCGAGGTCTACGTGCTGCGCGAGGTCAACGGACTCGAGTACGACCAGGTGGCGATGATCGCAGGATGCACACAGGAGGCCGCGCGCATGAGGATCAGCCGCGCCCGGCGAGCACTCCGCGGCGCTCTCGAGCGCTATCTCGGGAAGCCGGAGTGATTGGATGAACGAGCCTATCATGAACATCGACGATCTGATCTCGCAATACATCGATGGGGAGCTCTCCGGCGAAGCCGAGGCCGAGCTGCACCATCGCCTGTCGGTCTCGCCGGACGACCGGCGGCGATTCCGTGCGCAGATCGTGCTGCGCGGCGTCGCCGGCGACGGCCGCATGCTCGAGCGACCGACGCCGGCGATGCGCTCGGCGCTGTTCGCGCGTCTCGAGAACGAAGAGGGAATGAGCGCCGCCGCCGCGACCTCGGGCGCCCTGGCCAATGAAGCCGGCCCGTCGCTCTCCCCCACCAAGACCGATCCGACGCCGCTCGCGCGCCCGTTCGCCGCGGATCGCCCGGCCTCGACCCGGCGCGACGAGCGCTCGCGACGCCGTCGGCTGGTGCCGTTGCTCATCCCGTTTCTCATCGGCGTGATTCTCACCGGAACGATCTGGCAGTTCAGCGGCCGCGACGACGACACACGGGCGCTGGCCGTTGGCGAGCCGCAGGCGGCATCCTCGGACGGAGAGCGCTCGACCACGGCGCCCTATGAGCAGCGCGCCTCAACCGACGCCGGCGTTGCGGATGCCGGTGCCGCAGATGCTGGTGCCGCAGATGCTGGTGCCGCAGATGCGGGCGCCGCAGATGCGGGCGCCGCAGATGCGGGCGCCGCCGGGGCCGGTACCTCTGGAGCCCATGAGTCCGTTGGCGGTGCCGCCGGCATTGCCGACCTCGGTGCGGCCGGCGACGGTGATGACCGCGCCGGCGCGATCGATGCCGATGCGACGGCCGCATCCTCCGCCCGTGGCGGCGGTGCTTCCGGCTCGTCGGAGTCGTCCTATCGAGCTCCCCGATCGCTGGCCGCCGCGCAGGGCACCGAGGGCCGCATCGCCGCGGCCGAGCCCGAGGCGGCCGAGTCCCCGCGTCGCGTTGCCCGCCGGCACTCGTCGTCGACTGACCGCGAGCAGGCCGAGGCCGAGCCACTGGCGATCGCGAGCGCTCCGGCGAGCGAGACGCAGCCGACGAGCGAGGACATGATGGCGCTGGGCAACGGCGACGGGCAGGCGACGGCGCGAGAGGAGGTCGAATCCTCGAGCGTCTCGGGCGCTCGCGCCGACGGTCCGCGCATGATGAGCTCGGCCCCTCCCCCGACGGCGCCCGTCGACGAGCCGATGACGATCAGCGCGAAACGCTCGCCGAGTCGTCCGTCTCCGACGGCGATCTCGATGACCGACGGCGCCGACCGCGCGGCGGCCTCCGCGCCGGCGCGCGACTCTCTGCGGTCGGTGACGCTCACGTCGATCATGGGCGGCGACGCCCGCAGCCCCGTTCGCATCCATGGCGCATCGCCGATCGAGCTCGAGGAGCCGCGGCGCTCGGCCGTCTTCATGACGGGCCTACGGCAGAGCCTGCTCGTCGGCACGCGTGAGCGCGAGCCCCGGCCCGAGCTGGCGCTGCGGCTCGGCGGCGAGTTCGGCGACGTCCACGCCGTCTACGGCATCGTCGGCTACACCACCTTCCGCGAGTCGAGGGTGCGCACGACCAACGAGTTCCGCTACAACGCGGCGGTCCCGTCGACCGAGTATCTCTACCGCTCGGAGCAGAGCCAGGTGGCCGAGAACCGGGGCGAGTTCTGGGCCGGCGCCGGGTATCGCATCAATGTCATGCGCGGGGAGCGCTGGCAGGCGGGTGCGGGAGCATGGGGAGGCTACGGCCAGCGGTACGCGCGCGTCGGCGCCGATCTGCCGGTGACCTTCGTCGTCAGCCGCAACGTCCGCATTGAGCTGACGCCGTCGGTGCAGTATGTCTCCGCCCACGGCGCGAGCGTCACCGACGCGAGCACCGTGACCACCTCCGGCGTCACCGACCGCAGCGTCGTCGCCGAGCAGACCGAGGTCGCGGACTCCGAGGTTCGCCCCGGCATCGGGCTCGGCGTGACCGTGCTGATGGAGTGAGTCGGTCCCCAAGAGGCAGCACAACGCGAGGCCGCGTTCCGATTCGGGACGCGGCCTCGTGCATTTCGGGGGATTTCCGTCCGCGGAGCCGGAATCCCGCCGTGCAAGATGAACGCGCCGACTCGCGCGTCTGTAGAATGCAGGCCCGTGACCGCCTCGAACGTCCCGAACGCGGCTAAACCGGCGTACGCACCGCACGTCGAAGGACAGTCGTGCGCCGATCGCCCCGCATGGCAGGGATTTTGGACCCTTGTTAACCGAAGGCGGTATCCCACCGTTGGAACGCAGGTCGGCACCGCAACCGTTGAGGAGAACCCCGATGATCATGAACACACGCTCTCTGGCCAGATTCGCCGCGACAGGATCGCTCCTGCTCGGGGGCCTGGCGCTGCAGCCCGGGCTCCGGGCACAGGAGCCGACCACGATACAGGCGCCGGTTTCGACGGGATTCGGCGTGTACACGCCGGTTGCGCCCACGCCGACGCGGCCCGAAGCCGGACTCAGCGAGCCCGGCGTCTCCGATGGATTCTCGAACGTCTCGACCGCCGGCGGTCGCTTCGCGTGGATGAACTTCTTCTCGCAGCCCGAGAGAACCCTGCTCGAGCGCAACGAATTCGTCGTCCGTCCGGAGGCGTTCGGCAGCTTCGGCGAGCTCTACAACAAGTCGAGCGGCGGCCAGCAACTGGGAACGTTCGTCACGGTCGATGCGGTTGTTCACGGTCTGCGCGTCACGGTCGCCGAGGCCGAGCGCCGTCTCGAGCGTGAATACATGGCGCCGACGCTCGGCGCGCTCCTCGGTACGCTCGCGCGCACCGTGGGCGGACAGCTTGCGTCGGAGCGCAACCCGACCGTTGCGGCATCGCTTGCGCAGGTCCTCGCCTACGTCGAGACCGGCCGCGCCCTCGTCGATCCCGACGCCGCGATCAACGCGCGCGTCCGGGAGGCGGTCGAGGCCGAGCTGGGCCGCATCAACGCCGCCGCCGGCGTCGGCACCTCGTCGGTGCTGCCCGGCCGCCGCATCGACTACTCGGTCTTCGCGCCGCAGGGGCACTACCGTCTCAACGAGACCTTTGGCGGATACTATCGCGCGAAGACGTGGCTGAGCACCGTCGGGCTGTCGCTCGAGGATGCCGATGGCGACCTCGACGCCGACGAGGCCCGCCGGGCGACGCTGCTGGCGCGCGCCATCGATGCCGCATCGAGCGAGGATCGCTTCGCCGAGCGCTACCACGACCTTTACGAGCTGAGCGCGTTTCTCGGCGGCCGCACCGACGGTGACATCACCTCGGAGATGCTCGCCGGCGCGCTTCGCGGATACTTCGGCCGCGTCATGAGCGGAGCGACCAGCGCGATGGCGACCGACTCGGTGATGCTCGGCCTCGCGCGCTATGCGCAGTCACAGCTTCCCCAGGCAAGCCGCTCCGGTGTGCTGCGCCTGATGCCGCTTTCCTCGCCGCGCGGCCTCGTCGACAATCTGGCCGGCGGCCGCCGCCTGGCTCCGAGCACCGCGATCAGCGCGGCCGTTCTCTCCGACATCGGCGCCGCCGACGCGCGCGCGGCCGAGTCGCTGCGCCGGGCGTTTGCCGCCCGCGTCAAGGAGGACTGGGTGCAGAGCCTGGAGTGGACGCTGCTGTACACGATGCAGCCGCTCGTCGTCGAGCCGGCGGAGTCCAGCGGATACCCGCGCTTTGCGCGCACCGACGCCTGGCGCGCGATGCGCACGGCGAGCGCGCTCGGCGCATGGGCCGACTTCCAGCATCCGCTCAGCTCGATCGCGGTCAAGCCGATTCGCGTCGGATCCGACGGCGCGACGTCGAGCGACCTTGCGACGAGCGGGTACGTCGAGCCGACACCCGAGGGCTGGAGCCGCGTCTCGTCGCTCGCCGGGTTCCTGCGCGACGGCTTCTCGAGCGCCCGCTACGGCAGCGCGATCGGCCGCGAGCTCGAGGCACGCTTCCGTGACATCGAAAACACGTCGGCGCGGCTGATGCAGATCGCCGCCGCCGAGCTCAGCGGGCGCGATCTCACCGACGCGCAGCTCGAGCTCATCGAGTCGATGCCGGCGCGCATCGCCGCCTACGAGACATTCTCGGATCGCTCGCTCAGCGACGGGGCCCCGATCGTCGCCGGCGTCTCGAGCGGCGCCTCCGGCGTCAAGCCCGCGACGGGACATCCTCTCGCGCTCTACGTGATCGTGCCGCGCAACGACGGCGTCGGCGGACTGATGCTCACCCGCGGCGGCGTCTACAGCTACTACGAGGTCGAGGGCGACGCCGCGGCGTGGATGCGCTCGATCACGAGCGGCTCCGGCGACGCGCGTCCGAGCGGATCGTGGACCAGCTCGTTCCTAGCCGGCGGCCGGAGCTTCTCGCAGGATTCGCGGCGCTTCCAGGTGGTCGAGAGCCCGCTGCCGATGACCGTGGCGTACACGCCGACGAAGGAGGAGAAGAAGCAGCGTCTGTTCACGGTCGATCTCGATATGGAGTCGAATTCCGTCAGCAGCTCACAGGGTGAGCTCTGGTACACCGTGCGCGCGCCCGAGCTCGACGGCGTCGACATTATCGTCTCGGTGCTGAACACGGCCGGCCGCGAGGTCTATCGTACGACTCCCGCGCGCATCCAGTCCGGCAAGCGCTACGACGTCATCCGCGTCGAGGAGCTGCTGCCCGGCCAGTACTTCATCCGCGTGACCGACTACACCGACCGGACGCTCGCATCGGGTCGGTTCATGGTGGTGCGCTAGTGCGCGCCGCACACCGTTCGTCGAATGGCCAGGCCGGGGCAATGCTCCGGCCTGGCTCGTTTTGTGCGCGCCTTTTGTGTAACTACCGGCCGTCCGGATCGCCGCGCGCCAACCTTTCGCCGGTAGCCATCGTTGGCCCGTGGACCCCGTCCTGTTACATCCCACATTCCACCGTGTCTGGTAAACGTCAGACCGGTCTTCAATCCAGGTGTCGGTAACGAGCGACCATACCGCGTCGGTGCTGCACACTCTCTGCGACGACGATCTTTTCGTCCGCTTCGCCGAGGGTGACGATCGCGCGTTCACGACGCTGTACGAGCGCTACCGCGAGCGTCTTCTGGGATACGTCCATTCGCTGCTCGGCAACGACAACGCGGCGGCGGACGATGTCTTTCAGGAGTGCTTCCTGCGGCTGTTCCGCGAGCGTGAGCGAGTGCGCTGCGGAACCGCTTCAAACATCGTCAACGTCGGCGGTTGGCTCTTCCGCGTCGCGCGGAATCTCTCGCTCAACCAGATCCGCTCCGGACGATACCTGGCGGCCCTTCCTCCCGAGTACAACGAACAGCTGCTGGTCACCGTCGAGGAGGCGCATTCCGGCGTCTTCGACGATGCACCGAGCGAGCAGGCCCTGATGGATGCGATCGCGGTCGTTCTCGAGACACTTCCAGCCGGATTGCGCGAGGTCTTCGTGCTCCGGGAAATGAACGGACTCGGCTATGCCGAGACCGCGTCGATCATGGGGTGTTCCGAGGAAGCCGCGCGCATGCGCCTGAGCCGTGCCCGCAGCGCGATCCGTCGCGCGCTCCAGCCGATGTTCGCCGATCGCGCCTGATCGGTCTGACCGTGCCCGCCATACGCGGGTCGTCCTCTTTACCGTCCCTGCACCGTGTGTTGCCGTGTCGGAGCTCGAAGCTCTCATATCGAAACACCTTGATGGCGAGCTGTCGCCCTCGGAGCTCGTCGAGCTCCGACGCCTGCTCGCGTCGAGTCCCGACGCGCTCGCGACGTTCCGCGAGATGACGGCGATTCGCCGCGCCGCCCGCCGCGCGCCGACGATGCGCAGTCCCTCGCCCGCGACCGAGTCCCGGCTCTTCCGCCGTCTCGGACGCGAAGGTCTCGGCCCGACGCCCGTCGCTCCCGCCGGCGCTTCGCGTCCAGGCGTTTCGCGCTCGGTCGTTTCGCGCGTCGGCGCTTCGCGCGCCGCGGCTCCGATGACCCGCCGCATGGCCGCCGCCGCCTCGCTCTTCTTGATCGCGCTCATCGCCGTCGGCTCGATGCTGACACTCTTCGTCGACGCGCCGCTGCCCAATGCACCGGTCGCCGGCGCGGCCAACGGCGCAGCAACGGCTCCGCGCACCGGCACCGCTTCGCCGGAGCTTGCGGACGCACGCTCGGCGCGCACCGATGGCGGCGCGACCGATGGGAGCGGCGTCTTGAATGGGCGCCGCGACGCCGATGCTCTCGCGTCGAACGATGCCCTCGCATCGAATGATGGCATCGCGTCGACCGACGGCGCACGGCTGCCGTCGACGAGCCAGCGAGCGAGGGCGCGTCGCGATCGGAGCGACGCGCGGCAGACTAGCGTGACGGCGACTGCAATTGACAGGAGCGCACTGCGCTTCGTCGGCGCCGAGAACCCGACTACGCGGCCGAGCGACGGCGCCGGGATCGATGGCTCGGTTGATCCGTCGAACGAAGCCCGGCCGACTGACACCGCGCCGAGCGAGACGGTTCCGAGCGAGACCGCGCCGATTCCCTACGCCGAGCGCGTCGATTCCATCCCGACACTCGATCCACGATTGGCGGACGCTCCGCCGCTGCTGCCGGTCCCCGATAGCGACCGCGGTCGGCCGGGCGTCGGCGCGGCGGTTCGCTACGGCACGTCGATCATCGACGGCACGCCGTCGGAGCGCGCGCAGGACTTCAGCGTCGGTCTCGAGCTCGCGGTCGCCGACGGACAGCGCGTGACGCTGCTGGCCGGCCGTTCCGCCGCGGTCACCGAGCAACGAGCGTTCAACACGCACTCGGTTCCCGCGCGCGTGGCCACGAGCGACGACAAGGACGAGGGCGCATCGCTGCAGCGCGTCGACGAGACGCCCGTGCCGTACGATCTCGACGTCGACAAGGAGTGGTGGCTCGGCCTCGGCTACAACGTCGACCTGCTCGCCGACAACGGCTTCGAGATCAGCGCCGGCGCCCGCGGCGGTGTCGGCGCGCGCTCGCTGCGCATCGGCCTGGAGGCTCCGGTCCGCTACAACCTCAGCGATCGCTTCGCGATCGAGGCCGTGATGTCGGGCGCCTACGTCGTGCCGCACAACAGCGCGCGCAACGAGTTCTCGGTGCAGAGCACGAGCGACGGCTTCCTCTATGAGGGCGAGACCGAGCACACCTCGTTCAGCACCTACGGCGTCTCGATCGGCGTGCGCGTCGCGCTCGATTGAGCGCTCGACGCCGCTCGCTGCGTTGCTCGTCGCCTCCCCCCGCTCTATCTTCCCCGATTGCCTACACCAGCTCCGGAACGAATACCATGCGGAATCTCCTACGTCTTGCTCTCCTCGCGGTCGTCCTCGTCCTGGCTGCGCGGAGCGAATCGAGTGCGCAGCTACTGACACCTTTCTACGTGCACGAGGGATACGACGCTGCGCTGCAGAAGGCGCGCGACACGCTCGCGGCCGACGCCTACCTGGTCTACGCCGGAACGTTCGGAGACCTCGACCTCGCGCAGTTCGGCTTCCCGCTCCCGATCACGCTGAACTTCTACCAGGACCTCGTGCCACAGTCGGGCTTCACCCCGGCACGCTATCCCGGTCAGGCCGACGCGTGGGGATACGTGTTCAACTCCCCGTCGAAGGGCCAGACGATGAGCCTCGTCGTGTTGAATTCTTTTCTCCTTGGAGGCTGGACGGTCCAGGGTGTCCCGGTCGAGCTGCCGCTGCCGGCCGTGCTCGTCGACACGCTGGACCTCACGGTCAGCGGCGCTCGCAGCGACACGGCGGTCTTCCGGCTCAAGCGTAATCCCGACTACCAGGGCTATCACGCGCAGTACCCGAACAAGCAGCCGAACTTCGTGACGCTGGGCGCGGGACTTCCCCAGGGCATCCCGACGCCGCCGGACTTTGACGTCTCCGGTCCGATCTGGTCGTTCACCTACACGCGCAGCGGAGACACCGCGGGGATGATCTGCCTGGTCGCGAGCACGTCGGGCATGACCGCCTGTCGCATCGTCGCCCCGTCGGCCGTGCCGTCGGAGAATGACGCTGCGCGCGCGTCGCTGCGCGCGGTGCCGAACCCGGGCGGCGACCACGTGCGCTTCGTCGTCGATGGCGCGCTTCGTGGCGAGGTGTCGCTCGAGCTGCTCGACGCCCGTGGCGCGCTCGTCTCGGATCTCTCGCGCAGTCTTCTCGACAACGACCTGCACGCAGCGGAGCTCGACGCCTCGTCGCTTGCGCCGGGCGTCTACTTCTGCCGCCTCGTCGTCGACGGCGCCGCGTCCGTCCTGCCGATCACGATCGGAGCACGATGAGCATGCGACGGATCCTGGTCGCGCTGCCACTCATCGCCGTCGCTGCGCTTGGCTTCACGGCGAGCACCATGGCACAGACGTCGTTTCTCTCGAGCGACGGATTGCCGACGGCGAACACCCGCGCGAAGGATGCGCTGGGCGACGATGTCGTCGCGATCACGATCGGCACCGCCGGTCCCGACCCGTTCACCGGCGCTCCCGGATTCGACATCGAGACAGGCACGGCGAGCTTCTGGACATACATCCATTACTCGCCGTCGCGCGACCAGGCCGTCGCGCACGCACTGTTCCAGGCGCAGCCGGGACAGTACTTCGGTGCCGGAGATGTCTACGACAACACGACCGGCCTGAGCGCGCAGCTCGCGATCGTGACCAGCGGCGCGTTCGCCGGAAGCGACGCGATGGCCGGCGCGGTTCGATCCGACGCGGTGTACCAGCGATTCCGGGCGCGCTACGGAGCGATTCACGGCATCCTCGCGACGCTCACGAGCGTGCAGTCGCCGGACCTGCCCGAGCTGCCCGAGGGATTTCCCACCGACGCCCCGATCTGGACGGTCGTGCTCCGCGACGACTCCGATACGTCGGTGAGCCTCTCGTGCCTCGTGTCGTCGTCCACGGGTCGCACCGCCTGTGTCTCGAGCGTGCCGCTGTCGGTCGAGGACGAGGCGTCGACGCGGCGCATCGCGATGAGCGTCGTGCCGAATCCGGCGCGCGGACTCGTTCGCGTCACGCTCTCGAGCGCGGGCCGACGGCTCGACGGATTGCGCCTCGGGCTCTTCGACGCGGCCGGTCGCGAGGTGCTCGATCTGACCGCTTCGCTCATCGCCAACGATCTCGCGCATGCCGAGTTCGATGCCGCCGCGCTCGAGGCCGGACGCTACTTCGTGCGCGCGGTCGGCGCCGGTTTCAACAACGTCGTCGGCACGCTCTCGCTCGGACGCTGAGCCACGACGAGGGACCCTTCGAAGGCGGCGGGCATCTTGCCCGCCGCTTCTCGTTTCGGTACGTTTGGCCCACGGTCTTCTCCTCCCCGATCGCACGACGTTCTCGTCCGCGAGCTCCCAAGGATCGTCGATTCCTCAACCGATCCCGATCACACCCGATGACACAACCCTCCTCCGGCCTCACCGGCGACGCCTGGAAGCTCGCCGAGCGTGCGCTCGACGCCGCCCTGCGCCTCGGCGCGACCTATGCCGACATCCGCATCAACCGCCACCGCAGCAACGTCGTCGCCACGAGGGAGGAGCGCGTGCTTCACATCTCGGACAACGAGAGCTTCGGCTTCGGCGTGCGGGTGATCGTCGACGGGTCGTGGGGATTCGCCTCGAGCGCGCGCGTCGACATCGCGGAGATCGACCGTGTGGTCACCGACGCGGCGACGATCGCTCGCGCGGTCGCGGCGCTGCGCACGACGCCGGTCGTGCTGGCGCCGACCGCGTCGTACACCGATCAGTGGCGCACGCCGATCGAGATCGATCCGTTCAGCGTGCCGATCGAGGAGAAGGTCGACCTGCTCCTGGCGGTCAATCGCGAGGCCCTGCGCGCTCCCGGCGCCCGCTTCTGCCGATCGCATCTGTTCTCGGCCTCGGAGCACAAGCTCTTCGCCTCGACCGAGGGATCGCGCATCGAGCAGGAGATCGTCCGCATCTGGCCGTCGTTCGACGTGACCGCCGTCTCCGACGACGGCACGGACTTCCAGTCGCGCACCGGCTTCTGCATGCCGACCGGACAGGGCTTCGAGTATTGCCGGAGCTATCCGCTGCTCGAGGACGCGCGGCGCGCCGGCGAGGACGCGGTCGAGAAGTTGAAGTCGCCGGCGATCGAGCCGGGGCGCCGTGATCTCGTGCTGCTGCCATCGCACATGTGGCTCGTGCTGCACGAGTCGATCGGTCACGCCACCGAGCTCGATCGCGCGCTCGGCTTCGAGGCGAACTTCGCCGGCACGTCGTTCGTGACCGTCGACAAGCTCGGCGCGCTGCAGTACGGTTCGGAGCACGTCACGGTCGTCGGCGACCGGACGGAACCGAACGGGCTGGCGACCGTGGGCTACGACGACGAGGGTGTTCGGGCGATGCGCTTCGACATCATCCGCGACGGCAGGTTCGTCGGCTACCAGACCACACGTGAGCAGGCGCCGTGGATCGGCGACGGCGAGTCGCACGCCTGCGCCTATGCCGACAGCTACGGCCACGTGCCGATGCAGCGCATGCCGAACGTCTCGCTCATGCCGGGGTCCGCGCCGATGTCGGTCGACGATCTGGTCGCGGGCATCGACGACGGCGTGCTGATCGCCGGCGACGGGTCGTGGTCGATCGACCAGCAGCGGCGCAACTTCCAGTTCGGAGGCCAGACCTTCCATCGGATCCAGAACGGCAAGGTCACGCACATGCTGCGCGACGTCGCCTACCAGTCGACGACGACGGAGTTCTGGAGCTCGTGCGACGCGGTCTGTTCGCAGGAGCACTACGAGCTCGGCGGCAGCTACTTCTGCGGCAAGGCCCAGCCGGAGCAGGTCGCGCCGGTCTCGCACGGAAGCGCGCCGGCACGTTTCCGCTCGGTCAACTTCATCAACACCAAGCAGCAGGTCTGACATGATCCCCTCCCCTGACGAGATCCGTCCCCTGCTCGAGCGCGCGCTCTCGTTCAGCAGCGCCGATGAATCCGAGGTCTCGATCCACCTGAGCTCCGAGGCCAACCTCCGCTTCGCCAACAACGCGCCGACGACGAACGGTCGCTCGTTCGACACGTCCGTGCTGGTGCGCTGCACCTTCGGCCGTCGTGTCGGACGCACATCGACATCGCAGACTGACGACGCATCGCTGCGCGACGCGGTCGAGCGCGCCGAGGCGAGCGCGCGGCTGTCGCCGGAGAGTCCGGAGGAGATGCCGCGACTCGGACCGCAGCGCTACGCGACGCCGCCGAGCTGGGACGAGGCGACGGCCTCGCTCGCGCCGGAGGAGCGCGTCGCGATCGCGCGCGAGGCTATCGCGTCGTCGAGCGAGCGACAGATCGTGGCCGCGGGGTACATGGAGGATGGCTGGGCGCTGCAGGCGTTCGCGAACAGCGCCGGCGGGTTCGGGTACTTCCCGCAGACCTTCGCGAGCTATTCGATCACCGCGCGCACGGCCGAGGGCAACGGCAGCGGCTGGGCCGCGGCCGAGTCGCAGCGGTCGTCGCGCATCGCCGGACGCAGCGTCACCGATCGCGCGATCGCGAAGGCGCTCGGCTCGCGCACGCCCGTCGAGCTCGCTCCGGGAGCGTTCCGCGTCGTGCTCGAGCCTTCGGCGATGGGCGACATGGCGAACCTGTACTTCAGCAGTCTCGATCGCCGCAGCGCCGACGAGGGCCGCAGCTTCTTCACCGATCCGGACAAGGGCACGAAGCTCGGCCAGAAGCTCTTCGGCGACGCGATCACGCTCTACAGCGATCCCACCGACGAGCTCGCGCCGTCGACGCCATGGGGCGAGGACGGCCTGCCGCTCGGGCGCACCGACTGGGTGCGCGACGGCGAGCAGCGCAACCTGTTCGTCTCGCGCTACTGGGCACGCGAGCGCTCGCTCGAGCCGGTGCCGCGCGGCACGAATCTCATCATGAGCGGCGGCACGTCGACGCTCGACGAGCTCGTCGCCTCGGTCGAGTACGGCCTGCTGGTGACGAGCTTCTGGTACATCCGCGCCGTCGATCCGCAGACGATCCTGCACACCGGCCTGACACGCGACGGCCTCTTCCTCATCGAGAACGGCGCCATCACGCGCCCCGTCGTCAACTTTCGCTGGAACGAATCCCCCGCTGCGATCTTCCGCTCGATCGAGGCGATGAGCACACCGGAGCGAGCAGTGACCCGCGAAGGCTACATAC
>Ga0247823_10000820_pt1 | contig 26271 bp, 19 predicted proteins | sample 13C_PalmiticAcid_2_FD_192426 | JGI IMG/M metagenome (GOLD analysis project Ga0247823, IMG submission 192426) | Soil microbial communities from agricultural site in Penn Yan, New York, United States - 13C_PalmiticAcid_Day30 | ecosystem: Environmental > Terrestrial > Soil > Agricultural land... | reverse complement strand
CCCGGTTGGCGCGATCCCCCGCCCAGCCGGCGATCGTCGGCACAAGCATCACACAGGCGCCCGTGACCACCGCGGCCCCGGCCAGTGCATGCGCGTCGAACGCCGTATAGAGGATCTGATCGACATGCGGCACCGCCGGCTGGCGGTCGGACCGAAGCATGGCCACGCCGAACGCGCCCGCCGCGACAGAGGCAGCGATCACGGCGTTACGCTCTCTGCGAAACGCGAGCAGCGCCACCATCGCCAGGGCCAGCGCGCCGGTCATTGCGCGATCCGGCTGTAGTGCCAGCGCGGTCGCGGCGATGATGATGCCCAGCGTCGCTGCAATGCTGCGCGTGCGGGCGAAGCACATCGCCAGCACGGGGACGAGGATCAGCGACGGCTGGATGGAGACCCCGGCCAGCGAGACCCAGCGCGTCGTGCCATCGGCGCTCTTGCCCAGCATTGCAGTCGCGAGGATGGCGACGGCGGCGACAAGGACGATCACGGCATCCGGGATCCGGTAGCGGCGCGCGAGCACAGCCGAAACGCCGACACAGGCGAACCCGATCGCCAGTGCGGCCAGGTTCATGATCGAATAGCGCGCGGGCGCGTCGGCCAGCACCAGATGGACGACGCCCAACCCCGTCGCGATCGCCGCACACACGCCGGCAACGACCGGCACCCGCATCGAAAACCTGCTCCCAGATTCCATATCGCCTTCTCCCTCTCCGGTTTCCGGTGGCGCGAAGTGGAATCCCGCCGCCGCGTGGATCGCCCCGATTACGCACCCGAACGCGTAGCGGACCGGCGAGTCTCCGGCGTCGATCGCCTCCAGCTCATGCTGCATCGCCTGCCCCCATTGCCGCATCGACGAAGGCAGCAGCGCCATGGCGACACGTACCAGCACCCGTGCGATATCGAGCTGCGAGGGGATCATACCGGTTTCGCCGCAAGCGTGGCGCCGCGTGTTGTGGCGACCACTGGCGGATTATCCCGCGCCAGACGCTGACCGGTCGCGGTCAGGCGGTACATATGGCGCGGCGGGCGGCCCGGCTCCGTCACGGCCTCCCACTCCGCCACCAGATAGCCTTGTGCCTCAAGGCGGATCAGCAGGGGATACAGCGTCCCCGATTTGACTCCTGCCAGCCGGCAAAGCTCATAGCCATGGGACCAGCCATCGCCGCGCGCGGCAAGGATCGCGAGGATATCGCGGGCAGCGGGTGAAAGTGCTCTGTGTCGAACCATGTTTTACTAAATCTACATAGGTAGATTAATTGTCAAGGGCCCGTGTTCACTCATCCGTTCTTCCAATGTTGGACTTCATCTGCTCTCATCCGCGGATGATCGAACCCGGCAATTCCCGCTCCCGTGCGCCTATGAGCGCGCTTGACACCGCGCGCGTCAAAACACGCCGATTCCGTCAATTGTGTCAATTTCAGGTATCAGGATACCTGCTTGCAGTATTCGCGCTGACCACTCCGGCTGCCGCCCAACAGACGCCGCGCGAGCTGCCCCCGCATCAGCGCGCCATCGCCGCGGGCTACAAGGCGCTGACACTCTGCGAAGGCCAGTTCGGCGGCGGCCGAACGCCAGAGCAGATCGCGGCGCTGGAACTGACCGGCATCTATCCCGAATATGAAGCGCTCGTCGCAGAGCTTCCCGCGACCAGCGACCGTCAGGACCGCAGCGTGAGCGTGCCGTTCGCGCCGGACATGCCGCCGCGGCTTGCTTACTGGGTGCAGCGCTTCGGCTGTTCGCTCGCGCCGATCGGCGGCAAGCGCATCCTGCCGCCCCTGCTCCACCCCAATCCGTCGATGCCCATCCCCGCCGATCCTCGCGCATGGCCGATGGGCGATGGCGGCATTGCGCCAAAGCCGTCGCGAGCGCTGGACGCAGCGGTCGCCGCCGCCTTCGATCCGGCCGTGTCGAAAGGGCGCACCACCGGGGTTCTCGTCCTGCACGATGGCAAGGTGATCGCCGAACGCTATGCCGACGGCTTCGGTCCGCTGGTGCCCAACCGCACCTGGTCGGTCGCCAAGAGCATCGCGGGCACGCTGATCGGCATCGCCGTCGCCGATGGCAAGCTCGATCCGATGAAGCCGGCGCCGATCCCCGAATGGCGCGGCCTTGGCGATCCGCGCGCCGCGATCACGCTCGATCAGTTGCTGCGCATGGCCTCGGGTCTTGGCAGCGACACCGCCGGCAACCGCACCGACGCGATCTATTTCGGCGGCACCAGCGTGACCGAACAGGCGGTGAACTGGCCATTGGTCGCATCGCCCGGCAGCACCTTCCGCTACGCCAATAACGACACGCTGCTCGCCGTCCGCGCGCTCCGCTCGGCGCTCGCCGACGACAATGCCTATACCGGCTACCCTACGGATCGCCTGTTCGGCCCGCTCGGCATGGTCCACAGCACCACCGGCGTGGACTGGCAGCTGAACTTCGTCCTCTCCTCGCAGGTCTGGTCCACCGCGCGCGACTTCGCCCGGCTCGGCGAACTCTGGCGCAACGACGGCGTATGGCAGGGCAAGCGCATCCTGCCCGAAGGCTGGGTGAAGTACATGACCACCCCCAGCGGGCCTCAGCCCGCGACCGGCCCTGGCTATGGCGCAACCTTGTGGCTGTTCGGCCCGAAACAGGGGTTGCCCGAGGGCAGCTACGCCGCGCAGGGCAATCGCGGCCAATCGATCTTCGTGATCCCGTCCGCGAAGCTGGTGGTGGTCCGCCGCGGCGAGGATCAGGCCGGCAACGCCTTCGACGCCCCGCATCTGGTCGCGGAGGTGCTGAAGGCGGTCCAATGAGCAACCGGGCATGAAGGATTGGGAAGACGCATGCGCCTACGCCCTCTCGCTCCCCGATGTGGAGATGGCGTCGTGGTGGGGAAATCCCTGCCCCAAGGTCAACGGCAAGGGTTTCATGTCGCCGGGCCGGGAGGCGGGCAGCTTCGCGCTGTGCGTGACTCAGCCTGAGAAGGAAGTCCTGTTCGAGACCGATCCGGACACCTTCTGGCAGACCGATCACTACCGCAATTATCCCATGCTCCTCGTCCGCTTCGGCACCGGCGCACGCGACCGCATCGAACTCTACATCCAGCGCGCATGGTGGGACCGCGCCAAGCCCGCGCAGCGCAAGGCCTATGGCGACCGCCCGTGACCGCTTCACCCGTTTCGCGGCGATCGACTGGTCGGGAGCGAAGGGGCGCAGCCATCCCGGCATCGCGCTGGCGGTCTGCGAAGCGAGCGGCGGCCCACCCGCGCTTATCGCACCGCCGGGCCGCCACTGGTCGCGCGAAGGAATTCGTGACTGGATCCTCGCCCGTGCTTCGGAACCGATGCTGATCGGCTTCGACATGAGCTTCTGCGCCCCGATCCTCGACCGCGGCGCCTATCTCCCGGGCGAAAGCACCGCGGCCGACGCGCGCAGCTTCTGGGCGTGGATCGATGCCCGGAGCGGCGACGAGGATCTCGGTGCCGCGTCGTTTCTCGAGCACCGGCGCGGCCGCCACTTCTACCTGGGCGCCGCCGACGGTCCCAAGGCCGATTTCATCCACTTTCGCCGTTGCGAACAGCATTTCAACAGCAGCGGCGGTGGCAAGGTCACGACCGTCTATGACGCGATCGGCGCGGCACAGGTCGCCAAGGCAAGCTTTGCCGGAATGCGCCTGCTGCACAGCGTTCAGGACGATGTGGCGATCTGGCCGTTCGATCCGGTGCCCGAAACCGGCACGGTGGTGGTCGAGATCTATACCGCGATCGCCGCCCGCGCCGCCGGCATGCCCAAGGGCCGGTCCAAGCTGCGCGACCCGGCCGCCCTCGACGACGCCCTCGCAGCGCTCGGCTCCGAACCCCATGACCTGCTCGCCCGCTATGACGATCATTCGACCGATGCCATCCTCACCGCCGCATGGCTTCGCGCCAATGCCATCCGTCCCGAACTGTGGAATCCGCCGGCGCTGACGCCCGAGATCGCCCGAACCGAAGGGTGGACCTTTGGCATCGCTTAGGACGGCAATCGGTGCGGCGATGCGACGAGCCGTTGGGCTGTTCCACACGCTGTTAACCTTGCCGGCGCAGACTCGCCGGATGAGACGGGCGGATCGTCATGCGGCAGGTCGGCGGTGGTGGAAACCGCTCGGCGAGAGCCTGCCCCTTCCGCTTCCCATCTACCGCGAGCTCGTCGACACGCTCTTCGCCATGCGCCTCCCGATCCTCGGGCTAGGGCTGGTCTTTGCGGGCCTTGCCGCCCTCGCCGCATGGCAATGGCAAGATCCGGTCTTCGCCACGATCGCCGCATCGGCACTGGCAGTTACCACCGTCCGGCTCATGCTCCTCGGCGCCTATACGCGCGATCCGCGAAGGGACCATGAAAATCTGCGCCGGTGGGAATGGCGCTATGCCATCGGCACCTATGCCATCGCGCTGCTGCTTGCAGCATTGAACCTGTATGCGCTGGCCTTCCATTTCCCGCTGCTTCACTTGCTGACCGTCAGCCTGGTGTTCGGCTTCGGCGCCGGCGTGGTGTCGCGAACTTCGGTGCGGCCGGCGATCTGCGTGACGAGCTTGCTGCTCGCGACGGTACCGACCGTGGCCGGGCTGCTCGTTCATGCGCTGATGCCTCATAACGTCCCGCTGCACGCGCAATTGTTCGCCATCGAAGCCGGAATCGTCGCGATGATCACCGGCCTTAGCCTGCAGACGGTCGTCCACCTCTATCGCTCCGCGGTTCAGCATCTGTCGGCCCAGCACGATCTCGCCCTGCTGGCCAAGCGCGACGCCCTCACCGGCCTGGCCAACCGGCTGCTCCTGCGCGAGCATTTCCACGACGCCAGCCAGATCGCGTTGCGCACGGGGAGCCGGCTCGCGGTGCATTTCATCGATCTGGACGGGTTCAAGCCGATCAACGACAGCCATGGCCATCCGACGGGGGACGCCGTGCTTCAGCAGGTCGCCCGGCGGCTCGAATCCTCGCTCCGGACGGAGGATACCGTCGCGCGTCTCGGCGGGGACGAGTTCGTCGTCCTTCAGGTCGGCATCGAGCATGAGAGCGAGGCCGAGATGCTCGCGCGGCGGATCATTCGCGGGCTGAGCGCCCCCTATGAGATCGACGGCGCGACCGTCCATCTTTCGGCGAGCATCGGCATCGCGACCACGCCCGACATCCAGCTTGAGCTCGAACGGCTGATCGCCTGCGCCGATGCCGCGCTCTATCGTTCGAAGCTCGCCGGCAAGGCACGCTTCAGTTTCTGCACACGCGAGGATGCCGCCAATGCCGAACTGGCGGCCTGACGATCGCGCCACAATCGGCCTTGACCGCAGCCGCCGCTTCGGCTCAAGACGCGCGGCCTGCGGAACGCCGCAAAGTCGACAGAGTGCCGGTTTAGCTCAGCTGGTAGAGCAGCGGTTTTGTAAACCGAAGGTCGCGGGTTCGATTCCTGCAACCGGCACCACCGAATCGCCATGCCTCGCCCGCAAACACCGGCTTCATGGCGTGAAGCGAACGCAAATTGGCGCGCCTCCCGCGTTATCGCGAACTGGTTGGAACGCCCTTCACAGCGGCGTCTTGCGCACTGTTTCGCAGAGACACGCCGCCACGCAAAAAAATTTCGCCGGAAAATGAGGGGTAGGCGCGTCGCGTGCGTATTCTAGGCGCATCCTGCATGCGCAGGATATACAGTTAAACCATTGGAATAATTCAAAGAATCTGCCTTGACCTGTATATACAACTCGTGCTCCTTCGCCCGATAGATAAGGGACAGGGAGAATTGGCATGAGCAAGAAGGGAGCACTGCTTCTCGGCGCCGCGATGATCGCGATCTATTCCACGCCGGCGCTGGCGCAGACCGAATCCGCGGATGAGGCTGCACAGAGCGAGTCGTCGGGTGAGGTCGTCGTCACCGGGTCACGCATTCGCCGCCAGGATCTCGCCGGGGTCGGGCCGGCAACCGTCGTGTCGGCCGAGCAGATCGAGAATACCGGCATTGCCAATATCGAGACGGTGCTCCAGCGGCTACCGGCCAATGCGGGCTTCGCCGGCAACCAGACCTCGGCCTATTGGGCGAACAACGGCTATGGCACCGCACAGGTCAATCTGCGCGGCCTCGGCATCAAGCGCACGCTGGTGCTGCTCAACGGTCGCCGTCTCGTCGCTGGCGGCACGGGCGCCAATTCGTCGCCGGACCTCAACATGATCCCCGTGGTCGCGCTCGCGCGCACCGACGTCCTCAAGGACGGCGCCTCCGCGATCTACGGTGCCGACGCCATGGCGGGCGTGGTTAACCTCGTCACCCGTACCGACTATGAAGGCCTTGGCGTCAGCCTGCGCCAGGGGCTTACCGAGCGCGGCGACGGTTCCGATTTCACCGCCGACCTGATCTGGGGTCTGCGCAACGACCGCGGCGGCTTCATGGCCGCCGTGACCTATCAAAAGACGCAAGCGGTCAACATGGCCAGCCGCGCACCCTGCTCGCTCTCGGAAGTAACGCCGGGTACGCTGTCCTGCGTCAACAGCGCCTCGACCGTCGGCGGCCGCGCCGTGCTGCCCAACGGCCAGCAGATCAACTTCAACCAAGTTCCGGGCGGCAACGGCAATTTCTACGAGCCGTACAGTGCGGCCAAGCACAACTTCAACTCGACCCCCTATCTGAACGCGGTCAGCCCGGTCGAGCGCATCAGCACCGCCTTCTTCGCCGACTATGCGGTGACCGAGAGCATCACGGCGTTCGGCGAGTTCCTCTACACCCATCGCAAGTCCAACCAGATCGCGACGCCGGGCACGTTGCGCAACCTCGCCATATCGGCGAGCAATCCGACCAACCCGACGGGCCAGAACATCACCCTCATCCAGCGTCGACTTGCCGAACCCGGACCCCGACAGTTCTTCCAGGAAACCGACACCTGGCAGGGCACCTTCGGCCTGCGCGGCAAGTTCGCCAATGACTGGGCGTGGGAAATCGCCGGCAGCTTCGGCCGCAACACCGCGGTCGACGGCTCGACCAACGTCGCCAATCTGGAGCGGGTCGCGAACACGCTCGACACCAGCAAGTGCAGCCTCGCGGCGGGTGCCGCGATCCCCTGTGCCGACTATCTCGGCTTCGGCGATCTGACACCGGCTGCGCTCGACTATATCCTGTTCACCTCGCGCGATCGCGGCGGCAACGAGATCGCTACGGTCACCGCCGACATCAACGGCGACCTCTTCCGACTGCCCGCGGGTTCGGTCGCGTTTGCCGCAGGCGCAGTCTACCGCAAGGAGAAGGGCTGGCGCGACCCAGATCCGCTGACCGTGCTCGGCGTCGCCAACACCAACCAGCAGGATCCGATCTCGGGCTCCAGCGTCGCCAAGGAGGGCTATCTCGAGCTTTCGATCCCGGTGTTCGCCAACGCGCCCTTTTTCAAGGCGCTGACGCTCGACGGCGCGGTCCGCTATTCGGACTATGACCTGTTCGGCGGCGACTGGAACTACAAGCTCGGCGCGGACTGGGTGATCAACGACGATATCCGCCTGCGCGGCACCTATGGCACCGGCTTCCGCATCCCCAACGTGCCTGAGCTGTTCGGCGGCGTGTCAGAAGGCAACCTCACCACCACCGATCCGTGCAGCCGCTATTCGACCAGCGGCAACGCGACGCTGATCGCCAATTGCCAGGCGTCGGGCGTCCCGGCCAACTATGTCCAGCTCGGCACCACAATCCTCACCACCGTCGGCGGCAACCAGAATCTGAAGCCTGAAAGCTCGCGGACCTGGACGATCGGTACGGTGATCCGGCCCAAGGGGCTGGTACCCGGCCTGTCGCTCACCGCCGACTGGTTCGATATCGACATCAAGGATGCGATCCGTGCCATCCCGGGTTCGACCAAGCTCGCGGTCTGCTATGCCAGCGCCAATCTGGCGCATCCCTTCTGCAGCGATTTCACACGCAGCAAGCTGACGGGTGAGGTGACCTATCTGTCGGCTCAGCCGATCAACACCGGGCGCGAGCAGATGAACGGGCTCGATCTCGGGCTGGTCTACGATCGCAATGTCGGCGGGATCGCGCTGACGGTTGACCTCAACGTCACCTATCTCAACAAATATGTCGTGCTGCCCTTCCCTGGCGGTGCCCCGATCCAGTTCGACGGCCATATCGGCGGCGGCAATGGCGGCTATGCCAAGTGGCGCGGCTATGGCGTGATCACCGGCCGCAAGGACGGCTTCATCGCGACCTGGTCGACGCAATGGATCGGTAAGGCGACCGATTTCAACGCGAAGGCGACCGATATCGGCTACCGCACGCCGAACGTGTTTTACCACAATGCGCAGCTCGCCTACGAGATCAACGAGCGTACGCGCTTCCAGATCGGCGTCGACAACCTGTTCAATCGCAAGGCGCCTTATATCAAGAGCTTCACCGATGCGAACACCGACACCATGACCTATGACCTGCTCGGGCGGCGCTTCTACGTCGGCTTCCGGACCGGTTTCTAGGACGAGCGGGGCAATGCCGGGAAAGATCCGTTGGCCGCTTGTCGCGCGGCGCACGCATAAGTGGCTGGCGCTGCTGGTCGGGGTTCAGGTGGTCCTCTGGACGCTCACCGGCGTCTACATGGTCGTCATCCATATCGACACGATCCATGGCGACCATCTCGTCCGGGGGCCGGCTGTCCAGCCCTACGACCTCGCCGGGATCGTCTCCCCGGCGCGGATCGTGGCGGCTCAGCCGGGCAGCGCGGAGCTGCGGCTCCAGCGTCACTTCGACCGGCCCGTCTGGCGTGCCGAGACGCCGGAGGGCCGCGCCCTGTTCGATGCGCGCACGGGCGAGCGGCTTGCGCCGCCCACCGAGTTGGAGATCCACCAGCTCGCGCGGCGAATCTATACCGGATCGGGTGATATCGTGTCGGTGAAGCTGCTGACGGAGGCGCCGCAGGAGATGCAGTCGCGCAAGCCGCCTTACTGGCAGGTCGAGTTCGCCGGGTGGAACCGCCCGACGCTCTATCTGTCGCCGGCGACGGGCGAGTTGATCTCACGGCGGCACAATCTGTGGCGCGGTTTCGACATCGCCTGGATGCTCCACATCATGGACTATGACGAGCGGACCGACGTCAACAATCCGCTGCTGCGCGTTGCCACCTGGAGCGCGTTCGCCATGGCGCTGACCGGTGCCTGGCTGCTCATCTGGGCGTTCCCGCGCCGCAAGAAAAAGAAGGCACAAGCGGCATGAAACGCATCCGCCTCTCCCCCCTGTTGTTCCGCCGCATCCACAAATGGGTGGGACTGATCCTTGGCCTCCAGTTCCTGCTCTGGGCATTGAGCGGCGCCGTGATGGCGCTGCTCGACAAGGATGCGGTCGGCGGCCACGGTTCGCATGCAGCGCATATCCACCCGCTGCCGGTCGAAACGGCCTTTGTCGATCCGGCCAAGCTCGCAGCTTATGGTCCGATATCGGGCGTAGCGCTGCGCGATCTCGTCGGCCGACCGGTCTATGAACTGGAAACGGACAAGGGTATCGCGCTCGCCGATGCCACCGACGGGCAGCGTGTGACGATCGACGACAAGACCGCGCTCGCGGTCGCGACCATGATGCACGATGCGCCGGTCCGCGACGTCGTGCGGCTGGCCAAGCACAATCTCGAGGCCCGCGACCATACGGGTCCGATGTGGCGGGTAAATTTCGCCGATGCGGAGAACACCAGCGCCTATGTCTCGGCCGAGACCGGACGGTTCCTGGTCATGCGCGGCGATACCTGGCGGACCTGGGACTTCTTCTGGATGCTTCACAACATGGACTATGTGAACCGCTCCAGCTTCAATCACCCGCTGATCATCGTCGTCGCGCTCGGGACGCTATGGCTGTCGGGAACCGGCTTCTACCTGTTGTTCAAGAGCTTCAGCCGCGCCGATTTCCGCTGGCTACGCCGCCGGCGCAAACCGGCGGTCTGAGGTCAGTCGCTCGACACCGAAAAGCTGGCGGAAAGCTCGAAACGGCTTGCCGGATGGGTCAGCCAGGCATGGGAAACCAGCCGCCCGCGGCTCCAGGTCTGCCGGATCATGACGAGAATGGGTTCGTCATCGTTCAGCCCCAACAAGCCGCGGGTGGGATCGTCGGGCATCGTTGCGCGCACGCGGTGCTCGACGCGCTCCAGCGGCGCGATCCGCGTCAGATACTCGTTTGGCGTCGTGCGCGTGAAGTCCATCTCGCCATATTCGGGCGCAACCGAAGCCAGAACGACCCGCTCTTCGAGCTGGATTGGGAATTCTGCCTCGTGATGGACGATGACCGAATGAAAGAGACGCGTGCCCACAGCGACACCCATAAGGGCGGCCGTATCACCGCCTGCCTTCACAGCCTCGTTCTTCAGAACGCGCGCCCGATAGGCGTGGCCGCGTGCGCGGACTTCGTCGGCGATGTTGCGGATTTCGATCATATGTCCGATCGGCTTCGCCTCGGCGACGAACGAGCCGCTCCCGGCGCGCCGCACCAGCACGCCGGCGCTCTGCAGCTCACGCAACGCACGATTCGCGGTCATGCGCGAAACGCCGAAGCGCGACACGAGTTCAGCCTCTGACGGCACACGGTCGCCCGGACGTAACGCACCGCTCTTGATCGCGTCGTGAATCGACAGCTTGATCGCCGCATAACGCGGAGCATCAGCGCCTCGTCCCCGATCGCGCGGTTCCTTCCCGGTCTTCTTTCCCAGGTTTCCGTTTGTTTTTGTACGCTTGGCCACGTTCGTTGTCATAGCCTGTCTATACAGGCCATCTGTACCAAGCGCCATGATCACGCGAACCAGCGGAGACGTTCGCGTTGCTGCCGATCAGCCCTCCCTACATGCGCCAAGCGAACGGACCGATCGCTTCGTCTTCAACTCGATCGCGTCGGATCGGTGACGGGATCGAGTTCGCGCGCGTCCGGCGCACGAGCGGCTGGCAGCGAACCGGTTTGGCGCTCGATCCGGCGATGCACCACCGGCGCCCTGCCACCGATCTGGAGCTCACGAAGGGCGAGGCTATTGGCATCGTCCGCTCGCGTGCGACGCTGATTATGCCGCACATAATCGATCCAGGTCGCGACATGATAACGCTCGATCCAGAGTTCAGGCTCTTCGAGGTCGCGAAGAAGGCTCCAGTGCTGCGCTCCATCGCGCCGCCGAATGCGCCGTCTCTCGCTCATCACGCTCAGAAAGCGCGGGATATCGGCTTCGGCAATGCGATGCTCGATCGTGATGACGATTGGCCCGCTGCGCGGTTCGACCGCAACCTTGGTCTGCGGCTCGCTCCAACTATCGCGCGGATCGAGATCGAGTTGATTGATTGCGGGCACGGCAAAACGCAGGCCAACGATTATGCCAAGGAGTTGAGCGCCTCCTGCGGCCAGGAGCGCGGTCGCGAGTCCACGCTGCTCGGCAACCAACCCGAACACCCAGCTCCCGCCAGCCATGCCGCCAAATGCTGCCATCTGATAAAGTGCAAGCGCACGCGCGACCACCCATCGCGGGGAGGCCATCTGCACGCTGACGTTGAAGGTCGAAAGCGCGCTGACCCAGCCTGCGCCGGCAAGAACCAGCGCGAACAGGGTTGGCAGAAGACCAAGATCGAGCGCGACCAGTCCTGCGCCCAACGCGAGCGCTAAAGAGGCGAGCCGCACCAGCACTTCCGTCGTCAGCGCTTGCCGCAGCCGCCGCGAACCGATCGCCCCGATAACCGCTCCCGCCCCGAATCCGCCGAGCAGCAAGCCGTAGGTAAGCGGCCCGCCGCCGACGAGATCGCGCGCGATGAGTGGCATCAGGGCAGGCAAGGCGCTGGCCGCAAACCCGAACAATGCCGCGCGCACCAGCACCACGCGAATGCTGGGCGAGAGGCGGACGTAGCGAATACCGGCGGCCATCGCGATGCCGAGCCGCTCACGCGGCAGCCGACGTTCGGGCCGATCGGGCTTCCAGCGCAACAGGACGAAAATGAGACCAAGGTAGCTCACGGCGTTGGCAAGAAATGCTGCGGCCGCGCCCGCGATTGCGACAATCACACCGCCGAGCGCCGGACCGGTGCTGCGCGCCAGGTTGAAGCCCATGCTGTTATAGGCAACCGCATCCGGCAGCATCGCTCGCGGGACCATGTCACCGACCGAAGCTTGCCAGGCCGGGCCATTGATTGCGGTTCCGCAGCCGATGAGGAAGGTGAAGACGAGCAGCGACCAAGGCGTGATCCAGCCGATCCAGCTGCCGACTGCAAGGCCGGTCGAAACGAGCAGCATGAAGCTCTGCGCAGCGAGCATGACCCGGCGCCGGTCAAGATTGTCGGCGACCGCGCCGGCCCAAAGCGAGAGCAGCATGATCGGCAGGCTGGTCGAGGCCTGAACAAGCGCAATCATCTGCGGCGAGGCGCCAAGACCGGTCATCATCCAGGATGCGCCGACCGACTGGATCAACCCGCCAAAATTCGAAATGAGGCTCGCCAGCCACACTGCCCGGAACAGCGGGACGGCGAAGGGGCTGGAGGGCGATTGCGGCATATCGCCCCTCAATGCCGGAGAATGGGAACCGATCCAATTGCTCTCGAAATCGAAATCTCGCCCTCACAGGGGTCGCGGACGGATTTCAGCAACAACCCCGGCCGGAGGGATCGAGACTCGCTGGAATATTGGGCGTCGTTGCCTCCGGTCAAAGGCAGCGGGGGTCCCTTACAGGCGCGTCGCCGCCACGGGTCAGCCAGCGGCCATCGGGAGCCCGGTATTTCTCTCCCGGCGCGGTCCGGGAAATCAGGTTGCAGCCGGTGACGAACGCCATCTGCTCGACCGTCGAGCTCGCCGCCGCTTGCTGGGTGTACTGGCGCTTCCGCTGGATGTTGATGTTGTTCACCATCGCCTGAAGCTCGGGCGTCGCTGCACCGACGATACCGAGATAGCCGTCAGGCTGCTCGCCGACGAGCCCGCCTTGGCGCGCCGCCTGATAGGCGGGGTCGCGTTGAGCAGAGGCGGGAACGACCAGCGTGGCGGTGAGCGCCGCCGCGAAACCGAGGGTGGATAGCAGATTGCGCATCAGAAGATTCCCGGATTGTCCTGAATGATGGCCTTCGCCTTGTTGTCGAGACGATAGACCACTTCCTGGGTGATCGAAATATTGAGGTTGATGACGATCGGCTTGTCGGGCGCCGTCACGTTCACGCAACCACCCGCGAGCAGCACAGGTGCCGCGCCAAAGTAGCTGAGCCATCGCGGCGATACCTGTGTGTTGATTCGGAGCTGCATATACTTGCCTTTCATGGGACAGGAGCGCTTTCACGGGGCTGAACGGCGGGCTTGGCGGTTTCCTGTGCACGATTCTGTTCTTCGAGCAACGACGGCAGGTTGCGCTCGATCAGGCGGCTGGGATCGTACCAGGACTGGACCGAGTCCAGCAGTTGGCGGAAAGGCGCGCTGATCCGGACGTTGAACACGAAGGGCAGTTTCGCCAGCCTGCGGATCAGGAAATTCGACTTGGTGCCCTCGCCCTGGCTCACGCCCGAGAAGCTGACATCGGTGATCATCTCGCCCGCCAGCGGGCCGCTCATTCGGATGGTGAGGTTCTTGTAGTTCAGCGACTTCAGCGCCTGGAACGCCATGTTGCCCCAGAGGCCGACATCCTGGCGCGATATCTCGCCGACATAGGCGATCCGCCCGCCCGCCCGTGCGCGAAGCTCCCCGCCCTCGATCCGGCCGCCCTTCGCGTCGAAGATCATCGGCAGAGTGCCGTCGAACGTGCCGGTGGCATCAAGATTGTCGAACGCCATTTCCTTGAGGAACAGCGCCGCGTCGACGCCCTTCACATGAAAGGTCATCCGCCGCTCCCGCGTCTCGTCGAAGTCGAGGACTGTCGGGTCCAGAACCAGTTCGCCCCCAGCGAAGGGCCAGCGCCCGCCCTCCACCTCGACGCGACGGGCATCGAGCAGCCGATAGCGCAGCGCACCCTCACGAACCGGAACGCCGGGATTGATCTCCGCTACATTGGCCGACTGCCCCGGCGCGGTTCGCATGTTGAGGAGATCGACAAAGTCGAGCTGGGTCGTCAGCCCCTGGACCTGACCGAACACCGCCGCCAGACTGACATCGGTCGCGGTAAAGCGGCCGGTGCTCGTCACCGTTTCGCCCGACCAGTCGAACCGACCGGTGCCGGCAACCAGCCCGTCCGCATCGGCGATTACACCATAGGTGAGTGCGGTCAGCTCATTGGGTTGCAGCCCTTCGGTCCGGAAGCGGATGCCGGGGATGTCGAGCAGGGCATGCCCCTCCCCCCGCGCCAGATCGTGCACGACGTTCACGCTTCCAACCGACAGCTGGCGCTTCGGGCTGACGAGCCCGGCTTGCGCAGCGATCTTGCCGTCGCTCAGGCGCAAGGTTGCGTCGGGAGCCTGCAAGGGTTCGAAGCGCGGCTGCGCCTCGGTGTCGGAAAGGACGAAGGCGCCTCGAAGCGACAGGTTGCTCCCTTCGACCTGCCAGCGCCCTCTGCCGTTCGAAAGCGCCAGCGGCACGGCGCCAATATGACCACCAAGCGCCTCGAACGCGCCGCCGACACCGGCGCGGAAATCGCCTCCGAGCTGGCCGATATCGAGCCGGGTCGCCTGATCGGCGCCCAGGCGAGCGGCGGCATTGACGATTGCGAAGCGGCTGACGGCGAGATCGATTTGCGCCGCGTCCGCGGCGAGGATCAGCGGGCTCTCGCCCACCCTGCCCTTCAAACTTGGGTTCGAAGTGCGAACGCCGCCAGCGAGCCCTTGGGAATTCCATCGGACCATTGCCGACCCGAGCGGGCACAGCCGGATACGATCGCTGTCCAACACCGCTCCGGCGATGGCGACGCGTGCGAAGCCGATCGTGCTGCACTGAGGGTTCACCTCGAGCATGTTCGCGTCCCACCGCATCAGAAGCGGCATCGACAGTCCGTCTATACGGCCATTGCCAAGCGGCCCGGACAAGGTGATCGCAGTCCGCACCTCGCCCGCCCTGTCGCCCAAGTTAAAGGCAAGAGAGGAGAGTTCGACCCGAGCGCTTCCCGCCCGATAAGGCTGAACGAAACCCGTGCCGCGCAGTTCGTGGCTTCCCGGTCGGCGCGACAACTGCACGGTCGCGTCCGGCAGTCCACCGCCGCCGAGCGAAAGCTGGCCCGCAAGATCGATTCCACCATCGCGCAGATCGAGCCCGAAGCCGGAGCCCTGGCCGAAGAGCAATCGCGCACCCGAGCGCGTGGCGATATCCAGCCGCCGTAAGCGAAGCAGGGGCCGGCCAGTGCGTGCGGCGAGCTCTAGGCTCGCCGAACCGCTGAAATCACGGCCGGCCGCGCGCACGGCGTTCGCGACCTGCTGGACCAGAGGGGCAACTGGAGTGCCCTGTCCCACTTTGCCATAGCCTGCAATCTGACCGAGCAGACGTGATGGCAACATCGCCCCCTTCACGGTGGCCTCGCCTTCGAACGTGGTTGCTGTTCCCACGACATAGCGGCCGGATATCGTCGCCGAACCTGCGTTGATTTCCCGAGCGGCCACCGCACCCGACCGGAGCGCGACACTGCCTGACGTGCGAGCACGATCTCCCGCAAAGTCGACATTACCGCTCAACCGATTCAACTGGCCAAACGGCGAGTGCATGGCTGCGGCACCAAGGGCGGCGTTGCCCTTCCAACGCGCTAGGGACGCATCCAGAGAGGCCCGAATATCGATGCGGGCCAGCATCGCGCGCGTATCGGCGCAAGCGATCTGCGCCACCTGTGCCGGACCGTCAAAACTCGGCGCTCCATCCTTGATGCGGATCTGCATCAAGGCAGAGAGGTTCTCCACGGCGCAGTCGGACATATGCAGACGGGCTGAGCGAGCACGCAGCGTGCCGGCGAACCCGTCGGTCAGCATTCCCTTACCGCTCAGGCCAAGTACGACCAAACCGCCTCCGCTATCGAGCCGAAGTTGTGCATCGGAGAGGTCCACGATCAGGCGAGGCAGCGAAAAGGGTTTACCCGACGATGGCGGCAGCAGCCGATCCAGCGACCCCAGCGAGAGCGCGCCATCGACGATTCGGCCCTTTGCCCGGACCCTCCCCGCCTTGGCCACCAACACCTCGGCACGCCAAGGATGGAGCGAAGTGCGGAGCTCGATCCAGTCCGCGACAAGGTCCGGGTCGCGCGGATCGCCGATCGACACATTGATCAGCCGCTGCCGCCAGGGCGATAGCTGCTCGATCTCGTACCGGGCCAGAACGCCGCGTCTTGCCAGTTCGCTGTCGACGAAGCCGCGCGCGATCGTGCGCCGCTGCAGCCACGCCGCCCCCACGACCACGGCAAGAAGAACCAGCAGACCGACCGTCACACGACGCCAACGCCGCGCCACGCCCGGGGCAGCTGTTTGCTCGTTTCCAGCGCCCGCCTCTTCTTCACTACGGCCCACGCCCACTCCAGCCAACAAGCGCCCATCCGGCGGGGACGCTACAACTATGTATGGTTTCTATCCCGCAAAGGTTCCGTCGAAGGCAAGCGACGCAGGAAGCCGCCAACCACAACGTTCTAACCATAGCCATTTTTGGCCAAAGACTGGAGACGCGATCAACGGCCAATTCCAGTCGCTTCATGAAACATGGTCGAACATCGGCTTGACGCTCCCGACACCGAGCGCCCAAGCAGCAACCGGTGACGGTCACCCTCTCTCTTGAAGAAGCTCGGCGGATAGCTCTTGCCGCACAGGGTTTCGGCGTCCCGCGCCCCGAGCGGTCGACCTCCGCGCATCTGCGCAAGACTCTCGACCGCATCGGCCTCTTCCAAATCGACAGCGTGAATGTGCTGGCCCGAGCCCATTATCTGCCCGCCTTCTCACGGCTTGGTGTTTATGATCGGACGTTACTCGAACGCGATGCTTGGGGACCAAAACACAAGCGCCGCATGTTCGAATACTGGGCGCACGAAGCCTCGCTGCTTCCGCTGGATCTGCACCCCCTCCTGCGTTGGCGGATGGACCGCGCCGAACGCGGAGAGATCGGCTATCAAGGGTTGAAGCGCTTCGCCGGCGAAAGGCGATCCGAGGCGCAAGCGGTGCTGGATCGTATTGCCGCCGAGGGCCCCATGACGGCCGCCGATTTCGAGAATGGTTCGAGCAAGAGTGGCTGGTGGGAATGGAGCCACACCAAGCATGCGCTCGAATGGTTGTTCTGGTCGGGCAAAATCACCACCGCTACGCGCCGCGGAAGCTTTGCGCGGGTTTACGACCTGCCCGAGCGCGTGCTCCCGAAGTCGGTTCTGAATCTGCCCACACCCGATCCCGCAACGGCTCAACGCATGCTGATCGAACGCAGTGCGCAAGCGCTCGGCGTCGCGACCGCTGTGGACCTGCGCGACTATTACCGGCTGAAACCCGAAGAAGCGGATCATGCGATCGCCGCCCAAACGGAAGCCGGTACGCTCATCCCGGTGCGTGTCGAAGGCTGGAAACAGAAAGCATGGATACATCGCGAGGCGCGCGCGACCCGTCGCGTGCGTACCGCATCGCTGCTCGCGCCATTCGATCCCCTAATTTGGGAACGCAGCCGCGCCGAGCGACTGTTCGGGTTCCGCTACCGCATCGAGATCTATGTGCCGCCGGACAAGCGCACCCACGGCTACTACGTCCTGCCGTTCCTTATGGATGGAGCACTCGTCGCACGCGTTGACCTGAAGGCTGACCGCCAGGCCGGCATCCTTTTGGCGCACCGCGTTACTCTTGAACGCGGTGCGCCCGCTGAAACAATGCCGCGCCTTATGGCCGAGCTGGACCATGTCGCAGCATGGCTCGGGCTCGACTCGGTCCGTATCGGCAACACGCTTCAGTTATCCTGAACCGGCGGCCCGACGGTCTATTTGCCGCCCGCATCCGGCACTGGTGCGATCACCAGTGAGAGCCGCTCGCCGTCGGTCATCATTCCGGATTGGAGCAGGATGCGTGTTCCATCCGGACTGAAGCTTGGATGGGCATGATCCGGCCGCATGCGGTGGCCAGCGGTGAGCAGGGTGCGCTTCGACGACTTGCGATCGATCAGATGGACGTTCCCATCGAAATCGTCGCCTGCTGCCCAGCGGCCATCATAGGTGACGGCGTTGTGCCAATATCCGCCGGTGTTGGATTCGTCCTGCGGGATGTTGACGCTGTTGAAGTATTTGAGCTCGCTGCGGGTGACCGTGTAGCTGTCGGTCTGCCCCAGATTCTCGACCCGCCCGTCGCGCAGCGAGACCACCATGAGCCCCGACGGCTTCTGGCGCAGCTTCATCGTGTGGCCCATCAGATTGAAGATCACATGGTCGCCGTCGGCGAACTGTTCGTGCGTCACCCAGTCGTCCGGCCCTTCGACATAGATCGGGCGGTTGCCGGAGCCGTCGCCATTGACCAGCCACATACGCTGCGGCGAATCCCCGCCGGTCTCATGGCAGTACATGATCTCGCCGGGCTTGATCGGGTTGGCCTGGATATGGCCCATCAGCCAAGGGGTCTTGAGGATCACCCTGGTCGCGCCGCTGGCGATGTTCACGGCGCGGATGCCACTCGGCACCTGCGGTGCGAGTGCACCGGGCGCGCGCGGCGGCGGCTTACGCTGGTTGAAGCTGATATATGCAGTTTTCTCGTCGGCATCGAGCGCGAAGCCGGTGGTGATCGTGCCGTCCTTCGGCATCGCCGCAACGACGCGCTCATAGCCCTGCGCACGCGGCGTACCCTTGTACGCGTCGGCGAGCAGCGCGCCGAGGTCGATCTCGACCAGCTCCGCTCCGTCATCCGCGCCGCCCGGCTGACGGGTGTAATAGACCTTGTTCGACAGGCGCGCGACGTTGAGGCCGCTGGTGTTCACACCCACACTGTCGGTGATCTGGATGATATCGCCGGTGATCTCGTTGACGACGAACGCCTGCGGACCGGACGCGGCGCGGTTGGACGAGCGGAAGACGATATGGTTGCCGTCCTTCGTCCATTGCTGGTGCGTCGGATAGATCTTTGAATCGCTCGACTTGCCCGCGGTCAGAACCTTGAGCGGAACCCCCGTCACCCGGTCGACCACCGTCTGCATCTCAGGCGCATAGCGCTTGCCGACATCGCTGGCACTGGCGGGCGCGACCCAGACAAGGGCGGCGAGCATCGCGCCGCCCAGAAGCTGCTTCATCATGCTGTGCTCCCTGTTCGGGCCCGCGCCGGCATCGCCCGGCGCGGCACCCGGATCACGATCAGAACTTGAACCGCGCACCGACGAAGAACTGGCGGCCCGTCTTCGAATAGACCTGCTGGTCCCGGATATTCTTGCCGTCCCAGAAGTCGGTCGCTTGGTCGGTCAGGTTCAGCATGTCGATGCTGATCCCGATGTTCGGCGTGACGTCGTAGGAGATCGATGCGTCGAGGTTGAAGGTCGAATAGCTGCCCGTCGCATCGGCAAGGCCGGCACGGAGCGGCACCGTACGCAGATACTCGCTGCGATAGGCGCCCGACAGACGCACCGAGAGTCCGTGCGCTTCATAGTAGAGCGTTGCGTTGAACGAGTTGGGCGAGACGTTGACGAGTTGGTCGGTCAGCGTCGGCCCCGCCGAGTTGGCGGTTAGGAAGTAGGTGATCTTCGAATTGATGTGCGTGTAATTGAACAGCGCGCCAAAGTTCTTGAGGAAACCGGGCATGAAGGTGAAGGGCTGCTGGTAGTTGATCTCCAGCCCCTTGATCGTGCCACCCTGCGTGGTCTGGAAGTTGGTGATGTTGATTGGCGCATTCGGATCGGTGCCCGCCGGAAAGGCCGAGATCGGGATGCCGCTGTTGGCGATCGTCGTCTGGGTCAGCAATTGCTGCGCAAAGGTCTCGAGCTTCTTCTGGAACACCGCGACCGAAATCACGCCGCCACGCTGGAAATACCATTCGATGCTGGCATCGAGATTGGTCGAGCGGAACGGCTCGAGATCGGGATTGCCGACGGTGGAGGAATAGTTGGTGCCGGTCACCGTCACTGCGCCGCCCGGGCTGAGATTACCCAGCGCCGGACGCGAGATCGCCTTGGCCGCGGCGAAGCGGATGATCAGGTCGCGATCGACTTCCAGGCCGAGGTTTACGGCGGGCAGGAAGTCGCTGTACTTGCGCCGCGCCTCGACCGCCGGCAGCGCCGCCGAGATGAAGCCGCGCGAATATTGGCTGGTGAAGGCGTAGCGCGCGCCGACATTGCCGCGCAGGCGTAGCGTGTCGTTGAGCGGCAGGTTGAAGTCGAGCTGCACATACGGGCTGTTATCGGTCTCGCTAACATAGCGATTGTTGCCCAGAGCGGCGCTGGTGGCGATGCGGAAGTCGCCGAGCGCATTCACGCAGTTGCAGTTGAAATCATAGACTTTTTCAAACGCGTCAATGTTCGGCACGATGAAGTTGACGGTCGAGCCATCGGGCAGGTTCAGGCCGCGGCCAAAGCCGTTGATCGGCGTGCTCAGGCTGGCGAGCGAGGTTCCCGCGGGAATGGTGCCGTTGACGATGGTCGATGCCGTGCGCGACAGGCTCCGCGTCTCGAAGGTGAACTTCTTGTACGCGTATCCGACCTTGCCGGTGATCGCGTCGCTGAACTCCCAGCTCAGATCGGCCTTGCCGTTCTGGAACTTGTTGTCGACGCGCTGGCGCTGGACACGGATGTCCGAATAGCCGTTGATGAAGCCCCAGTTGGCGGGATCGGCGGCATCGAAGCCGAACTTGAGCAGTCCGCGGCGTTTGTCGTCGCGCGTATCGTAGACGAAGCCGTCGCTGTCGAGCCGGTCGAACGAAATCAGCGTGAATTCGGGAATCTCGAACAGCGAGCGCGACTGGCCATAGAGGAGGTTGAGCTTGCCGCGCTCACCGATCTGCTGATCGAGATTGCCCGAAACCTGCCAGAAATTCGTCCGCGACCGCTCATAGGCATTGGTCATGCGGAAATCGACGTCGTCGAATACGCCGTAGCGCAGCAAGCCGTTGGCATCGACCTCGGCGTCGCGCACTTTCATGTTGGGACGGCCGGTGGCCTGCGCCGCGGTCAGGCTACCCGCCGCGGTGCCGTTGCCGCGGTTGAAGCTGATCGGGTTGGTCGCGAGATCGTTCTTCTCCTGATCGTAACGCGAATAGGCCGCATCGACCGTGAACAAGGTCGCGTCGCTCGGCTGCCACTGGAACGATCCCGTCAGACCCAGTCGCTTCTGACGATTGATGAAGCGGCCATAGCCGGGAAGGCGCGGGACGAAGACGTCCTTACGCGCGATCTTATTATAGGCGTCCGGCGTTGAACCAGGGGTAGCGCCCGGCGCGGCCGTGCAATTCGGCGTGAACGGCTGCGTGGTGACGAGCGTGTTGATCGGCGTCACCGAACTGCCCGGCACCACCGGGCAGAAGCCGTTGAGCTGTTCCCAATAGTCGGACAGCGAGGTGTTCGAATAGGCCTCTTCCTCGACCGTGCGCTGCGAATAGGCGGCTGAGAACAGCACGCCGATCGTGTCGCCGGCAAAGGTATCGCTGACCAGGGCGGCGACGCGCGGCTGCACATGCTTGCCCATCTCGTAATAGGCGCCCTGCACCGACACCGCGCCGCGGAAGCCCTTGCGGTCGAACGGGCGCGCGGTGGTGAGGTCGACGGTCGCGCCGAGCGAACCTTCGTCCACCTCGGCCGACTGCGACTTGCGCACCGTGATCGAGTTGAACAGTTCCGACGCGAACAGACTGAAGTCGAAGCCGCGGCCGCGGTTGACGGTCGAGCCGAGCGTCGAGCCGGTGGTGGCGGAGATCGCCTCGATCCCGTTCAACCGGACGCGCGAGAAATCGCCGCCCAGACCGCGCACGGTGATGTTACGCCCCTCGCCCGCATCACGCTCGATCGAGATGCCCGGCACGCGCTGCAGCGACTCGGCGACGTTGGCGTCGGGGAAGTCCGCCATGTCCTGGGCGTTGATGACATCGACGATGTCGTTCGATTCACGCTTGGCATTGAGCGCGCTTTCGAGCGAACCGCGCAGGCCGGTGACGACGACTTCCTGCTCCTGCTCCGCCGGCGCGCCGGCCGCCGTGTCCTGAGCGAAGGCCGCACCCGACCAGCAAATTGCCGTTGCCAGCGCAGCCGCCGAAGCGACGCGTGCGATCCCGGTGCGATGATTCGAAGTCTTCATCTTACTCCTCTCCCTGCTCGTCGGGTGCGTCTGTCGCGCGCGTCGTCGCGATCCCGCCCCAGCTTCCACCGAGTCATGCCGCCAAAAGTACTATAAGTCAAATAGTGGTGGAATGTTCCAGATTATGGGATTACCGTATCGGCAAATATCAATATGTCGGGAGAGGTTGGGTGAGCGAACTGCCTGTGAGCCGCCGTGATTTCATGCGCAGCGCCGCGCTTGCCGGCACCGCCATGCCAGCGCTTGGTGGTGCCGCCGCGCACGCCGCCGCACCGCCCCCGCCGGGCGACGCCGAAATCGGCTGGCTCGACGGCAGCCCCCCGCCCGCGCACGAAGGACAATGCTGGGGCGTCCCCTGGCCGCGCGGCAAGGTAGCCGCGCGCGCGGCGTTCCGCGCGCTTGCCAATGATGGAAAGCCAGTCGCGCTGCAGAGCTGGGTGACGGCCTGGTGGCCCGACGGATCGATTAAATGGACCGGGCATGCGGCCCCCGCCGACACCGCGCCCGCACGCGGACTGAAAATCGAACCGGGCAAACCCGTCGCGCCCGTTCAGCCGGTCCGTGTGACCGAAACGGCCGATGCGATCGAAGTGGCGACCGGCGACACCGTCTGGCGAATCGGCAGGCGCGGCGCAGCGATCGTGCAGCGGGCAAGTGTCGCCGGGCGCGAGACGCTGCGCGATGTGAAGCTGCTCGCCACATCGCAGGACGGTCCCGATACCGATGACGGCGGAGCGGGTACGCTCGGCCGCTATGCGAGTGAGATCACGCGGACGACGGTGGAACAGAAGGGGCCGGTACGCGCGGTCGTGCGCGTCGAGGGCGTACACCGCGGAAGCACCCGCGACTGGCTACCGTTCAGCCTGCGCCTCTACGTCCATGCCGGATCGCGCGCGGTGCGCATCGTCCATAGCTTCATCTTCGACGGCGATCCCGCGAAAGACTTCGTCCGCGGCCTCGGTTTATCGGGCGCCGTGCCGATGCAGGACCGGCCACACGACCGCCATATCCGCTTCGCCGGCGAGGACGGCGGGCTGTGGGGCGAGGCGGCACGTCCGCTCACCGGCCTCAGCCGCGACGCAAGCAAGCCCTATCGCGACGCGCAGGTCGCAGGGCGCGCCACCCCGCCCTTCTCCGAAATGCCCGAGGTGGTCCGCACCCTGATCGAGCGCATCCCGACCTGGGGCGACTTCAGCCTGTCCCAGCCCAATGCCGACGGATTCGCGATCACCAAGCGCACCAAGCCCGGCCACGGCTGGATCGAGGTCGACAGCGCGCGCCGGGCACCGGGGCTGGGCTATGTCGGCGGCGCAGCGGGCGGCGTGGCGTTCGGGATGAAGGATTTCTGGCAGCGCTGCCCGGTGCGGCTCGATATCCGCGACGCCGCCACCGACACCGCTGGCTTCACGCTCTGGTACCATTCGCCCGAAGCACCGGCGATGGACCTGCGCTTCTATCACGACGGCCTCGGCATGGAGGATTATGTCGCCGAGAACGAAGGCCTCGACATCACCTATGAGGATTATGAGAAAGGCTGGGGCACCGCGCACGGCGTAGCGCGCACGACCGAGTTCATGCTGTGGGCACTGCCTGCGACGCCCGAGCGCAGTCGCCTTGTCGAGATGGCGAACGAGGTATCGCGCCAGCCGCGGCTGACTTGCAGTCCGCGCCGCTTGCATGCCGCGGGCGTGTTCGGGCCGTGGAGCCCGGTCGACCGATCGACCCCGGCACGCGCGAAGATCGAGACGCAGGGTGACGCGATCCTCGACTTCTACCTGGGCCAGATCGAACAGCGACGCTGGTACGGCTTCTGGCATTATGGCGACGTCCGCCATGCCTATGACTTCGATCGCCACGTCTGGCGCTATGACATCGGCGGCTATGCCTGGGACAATAGCGAACTCTCGACCGACTTGTGGCTATGGTACGCCTATCTGCGCAGCGGCCGCGCCGACCTGTTCCGCATGGCCGAAGCGATGACGCGCCATACCGGCGAGGTCGACGTCTACCACACCGGCCCCTATCGCGGCTTCGGCACGCGCCACGGCGTGCAGCATTGGAGCGACAGCTCGAAACAGCCGCGCGTATCCAACGCCGCCTATCGCCGCATCTATTATTATCTCACCGCCGACGAGCGCTGCGGCGACCTGATGCGCGCGCTGGTCGATAGCGAGTATACGCTCCAGCGCGTCGAAATCGGCCGCAAGGTCGACAAGCGCAACTCGCGCACCGCCCCGCCTGGCGGCAACAGCGCGGTACGCGCCGACCAGCCGCTGGCCGAGGGCGTGGTGTTCGCGCAGTTCGGCACCACCTGGGGATCGCTGATCGCGGCGTGGTACACCGAGTGGGAGCGCACGCGCGAGACCAGGTGGCGCGACAGGATCGTCGCGGGCATGCGGTCGATCGCGGCGATGAAGCACCAGTGGTTCACTGGCGGTGCGCCGTTCGACCTGGCCACCGGACGTTTCGTCGACGCCAGCGACAACCTCAGCATCAGCCATCTCAACGGCGTGTTCGGGGTATTCGAGATGCATGCCGAACTGCTCGAGCTGATCGACGAGCCTGCCTATCGCGCATGCTGGCTGGATTATTGCGCGCTCTACAATGCGCCCGATGCCGAGTTCGAGGCGCGGACCGGGCAGAAGGGCCGCGGCCGCGGGCTGCGCGCGGCACATTCGCGCTTCACCGCCTATGCCGCGGCCCAGCGTAAGGATCCGGCGCTCGCCAAGCGCGCCTGGGCCGAGTTCTTCGGCACCACCGACGGACACGACACCGTCGCGCGCGGGACCGTGCAGCGGATCGCGGGATCCGATGTGCTCAAACCCGTCGACGAGATGAGCGGTGTGTCGACCAACGGCTCTGCGCAATGGAACCTCGCCGCGGTCCACAATCTGGCGCTGATCGGCGATGCGCTCGATTGAGGCCGCCCTACCCTCCCGGCACGATCCGGAAGTTGCGCACGCGCAGGTGCGAGCGCGTGGTACGCAGCCCGAAATGGCCGCGCGTGTACGGCGCCGGATCGTCGAGCGTGAACAGGCGTTCCCCATCGCGCTCGACCGCCGCGCCGCGCGCAGTCGCGATCAGGCGCAGACGGACCCAGCGATTGGGTTCGAGCAGCGCGGCGCGGTCATTGCGATCGTGTTCGGGCATGATCGGACGGTTGCCCGCCGCGCCGATATAGCGGCGCATGCGCGTCGTGGTGTTCCGGTTGCCGCCGATTCCCACATAATAGGTGCGGATCAGGTCGTAGTCGGCAAAGGCGCCGCTGCGCGTGCGCGCCAGCACCGACCCATCGGGCGTGCCCGGGTCGATCGCCATCCAGAAGGCGTTGACGTCGCTGACCCGATCGAGCGGACCACCCTCGGACACCGCCATCACTTCATAGTCGATGGCGACCGGCGCGACGAGCGGGGTGCGGAACCACAGGGTTATCCCCTCCTGGCTCACGATATCGAGCACGCCGTTCTCGGCGCGGATACGGGCGTGCGCCTCGGCCTCGACCTGCCACCGGGCGAGACCGTGGCGGAAATCGTCGGTGAGCAGCACCCGCCCGCGATCATGCGAGACCGCGCAGCCGGCGAGCGGGAACATCGCCGCGGCGGCGAGCACATTACGCCGACGAACGGGCTTCATAAGCGTTTGACGCATAGCTTGTGCTCATCTATTCCACATTATGAGTATATGTTCCACATAATAACAGGGAGAGCGCTGCCATGACAACTCACGCATTTCGCATGCAGCTCAAGCCCGGCACGGTCGAGGAATATCGCCGTCGCCACGACGCGATCTGGCCCGAACTCGCCGGGCTGCTGAGCGCCAGCGGCATCCACGACTATTCGATCTTCCTCGACGAGGAGACGCTGGCGCTGTTCGCGGTGCTCAAGCTGCGCGACGACAACAGCCGCGACGCACTCCCCTCGCACCCGGTCATGCAACGCTGGTGGGACCATATGGCGCCGCTCATGGTCGTCGAGCCGGGCAACCGACCGCGCGAATGGCCGCTCGTCCCGCTCTTTCATCTCGATTGATTTTCAGGAGACCTTGATTGGCCGCCCTTCCCCACGACGTCCCGCGCGACCAGGTCCGCCAGGCGATCGACAAGCTGATCGACAACCTCATCAACATCACCGACGAGACCGGCGAGTTCCTGCTGCGGCTGGAGGACGGCCGGGTGATCGACACCAAGGGCTGGGCC
>Ga0247823_10000818_pt1 | contig 26291 bp, 27 predicted proteins | sample 13C_PalmiticAcid_2_FD_192426 | JGI IMG/M metagenome (GOLD analysis project Ga0247823, IMG submission 192426) | Soil microbial communities from agricultural site in Penn Yan, New York, United States - 13C_PalmiticAcid_Day30 | ecosystem: Environmental > Terrestrial > Soil > Agricultural land... | reverse complement strand
GACCTCTTCTCCCCTCCCCCTTGCGGGGAGGGGAGAAGAGGTCTCTTTCCGCCGTCCAAGCGACGGTTTCAGGCGCTGCGCCCTCTGCGCGCAGCCGGCGGGCCGCGAGCCGCCAGCCGTCGAAGTCGATCTCCGAGGAAAGCCGCACCACCCGCATCAGAACAGGCTCAGCTGGGCCGGTTCGACGAGGCGGGCCTTCAGGTGCTCGCCGTCGGTCGCCGCGCCCGGCGTCCAGCCTTCGGCGACGACGAAGGCCCTCGCGCGCTTGACCACCGCGCCCACGCGCTTGAGGTCGTCGATGGTCAGGCGCGCCTGCCTGCGGGCCGCAAGGATGCGGTCGACGGCCTTGGCCCCCAGGCCGGGCACGCGCAGCAGGGTCTCGCGGTCGGCGGCGTTGACGTCGACGGGGAACTTGTCGCGATTGCGCAGCGCCCACGCGGTCTTGGGATCGACCGACAGGTCGAGGTCCTCGCCCTGGCCGATGATCTCGGGCTGGGCGAAGCCGTAGAACCGCATCAGCCAGTCGGCCTGGTAGAGGCGGTGCTCGCGCAGCAGGGGCGGGCGGGCCGAGGGCAGGCGGTGACTGGAGTCCGGGATCGGGCTGAAGGCCGAGTAGTAGACCCGGCTGAGGCGATAGGCGCCGTACAGCGAGGCGCTGCGGGCCAGGATGTCGCCGTCCTTCGCCGCGTCGGCGCCGACGATCAGCTGGGTCGACTGGCTGCGGGCGAAGCTCTTGCGGGGCGCCTTGCGGGCCGGCTCGGCCTTGTCCTCGATCGCCAGGCGCATGCGTCCCATGGCCCGCTTGATGTCGCCGACATCCTTCTCGGGGGCCAGGGACTTCAGGCTGTCGTCGCGCGGCAGCTCGATGTTGATCGACACCCGGTCGGCATAGAGCCCGGCCTGTGTCGCCAGTTCCGGCGAGGCCTCGGGGATGAGCTTCAGGTGGATGTAGCCGCGGAAGTCGTGGTCCAGCCGCAGGCTTTTGGCGATGCGGACCATCTCCTCCATCGTGTAGTCGCCGCTCTGGATCACCCCCGACGACAGGAACAAGCCCTCGATGTAGTTGCGCTTGTAGAAGTTGAGGGTGAGGTCGACGACTTCCTTCACCGAGAACCGCGCCCGGGGCGTGTTCGACGACACCCGGTTGATGCAGTAGGCGCAGTCGTAGATGCAGAAGTTGGTCAGCAGGATCTTCAGCAGGCTGATGCAGCGGCCGTCCGGCGCGTAGGCGTGGCAGATGCCCATGCCCTCGGTGGAGCCGACGCCCTTGCCGCCGACGGAGTCGCGCTTTTCGCCTCCCGATGAAGCGCAGGAAGCGTCGTACTTGGCGGCGTCGGCGAGGATGGCGAGCTTGCGGCGGATATCGAGAACGGCCATCCGCACAGTCTATAGTTCTTATTTTGTTCCGTCGAGTTTCGCGATGTCGCACCGGCGGCGGAACCGGGCGAAGGCCCTGCGCGATCCCTTAGCCAGCAACGGAGTTTCGCCATGGCGCGCCGCAAGGATGACTGGCCCTCGACGATGATGGACGCCTGGGCGCTGGGCCTGGAGGCCTCGACCGTCATCGGCCTGCGGACCATGGTCCTTGCCGGCGGCGGGGCGAAGGCCCAGGCCGAGGCGGTGCGCATGACCACCGAGAAGATGGCCGCCGCCGCCGACATCGGCCTGAAGTTCTGGACCGGCGGCCTGCCCCAGGCGCCCGACGCGGCGACCCGGGCGGTGGTCAAGCACTACCGCGCCAAGGTGCGGGCCAACCGCAAGCGGTTGGGCGGGGGCAGGTAGAGGCGGCCGAGTTTGATCTTCCATGCAGCGCCTTTGACGCTGCCGAGCGGCGGCCCACCTAGGGCTCATGGCCGACGAGCCGCCGCTCTCCCAGCGTTGTCGGACGACGATCGCATCGCTTCTGGCGTCTCAGGTCTCCGGAGCAGACGCACAGGGCACGTCACTAGCGGTCCAGTCGATGTCATAGGTCGCGGGAACGCTCGCTCCATCCCCCACGGCGTTCTTGCCCGCCGCCGAGGGGCGATAGAAGATCCAGCCCATGCTGTTGTCGAACGCGGGGATCCTGTCGTTGTCGCGCAGGGCGGTGGCGGACGTGATCTCCGGCTGCTCGATGCGCGATCCACGGATCATGCGAATTGCACCCTCACGCAGCTCCCAAGCCCGATGATAGTTGCGACCAAAGATGCGCGTGTCGTAGCTCTTCTCGGAAGACCATTGGTTCGGCTTGGTCGAGCTCGGCAGCCGCACCGTCGTGACGTGGCAGCTGTATTCCGGCTTGGTGTAGAACGGCACATCCTTGTGATCGATCCTAACCCGTCGCTCCGGAGGGTTGAACCCGCCCCCAGGAAGCGCCAGGGACTTCTTCCCGGAGCCGTCATCTTCCCAATCCACGGCCGCCGTGCCGCTGATCGTCAGGATGCTTGCACCCGCCTTTTGGTCATAGCGCCACTTGACGTCGTCGATCGTTTGCCAAGCGCCGCCAGTTACGCCTTGGCGAAAGAGCTCAAGTAGCTGTCCTTCGCTTATCGCGGAAAACTGCACTTGCTGTTCCAGGGCGGGCACGCCCCGGACGATTTCGGTGGAGACGATCCGCGCCGGCTTGTCGAAACCCGCGCGCGCGTCGATCTCGAACAGGCTGATCTCCTCGGGCGCGGCGGCTGGACGCCATTCCATTCGCTCCAGATCGCCGCCCTGCGCGGTCACGGGCAGGACCCATCTGAACGGGAAGATGGGCTCCGCGCTGGGCGAAGCCACCGGCGGCAGGGTGCCGTCCAGCCAGTAGACCTTGCCGTCGATCCGCGCGCGTACGAGCACATGGTCGAACAGCTGGGGGATGGGCAGGCGCTGATCGAAGCCGTCGTCGACCCCGTTGGAGTTCACGAGAACCGCTTCCGCGTCGATGCCCAACTCATGCAGCAGGGCCAGCAGGAGTACGGTCTTCCCTTTGCAGTCCCCATAGCGGCGGCGCCAAGTTTCATCGGCGGAGGCGGGAACCAGATTGCCGCCATTGAGACCCACATAGATGTATCGGACGTTCTGCTGAACCAGCTTCAGCGCCGCGCTGGCGCGATCAAGCTGGCTCTTGTTGGTCGAGCGAAGGCGGGCGGCTTCGAGCTTGAGAGGGGATTCCGGAGCGAGGGTCGAGGCCTTCGCGTACAGCGGCGCAAAGTGGCGTGAAAGAGCAGGCCAGTCGTGGAAATCGCTGTACTCCACGACGCGCTGCCACTGGTAGCGGATCGGTGCATCATTCGGCGCGGTCTGTAGGCGCGGATTGTCGAACTGGAAGTGGATCGCCCGTTCGCTGCTCTGCATGGCCGCGGTCATGTCGGCGGTCATCTTGAGGTCGGGCTTGTGCCCTTCGTCCCAGCTCAATCCGAGGCGATATCGGCCCGGCTGCGGACTGGGTCCAAGCAGGAGCAGGCCGGACTCATTGGTCCCGAGGGCAGGGCTGTGCTGGAACGTCGTCAGTTCGACCTCCAGCTCGTCGCCAACCCGAAGGTCGGGAACACGGAGCACCGCCGTCAGCGTCCCGTCCAGCTTGGCCTGCTCGAGTTGATCCTCGCGCCGCAGGATTTCGAAGGTGGCGTTTTTCAGCACATCGGTGGTTTGCTCGTCGCGAAAAACCTTGATGCCATGGACAATCGGAGCGCTGGCCGATGGATCCCAGGCGATCGAGATATTGCCGAACTGCAGGGCGCTGGGCTGGAGGATCTTGACGCGATAGCCGTTATACTGCGCTTGGCCTTGATCGCTCAGATGAATTTCCGCGTCCTGGCGACGGAAGAACACCGACCCGGTGGCGGTCTCCGGCACGGGCATGAGCGAGGATGCGACCGCCCAGGCCGGGACAGGGCCCCGCCTGACCTCTTGCGACTGTGCGAAGGCTGACGTGGCGACGAACACGCAGGCCGAAACCAACAACGAAACTTTCAAAGCCATAAGCACCCCCTGCCGGAATAATGCGGCAGAACAACCAAGCTTTCAAGGCGCCTGCTTTCGTCCCGTCATCCGCAGGTCTCGCCGACTTCAAATTCCGTGAGGAGGAAGGACCAAGTGTTCGTCGCCTAACCTTCGCGCACCTTCTCGGGGCGGGCTTGGCGCGGTCACTTCGCACCTATAGTTCGGCAGCGCGTTACCTGACCTGTCCGATGTCAGAAGTGTCCATGTCGGTTGAGGATTTCACCACTACGGCGGGAACGACGAGAAGGCGAGCTCACCCGCGCCCGCCGTGCATAGGCCTCGCGCGCCCGGCCCGAGCACACGAACACCCGGGTGATGCGCTTGTCGACGCCCTGGATCAGGTCGGCGAAGTGGTCGCTGGCGGCTTCGATGTCGGCGGCGGTCAGGTGGTCCTGGAAGTCCAGGGTGACGCCGAGCAGGATCTCCTGGGGCCCCAGGTGCATGCTCAGCACTTCGGCGACGCTGTCGATGCGCGGGTCGGCCTCGAGGACCTTGCGCACCTCCGCCACGATGCGCGGGGAGGCGGCCTCGCCGGTCAGCAGGCCGCGCCGTCGGCCCAGGCCAAGCCCAGCACCGCGCCCGCCACGCCGAGGGCGGCGATGGCCAGGTTGCCGGCCAGGGCCGCGTAGACGACCACATGGGCGCTGCTTCTGTTCGCGGTCGAGGCCATGGTGCGGCAACGCGGCCTTGGCGCGCGCGTTCCTCCCGCGATCGCCGTTCGCGCCCTTTACCCGCGAGCGGCGAGCCCTTACGCAGGGCGCTCTTCATCGGGCCGCGCTGGGCGGCCGAATCCACGCAAGGTCCTTTCATGCCCTCGGGTCTCGTCGCGCTTCTGGATGACGTCGCCGGCATCGCCAAGATCGCCGCCGCCTCTGTCGACGACATCGGCGCCGCCGCCGGCAAGGCGGGGACCAAGGCCGTGGGCGTGGTCGTCGACGACGCCGCCGTGACCCCGGGCTACGCCATGGGCTTCACGCCCGACCGCGAGCTGCCGATCGTCGCCAAGATCGCCGTCGGCTCGCTGCGCAACAAGCTGCTGTTCCTGCTGCCCGGCGCGCTGGCGCTGAGCGCCTTCGCGCCCTGGGCGGTGACGCCGATCCTGATGCTGGGCGGCGCCTATCTGGCCTTCGAGGCCACCGAGAAGATCATCGAGATGTTCGTCCCCCATGGGGACGAGGTCGCGACCGACGAACTGGCGCTGAGCGGTCCCGAACTGGAGAAGCAGAAGGTCGCCGGCGCCATCCGCACCGACCTGATCCTGTCGGCCGAGATCATGGCCATCGCGCTGGCCGACGTCAGCGGCATGTCCCTGCCGATCCAGGCGGCCGCCCTGGCCCTGGTCGGCGTGGTGATCACCATCCTGGTCTATGGCGTCGTCGCCCTGATCGTGAAGATGGACGACATCGGCCTGCACATGGCCAAGAGCCCGCGCGCCCCGACCCGGAAGTTCGGCCGCGGCCTGGTCAAGGCCATGCCGGTGGCCATGAGCAGCCTGGCCTATATCGGCACCGCGGCCATGCTATGGGTGGGCGGCGGCATCATCGTCCACGGCCTGCACCATTTCCACCTGACGCCGATCCCGGCCTGGGTGGAGGGCGCCTCGCACTTCGCCGGCCAGGTTCCGGGGATCGGCGCGGTCACCGGCTGGCTGGCCACCGCGATCGGCTCGGCCATCGTCGGGCTGATCGTCGGCGGCGTCATCGCCGGCGTGCTGCACTTCATCCCGCGCAAGAAGGCGGCGCACTAGGAGAGGGCGGTTGGCCGAACCCAAGCCGAAAACCGCCCCCAAGGCGACCAAGAAGGCCGCGCCGCGCAAGTCGGTCAACGCGGCCAATCTCGCGCATCTGGGGCCCGAGGCCCTGGCGGCGCTGCTGATCGAGGTCGCCGACGGCCATGCCTCGATCAAGCGCCGCCTGAAGCTGGCCTTGCTGGGCGAGGTGGGGGCGGCCGACCTGGCCGCCGAGATCGACAAGCGCATCGACGCCATCGCCGGCAGCGGCGCGCGCATCAACTGGCGCAAGTTCAAGGACTTCGTCCGCGATCTCGACGCCCACCGCGCCGCCGCGGGCGGCAAGCTGGGCGAGCTGGATCCCAACATCGCCGTGCCGGTGCTGGTGCGGCTGGTGCGGGTGTCCGAAGACCTGGAAGGGCGGATCAAGGATTCCAAGGGCGAGCTCGCGGCCGTGTTCGACCAGGCCGTGGCCGACGTCGCGCGCCTGTCGCCCCAGGCCCTGACGCTGGACAGCCGCTACCTGGCCGATGCGCTGCTGGCCTTCGTGGAGAGCGCCTCGACCAAGCTGTCGGTCGACCTGCTGCGCGCCGCCGCGCCCGCGCTGGCCGACGACGCCGTGGCCGTGCTGCGGGGCAAGGTGCGCGAGCGCCTGGCCGCCCAGCGCCGTCCCGATCCGCGCCTGCGGGCCGCCGCCCAGGTGCTGGCCGACCTGGAAGGCGACGTCGAGGGCTTCGCGGGCCTGTTCACGGCCTCGCAGCAGGTGCTGCCGCCGATCGGCGCCCAGATCGCCCGCCGCTATCTCGCCGTCGGCCAGGTGGCGCAGGCCCTGGCCGCGCTCGATCGATCCGCCCCCGGACCGAGCCTGGCCGAGCAGGCCGATGTCGGCGCCGTCGCCTGGAGCGAGGCCCGCATCGCCGCCCTCGAGGCCGCCGGCGAGACCCTGGAGGCCCAGGCCATGCGCTGGGCGAGCTTCAAGGCCACCCTGTCGGTCGACGCCTTGCGCGCCTTCCTCAAGGGCCTGCCCGACTTCGAGGACGTCGAGGCCGAGGAGCAGGCCCTGGCCTACGCTCAGACCTATCCTGACCCCTACAAGGCTCTGGCCTTCCTGATCGCCTGGCCGTCGGCGGTCGAGGCGTCCAGGCTGGTGATGGAGCGCGGCCCGGCCCTGCACGGCGATCGGCCCGAGGTGCTGGAGCCGGCCGCGCGGCTGCTGGAGCACCGCTATCCGCTGGCGGCCACCGTGCTGCTGCGGGCCATGGTCGACGACGTGGTGCGCTTTGGCCGGGCCGACCGCTACGCCGACGCCAACCGCTGGCTGCTGGAGGCGGAGTCCCTGGTCCCCGGCCTGCCGGACGACGCGGCGATCGACGACCACGCCGTCTGGGTCCGGCGGGTGGCGGGTTACCGGCGGCTGTAACCGCGACATCGCGCCACACCGGGCGCAAGTGCCTGATCATCAAGCCTTAAAGATGCCGGGCGCACGACGGAGCGACAATCAACGCGACCGCTCGATGCTCCGATTCCCCTGGCCCAGACCCGTCCCGTCGACCCCCGAGCTGCTGAGGGCCCAGGTGCGCGCCTTCTCGCGCCAGGTGCCAATGATGTACGCGCTGGTGCTGGTCAACACGATCGCGCTGTCGGCCACCCACCTGCACAGCTCGCCGCCGGTGCTGACCCTGGGCTTCCCCGGCCTGCTGGCGGTGGTCAGCCTGGCGCGGCTGGTGATCTGGTGGCGGGCGCGCCGGACGGCGATCGACGCGGCCGGGGCCGAGCGCCTGCTGCGCCAGACCATGGTCTTCGCCGGCATTCTGGGCGCCGGCTTCACGCTGTGGGCGTTCAGCCTGTTTCCCTACGGCGACGCCTTCGCCCAGGCGCACGTCGTGTTCTACATGGCCATCACGGCCATCGGCTGCGTCTTCTGCCTGATGCACATGCGGGCGGCGGCCTTCCTGCTGACCGGCATCGTCGTGGGGCCGATCACCGTCTTCCTGATCGCCAGCGGCAAGCCGGTGCTGGCGGCCATCGGCTTCAACATGGCCCTGGTGGCGGTGACCATGCTGGTCATCCTGCTGATCGCCTATCGCGACTTCTCCCGTCTGGTGGAATCCCGGCGCGGCCTGGAGGAGCGCCAGGCCGAGATCCAGAGCCTCAGCGACGACTACCTGCGCCTGGCCAATCTCGACGTCCTGACCGGCCTGCCCAACCGCCGCCAGTTCTTCGCCCGGCTGCAACGGGTGACCGACGCGGCCGCCGCCTCGGGCGCGCGCTTCGCCGTCGGGGTCATCGATCTGGACGGCTTCAAGCCGGTCAACGACGCCTATGGCCACGCGGTGGGCGACAAGGTGCTGGTCGAGGCCGGCGACCGCCTGAGCCGCGACCACGGCCAGCCGCTGTTCGTGGCCCGGCTGGGCGGCGACGAATACGGGCTGATCATCGAGGCCGACCTCGACGCCGACGCCCTGCAAGCCCTGGGCGCGGAGCTCTGCGCGACCCTGCGCGAGCCCTACTGCTTCCCCGGCGTCACCGCCCAGGTCTCCGGTTCGGTGGGCTTCGCCGTCTATCCGAGCGCGGCCGCGGCGCCGAACCTGCTCTATGAGCGCGCCGACTACGCGCTCTATCACGCCAAGCAGAACGTGCGCGGCGCGGCGGTGGTGTTCTCGGCCGACCACGAGACGGCGATCAAGGCCTCGGGCCTGATCGAGCAGGCCCTGCGCCACGCCGACATGGACGCCGAGTTCAGCCTGGCCTTCCAGCCGCTGGTCGACATCAAGAACGAACGCACCGTCGGTTTCGAGGCCCTGGCCCGCTGGACCAGCCCGACCCTGGGCGTGGTTTCGCCCGGCGACTTCGTGCCGGTGGCCGAGCGCTCGGGCCTGATCGCGGCCATGTCGCCGGTGCTGCTGTCCTGGGCGCTGAAGGCGGCGGCGTCCTGGCCGGACGACGTGCGGCTGTCGTTCAACCTGTCGGTCCGCGACATCGCCTCGCCCGAGCAGATCGCCCGCATCGTGGCGATCATCGAAGAGAGCGGCGTCGCGCCCGAGCGCATCGACCTGGAGATCACCGAGACGGCGGTGATGCGCGACTTCGACCAGGCCGCCCGCTCGCTGGCGACGCTGAAGGCGCTGGGCGTGCGCATCGCGCTGGACGATTTCGGGGCGGGCTATTCCAGCCTCAGCTACGTGCACCGGCTGCCGATCGACAAGCTGAAGATCGACGGCAGCTTCATGCGCGGCCTGCAGGCGGCCGACAAGCGCCGGGCCATCGTCAAGACGATCCTGGATCTGTGCCGCAACCTGGGCCTCGACTGCGTGGTCGAGGGCGTCGAGGCGCCGGAACAACTGGTGCTGCTTCAGCCGCTGGGCTGCCGCGTGGTGCAGGGCTTCCTGTTCGCCCGTCCGATGCCGCTCGAGGCGGTGGCGGACTACCTGGCTGCCGAGCGCGGAGATGGCGTCGCGCTGCGGTCGGCGGGGTAGGGCTATGTGTGACCCTCTCTCTTCGAGAGAGGGATTTTAGACCTAACGCCGATAGACGAAATCGTACTCATTTTCCCAAACTGAGTGGCGCCGTCCGCGAACCTGTGATTGCATCGTCAAAAAACAGGGTGGAAACAAATGCAGATGGCTCAATGGCCGGCGCTGATCGTATTGGCGCTCAGCGTCATCGTGTGGGGCGGCATCATTCTCTATCGTGGAAGACGGGACGGCCCGCAGACGGCCGAGGAAGATCTCGACCCGCTTTCGGGCGACTGAGACGCCCGCCGTTTCCGGCGAACTGATCCGAAATTTCAGTCAGCGCGAGCCTTCGCCAAGGCGGGCTCGCGCCTTGGCGCGTGGACGGCGTCGCGCGCGAATCCTGGCGTCGACCGGCGGCCTCGCCTAGCTTGCGGCCATGACCACGACGCCTCTTTCCGCTCTCAAACCCATCGTCCTGACCGATGAGGCCGGGGTCGCCTTCCTGCGACGGCATCCGGCGACTCGCGAGGTGGCGACCAGCGACTCGGGCAACGGCCTCTTGCAGGCGGCCCTGCATTTCGTCGACGCCGTGGAGCCTCCGCCGGCGGATGACTGGGTCATGCCCAACGCCGGCGTTCCGCAGGACCGGCCCCACGACCTGAGCTTCGAGAACGACGGCCACGCGCCGCCCTACGGCTTCTGGATCACCCATCCCGACGTGCTGGCCTGGACCACGGAGCTGACCGAGGACGATCGGCCCGACTGGTGGGTCAAGGTCTGGCTGAAGGGCGCATAGGGTCAGATACTTCAATCGCTTTCCTGGGCCTTGTGCCCAGGATCCATCGTTCCACCGCTCAGATCTTTGAAGGATGGCCAAGGTCTGAGCTGTCGCCGACATGGGCCCTCGCCACGAGGGCGAGGGAGGCGACTAAAAATCATGCGCTCAGGCCCAAACGCGCCTGTGGCTGCGCGTCGTCGCTGACAGCGAAAATCATGTTTTTGGAAGAGTTGGTGCGGGCGGTCGGGGTCGAACCGACACTCCTTTCGGAACCGGATTTTGAGTCCGGCGCGTCTACCAGTTTCACCACGCCCGCGCCTCGCCGGGCCGCGGCCCGAAGCGAAGAGGCGACTACCTAGCAGTGGTCGCGGGGAAGTTCCAGAGGCCTTTCACCTCATCCCAGCCACGGCGCCTTGGCCAGCCGTTCGGCCAGGAACTCCATCAGCACGCGCACGCGGGCGGGGCGGATCGGGTTGGGCGGGGTGACCAGGTGCATGGCGATGGCCGGCGGGGTCCAGTCGGCCAGGACCTGCTCCAGCCGGCCGGCGGCGACGTCGTGCCAGGCCATGAAGTCGGGCTGCATGGCCAGGGCCTGGCCGTCCAGCAGCAGGGCGCGGAAGACGTCGGCGTTGTTGGCGCGCAGCGGGGCGGGCACGCTGATGGCGTACTGGCCGTGGGTCTTGTGCTCGAACCGCCAGGCGTCGCGCGAGCGGCCGCCGGTGTAGAAGAGGGCGCGATGGCGGACCAGGTCCTTGGGGTGCTCGGGCCGCCCGTATTTGTCGAAATAGGCCGGCGAGCCGACCAGCATCACCCGCACCGGGCACAGCCGCCGGGCCAGCAGGCTCGAATCCTCCAGCGCCGAGATCCGCAGGGCCAGGTCGAAGCCGTCCTCGACGATGTCGATCAGCTGGTCTGACAGCGACAGCTCGACCGACACCTCCGGATAGAGGGCGAAGAAGTCCGAGAGGGCAGGGCCCAGGTGGGCGATCCCGAACGACATCGGCGCGGCCATCCGCACCAGGCCTCGGGGAACCGCCGACTGGGCCGAGGCCTCCAGCTCCAGGCTTTCGCCGTCGGCCAGCAGGCGGCTGGCGGCCTCCAGCGAGCTTTGGCCGCTGTCGGTCAGCGACAGCCGGCGCGAGGTGCGGTGGAAGAGGGTGGCGCCCAGCCGCTGCTCGAGCCGTGAGACGGCCTTGGACACCGTGGCGTTCGACAGGCCCAGGTCCTTGGCGGCCCGGGCGAACGAGCCGGTCTCGGCCACCTTGGCGAACACGGCCCAGGCCTCGAAGTCGGGAAGTTTCATGATGTCATTTTTGGAAATGGTTTCTTTCGACCATTTCTATTTCGGATCAAGCGATCTGTCTCCATCTTCCTCGTCAACGGAGAGGCCAACACGGCCAGCCACACAAGACACTCCAGGAGATCGACATGATCGAAGTTCGCAAGTTCGACAGCCTGGGCGGCGCCAATCACGGTTGGCTCGACGCCAAGCACCACTTCTCGTTCGCCGGCTACCATGATCCCAAGCGCGTCCACTGGGGCGCCCTGCGGGTCTGGAACGACGACACCATCGCCGCCGGCACCGGCTTCCCGCCGCACCCGCACAACGACATGGAGATCATCACCTATGTCCGCGAGGGGGCGATCACCCACCAGGACAGCCTGGGCAACAAGGGCCGCACCGAAGCGGGCGACGTGCAGGTGATGAGCGCCGGCACCGGCATCCGTCACTCGGAATACAACCTCGAGCCGGGCGTGACCAAGATCTTCCAGATCTGGATCATTCCGGACCGCGGCGGCGAACCGCCCGCCTGGGGCGCCAAGCCTTTCCCGAAGGGCGACCGCTCCGGCAAGTTCGTGGCCCTGGCCAGCGGCTTCTCGGATGACACCGACGCCCTGCCGATCCGCACCGACGCCCGCGTCCTGGGCGCGACGCTGAAGGCCGGCGAGGAAACCGAGTACGCGCTGGGCGCCGGCCGCCACGCCTATCTGGTGCCTTCGACCGGTTCGATCGAAGTCAACGGCGTCAAGGTCGACACCCGCGACGGGGCGGCGATCGCCAACGAGAACACCATTCGCGTCAAGGCCCTGGCCGACGCCGAACTGGTCCTGGTCGACGCCGCTTAAGAAAAGCGTCGCGACATTCCTTCAAGACGCGGCTGTCGCAGCCGCGTCTTTTCCTCCCCAACCTCAAAGAAGACTTCACTAGGAGACTCTCATGGCCAAGGTTCTGGTCCTTTATTATTCGTCGTACGGCCACATCGAGACGATGGCCAAGGCCATCGCCGAAGGCGCTCGCAGCACCGGCGCCACCGTCGACATCAAGCGCGTTCCGGAAACCGTGCCGGAAGAGATCGCCAAGGGCGCTCACTTCAAGCTGGACCAAGAGGCTCCGATCGCCACCGTCGCCGAACTGGCCGACTACGACGCCATCATCGTCGGCACCGGCACGCGTTTTGGCCGCATGAGCTCCCAGATGGCCGCGTTCCTCGACCAGGCCGGCGGCCTGTGGGCCCGCGGCGCGCTGAACGGCAAGGTCGGCGGCGCCTTCGTCTCGACCGCCAGCCAGCACGGCGGCCAGGAAACCACGCTGTTCTCGATCATCACCAACCTGCTGCACTTCGGCATGACGATCATCGGCCTGCCCTATAGCCACCAGGGCCAGATGAACAATGACGAGATCGTCGGCGGCGCGCCCTATGGCGCCACCACGGTCGCCGGCGGCGACGGCAGCCGCCAGCCGACCCAGATCGACCTGGACGGCGCCCGCCACCAGGGCGAGCTGATCGCCGCCGCGGCCATCAAGCTGCACGGCTAACAGGCCCAAGGACCGCCGGGTTCCTCCCCCATCCCGACCCGGCTGTCCGATCCGCCGCGTCGCGCTTCATCCTCCCCCAAGGAAGCGCGGCGCGGCTTTTCTTTTGGAAAACGGCTGCTTAACCGCGTTTGTGAGCGTCGTGTTCAGCCTGATGCGTGAAGATGCCCGTACGCAGGGGACAGCGAGGCGGGCGTGGCTAAGAAGATCAAGGCAGCGAAGCGGAGGTCGGGAATGGCCGACTTCATGACGCTCCTGGTCTGCGTCGGCTGCACCGTCTGGGCCTTCAGGACAATCGTCGGCCTTGGCGGCTGATTAGCGCTTGGCCTGAAGGCCGGATGGCGGCACTTGAACGGTAAAGCCGTTTCAAGACCAGGACATCGCCGCCCATGACGACCCAATCCCTTTCGGGCGTGACCATCGTCGACCACCCGCTGGTGCAGCACAAGCTGACCCTGATGCGGGACAAGGAAACCTCCACCAAGACCTTCCGCGCCCTGATGCGCGAAACCGCGACCCTGATCTGCTACGAGGTCACGCGGCAGCTCTCGATGGACGAGGTCGAGATCCAGACCCCCGTCGCGCCCACGAAGGCCAAGGTCATCGCCGGCAAGAAGCTGGTCTTCGCGCCGATCCTGCGCGCGGGCCTGGGAATGGCCGAGGGCATGCTCGACCTGGTGCCGGCCGCCCGCGTCGCCCACATCGGCCTCTATCGCGATCCGGAGACGCTGGAAGCGGTCGAGTACTACTTCAAGACCCCGGAAGACATCGCCGACCGCCTGGTGATCGTCGTCGACCCGATGCTGGCCACCGGCCACACGGCCGTGGCGGCCATCGACCTCCTGAAGAAGCGCGGCGTGGGCGACCTGCGCTTCGTCTGCCTGCTGGCCTCGGTCCCGGGCGTCGAGACCCTGCGCGCGGCCCATCCGGACGTCGAGATCTGGACGGCGGCGGTGGATCCGCAGCTCAATGACCACGGCTACATCGTTCCGGGCCTGGGCGACGCCGGCGATCGCACTTTCGGCACGCGGTGATCTGGCGGTGCGCGCTGACCCCGGATCGGGGGCAAGTGTGCGCTTGAGCACTTGCGCGACTCCGCCGGCGCGGTAAGCAGCAGCGTTAACCTTTTTCGAGTTCGCATGCTGGTTACGCCGCCTCAGATCTATGTCGCCGACGACGACGCCCTGACGCGCGAGCTGGTCGAGATCCAGCTCGGTCGCGGCGGCTATGGCGCGCGCACGTTCGAGACGGTCGAGGAGCTGCTGTCGGCGGTGGCCGCCGCGCCGCCGTCGCTGATCCTGCTCGACGTGCGCATGCCCGGCCTATCGGGCCTGGACGCCCTGCGCAGCCTGAAGTCGGCGCAGGGCGCCGAGGACATCCCCGTGCTGATGCTGACAGGGGAGGGGCGGCTGGACCGCATCGTCCAGGCCCTGCAACTGGGCGCGGTGGGCTACGTGATGAAGCCTTTCACCGGCAAGGCGCTGGTCGACAAGATCGGCGAGGTGCTCGGGGCCTGAGCCTTGTTGCCCGGTCACGCTGTACGCGCCATAGCTGAGCCTTGGTGAGTATTCGCGGGGGCGATGGTGTTGCGGAAGGCATGTTTGGCGACGGGTGTCGCCCTGGTTTTGTTGGCGTCGCAGGGAGTCGGGGCCTTGGCGGCGACCGCTGCGGCGGTCGCAGCCGAAGGCGGCGCCTCGACGACTTCGGCCCTTCTCGATCGCGTGCAGACGATCACCAGCCTGGTCGACCAGCTGGGCCAGAGCGTCCAGGGCGTCGACTTCAGCGCGATCTACCGCACGCCCGGCAAGGAGGGCATTGCAGCGGTGGTGGCTCAGCTGGATCAGGCCGAAGTCCAGGCGACTGCAACGGCGGGCCGATTGCGCGCCTTGCCCGCCTGGACGGGGGCGAGTGAAGAGGATCGTATGGTCGCCGCCACCACGCGGGACGCGATGGTCTATGCCGATGACGTGGTCGGTCTGATCAAGAACATGCGGCAGTTGCTGGTCGCCGCCCGGAACGGTGACGACGCGGCGCTGCAGAAGGCGATGAGCACGCTGATGAGCGGCGGCGTGAAGATGACCGCCGGCCAGGCGCTGGCCGTCCGGGCGCGGGCGGCGATGCTGCCCAGGAACTCATCCGACCGCCAGATTGTCTTGGCCCAGGCCGAGCTCTACGACGGTGTGGCGGCCCTGTTGAGCTATGGCGGCGAATTCAGCGACGGCGCCGCCACGGCCCAGGCCCTGCGCCGCGCGGAAACCAACATCCGCAGGTTGGCGGCGCTCGGCAGGGAATGCGAGATCGCCCAGGCCAAGCTCGATCGCGCCGAGTTGGCCGACGGCCTGAAAGATGCGGCGCTGGCCGCGGCCTTCGAGCGTCAGCATCGTCTCCAGCTGGATGTCCTCCAGTCTCTGGAACGAAGCGCCGTCGGGGTGGGGGCCATTGCCGCCAAGCTTGAGGCTGCGGGGCCAGAACGCCTGCGCGTGAGGGACGACATGCTCCCGATCGGGCGGGAGGAGACTCTTCAGGCGCAGCTGATGCAGGACCAGATGGCGGCCTACCGCGAAATGATCGAGCGGGCGAAGCAGATCAGCCGATAGGGACAAACAAGAAAGGCCGGGGATCGCTCCCCGGCCTTTCGTTCTTCGGGGGCGTAAGCCCGATCAGATTTCCTGGTTGTACTTGCCGACCCGGTCGCCCAGGCGCGGCTTCACTTCCTGGCGGAAGAGGGCGCGCATGTCGTCTTCCGACTGGGTGCTCTCGACCACGACCACCACTTCGGGCTTGTTCGACGAGGCGCGGACCAGCACCCACGAGCCGTCTTCCAGGTGCACGCGCACGCCGTTGACGGTGATCACCTCGGTGATCTTGCGGCCCAGGATCGAGCCGCCGGCGGCGAACAGGTCCTCGTATTCCTTCACCACATCGGCGACGACGCCGTACTTCACCTCGTCGGCGCAGTGCGGGCTCATGGTCAGCGAGGTGAATGCCACCGGCAGGGCCTTGCGCAGGTCCGACAGCTTCTTGTCCGGGTTGCGGTCGAGCATGGCCAGCACGGCGGCCGCGGCGGTCAGGCCGCAGTCGTAGCCGTAGCCCAGCGGGGCGTTCATGAAGAAGTGGCCGCTCTTCTCGAAGCCGGCCAGGGCGCCGGTCTCGGCGCTCTTGCGCTTGATGTAGCTGTGGCCGGTCTTCCAGTAGATGACCTTGCAGCCGTGCTCCTTGAGGATCGGGTCGGTGGCGTAGAGACCGGTCGACTTGACGTCGACCACGAAGGTCGCGCCCGGGTGCAGCGGGGCCAGGTCGCGGGCCAGCATCAGGCCGATCTTGTCGGCGAAGATTTCCTCGCCCTCGTCATCGACCACGCCGCAGCGGTCGCCGTCGCCGTCGAAGCCGAAGGCCAGGTCCGCGCTGTGCTCACGGACGGCCTTGGCCATCTCGTGCAGCATCTCCAGGTCTTCCGGGTTCGGATTGTACTTGGGGAAGGTGTAGTCGAGATCGGTATCCATGCCGATCACGTCCGACACGCCCATGCGCTGCAGGGCGTCGACGGCGAAGGCGCCGGCGGTGCCGTTGCCGCAGGCGGCCAGCACCTTCAGCGGGCGGGTCACCTTGGCGCGGGTCGCGACGTTGGCGATGTAGCGCTCGGCCTGTCCCTCGACGCGGATCAGCTTGCCGCCGTCGCGCTCGACGAACTTCGCGCCCAGCACGATGTCCTTCAGCTTGCCCATCTCGTCGGGGCCGAAGGTGAGGGGCTTCTGGGCGCCCATCTTCACGCCGGTCCAGCCGTTTTCATTGTGGCTGGCGGTGACCATGGCCACGCACGGGATGTCGAGGTCGAACTGCGCGAAATAGGCGGTCGGCGACAGGGCCAGGCCGATGTCGTGGACTTCGCAGCCGGCGCTCAGCAGGCCCAGGATCAGGGCGTTCTTGATCGACGAGGAATAGGAGCGGAAGTCATGGCCGACGACGATCTTCGACTGGCCCAGTTCATGGATGTAGGTGCCCAGGCCCAGGCCCAGCGCTTGAACGCCCAGCAAGTTGATCTCGGGGCCGAACAGCCAGCGTGCATCGTATTCGCGGAAGCCCGTCGCCTTGACCAGCGGCTCGTTTTCGTAAGCGGCGGTATTCGGAACCAGATCGGCGCGGGGAATCGAGAACATTGGAGCTCGCTTCAATGAGTGATGGGGTGCGTTTAGCTGTCGGGGTGGTTGTTTTCCACCCTCTTCGTACGACGATGATCGATCAATGTGACGATTGATCGATAATGGCGCGAGAAGAAGCGGCTATTGCGACGGGTCGCCGCTGGCCGCGGCCGCCGCGGCGGCTTCCTGGGCGCGCCGCTGTTCGCTGCGGCGGGCGGCGGTCTTTTCCTTCTCGATCAGCGCCTTCATCTCCGGAGTCTGCTGGATCGGCGTGGAGCCGAACGGGCCCGGCGAACGCTCGCCGTAGCCCTGCGGCCAGACCATGGAAAAGGCGATCATCGCCAAGGCGACCAGCGCGCAAAGGGGCATGAAGATGCGATCGGGCATGGTCCGCCTATACCACGCCCCTTGTGGCTGGATAGGGGCGATGCTTGACGCGAGGTCCCGCGCGCCTTAGCCCGCCATGACCAATTCCAAGGAGCTCAGATGCCCGTCCTCGTCCTGCTTCGCCACGGCCAGAGCCAGTGGAACCTCGAGAACCGCTTCACCGGCTGGGTCGACGTCGACCTGACCGCCGAGGGCGAGGCCCAGGCCCGCAAGGGCGGCGAACTGATCAAGGCCGCCGGCCTCGACATCGACGAGGCCTTCACCTCGGTCCAGACCCGCGCCATCCGCACCTGCAACCTGGCGCTCGACGCGGCCAGCCAGAGCTTCGTGCCGGTCACCAAGGACTGGCGCCTGAACGAGCGCCACTACGGCGGCCTGACGGGCCTCAACAAGGCTGAAACCGCCGAGAAGCACGGCGAGGAGCAGGTGACCATCTGGCGCCGGTCCTACGATGTTCCGCCTCCGGAGCTCGCCCCGGGCGGCGAGTACGACTTCGCCAGCGACCGCCGCTACAAGGGCGCGAGCCTGCCGTCGACCGAAAGCCTGGCCACCACGCTGGTGCGCGTGCTGCCCTATTGGGAAGAGGCCATCGCGCCCAAGCTGAAGGCCGGCGAGAACATTCTCGTCGCCGCCCACGGCAACTCGCTGCGCGCCATCGTCAAGCACCTGTTCGCCGTGCCCGACGACCAGATCGTCAAGGTCGAGATCCCGACCGGCAACCCGCTGGCCATCGAGCTGGACGCCGACCTCAAGCCGACCGGCGCCCGCTATCTCGACGAGGCCCGCGCCGAAAAGCTGCCGGCGATCGGCTGACTTCAGGCTCTCGGGTAAGATTTCCCAGGGTTCCTTTCGCCCGAGGGCGAAAGGAACCCTAGGTCGTTTCAGGTCTTGTCTGCGCGCAGGAAGTGCCTGGAAACACGACGTTAATGCTGTCAGGCGCATCAAGTTGGCTTACCCTTCGGGGAAACGACGCGAGCTTGCATGAACACCCCGGCAGCGGCAGGCCAGGAACACCGGCGCCTGACGCAACAAGAAGTCGACGTGATCTGCGCCAAGCACGACCGCCTGTGGTCGGCTAGGCTCGGCGGCGCGCGCGCGGTCTTCGCCTTCTGCGACCTGTCGGGCCTGGTCCTGGCCGGGCGCAATCTGTGCGACGCCGACTTCACCGGCGCGCTGCTGGTGGGCGCGGACCTGCGCCGCTGCAAGCTCGACAACGCCAATCTCTACGGCGCCGACATGCAGGGCGCCGACCTCACCGATTCCTCGTTGCGCCGGGCCGACCTGCGCGGCTCCAGCCTGCGGGGCGCCAACCTGACCGGCGCCGACATGTTCGAGGCCGACCTGCGCGAGGGCCAGATCGCCGCCGCCGACCGCGAGAAGGGCTACCGCATCATCGAGCCGGTGCAGCGCGAGGCCTACGCCATGGGCGCCAACCTCTCGGGAGCCAACCTCGAACGCTCGCGGCTGTCGGGCATCGTCGCCACCAAGGCCGACTTCAGCGACGCCATCCTCAAGGACGCCAAGCTGGTCCGGGCCAACCTCAAGCAGGCCAACTTCAACGGCGCCAACATGGCCGGGGCCGACCTGTCGGGCGCCAACCTGGCTGGCGCGGACCTGCGCAACACGGTGCTGGTCGGGGTCAAGACCATGTCCTGGAACGTCACCGGGGCCAGCATGGAAGGGGCCCTGACCGACAAGGCCCTGGGCGTCGACGTCTCCGACATGCCCTACGAGCAGATGATCGCCGACCACGCCCGCTGGTGCGAGACCGGCGGCGGCGAAGGCAAGCCGTCGGTGTTCGACAAGGCCGACCTGCGCAACCTGAAAAGCATCCGCGGCTTCAACCTGACGGCCCTGTCGGCCAAGAACGCGGTGTTCTACGGCCTCGACATGGAGGGCGTGCAGATGCAGGGCGCCCAGCTCGAAGGCGCCGACCTTCGGGCCTGCAACCTGCGCCGGGCCGACCTGCGGGGGGCGCGGCTGAAGGGCGCCAAGCTGTCGGGTTCGGATCTGCGCGACGCCCAGCTCGGGCCGCTGCTGATCGGCAAGGAGCGGCTGCTGCCGGCCGATCTGACCGGCGTGCTGCTGACCAACGCCGACCTGGCCAGGGCCGACCTGCGCGGCGCCAGCCTGGTGGGCGCGGATCTTTCGAGGGCCAACTTCACCAACGCCAACCTCAAAGACGTCGACATCACCGGAACCATCCGGCTGGGCGCCCGAGGGCTCGAAGACCTCATCTGAGCTACCCAAATTGAGAAGTGTGCAGCGACCTTAACCGTTCGCTCGTCGATTCCTGTTATCCGATTGTCCGCTAGTGATTTTCCAGTAAGACGGGAGGGGGTCCCGCAATGAACGCCGCACAGAGTCTCGCGGGCCGCCGCAAGCTCAGTCAGGCCGAACTCGACATGATCGTCACGGCCCACGAGAAGTTCGTGACCGGCAAGCAGGGCGGCAAGCGCGCCTCGCTGCGGTTCATGAACCTGTCGGGCCTGGACCTGTCGTTCCGCAACCTGACCGACGCTGATCTGTCCGCCTCGATCCTCGACGGCTGCCGCATGGTGCGCGCCAAGCTGGATCGCGCCAGCCTGTTCGGCTGCGACCTGCGCAAGGCCGACCTGCGCCAGGCCAGCCTGCAACGCGCCGACCTGCGCGGCGCCTGCCTGCGCGGGGCCAATCTCTCGCAGGCCGACCTGACCCAGGCCGACTTTCGCGAGGGCCAGATCGCCATTCCGCACCCGCGCAAGGGCCTGGACACCGTCAAGCACGAGACCCGCAACGGCGAGGTCGACGAGGTCAACTTCTCGGGCGCCACCCTGGACGGCTCGCAGTTCACCGGCGTCTCGGCCTTCAAGGCCGACTTCTCCGACTGCTCCCTGCGCGGGGCCAAGCTGTCGGGCGCCAACCTGAAGGAAGCCAACCTGGTCGGGGCCATCCTCGACAACGCCGACGTCAAGGGCGCCAACCTCGAGGGGGCCAACCTGCAGGGCGCGGTGATGTCGGGGGTCGACACCTCGACCGCCCGCGTCCACGGCGCGCACATGACCGGCGCCCTGACGACCTCGACCCCCGAGGCGGTGAACAAGGCGCGCGAGCTCTATGCCCGGTGCCTGGCCAACCAGCAATGGTGCCAGACCGGCGGCAAGGAAGGCGCGGCCGCCCGTCTCGACGGCGAGGACCTGCGTCCGATCGGCGATCGCCTCAAGGGCCTGCGCCTGACGGCCATGAGCGCCAAGGGGGCCTGCTTCGTGGGCATGGACCTGTCGGGCGCCCAGCTGCAGGGCGCCAACCTGCAGAACGCCGACCTGCGTGCGGCCAACCTGCGCGGCGCGGACCTGCGCGGGGCCAAGCTGACCGGCGCCAACCTGACCAAGGCCGACCTGCGCCAGGCCTTTCTGTCGCCGCTGCCGCTGGGGCCCGAGCGCAAGACCGTCGGCAACCTGGCGGCCGCCCGCCTGCGCTACGCCATGCTGCAGACCGCCGACCTCTCCGAGGCCGTCCTCGACGGCGCCGACCTGCGCGGCGCCGACTTCACCGGCGCCCGCATCGCCAAGGCCAGCTTCCGCGACTGCGACGTCGGCCAGGCCCAGGGGCTGGAGTTCGGGGCGGCATGAGGGGGCTAGCTAGGGAACCTCCCCCTTTGGGGGAGGCGGCCGCAGGCCGGCGGGGGGAAGTTCTCAGCTTCAGCCGCCTTGGCCGATTGCCCCAAAACGCCCCCCACCGATCGCTTTGCGATCGCCTCCCCCACAGGGGGAGGTTCGCAGATCCAGATCTTCCCCTTTGCGGCGACCGGCCTATTTCAGCCCCAGCGTCACCGCGTTCGTCGTCCGCACCAGCGCCTTGGGCGGGGCGTCCTGCGAGGCGACGGTCTGGTCGGCGGCCTTTTCGGCGGGCACGGCCTCGCCCTTGGCGTCGACGAAGGCGGCGGTGAACCCGCGGGCCGACAGCGCGGCCACGGCCGCGGCGCCGGTCAGTCCGCGCACCTCCGGCATCGGGGCGGCGTCGTCGAGGGCGGCGGGCGGAGGCACGGGCACGATCTTGAAGGTCAGCTTGGCCGCGCCGCTGGCCTGGAAGGCGTAGCGCTGCTGGAAGGCCGCGTCGACCGGGGTGACATAGGTGCGGGCCTTGCCGGTCGCCGCGGCCTGGCCCGACGTGCCGGCGCTGCCGTCGGCGCCGCCGGTGCCGCCGATGTGCATCGAGACCTGCACCTCGCAGGTGGTCTCGGGCAGCACGTAGAAGGTGGGCTGGTAGCCGATCGAGCGCAGGGTCTCCAGGCCCTCGTCGCCGTCGCTCTCGTACATCGCCAGGGTGGCGGCCAGCGAGGCCTGGTCGAGCGCGGCCTGGGCCTCGGCCACGCCGCGCCCGACGGCGGCGATCACCTCGCCCAGCGGGGTGGCCAGGCTTTCGCTGAGCAGATCGGCGGCGTCCTGCGACATCGGTCAGGCTCCCTGTTGGTCGGCGAAGATGACCATCACCCGCGCGCCGCGGGCGATGATGGTTCCGGCGCCCGGCGACTGGACCATGGCCTGGCCGGGCGCGACGGCGGGGTTCAGGCCGCGCGGACCGGTGCTGGCCTCCAGCACCAGGCCCACGGAGGTCAGCACCCGGCGCACCGCGCTTTCGGTCAGTTGCAGCACGTCTGGCACGCGCGGCCCGTCGTCGCTGGTGGGGACCTTCTCGGGGATGAACTGGAACTTCAGGTCGCTCAGCGAGTCCTGCGGCAGGGCCTTGAGGGTCTCGGTGTCGGGAAACTCCATGCTGCCGGTGTCGCGCAGCACGCCCTTGGCGCTGATCTGGATCGTGCCCAGCGAGAAGCCGGTGGGCTTCAGGGTCTTCTGGGCGGTGTCGAGCTGGGTGGCCATGTCGGTGGCCAGGTCGGTGACGGCGACGGTCCGCATGGTGGCGAGGGCGGGATTGATCGTGGCGGTGGTCCCGGTCGTGCCCGTGGTCGTACCTGCGGGCGGTCGGGTCTTGATCTCGTCGATCTCGAGGTCCTTGGCGACCAGGGTGGCGCGCAGGCCGGAGATCTCCTTCGCCTGCTCGGCGGCCGTGCGGCTGCTTTCGACCAGTTGCGCGTCCCGGCTCGCCAGGTCCTGGTCGCGCTGGACCAGCCGGGCGTTGAGGGTCTTGGTCGTCTCGTCGGCGGCCTTGGCGGCGTCGGCCTTCTCGGCGCGGACGGCGGCGATCTGGGCGTCGCGCTCGGCCAGTTCCCTGGTCTGGGCCGAGAGCTGGGTGTCGCGGGCGGCGAGGTCCTGGTCGCTCTTGGCGCGGACGGCGGCGATCTGGGTGTCGCGTTCGGCCAGTTGCTTGGCCTGGGCCGAGATCTGGGTGTCGCGGGCAGCCAGGTCCTGATCGCTCTTGGCCAGGCGGGCGGTGAAGGTCCTGGTCGTGTCGTCCACGGCCTGGGCCCTGACGGCGGCGACGTCGACGCTGGGCGTGGCGACCGGGGCGTCGGTGGCCACCACCCCGCCGATCGGCGTCGCCGTCCGCAGGGTGCGGGCCGACAGGGTGCGGGCGATCGCCGTCTCGGCGGGCGCCAGGCGGCGGACCTGGCCGAAGTCGATGGTCAGGGCGCCGGTGCGGGCGTTGCGGGTGAATTCCGGTGCGGCCGAGATCACGCCCGCGCCCTCGACCAGCCGGAAGGCCGGGGCGAAGGGCAGGGTGTCGTCGGCGATGGCGCCCGCGCCCTTGGCCGTGCCGGTGGCGTCGGTCTTGGCGCTGGAGGCGCTGGCCCAGGCGCCGGTCTTCAGGTCGAACAGCTGAACGTCCAGCGAGGCGCCGACCGCGACATTGCCGTCGGCGTCGGTCAGGCGGGCGGTCCAGGAGAAGGCGGTGCTCATCCCACTTCCTCCATCCCGACCACGCCGCGGCCGCTGTAGGCGCCGATCGAGGCGACCACCACGACGACGGCGCGGGGCGGCTCCTTGGCGATCGACAGGGTCGCCAGGGCGCGGCCGTCGGAGCCGGTGCGCAGCAGGGCCTGCTGCAGGCGGGTGCCGGGCTGGCGCACGAAATTGGCCACGCCACGCGCCGCCGACAGGGTGGCGCTGGCCGCGTCGTCGATGTTCAGCTCCACCGGCTGGTCGACCAGCACCTCGCCGGCGCTGTTGGTGACCAGGATCGAGAGGTTCGCCACGCCGCCGATATTGCCGCCGCCCGAGACGGCGATGCGCGGCGTGGGCAGGCCCTCGCCCGGCGGGGTGGCCACCAGCCGTCCGCTGATCGTGCTGGAGACCTGCTGGTTGGTGCTGTTCTGGTCCTTGGCGGTGAACAGCAGGGCGATCGGCCGGCCGCCGCTGTCGGCCTTGGTCTGCATGTCGACCTTGATCGAGAAGTCGAGGAACGGCAGCTGGTACCCGCCGATCGGCGCGCCGCTGGCGTCGACCTTGGGGCCGCTGTTCAGCGCCAGCTGCGCCTCGCGCACCCCCTCGGCGAGGGCCACGAGCAACTCCTCGATCGAATTGCCGACGAAGCGGCTTTCGGCCGGCATCAGGCGTCTCCCTCGGACTCTTCGGAGCGCTTGGCCTTCAGGCGCTCCAGGGCGCGGTCGCGACGGGCGTCGTCGCGGGCCTCGTCGGCTTCCTTCAGCTCGCGCACGTCGCTGGCCATTTCGCGCAGGCGGTCGGCCTTGTCGGCGAAGTCGGCGACCTCGCCCACATAGGACGACAGCTTGCGGGCCGTCTCGCGCACATACGGATCGGCGCGGCCCAGGCCGGGGATCTTCTCGCGGGCCCGCTCGATCCAGTCGGACGGGATGGCGTCGCGGGCGCTGTCGAGCGCGCGCTCGGCGGCGGCGTAGGCCTTGCGGCCGCGGCTGACCATGTCGCGGGCCTTGGCCAGGCGGCGGTCGAGCGGATCGGTGGCGGTCGCCGCGCGAGGGCGCTCGGCGGGATCGCGCAGCGCCCGGCCGGCGTCGCGCAAGCCCCGTCCGGCGTCGGCCAGGGATGACAGGCGGCGCGAGGGCTCGGTCAGCGGCTCGGCCTCGCGCCGGGCCGCCAGGCGTTCCCACGGGGCCTCGCGCGACGCTGCGGCGGCGGGACGTTCCCAGGGGGCTTCGCGAGGCGAGGCGGCGGGGCGCTCCCACGGCGTTTCACGAGGCGAGGCGGCGGGCCGTTCCCAGGGCGCCTGGCGAGGAGAGGCGGCCGGCCTCTCCCACGGCGCCTCGCGCGGGGCGGCGGCGGGGCGCTCGAAGATCTCGGTCGGAGTGAAGCGTCGAAGATCGGGCGTCAGGCCGCCGGGCGTCGGCCGCACCTGTTCGCCCGGCGTGGCGCGCAGGCCTTCACCGGCGGTGGCCCGCAAGGCGTCGGCCGCGGTGCCGCGCAGCGCCGGCGGCAGGGCGGGCGGATGCGGGTCCGGACGCGGTCCGGCCTGGGCCCGGGCGACATCGCGGCTCGCGCCCCAGCGCTCCAGTTCGGCGCGGCGCTGGTTCAGCGGGGTCACGGCGTAGCGCGGATCGCCGAGCGCGCCCTGGCCGGTCAGCTGGGCCATCTTGCTCTCCAGCGCCTGGCGTTCGGCCAGCAGCCGCGCCAGGTTCGGAGACAGGGCGGCCGGATCGGCGCCCGGCGGCAGGCCGACGGCCGGAGAGGGGGCCGCGCGGGCCGGCGTCGGCGCCGGCGCCTTGGCGCGACGCAGCGCGTCCTTCCAGGGCGGATCGCTCATCCGTCGTCGGGGTCCTTGGGCGGCGGCGCACGTCGCTGCTCGATCAGCGCGCGCACCCGCTCCTCGAACAGGGCCGGCGGCGGTATGGGCACCAGCTTGGTGCGCATCAGGCTCGAGCCCTCGGCGCTGTACTGGTACTTGGCCGCGTAGCTGGCGCTGACGCTGCTGGCGCTGACCGCCCCGCCGCCGCCGAACGGCGTCCAGAAGCCGCCCGCCTTGACCGTGGTGGCGCTGCTGCTGCGCTTGATCTCGGTCTCGGACTTGAACGAGATCGACATCTTCAGCTCGATGACGGTGTCGACGAACTGATAGAAGGTCGGCGTGAAGCCCAGCTCCAGCAGGCTGTATTCCTGCCCGTCGCCGAACTTGACCATGTAGCTCTTGGACTTGGCGCCTTCGCCGTCCTTTTCCTCGTCGGCGTCCTCGTCATAGCCGGCCATCATCCGGGCGATGCGGAGCGACACGAGGTCGAGTTGAAGCTGGGCGGTGGCGATGCCGACCCCCAGGCGCTGCACCATCTCCGGGAAGGGGACGGCGAGCAGTTCTGTGCCCACGCTCATGGCGCGTCCTCCGTCCGGGGATTAGTCGTCCTTCTTCTCTTCCTTGCCCAGCTTGATATCGAGCAGGCGGCGGCGACGCTCGACCTCCTCGTCCAGCTGGCGGCGGATGCGCTCTTCCAGGATGGCCGGCTGCGGGATCGGCACCAGCTTGGTGCGCAGCAGGCTCGAGCCCTCGGCCGAATAGCTGTATTTCGACGAGTAGGTGGCGTCGACCTGGCTGGTTGAGACTTGGCTCGTGTTGCTGGTCCCGGCGCGGCCGCGGAACAGGCTCCAGCTGAAGCTCGACCCCTTGGTGGTCACCTGGTTGGTGTTGCGCGAGCTGTGGCTCGACTCGCTGGTCCGGGTGATCTTGATGGCGATCTTCACCTCGATGATCGTGTCGACGAACTGGTAGAAGGTCGGCGAGAAGCCCAGCTCCAGCATCGACAGCCGCGTCGGCACGCGGATCAGGGTCTTGGGATCTTCCTTGTTCTTGGCCAGTTCGGCCTTCTGGGTCTCGACGACCTTGACCAGGGCCGCGGTGTCGCCGCCCGAAATGGCGTTGTCGGCCTCGATATAGGCCAGGGCGTCCGAGGGGGTCATCAGGTCGTAGCCGAAGAAGATCCGGCTGTCGTCGAAGGTGGTGTTGCCTTCGTCGTCGGTGACCGCCTGCAGGCCGCCCATCATCTCGGCGACCTCGATGCTGTTGGCGTCGAGCTTGATCTGGCCCTCGGCGATGGCGAAGGCCATCTGGCGGATCATGTCCCCCATGGGGACGTTCAGAAGTTCTCTTCCGATCGACATGTCTGGTCCTTCCTACGGTGGGGGGG
>Ga0247823_10000817_pt1 | contig 26298 bp, 31 predicted proteins | sample 13C_PalmiticAcid_2_FD_192426 | JGI IMG/M metagenome (GOLD analysis project Ga0247823, IMG submission 192426) | Soil microbial communities from agricultural site in Penn Yan, New York, United States - 13C_PalmiticAcid_Day30 | ecosystem: Environmental > Terrestrial > Soil > Agricultural land... | reverse complement strand
GCCTCGCTGTGGCCCACGCTCAAAGGCATCGGCGCCTTTGCCGCGCCGTACTTCCAGTCCGAGGAAAAATGGCGCGCGCGCGGCCTGCTGCTGGCCGTGGTGCTGCTCAACCTCGGCACGGTCTACATGCTGGTGCAGATCAACGAGTGGTACCGCGTGTTCTACGACGCCCTGCAGGAAAAAAACCAGCCGGTGTTCTGGGAGCAGATCGTCAAGTTCTGCTGGCTGGCGCTGATCTACATCGTGCTCGCGGTCTACAAGTTCTACCTCACGCAGATCCTGCAGCTGCGCTGGCGCGTCTGGCTCACCGACCACTACATGAGCCGCTGGCTGGCCAACAAGGCCTTCTACCGCATGGAGCTGGCGCGCTTCACCGCCGACGAGCACGGCAACCCCGACAACCCGGACCAGCGCATCCAGGAAGACCTGAACCTCTTCACCAGCTACACCGTCTCGCTCTCCATGGGCATGTTCAACGCCCTCATCACCCTGGTGAGCTTCGTCGGCATCCTCTGGACGCTCAGCGGCTCCATCACCCTGCCCCTGCCCGGCTTCCTGGGCGGCGGGCAAGTGGAAATCATCGGCTACATGGTGTGGGCCGCCATCCTGTACTGCGCGGTGGGCAGCGCCATCGCGCACTGGATCGGCCGGCCCCAGGTGCGGCTGAACTTCCAGCAGCAGATGCTGGAAGCCAACTTCCGCCACCACATGGTGCGCGTGCGCGAGTACAGCGAATCCATCGCGCTCGACGGCGGTGAACAGGTGGAGCGCCGCCACCTGGACGTGCGCTTTCGCGACGTGATGGGCAACTACTTCGCCCTCATCCGCAACCAGAAGCAGCTCACCTGGTTCAGCAGCTTCTTCTCGCAGGCCGCCATCATCTTTCCGCTGATCGTCGCCGCGCCGCGCTACTTCAGCGGCGCCATCCAGCTGGGCCAGCTGATGCAGATCAACTCCGCCTTCGGCCGCGTGCAGGACTCGCTGTCCTGGCTGGTCGACAACTACATGTCGCTGGCGGTCTGGAAGGCCACCACCGACCGCCTGATCGGCTTCGAAAAGAGCCTGCAGCACCAATCGGAGACGCGCGACAGGATGGCCCTCACCGAGTCGGCCGACGGCATCCACGCGCAAGACCTCACCGTGGCTCTGCCCGGCGGCAGCACGCTGCTCGCCGGTGCGAATCTGAACGTGAAACCCGGCGACACCGTGCTGCTGCACGGCCCCTCGGGCAGCGGCAAGTCCAGCCTGTTCCGCGCGCTCGCCGGCATCTGGCCGCACGCGCTGGGCCGCGTGGGCCTGCCCAAGGACGCCATGTTCATCCCGCAGCGGCCCTACTTCCCCGACGGCCGCCTGCGCGATGCCCTGGCCTACCCCGACCCGGCGGAAAACTACACCGACGAAGCCCTGCGCGACGCCCTGAACGAAGCCCTGCTGCCCACGCTGACCGACCAGCTCGACCGCGAGGACGCCTGGAGCCAGAAACTCTCGGGCGGCGAACGCCAGCGCCTGGCGATCGCCCGCGTGATGCTCAAGAAGCCGGCCTGGGTGCTGGCCGACGAAGCCACCAGCGCGCTCGACGAAGAAGCCGAAGCCACCATCTACCAACGCCTGGTGGAACGGGTGAAGCAGGCGCACGGCGCCATCGTGTCCATCGCCCACCGCTCCACCCTGGCCGCGCACCACCGGCAGCGCTGGGCGCTGCGGGCGAACGAGCAGGCCGCAGCGGGTGGGGCGCGTTACCGGCTGGACGTGTCCTCGGACTGAGCGCCAGAGGCCGCCTGCGCGGGCTCAGCGCTCGCGCAGGCTCTCGCTCGTGTGCTGCAGCAGCGGCGCCAGGAAATACTCGATCACCCGCCGCTGCCCGGTCTTCACTTCCACCGTCACCGCCATGCCGGGTGACAGGCTCACCTCGGTGCCATCCACCATCAGCGTGGTTTTATCCATGCGCACCCGGCTGGAGTAAATGAGCCCGCGCTTCTCGTCGTTGATCGCATCGTGCGAGACCGACGACACCGCCGCATCGATCGTGCCGTACTTCGTGTACTGGAAGGTCTCGATCTTCACCTCGGCTTCCTGCCCGGCCTTCACGAAACCGATGTCCTTGTTCTCGAAGAAGGCCTCCACCTCCAGCGGGTTGTCGCTGGGCACGATCACCATCAGCGGCTGAGCCTCCGTCACCACGCCGCCTTCGGTGTGCACCACGAGCTGCTGCACCGTGCCGTCCACCGGTGAGGTCAGGCGCATGAGACGGCCACGCGAATCTGCTTTCTTCCACTCCTGGCCTTGTCCGCCCCCGTGGCTTGATAGAACATCTCGGCGTAGAGAACCAGCTTGGCTTCCGGCCATACCTGCTTGAGAAACAGCGGCTCGCCCCAGCCCGGGTGGGCGACGATCACGTCGGGCGAAAAGCCTTGGGCTTTCAGTGCCTGAGCAACCTGCCAGCAGGCCTCTGCCCGAAGCGTTTTGGTCTCCATGTCCACCAGCCAGGGATGCAACCCGGGGGTGTTTTTGCGGAACACTTGGTAGGGCACCACGCGGACACCATTCCACGCCAGGGCTTCCTTACCGGGCTGAATGACCATTGCCACCACCTCATGACCGAGGCGGGCCATGGGCTTCGACGCCGAGTTCGCGGCGCCCAATGGCGCTGCGGATGCGTGCCGCATGCAGATGAAGAATCTCAACAACCTCGCCCATCTCGATCAGGCGGACGCCGCCATCAGCCCGACGCAATGGCAAGCCGATACGTTTCCGGCCCATTGGCGCCAGCGCATCCATGTGATCCACGACGGGATCGACACCGACGCATTGCAACCCCGGTCAGACGTTCAATTCAAGCTGCCTGATGGCAACCCATTGACGCGAAAGGACGAGGTGGTCACCTATGTGGCGCGGCATCTGGAGCCCTATCGCGGGTTCCACGTGTTCATGCGCGCGTTGTCCGACCTGCTTCGTCAACGGCCCCATGCGCGCATCGTGATCGTTGGCGAAGAGGGGAATGGCTATGGAGCGGCGGCACCCCAAGGAACCAGCTGGCGCCAGGTTTTCACGGACGAGGTGCGTGGGCGGATTTCCGATGCGGATTGGGCCCGGGTGCACTTCGTCGGCCGGCTGAGCCGCCCCGATTTCACGAGCCTGCTGCAGTTGTCCCGGGTGCACGTGTACCTGAGCTACCCCTTTGTGTTGAGCTGGAGCCTGCTCGAAGCGATGAGCGCGGGCTGCTGCATCGTGGCGAGCGACACCGCGCCGGTGCGCGAGGCCATCACCTGCGGTGAACACGGCCGGCTGGTCGGCTTCTTCGACCAAGCCGGTTTGGTGGCGCGCATCGTCGACCTGCTGGCCGACCCGGCGGAAAGAGACCGGCTGGGAGCGCAGGCGCGCCAGCGCGCCATCGAGCGCTACGACCTGCAGAAGGTCTGTCTGCCTGAGCAGTTGCGCTGGATCGGCCTTCAGGCCACCGGCGCCGTGTAGTTCGCCCACCCCTTCGCCCGCAACTCACACGCCGGGCACCCGCCACACCCGTAGCCCCAGGGCTGGCGGTGTTCTCGGTCGCCGAGGTAGCAGGTGTGGGTGTGCTCCACGATCAGGTTCACCAGCGCGTTGCCGCCGCCCACCAGCAGCGCGTTTTCGCCCAGCTCGTGCGCCAGGCGCCAGGTGGCGGCTTTGTCGATCCACATCAGCGGGGTGTCGATCAGGAAGCGGTGGTCCATGCCGAGCGACAGGGCGACCTGCAGCGCTTTCATGGTGTCGTCGCGGCAGTCGGGGTAGCCCGAGAAGTCGGTTTCGCACACGCCGGTGACGATGACCTGGATACCGCGCCGGTAGGCCAGGGCCGCAGCCAGCGTGAGGAACAGCAGGTTGCGCCCGGGCACGAACGTGTTGGGCAGGCCGTTTTCTTCCATGCGGAAGGCCATGTCGCGCGTGAGCGAGGTTTCGCTGACCTTGCCGAGCACCCCGAGGTCGAGCACGTGGTCTTCGCCCAGCCGCTGCGACCACGCGGGAAAGCGCTGGCGCAGTTCGCGCAGCACGTTCAGGCGGGCGGTCATTTCTACGCTGTGGCGCTGCCCGTAGTCGAAGCCGATGGTTTCCACGCGCGGGTAGCGCGAGAGGGCGTGCGCCAGGCAGGTGGTGGAGTCTTGCCCACCGGAGAACAGCACGAGCGCGCTGGTGTGGTGGGGGGTGGAGGCGGGTGGCGCGGAGGTCATGATGGCCTCCATCGTAGCGCGCCGCCAGGGCCGTCAGGTCAAGCGCTCGGACCTCGGGTTGGTGTGGTCCCGGCTGGTCGCCAGCATGCGGATGAGCGCGCGGTTGGCGTGCTCCAGGCTGATGTCGTGCCGCTGGCACACCGCCGGCAGGCGGTGCAGCTGGCCGGGCTCGCCCAGGGCGCGCGCCACGTCGAGCAGCGGGTGGTAGGGGCCGTCGTGGCGCAGCACGGCGTCGAACACCCGGCCGGAGAGCGGCAGGCGGTTGAGCAGTTCGCCCAGCGGCTGGTGCAGCAGGCGATCGAGCTGCGAGAGCAGTGCGGTGGTGTAGACCTCGCCGCGCAGGTTGTCTTCGGAGCCGGTGGCCAGCAGGTGCTGGGCCAGACGCGAGCGCATCACCATGGCGTAGCGCACGGGGTGCAGGTCGCGGTCGGGTTCGCTGTGGGGCAGCTGCTCGGCCAGCCAACGGCCGAGTTCGCGGAAGCCCAGCATCATGAGGGCGTGCCGCAGGGAACCGATTTCGTGGCGGCCGCCGAAGGCGGCGGAGTTGACCAGCAGCAGGATGCGGTAGACCAGCACGGGGTCCTGCCGCACCAGGCGTTCGAGGTGTTCGATGGAGCAGTCTTCGTCGCCGATGGCCATGAGGATCTGCTTGACCACCGCGCCGTCGTAGTTCAGCGGCTGGTGGCGGTGCGCGTGCAGCACGTCGCCTTCGGGCCAGCCGAGCACGCCCCAGGCGCCGGCGTCGTCCAGGCATTGGCGCGCCAGGGTTTGCGTGGCGACGCCTTCGACGAGCTGGCCGATCAGCCCGGCGGGCACGGATTCGGCGCCCAGCCGCAGCAGGTTGCGCGCATCGGCCGGGGCCACGGCCTGACCGCGCACGGCGGCGATGTCGGTGCGGCGCAGCAGCCGGTGCCCGCGCCGCGCGCCGGCGGTGAGGCGGGCCAGGGTTTCGGTTTGTTCGAACAGGTTGGCCGGCACTTCCAGCCAGGTGTTGTGCACGGGCTCGCAGGCCAGGGCCTGTTGCAGCAGGCGCGGGCTGTCCACGCTGAGGATGAGCACTGGCGCGCTGGCGGGCCAGTCGTCGCCCAGGGCCTGCATGAGGTGGGCCGCGTCCACGGACTCGGGGTGCACGGCGCGCACGCCCAGGCGCACGGCGGCGAGTTCGCGGGCACGGTTCCACACGGGCTCGTAGCCCAGTGCGATGCTGTCCAGCACGGTGTGACTGATGATCATGAGGAGAGAACCCAGGTCAATTGATCACCTGGAAGAGCGACAGGCGCTGCACCTGTGCGTAGGTCTTGATGGCGGCCTCCAGGCCGAGCTGCTGGGTCTGAAGGTCGGACAGGCCCTTGATCGGGTCCAGCTCGACCAACCGGGCGTTTTCGGTCTTGAGCGCGATCGAGCCGTCTTCCATCTGGGTGTTGAGCGAGTCGGCGCGGTTGAGCCATTCGCCGGCGCGACCACGGGCGGCGAGCACGCGGTCGTGCCCCGCGTCGACTTCGGTCAGGGCGCGCGCCATCGCCTGGGTGTGGTACGCGCTCTCGTTGGGGCCGTTGTAGCGCAGCGCGTCCACCGCGTTCTGCACGACGGAGAAGATGTCGGTGGTGTCGGTCACGGGCCGCAGTTCCACGCGGTCGCCGGCCTTCGGGGCGCCGCGCATTTCCAGCGACACGCCGTCGAATTCGATGCTCTTGTTGGCCACATAGGGCTGGCCGACGTGGCCGGGCACCGGCGTGCCGGTGGTGGTGTTGGTCACGGTGTACTGCATCACGCCACCGACTTCGGCGAAGGTGATGTCGTAGTCGTCGCCGGTGAACGCGGTGGCATCGGTGATGCTGCCCACGGTGGTGCTCACGTTGCCGGTGTTGCTGGCGGGCACGCCGAGCGTGAAGCTGCCGTTGCCCTGGGGCACGCGCATCCAGATGGCGTCGCCGTCGAGCGCCTGGGGCAGCGAGGTGTTGCCGGCCGCGGCCTGGCCGCGCTGGCCGCCGAACTGCACGCCGTTGCCGGTCGGGCCGTAGGCGTCCACGAAGGGCGTGGACGAGCCGCCCAGGCCGCCATAGAGCGTGCGGCCGGCGTTGTCCTTGCGGTTGGCCACGGCGATGAGCTGCTCACGCAGGCCTTCGAGCTGTTTGGCCACGTCTTCGCGCTCGGCGTCGGTGAAGGTGGCGTTGCCGGCGGTCACGAGCAGGTCGCGCACGCGCTGAATCAGGTCGCCCGATTCCTTCAGGCCGGACTCGGCCTGCTGCAGACTGGCGCGCGAGGCTTCCAGCGCGCGCATGTCGGCGGTGGTGCGCGCCAGGCGGTTGGCGGCGGTCTCGGCCAGGGTGGCGGCCACCGGGTCGTCGCTGGCTTTCTGCACGCGCAAGCCGGTGGAAACGCGCTCCTGCTGCGCGGCCAGTTCGGCCTGGCGGCGGGTCAGGATGGCGATGGTGTTGTCGTAGGTATGGGCAGTGGCGATGCGCATGTCAGTTCCTCAATCTTGCGAACGAGCCTCCAGAGGCATCGAGGGTCCGGCTCCGCCGGCCCAAGATGCCGTCTCCCCTCCAAGCGCCGAAGGCGCGCCAGAGAGGGGGGAAGCCGCGCAGCGGCGCAGGGGGGTGTTCATATCTAGCGGCCCACGGTCTGCAGCAGGCTGTCGAAAGTGCTCTGGGCGATCTGCATGAACTTGGCCGAGGCCTGGTAGGCCTGCTGGTATTGCAGCAGGCGCGCGGCCTCTTCGTCCAGGTTGACGCCGGCCACGTTGGCGCGCGCGGTCTCGGCGGTGTTGGCGACGTTGGCCGAGAAATCGGCGGCGAACTTGGCGCCCTGCACGCGGGTGCCGACGTCGGCGAACAGGCTGACGTAGCCGTCGGACAGGGGCACGCCGCCGTAGGTGGGCAGGTCGCGCAGCGCCAGCATGCCGGTGCCGTTGCCGGCGTTCTGCGAGATCGCCCCCGCCGGTGCGGCGCCGACGCTGAAGGTGTCGCCCGCCCCGGGGCTGCCGCGCATCGTGAGGCTCCAGCCGTTGAGGGTGATGGCCTGGCCGGGCTTGAAGTTGTAGCTCGGCGGCGGGCCGGGGTTGTCGGGCGCGGGGTTGCCCGGGCCCAGGCCGGTGGCGGTGAAGCTGCCGTCGGCCAGGAAGGTGATGGTGACCGGGTCGGTGAGGTTGGCCGACGGGGACGAGGCGTACAGGCTCTCCACGCTCAGGCCGCCGGAGTTGCCGGTGCCGGGCGTGACCATGACCGGGCTGGCGGCGGCCAGCCGGTCGGGCGAGCCGATCGCCACCTGCAGGTCGCGCGCGGCGGCGGCGTAGGGGCGCACCAGGAAACGGTCGCCCGGCGCGCCGGCGCCGTTGTCGAGGTTGAAGGTCAGGCCGTCGACCACCGCAGGCAGCGAGGTCACGGGGGTGGAGGTGCCGTCGGACAGGCGCACCACGCTCATGCCGGTGGCCTCGAAGCGCAGCTCGTAGTCGGAGGCGACGAGCGCGGTCGGGTCGGCCACGCTGGCGCTGACCTCGGCGCTGCCGGTGTTGCCCGGCCGGCCCAGGCCCACGGCCGCAGCGGGCGTGTTGAAGAAGTTCTGGCCCGGATTGCCCTGCAGGTCCACGCCGAGCTTGTGCTGGTTGTTCACCGTGGTGGCGGTGGCCAGGGCCATGCGGCCCAGCAGGTTCTGCACGTCCACCAGGTCCTGGTTCATGAAGCGCATCAGCCCGGCGAGTTCGCCGCCGCCGAGGTTGGCGTCCGGGATCGGGGTGCTCACACCGCCCTGCACGAACGAGAGCGCGACGCGCGCGCTGTCGGTGCTGTCCTGCCCCGCGGCCAGCGCGTTGGCGCGCGAGCCCAGCACCAGCGGCTGGCTGCCGGCGATGAACACGCTCACCGCGCCGCTGTCCGAGGGCACGTTGGTGGTCTGGACGTACTTGTTGAGGTCGCTCAGGATCTTGTCGCGCTGGTCGAGCAGGTCGTTGGGCGTGTGGCCGCTGCCCTGGCTCTCGGTGATGCGCTCGTTGATCTTGGCCAGGTCCTGCGCCAGGCCGTTGATGATGTTGACCGCACCGCCCACCTGCTGTTTGGTGGTGTTCTGCAGCGAGTCGATCTGCGCGGCGGTGTTGCGCAGGCGCGAGGCGAGTTCCTCGCCCTTGGCGATGACCACCACGCGCGCGGTGAGGTTGCCGGGGGACGACGAGACGTCGGTCCAGGCGTTGAGCATCTCGTTGAGCGCGGTGCCCAGGCCGGCCGAGCCGGTGGGGAAGGCGCTTTCGAGCTGCTGCAGGCGGGCGTAGCGCAGCGCGTCGGCGGCGGCCACCGAGCCGGCCTTCTGCGCCTCGCGCGTCAGGTACTGGTTGTGCGAGCGCTCGACGGTGGCGATCTCCATGCCCATGCCGAAGTAGCCGTTGCCCATCTGCTGGTAGCCGGACGTCTGCTGGATGACGTTCTGGCGCGAGTAGCCGGGCGTGTTGACGTTGGCGATGTTGTTGCCGATGACCTGCAGGGCTGCGAGGTTGGCATTGAGGGCGCGGGCACCGATGTTGAGGGAAGTCATGGCGGGGTCTCGGTCAGCCCTGGGCGCGCTGCAGCGTCAGGGTGGTGTTGATCGCGCGGCTGAGCTTGGCAGCGTACTGCGGGTCGGTGGCGTAGCCGGCCTTCTGCAGGCCGCTGGCGAAGCCTTGCACGGAATGCAGCTGGTCCATCACGCCTTCGTAGCGCGGGCTGTTGCCGATGAGGCGGGCGTAGTCGCGGAACGAGTCGGCGTAGGAGTCGTAGGCGCGGAACTTGGCGGTCACCTTGCGCGGCTCGCCGTTGACGTACTCGGTGGTCGTGATCTCGGCGACCTTGCCCTTCCAGCTGTCGGTGGCCTTGATGCCGAACAGGTTGTGCGACGGCGAGCCGTCGGCGTTCTTGATCTCGCTGCGGCCCCAGCCGGTCTCGTGGCCGGCCTGGCCGATCATGAAGCTCGCGGGAATGCCGGACTCGCGCGCCACGGTGGCGGCGGCCTCGCTGTGCTGCTCGACAAAACCCGACTGGCGCGGGCCCGCGTTCGCGCGGCCCACGGTGCTGGTGTCGCCGGTCATGGAGAGTGCGCCGCTGCCTTTGGTGGCATCGGTGTTCGACATCTGGCGGCCGAGCTGGCGCTCGATCGCTTCGGACAGGCCGCCGGGCAGGCCCGAGAGCTGCACCGAGAACTGCTGGTCCAGCAGGTCCATGCCCAGGTTGCTGCCTTCGCCGTCCATCAGGCCGGATTTCTGCGTGGCCTCGCGCATGCTCTTGATGAGCTCGCGCATGAAGAGCGATTCGAACTGCTTGGCCGCTTCCTTGAGCGCGGCCTTGTCGTCGCCCTTGCCCGAGCCGTAGCGCAGCGCGTTGAGCGCTGTCGGGTCGGCGGCCAGGCCGCTGGGCGTGAGGGCACGGGTGTTCATGCTCAGATGACTTCGAGTTCCGCGTTCATCGCACCGGAGGCCTTGATCGCCTGGAGGATGGCCAGCAGGTCCTGCGGCGTGGCGCCGAGCGAGTTCAGGGCGCGCACCACGTCGGAGAGTTGCGGCGCGGTGTCGATCTTGACCAGCGAGCCCTTGTCCTGGCGGATCTGGATATCGGCCTTTTCGGTGACGACGGTCTGACCGCCCACCGACAGCGGGTTGGGCTGGCTGATCACCGGGGTGGAGCTGATGCTCACCGAGAGGTTGCCGTGCGAGACGGCGCAGGCGCCGAGGGTGACGGCCTGGTTCATGACGATGGAGCCGGTGCGCGAGTTGATGATCACGCGCGCGGTGGGGATGGTGGCGTCCAGGCGGATGTCTTCCACCTTGGCCAGGAAGCTCACGCGCTGGCTGGGATCGGCCGGTGCGCGCAGGCGCACCACACGGCCGTCCACGGCGCTGGCCACGCCCGCGCCCATGGTGCGGTTGATGGCGTCGGTCACGCGGCTGGCGGTCTGGAAGTCGTTCGAGTTCAGGCCCAGGTCGATGGTGTCGCCCAGCGCGAAGGGCGTGGCCACCGCGCGCTCGACCTGCGCGCCGCCGGGCACACGCCCCGCGCTCAGGTGGTTGACCTGCACCTTGCTGCCGCCAGCGGAAGCGCCCGCGCCGCCGACCAGCAGGTTGCCTTGCGCGAGCGCGTAGATCTCGCCGTCGGCGCCCTTGAGCGGCGTGGTGATGAGGGTGCCGCCGCGCAGCGATTTGGCGTTGCCGATCGAGGACACGGTCACGTCGATGGCCTGGCCGGGCTGGGCGAAGGCAGGCAGTTGCGCGGTGACCATCACGGCCGCCACGTTCTTGAGCTGCATATTGGTGCCCGGCGGCAGCGAGAGGCCGAGCTGCTGCAGGTAGTTGTTCAGACTCTGCGTGGTGTACGGCATCTGCGTGGTCTGGTCGCCGGTGCCATCGAGCCCGACCACCAGGCCGTAGCCGGTCAGCTGGTTGCTGCGCACGCCCTGCACGGCCGCGATTTCCTTGATGCGGATGGACTGGGCGGCGGCGGGCAACACGGCCAGCGCGCTGCACGTCAGCATCAAGTATCGGAAGAAGCGGTCGATAGTCATTTCATGGGTTCCAAAGAACTTCCGGAGCGAAAGGCATCCCTTCCAGGGCGCCGCGGAACCGGCTTTGCCGGGCCGCCAGCGCCGCCCCCTTGAGGGGGTCGCACGCAGTGCGGCGGGGGTGACTCATGATGCAACGGCATCAGAAGGGGAGAACGGTCAAAAAGAACCGTGCCAACCAGCCAATTGAAAGCGCTTCGCCCTGCTGGCCGCGACCGCGCGACTCGATGCGCACGTTGGCCACCTGCGTCGAGGCGACGACGTTGCCGGGACGGATCTGTTTCGGGTCCACCGTGCCGGAAAAACGCAGCACGTCCACGTTCTGGTTCACGCCGATCTGTTTCTCGCCCACCACCAGCAGGTGGCCGTTGGGCAGCACGTCCTGCACCGTGGTCGTGATGGAGCCGGTGAAGGTGTTCGCGTTCTCGGTCTCGCCGTTGCCGGCGAACTTGTTGGACGAATTCGCGCCCACGTCGAGCTTGCCCAGCAGCGAGCTGGTGGGGCTGATGAAAGGCAGCGCGGAGATGCCGGCCGAGGCGCTGCCGCTGCGGTCCACCGAAGACGAGGACTTCTGCGTCGCGTTGATGCGCTCGGTGATCTGCACCGTGAGGATGTCACCCGGCATGCGGGCGCGCGGGTCCTCGAACGCGGGCCGGTAGCTCACGGCCTGGAACAGGCTGCCGCCGGGTGCGGCGGTGACGGCCGGTGCCGCCATCGGCGCCTGCTGCGCATAGCGCACCGGCTGGGCCGGCGCCAGGTCCACCTGGGGCGTGCGCTGCAAGGTCTCGCAACCGGAGGCGAGCACGGCGAGCGACAGGATGAGGGCGATGCGCAACATGGCGGTTCCTTACAGCTGGCTCAGACGCTGCAGCATCTGGTCAGAGGTTTGAATGGCTTTGGAATTCATCTCGTACGCGCGCTGCGTCTGGATCATGGTCACCAGTTCCTGCACCACGTTGACGTTGGAGGTTTCGACGTAGCCCTGCATCAGCGAGCCCATGCCGGCCGAGTTGGGCGCGCCGTTGATGGGGTTGCCCGAGGCCAGGCTTTCGGCGTACAGGTTCTGGCCCAGCGGCTCCAGGCCGGCCGGGTTGATGAAGCTGGCCAGCTCGATGTTGCCGATCTGCTGCGGCGCGGGGTTGCCCGGCAGCTTGACGGTGACCACGCCGTCCGATGACACCGTGACGCTCTGCGCCTGGGCCGGCACGGTGATGCCGGCGGTGAGCGGGTAGCCGCTGTTGGTGACGATGCGGCCCTGCGCGTCGGCCTTGAAGCTGCCGTCGCGTGTGTAGGCGGTGGTGCCGTCGGGCATCTCGACCTGGAAGAAGCCGTTGCCGTTGACGGCCAGGTCCAGCGGGTTGTCCGACTGCTGCAGGCTGCCCTGCGAGAAGTTGCGCGAGGTGGCGACGGTGCGCACGCCCAGGCCGACCTGCAGGCCGGTGGGCAGCTCGGCCTGCTCGGCCGTGTTGGCGCCGACCTGGCGCAGGTTCTGGTACATCAGGTCTTCGAACACGGCGTTGGCGCGCTTGAAGCCGTTGGTGGACACGTTGGCCAGGTTGTTCGAGATCACGTCCAGCTGCATCTGCTGCGCCTGCATGCCGGTCTTGGAAATCATCAGCGAGTTGATCATCTTGTGCTCCGCGATTTAAAGGGGGTTCAACCGTTCATGCTCAGCAGCTGGCTGGCGGTCTTGTCGTTGGTTTCGCCGTTCTGCAGCATGCGCATCTGCACCTCGAACTGGCGGGCCACGGCGATCATCCCGACCATGGCCTCCATGGGATTGACGTTGGAGCCTTCGAGCGCGCCGTCCTGCAGGCGGGCCACGTCGCTGGCGGGCAGCGGGTCGCCCTGCGGGCCGCGGAACAGGCCGTCCTCGCTGCGGCGCAGCGGGTTGTCGGCGTCGGGCGTGACCATCTTGAGGCGGCCCACGGTCTGCGAGGGCTGGTTGCCGATGCGCGTGCTCACGGTGCCGTCGGAAGCGATGTCCACGCGCGCGCCTTCGGGGATCACGATCGGGCCGCCGTCGCCCAGCATGGGCAGGCCCTGGCCGCTGACGAGGGTGCCGTCCTGGTTGACTTCGAGCGCACCGGCGCGGGTGTAGGCCTCGGTGCCGTCCAGCCCCTGCACCGCGAAGTAGGCGTTGCCGCGCGCGGCCACGTCCAGGTTGCGGCCGGTGGCGGCGATCGAACCGGGCAGGTCGGAGTGGCCGGGCGTGGCTTCCAGGGCGAACACGCGCGTGCTCGCGCCGTCGCCGCGCACCGGCACGGCGCGGAAGGTGGAGAGCTCGGCGCGAAAGCCGGGCGTGGACACGTTGGCCAGGTTGTTGGCCAGCACCTGCTGCCGGTACTGCGCGGCGTTGGCGCCGGTCATCGCGGTGTAGATCATGCGGTCCATGCGGGGCTCCTTCGTTCAGCTCAGGCGCGGCGTTCGATCAGCGCATGTTCAGGAGGGTGCTCAGCACCTGGTCCTGCGTCTTGATGGTCTGGGCGTTGGCCTGGTAGGTGCGCTGCGCGGTCATCATGTTGACCAGCTCGGCGGTGATGTCGACGTTGGAGTCTTCCAGCGCACCCGAGCGCAGCGCGCCGAAGTTGCCGGTGCCGGGTTCGCCGTGCAGCGGGTCGCCCGAGGTGAAGGTGGCCGTCCAGTTGCCGCCGCCCATGGGCTGCAGGCCCTGGGTGTTGCGGAAGTTGACCAGCGCGATCTGGCCGGCCGCGCGGGTCTCGCCGTTGGAGTACTGGCCGCTGACCATGCCGTCCTCGCCGATCTTCAGGCCGATGAACTGGCCCGGGCGGTAGCCGTCCTGCTTGAGCTCGCTGACGGCGAAGTTGGTGCCGTACTGCGTCGCGCCGCCGAAGTCGAGGTCGACGTTGAAGGTCACGGCCGGGTCGTTGGGGGAGGTCAGCGTGAGCGGCGGGATCACCGAGGCCGGATCGAGCGAGCCGTCGGGCAGGAAGCTCACGACGAAAGGCGTCGACAGCGCGGGGTCGGCGCCGTTGACGCCGGTGTAGACGTTCCACTGGTTGTTGCCGATCTTCTCGAAGCTCAAGGCCACCGGCACTTCCACGCCCTGCGGGTCGTAGGCGATCAGGGACGTGCCGTAGGTGGACAGCGGCGTGGGCGGCGTCTGCGTGGACGCCACCGGGGCGCGGGCGTCGAGGTTGAACTCGGCCAGGATGTTGGCGGTCTGGCGGGCGGGAATCGGGCCACCGGTGGGCAGGCGCAGCGGTTGGGAATCGAAGCTCAGGCGGGTGCCGTCGGGCGTGGTCGGGTAGCCCATGAGGTTCGCGCCCGCGTTGGTGACGATGTTGCCGCTGCTGTCGAGCTTGAACATGCCGGCGCGGCTGTAGGCCACAGTGCCGTTGGGCATGTTGAGTTCGAAGAAGCCCGAGCCGTTGATGGCCACGTCCAGGTCGTTGCCGGTGACGGTGATGTTGCCCTGCGTGAAGTGCTGCGACACCGTGGTCAGCGCCACGCCGATGCCGGAGTTCACGCCACCGGCCGCGTTCACCGAGCTGGCATACAGCTCGCCGAACTCGCCGCGCGAGCTTTTCATGCCGACCGTGTTGGCGTTGGCGATGTTGTGCCCGATCACGTCGAGGTTGCGGCTGGCGCTGTTCAGGCCGGAGAGTCCTTGCTGGAATGCCATGGTGATGTCCTTTGAGGGGGAAAGCGGTGTGTGTAAGGAAAGGCTCAGGCGCTCACATGAACGCGAGCACGTCGTTGTAGGCGCGGGTGCTGCCGTCCTGCAGCAGCATGTAGATGGAGCCGCCGGAGAAGCTCACCGAGTCCACCGTCATGCGCTGCAGCGACACGGTGTCCACGGGCTCGCTGCCGTCGATCGCGCGCACCTTGAAGCCCTTGACCGTGGAGGGGTCGATGCCCTCGGCGTCCCAGTTGAAGCGGTGCAGGCCGCTGCCCAGCGCGCCCATCTCGACGGTCTTGATGACCTCGCCGTTGGTGCCCATGATGTCGACCTTCACGTCGGTGGCTTTGGTGTCGAGCGAGAACGCTGCCTTGGCCTGGCCGTCCTTGAAGGTCAGCTTGTCGCCGGGCAGCAGGGCCTCGCGGCCGATCAGCGAGGTGCCCTGCAGCGCGGTCTGCGAGGAGAACTGCGCGGCCATGTTGTTGAGCGTCGCGTTGAGTTCCTGGATGCCGCTGACCGTGTTGATCTGCGCCATCTGGGTCGTCATCTGCGCGTTGTCCATCGGGTTGAGCGGGTCCTGGTTGTTGAGCTGCGCGACCAGCAGCTTGAGGAACCGGTCCTGCGAAGCCTTCGGGTCCATGCTGTTCTTGGCCGTGGTGCCCGTGGTGCTGCCGATCTCGGTGCCCAGGTTGCTGGTGTCGATGGGGGTGATGTACATGGCTCAGGTCTTTCCGGGTGGTGGGCTCATTGCCCCATTTGCAGGGTCTTGAGCAGCAGCGACTTGGCCGTGTTCATGACCTCGACGTTGTTCTGGTACGAGCGCGAGGCCGAGATCATGTTGACCATCTCCTCGACCGGGTTCACGTTGGCGTGCGTCACATAGCCCTCGGCGTCGGCGCTGGGGTGCGTGGGGTTGTGCACGCGGCGTCCCGGGGCGTCGCTCTCCACGATGTTCTGCACCTTCACACCGGCATTGCCCTCGCCGCCCATGGGCACGGTCTGGAACAGGATGTGGCGCGCCTTGTAGGTCTGGCCGTCCGGCCCGGCCACGGCGTCCGCGTTGGCCAGGTTGGAGGCCACCACGTTGAGGCGCTGGGACTGCGCGCTGACCGCGCTGCCCGAGACGCCGAAGATGGAGAACATCGACATACCAATTCCTTTCAATCACGCAACGCGTGAAAAGGTGCAAACCAGAAACACCGCGGAACCGGCTTTGCCGGGCCGCTGGTGTTGCCCCCTTTTCAGGGGGGTGGCGCCGGAGGCGACGCGGGGGGTGTTCATGTTTATTGACCCGTGATGGCGCTGAGCATGGTCTTCACGTGACCATTGATGAAACGCAGCGTGGACTCGTAGCGCACGCTGTTGTCCACGAAGTTGGCGCGCTCGCGGTCGAGGTCGACCGAGTTGCCGTCCTGGCTGGGCTGGGTCTGCACGGTGTAGGCCATGTCGGGCCGGGCCGGGCCCGCGCTGGTGGTGCCCAGGCGCATGTGCTGCGCGTTGGTCTGGGTCACGCCGGCGCTCGCGCCGGTCTGCATGCCCGAGACGTTCTTGAGCGCGCTGGCGAAATCGAAGTCGCGCGCGACGTAGCCGGGCGTGTCGGCGTTGGCGATGTTGCTGGCGATCACCTGCTGGCGTTGCGAACGCAGCAGCAGGGCGTTGGCATGGAAGTCCAGCCGGCCGGTCATCTGTTCAAGCATCGTCCACTCCAGCAAGGTTGAGGGCCGGCCCAGGTCTCCAGAGGGAGGCCCTGATACCGGGGGGTTGGACGAATTATGGAAATCTTGAGGGTCGCCAATGGCCGGAACAAGCGCCGCTTTGCAAGCCATTTCCCGCCTTTGTCCGAAGCCCCCCCGGCCTACAGTGCAGCCCTGACCACCCCACCGGAGACCGCCCATGCGCCCCACCCTGCACCGCCTGCTCGCCGCCTGCGGCTGGGCCCTGGCCCTGCTGCTGCCGGGCCTGGGCACGGCCCACGCCAGCAACCAGACCGACCAGCTGGAGAAGACCGCGCGCGAGTGGCTGCAGCCCACGCTGGAAGCCGCGATCCCGAAGGACGAGGCGTTTCCCCTGCGCACCGAAGTCGTCATGGGCGCGCTCGACACCCGCCTTCGCCTGGCGCCCTGCGCCAAGGTCGAACCCCACCTGCCAGCCGGCTCGCGCCTGTGGGGCCGCAGCCGCATCGGCCTGCGCTGCGTGGAAGGCCCCTCGCGCTGGAACGTCTATGTGCCCGTCACGGTCAAGGCCTTCGGGCCGGCCTGGGTCATCAAGCGCCCGGTGGACGCCGGCGCCACCCTGACTCAAGAAGACGCCGAATTGGCCGAAGTGGATTGGGCGGCCAGCCCGGTCACCGTGCTGGCCCGACCCGAGATGTGGATCGGCCAGGAAACCGCTTTCGCCCTCACCCCGGGCCTGACGATCCGCCAGAACATGGTGCGACCGACCAAGGCCTTCGCCGCTGGCGATCAGGTGCGGGTCAACAGCAGCGGCAGCGGCTTCAGCATTTCCGTGACCGGCCAGGCGCTCACCGCTGGCCTGGTCGGGCAGTCCGCCCGCATCCGCCTGCCCGGCGGGCGGGTGGTGACCGGTCTGGTGCAGGAAGACCAGACCGTCGAGATGGCTTTGTAAGCCGGCCATCTGCAACGGTACCCCCGACGTGACGGAATGCTCGAACCGGCCATCCAAAAATGCCTAAAGTTCGTACCGTCCGGGTCGATAGTTCTCTCACATCACCCTGACTACGGGGTTTGGAGCGTGAAATGAAAGTCGATTCGTCACCCGATTCCTATATAGGTTCCGTGGCCGGTGGTCCCCAGAGGACCGCCGAAAAACCCGCAGCGAGCGCCGACGTGGCCGCCGCCGCAGGCACGCCTGCGGCCAAGCCCCAGGGCGTGACCGTGACCCTGTCCGCCTCCACCGTCTCGGCGATGGGCTCGGGCGGCAATGAAGTGTTCAACACGGAAAAAGTCGAAGCTATGAAAGCGGCGATCGCCAACGGCACCTTCCAGGTGAACGCCGAGGCGATTGCCGACAAGATGCTGGCCAACGCCGCCGAAATGCTCAACGGCAGCCGGGCCTGATTGCCTCAACCCCAACCCACCGCACCATGACCACCAGCGCAACGACACCCCACCACCCCTGGATCGGATCGTTGCAAGTGGAACTCGATGCGCTCGAAGCCGCCCTGCTGCGCGGCGACGCGCCCGGTGTGGAACGGGCCAGCGCGGCCATGCAGGCGGTGCTGCAGCAAGCCCCCCGCACGCCGGAATTCGCCCAGCCCGACAGCCCGCTGCGCCTGGACACCCAGAATGCCGCGCAACGCTTCGCCCAGCTGCGCCAGGCCGTGCTGCGCGCCAATGCCCAGAACGAGCGCGCCGTCGCCAGCCTGCTGCCCCAGCAGGCCCTGCAGCGCCAGCCCACCTATGGCCGTATGGTCAAACCCTCACCGCTGGGCGGCGCAGGGCGTGGCTTTCTCACCGCCTGAAGTTTCAGTTCTCCCTTCAAAAACCGGCATCTGCCGGTTTTTTTTCGCCTATGGCCGCCATCCCCGGCCATTGGATGTCTTGAGGATCGCCCCCTGATTCATCATTAGCAAATCTGATAGAGCCACCTTTTTAGCGGCACCCCTTCTAAAATACGGGTTAACCCTTAGATTGAATGCCATGAACACGCTCATCACATCCCTCTGGACCCGACTGGCTGGTGCCGTCGGCCACTTTTTCCGCCGCGCCAGCGCCGGCGCCTCCGACGGGCTCGAGGAATACCTCAGCACCGCCAAGAGCCTCCACCAGCTGGAGGACATGCAACGCCGCTGGGACCATGCCCACCGAGGCCACCACCACCATGGCGCCTTCTGACGCCGACATTGAGACCCAAGCCATGATCGAATTGCTCAAATCCTATTTCCAGACGCCGCAGTTCGCTGCGGGCGCTCGGGTCAACCGCCTCCACAAAGGCAGCCTGGACCGCGTGGACGGCCGCGTGGTCGCCCAGACCGCCGAAGGCGTGCTGGTCGAGTGGCCTCGCGACGGCGCCGGCTGGGAACACCCCGGCGCGCTCTGCCAACAGGGTTGACGCCGGCCCGTGCGCTTGCCAACATGACAGACATTCGAGTCCATCCCGCCCCTGTCATGAACGAGATCCACGCTCCCGACAGCACGCACAACGGCAACACCCTCGAAGCCCGGGCGTGCATCCAGCGCTTCTCGGACGCCTTCAACGCCGGCGACCTGGCCGGCATGGACGCCGAGCTGAACTTCCCGCACACCATCCTCTCCGGCCCGCACCGCCTGGAATGGGCGACACCGGGCCAGCTGCCGGGCGACTTCTTCCGCAGCCTGCGCGCCACGGGCTGGGCCCGCACCCACACCGAGTCGGTCACGCCCGTGCTCGTGAGCAGCGACAAGGTGCATTTCCTGGTGGACTACAGCCGCTGCACCGCCGAGGGCGCCGTGCTCAACCGGTACCAGAACCTCTGGATCGTGACCCGCTCGGCCGGCCACTGGGGCATCGCGCTGCGCTCCTACTGAGCAGCGACCACCGAACGGCCCCGCGATGACCATCCAGCTCGACCACCTGCTGGTGCCCTCGCGCGACAAGCTGGCCGCTGCGCGGCAACTCGCCGAGCTGCTGGGCGTGCCCTGGTCGGCCACCGGCATCGGGCCGTTCGCGCCGGTCTACGTCAACGACAGCCTGACCCTCGATTTCGACCAGTGGGACGGGCCGCTGCCCGCCATCCATTTCGCGTTTCGCGTGAGCGAAGAGGCCTTCGACGCGATCCTGGCGCGCATCCAGGCCGCCGGCATTCCGTACCGCAGCCTGGTGCACGGGCCGGTGGACTCGGCGGTGGACACCGCCCATGGCGGGCGCATCGTCTACTGGAACCAGCCCGACGGCCACCAGTGGGAAATGCTCACCGTGAGCTACGCGCGCGCGCCGGGCGGCTGAGCCTGCCGCGCGGCCTTCCTCAGGCCACCACGTCCATCAGCAGAAAGGTCCCGGCCTGGCGCTGGTACTGGTCGATCTGCGGCACCAACCGGCGGAAGTGCTCGGTCTGGCAATGCGCGTCGAGCGCGGCCCGATCGGGCCAGGCTTCCACGAAGATGAAATGCCCCGGGTCCTTCTGGTCGACGCAGAGTTCGTAGGCCAGGCACAGCGGCTCCTGCCGGGTCTTCTCCACCAGTTCGCGGTACAGCGGCTCGACCTGGGCCAGGCACTCCGGCCGGATGAAATCCTGGGCAATGACCTTGAGCATGCCTCAGGCCATGCGGCGCTGCTCGGCGGCCAGGCGCACCGCCAGCGCGGCCAGCACACCGCCCATCACGTAGCGCTGCACCGCCAGCCAGCGGCGGTTGTGCTGGAACCAGCGCGCCAGCTTCGCCGCCGACAGGGCGATGCTCAGGTTGACGCTGAAACTGAAGACGATCTGCGTCAGCCCCAGCACCACGCTCTGCGCGAACACCGAGCCATGCTCGGGCGAGACGAACTGCGGAAAGATCGCGAGGTAGAACACCGCGATCTTGGGGTTGAGCAGGTTGGTGAGAAAGCCCATCGCAAACAGCTTGCGCGGCGAGTCCTGCGGCAGGTCGCGCGCTTCGAACGGCGAGCGCGCGCCGGGCTTGACCGCCTGCCACGCCAGGTAGAGCAGGTAGGCCGCGCCGGCCCATTTCAGGATCTCGTAGGCCATCGGCACGGCCATGAACAGCGCCGTGAGGCCCACCGCCGCGGTGAACATGTGCACCAGGAAGCCGGCCACCACACCAAACAGGGAGATGACGCCGGCCCGTCGCCCCTGGCAGATCGAGCGCGAGATCAGGTAGACCATGTTGGGGCCGGGCGTGAGCGCCATCAGCAGGGCCGCGCCGGCAAAGAGCAGCCAGTCGTTCAGGGGAACCATGAAAAACAACCTCGGTGGGGGTGGAACCCCACATCCTAGGCCAGGCCGAACAACCCCGTGCTCACCTCGCCCACCAGAGCCAGCGCCCCAGGAGAGGCGCGAGCCAGCCACCCCGGTGCCGCGTTGCCAGCGCGGGATCCGGCGCGCCCATCGCGCGCAGCCGCGCCTCCAGCGCACCCAGGCCCACCTGGCGCGCGGCCTGCACCGGCGTGAGGTGGTCGAATTCGGAGAGCAGCAGCGGGTTGGCGCCATGGTCCAGCAGCAAGTCGGCCACCGCCTCCTGCCGCTCCAGGATGCAGGCCACCAGCGGCGTGGAGAGGAACTCCGGGTGCGCGTAGTTCAGGTCCACGCCATTGCGCGCGTGGTAGCGCACCAGCTCGATGTCGCCCTCGCAGGCGGCCTTGAACAGCTCTTTCCAGTCACCACCCGACATCCCGTCTCCTTCGTGTTTCAATCGTTGACCGCCTGCCGGCACGCCGGCATGGCCCTGCACCATAACCGGAGGTCTGCGCCATGACCATGAAACAAACCCTTGCCGCCTTCCTGCTCACCGGCACCCTGGCCCTGTCGGCCCACGCCGCGCCGCCTTCGGACGCGTCCATCGCCACGCTGCTGGCGGTCACGCAGTCGGACAAGATGATGGACAGCCTGTACGCCAACATCGAACAGCAGCTGCGCCAGGGCATGCGGATCGCCAGCCAGGGCAAGGCGCTGACGGCCGAGCAGGCGCGCGTGCTGGAGCTGGCACCCGCGAAGGTGGCCAAGGCGATGCGCGAGGAAATGACCTGGGCCAAGCTCGAACCCATGGTGGTGCAGATCTACCGCGAGAGCTTCGAGCAGGCCGAGATCGACGGCCTCATCGCCTTCTACCAGAGCCCGGTCGGACAGGCCTTCGTGGCCAAGATGCCGGCCGTGACGCAGCGCTCCATGGCACTCTCGCAGCAACAGCTGCAGGCCTTCATGCCCAAGCTGCAGGCCGCGATGGCGGAGGCGATGAAGGAAGCCCGCCTGTCGCCCTAGGCCTTTCCCATGGCCCGCACCGACACCCGCACCCTCTGCTGGCAGCCCACCTGGAACCCGGCCCGCGAGGGCCTGGGCATGGAGCACCTGCTGCTGTCGGACAACGAGGCCAGCGCGGTGGTGCTGGCCTTCGATGAAACCAGCGGCCCGTTCCGGCTCAGCTACCGGCTGGCCTGGGGGCGGTCGTGGCATTTGCGCCAGGCCGACCTGCTGGTGGACACCGACCAGGCCTCGCGCGCACTGAGCCTGCGCACAGACGGCCAGGGCCACTGGCGCGACGGCCACAACCGCGCGCTGCGCGAGCTGGAAGGCTGCCTGGACATCGACATCTGGCCCACACCGTTCACCAACAGCTTTCCGATCCGGCGCGAGCCGATGGCCGTGGGCGAACGCCGCGAGTTCCGCATGGCCTGGGTGAACGCCCCCGACCTCACGGTGCAGGCCAAGCCCCAGGCCTACACGCGCCTGGCCGAGCGGCTCTACCGCTTCGAGAGCCTGGACGGCAGTGGCTTTCAGGTGGACTTGCCGGTGGACGAAGACGGCATCGTGCTCGACTACCCAGGCCTGTTCAAACGCCTCTGAGAAACGGCCGGAGCGCGGCACCCCCAACCAGAGGCACCCAGGGTCCGGCTCCGCCGGCCCGAGGTGCCGTCCCCCCTCGACGCGCCGAAGGCGCGCCACGGAGGGGGGAAGCCGCGTCAGCGGCGCAGGGGGGTGTTCCTCTCAATGCGCGCGCAGCTTGGAGCGCAGGCGCGCGATCGACTGGCTGTGCAGCTGGCAGATCCGCGACTCGGTCACGCCGAGCACGGCCGCGATTTCCTTCAGGTTCATGTCGTGCTCGTAGTACATCGACATGATCTGCTGCTCGCGATCGGGCAGCACCTTGATGGCCGCCACCAGCGCGGTCCGCATGCGGTGGTCCTGCAGCACGGCCGAGGGGTCGGCTTCGTGGTCGCCCATGTGGCGGTCCAGAAAGCTGTCGTCTTCGTCGCCGTTGCCGCTGATGTCTTCCAGGTAGACGAGCTGGGTGCCGCGCACCTTGGCCAGCAGGTGCTGGTAGTCGGGCAGGCTCATGCCCATCTCTTCGGCGATCTCGCTTTCGCGCGGCACGCGGTGCAGCTTCTGCTGCAGGCGGTGCACGGCCTGCTCGATGTCCTTCTGGCTCTTGCGCGAACCGCGCGACATCCAGTCACCTTCGCGCAGCTCGTCGATCATCGCGCCGCGGATGCGCTGGCTGGCAAAGGTCTCGAACTGCACGCCCTGGGTCGGCTCGAAGCGCGCGATGGCTTCGGTCAGGCCGATCATGCCGACCTGGATCAGGTCGTCCAGCTCCACGCTGGGCGGCAGCTTGGCGATCATGTGATGAGCGAGGCGGCGCACCAGCGGGCTGTATTTGCGCAACTGGTCGTCCCGGTTGAGGGTGCCTTTGGCGGTGTACATCATCAACTCCAGAGAGAAGGGGCATCGGCCGCGGCGGCCGTGTAGGCGCTGGCGGCCGCCCGCGGCACGAGGCCGTGGTAGCCGTAGCCCTGGGCATGGGTCGGGCGCGGGCGAGCGAGGGCGCTTTCCTGCACGCACAGGGCCCAGCTGGCCTGCGGCCAGCTGTCCAGCGCGAGGCCGAGGTGGCGGTGCGCGGTGTCGATCACGGTCTGCACCACCGCGCCGTTCGAACCGCCGCCCAGCGGGGCGAGCACGGGGTCGAGACCGGCCGCGTCCAGCACCTTGACCGCGCCGTACGCGTCGATGCTGGATTGCGGCTGTTCGATCACCGGCACCAGCGCGCGGGCATCCAGGCCGTACAGCAGGCTGGCCAGCGAGAAGGCGGGCGCGAACAGCAGCACCACGGCACCCGCGGCGAACGGCGACAGCAGGCGCGAGAGCGCGATCTGGCTGCCGGCGGCCTGGGCCGTTTCCTGCAGGGCGTGCAGGCCGGCAGCGCCGGGCATCACGAGCCAGTCGGCGCCGTCCAGGGGGTGTTCCAGGTGGGCAATGGAAGGGTCTTGCAGCACGCGCATGAGGCCCAGGTGGGCGCCATCGTGGCGATCGCGGCTGGTGCTCTCGATGGCCGTGCCGTCGACGATGATCACCGCGCGGCCTTCGGCCGTGAGGGCCGACGCCAGCGTGCAGAGCCATTCGTAGGCGCGCGCGGGCTGCGCCGGGCTGGCCACCGGCATCAGCACCGGCCCGCCATCGGGCAGTTCGCCTCGCAGACCGGCGGCCTGATCGAAGCCGGGTTCAAACATGGGCGGCCCCCAGGTCGATGCCGCGGCTGGAGGCCTGGGCGAAGAAGAAGCCCATGTCGGTGGGCTGCGGGTCGTAGGCCGACTTGCCCTGGGTGCCCATGGACAGGCGCACCAGCGCAGCGGCGTCGGCGTTCTGCCAGTCTTCGGGCACGCGCTGGCCGTTGGCCACGCCGCGCAGCGTCACCTGGTGGCGAATCAGCGCGTCCAGTGCCGGGCCGAGCTTGACGGCCTCGTCCACCTTGGAGAGCACCACGCCGTGCAGCGAGCTGGCCTTGAACGAGGTCAGCACCTCGTCCAGCGTGTCGCCCTGCGAGCCGGCGTTGAGCACCAGGGTCTTCTTGACCTTGGGAATGTCGAGCACGTCCAGCATGTCCTGGATGCGCTGGTCGCGCTGGCCCAGGCCGGCGGTGTCGATGATCACCAGGCGCTTGTTGCCCAGCAGGTTGAGCAGGTCCTTGAGCGCGGCGCGGTCGTGCGCCAGGTGGGCGACGACGCCCAGCATGCGGCCGAAGGCGCGCAGCTGCTCGAAGCCGGAGACGCGGTAGGTGTCGAGCGTGATCAGGCCCACGCTGCCGGCACCGTATTGCTTGACGCACTGCGCGGCCAGCTTGGCGGCGGTGGTGGTCTTGCCCACGCCGGTGGCGCCCACCAGCGAGACGATGCCGCCTTCGTCGCACAGGCCGGCGCCCGGGGCGGTGACCTTGAGGTTGCGGGTGATCACGTCCATCAGCCAGCGGACCGCCTCGGCGGCATTGGCTTCGGCCGGCACGCGCTCGAGCACGGCGCGCGACATCGCGGGCGAGTAGCCGGCGCGGATCAGCTTGAGCATCAGGTTGGACTGGATCGGGTTCTGCTTGGACGAACCGAGCCAGGCCAGCGTGTTGAAGCGCTCTTCGATCATGTCCTTGAGCGCCGACAGCTCGACCGCCATGCGGCTGTTGTCGTGGCTGGGGAAGCGGGTCGCGGGTTGCGAGTCTTCCCAGGCCGGCTCGCTCGAGCGGGTGCGGATGGGTGCGGGCTTGCGCGCCAGGATGGGGTCGGGCTGGTTGAAACGCTGCACCGGCACTTCGATCGGCTCGGGCCGGGGCGCGGCGATCTTCGGCGCGACGACTGGGGCCGGCTGGCGGCGTTCGACCGGTGCGGGCGCTTCAGCGGCCACGGCGGGCGTGCCATGCAGGGCTTCGCGGCGCTTGCGCAGCATGCGTTCGCGCACATAGTCCTGGAACGACAGCGTGCTCATGGCCAGCGTCTCGGTGTCGCTCTGCACCGACTGCGGCGCGGCCAGCGAGCGGGCGGCGGCGGCAGCGGGCTCGCGCGCGGCGGCAGCACGCTCGGCCGGCGCGGCGTTCGCGTGATCGGCCAGCGAGGCCAGGCTTTCTTCGGCCGCGGCCATCACCTCGAAGCCCTCAGGCGTGTTGCGGGTGGAGAGGATCACTGCACTGTCGCCGAAGGTCTTGCGGGCCTTGTTCATGGCTTCGCGCGAGGTCGGGGCGATAAAACGCTGGATGTTCATGCTGCAAGTTCTCCAAGGATCGGGCCGATGCGGATCAGGTGGGTTTCAGGTATTTCGCTATGCGCCAGGACCTGCAGGCGCGGCGCGGCAGGCGGGACATGGCATTGCGGATGGCGTCGGGCACCAGCAGGCAGGCGGGCACGCCCTTCTCTTCCTGGCGGTTGGCGATGTCGGTGGCGGATTTGCTCAGCATCTCGGCCACGCCGGGGTCCAGCGCACCGTTGCTGGTGCCCGAAAGGGCCTGCATCAGCAGCCGCTCCAGGCCGGGCTCGATGGCGATGACTTCCAGCTCCTTCACCGGGCCGTAGATCTGCTGCACGATGGCCGGCGAGAGCGCCATGCGCACGCGGCGGGCCAGTTCCGTCGGGTCGGTGGTGTGGGGGGCGTGCTCGGCCAGCGACTCGATGATGGTGCGGATGTCGCGCACATGCACAGACTCTTCCAGCAGCAGCTGGAGAACTTTCTGGAAGGTGGCAACCGGGACCATTTTCGGGACGACTTCTTCAATCAGTTTGGGGGCCAGGCGGGTGACGTGTTCAACCAGGTCCTGGGTCTCCGTCCGGCTCAGCAACTTGGCCGCCTGGACTTGCATCAAGTGTGAAAGATGCGTGGCCAGCACGGTCTCGGAATCAACCACGGTAAAACCGGCCATTTGCGCGTTCTCGCGCTGCTTTTCGTCGATCCAGTGCGCGGGCAGGCCGAACGCCGGGTCGGTGGTGGGGGTGCCGATCAGCGGGGTGCCGATGCCGCCCGGGTCGATCGCCAGGAACATGCCGGGGAACACCTCGCCCTCGCCCACCACCACGCCGCGCAGGGTGATGCGGTAGGCGCTGGGGCGCAGCTCCAGGTTGTCGCGCACGTGCACGGCCGGTGGCAGGAAGCCGACTTCCTGCGCGAACTTCTTGCGCACACCCTTGATGCGGGTCAGCAGGTCGCCCTGGCGGGTCTTGTCCACCATGGCGATCAGGCGGTAGCCCAGCTCCAGGCCCAGCAGGTCCACCGGCTGCAGGTCGTCCCAGGTGGCCTCGCCGTCGCCCTGCACCGCCGGGGCTTCCGGTTCGGGCGCGGGCTTGGCCTGCTCCCGCGCCGCCCAGTACGCCAGGCCGCCGGCGATGGCCGCGAAACTCAGGAACACCAGGTGCGGCATGCCCGGCACGATGCCCAGCATGAACAGCACGGCGGCGGTGATGCCCAGCACCTTGGGCGAGAGGAACATCTGCTCCATCACCTGCACGCCGAGGTGTCGGCCCGCTTCACCCTGGACG